>Ga0180218_1001700_pt1 | contig 12776 bp, 15 predicted proteins | sample eDN3rd37CKraftBY_FD_151334 | JGI IMG/M metagenome (GOLD analysis project Ga0180218, IMG submission 151334) | Enriched backyard soil microbial communities from Emeryville, California, USA - eDNA 3rd pass 37_C Kraft BY (version 2) (version 2) | ecosystem: Environmental > Terrestrial > Soil >... | reverse complement strand
TCGACGCCGCGCAGGCCGTCGATCGCTCGATCCCGCCACGTGAACGGCTGCGCGCGCTGGTTGGCGCCCTGCTCGACGCCTACCGCCACGCGGATCAGCAGCACAAGATCCAGATCAACGAGATGTCGAAACTGCCGCCCGAAAAACAGAAGGCGCTGATCGCAATGGAGCGCGATCTGGTCGCGGTGTTTGCCGCAGCGATCGGCGATGTCCTGCCGGCGATCGGGCGCAGCAAGAGCCTGCTCAAGCCGGTGACCATGTCACTATTCGGGATGCTGAACTGGCACTACATGTGGTTTCGCGAAGGCGGCACAATGAGCCGCGAGGACTACGCGGATCTTGCAACCACCGTTCTGGTGGAAGGTGCGCAGGCCCTGGCCGCACCCGCGCCAACGAAGGCGCGACAGCGCGCCTGACGTATTTTCGCTTTTCGCGAAAATACGTCACGTTTTTGCGTTGACGCGTCTTCCTGACGCGAACCGGTGTCCATCAGATCGAAAACGCCTTAAACCTCGTCGTAATCGACGACGATTTCCTTCGTCAGCGGCCGCGCCTGACAGGTGAGCACATAGCCCGCTTCCATTTCCCATGGCTCAAGCGAATAGTTCAGCGCCATGTCCACCTCGCCGGAGACGAGCTTGGCCCGGCAGGTGCAGCACATGCCGCCGCGACAGGAATACGGCATCTCGATCCCGACGCGCTCGCCCGCATCGATCACGGTCTCGCCTTCCATCATCGGAATATCGTAGGCCGAGCCGTGCAGCGTGATGCGCGCATGCGCAACCGGTGTTTCCGCGGCCGCCGCTCCGTGAGACACCCGGCGCGGCGCAACCGGCACGCCGTCGGTCGAGAAATACTCGATGTGGATATTGCCGGGCGGCGTGCCGAGACGCGTGAGGGACGCCTTTGCATCCTCGATCATCGCACCCGGCCCGCACAGAAAGGCGTGGTCGATCTTGCTCGCAGGCGCGAACGACTTCAGCAACGTGGTGATCTTGTCCCCGTCGATGCGGCCGTTGAACAGCTCGATATCCTGGTGCTCACGCGACAGAACGTGATGCACGACCAGGCGGCCGAGGAAACGATCCTTCAGGTCCTCCAGCGCCTCCTTGAACATGATGTCCTTGGCGGTGCGATTGCCATAGATCAGCATGAAGCGGCTGTTCGGCTCGCGTGTTAGCACGCTGCGCAGGAGCGACAGGATCGGCGTGATCCCGGATCCGGCCGCGATTGCGAGGTAATTCCGCGCCGCTGTGGCGTCGGGCATGACGCCGAACCGGCCCTGCGGAGTCATCACCTCGATCAGGTCGCCCGGCCGGATGGCCTCGTTGCACAGGGTCGAGAATACGCCATCCGGGACCTTCTTTACGGCGACACGCAATTCACGATCGTCCAGCCCTGCACAGATCGAATAGGAGCGACGAATGTCCTGTCCGTCGCAGTCGCGCCGCAGCGTCAGATGCTGGCCGGGATGGAAGCGATAGTCGTCCGCCAGTTCCGGCGGAACGGCAAACGCAATCGACACCGCATCCGGCGTCTCGCGCCGCACTTCGGCGACCTTCAACTTGTGGAACGCGACGGCCATGGGCGCCTCATATACACTTGAAGTAATCGAACGGCTCGGCGCAGGCCTTGCAGCGCCAGAGCGCCTTGCACGATGTCGACCCGAATTCCGAAATGCGCTCGGTATTGGCGGATCCGCACCGGGGGCACGCGACTTGGTCTTCGCCGAACAGCGCACGACGCGACGCCTTTCCGGCCGGCGGCGCGATGCCATATTCCTTGAGCTTCGTTCTGCCCGCATCGGTCATCCAGTCCGTCGTCCAAGCCGGCGACAGCACCGTCTTGATGCGCGGCATGAGGAAGCCGGCCTCTTCCAGCGCGAGCTCGAGATTGAGCGCAATCAGGTTCATCGCGGGGCAGCCGGAATAGGTCGGCGTGATCGTCGCTTCGATGTGACCATCGACAATGTCGATGTCGCGCAGCACCCCGAGATCGGCGATCGACAGGACCGGGATCTCCGGATCGACCACCGCCTCCGCCGCCTTCCAGGCACGCGCGACCTGCTCGCGCGGATCAATCGCGGTGGCTGTCGCGGTCACCACTTTGCCCCCGGATAGGTGCGTTGCAGGAATTGCAGCTCGGTCAGGATGTAACCGAGGTGCTCGGAGTGACGCCCGCTGCGGCCGCCACTCTGCATGTAGCCGTCGCGGGGACGCGTAAGTGCTGCTTCTTCGAAGACATGGTCGAGCGTGTTCGACCAGCGCTTCTTCACGCTCATGGGATCGACGGCAATGCCCTTGTCGATCAGCGCGCGTTCGATCTGGTCGGATTCGAACAATTCACCGGTGAACGGCCAGAGTTCATCCAGCGCGTTTTGCGCGCGACGATGGCTCTCGTCCGTGCCGTCACCCAGCCGGATTGTCCATTCGCCGGTGTGCCGCACGTGATATGCCATTTCCTTCACGGCTTTCGCTGCGATCGCGGCGAGCGTCTCATCCCTGGAGCGCGCCAGCGCTTCGAAATAGGGATGCGCGAAGGCGGAATAGAGCAAATGCCGGACAATTGTCTGCGCGAAATCGCCATTCGGCTGCTCAACCAGCAAGACGTTACGCCACGCGCCTGCATCACGCAGATAAGCCAACGCATCCTCGTCGCGGCCCAGCCCCTCGATCTCGCCAGCATAGGTATAGAACGAACGCGCCTGCCCGATCAGATCGAGCGCAAGATTGCCGAGCGCGAGATCTTCCTCCAGCACCGGCGAATGCCCAACCCATTCCGACACGCGATGTCCAAGGATGAGCGCGTTATCGGCGAGCCGCAGCGTATAGGCGAAGAGCGGGGTTTCTGTCGGCATTTGGTTTCGCCTTTCTGCCCGCCTCCCCCGCGAGCGCACCGAGTGGCGGGGACGGGTCGGGGGTGGGGGAATTCCGAAAGCCCCCACCCGACACACACTTCGTTCGTGTCGACCCGCCCCACCGCTTTGCGGGGGGTGGGTTGAAATCACATATGTCCAACTTCGCCCGGCACCTCGTAGAAGGTCGGATGCCGATAGATCTTTGATGCGGTCGGCTCGAACAGCGTATCCTTGTCGGCCGGATCGCTGGCCGTGATCGACGACGACGGCACCACCCAGATCGACAGTCCCTCACCGCGCCGCGTGTAAACATCGCGCGCATTCTGCAGGGCCATCTCGGCGTCCACCGCATGCACGGAGCCGACATGGCGATGCGCAAGCCCAGTGCGGCTGCGAATGAAGACTTCCCAAAGCGGTATGTTCTGTTCGGTCATGGTGCCTACTCCGCCGCCTCGCGCATTGCCGCTTCGCGGCGCGCCTTGCGTTTTTGTGCGTATGCCAAGGCCGCCTCGCGAACCCACGCGCCGCTAGCGGTCGCGTCCCGACGCTGCTTCATGCGCTGTCGGTTACAAGGGCCATCGCCCGAAATAACGCGCTTGAACTCGGCCCAGTCGATCTCACCGAACTCCCAGTGCTTCGTCTCTTCGTTGAACTTCAGATCGGGGTCCGGGAATGTCAGCCCGAGGTAATGCCCCTGCGGCACCGTGGCATCGACGAATTTCTGGCGCAGTTCGTCGTTGGTGAAGCGCTTGATCTTCCAGCCCATCGACTTGTCGGTGTGCTGCGAATCCTTGTCGGACGGACCGAACATCATCAGCACCGGCCACCACCAGCGATTCAGAGCATCCTGCGCCATCGCCTTCTGCTCCGGCGTGCCGTCGCGGCAGAGCGCGACCATGATCTCGTAGCCCTGCCGCTGATGAAAGCTTTCTTCCTTGCAGATGCGGATCATCGCGCGCGCATAGGGCCCGTATGAGCAGCGGCAGAGCGGGATCTGATTCATGATCGCGGCGCCATCGACCAGCCAACCGATGATTCCGATGTCCGCCCAGGTCAGCGTCGGATAGTTGAAGATCGAGGAATATTTCTGCTTGCCGTTGAGCAATTGCTCGACCAGTTCCTCGCGTGAGACGCCGAGCGTTTCGGCCGCTGCGTAAAGATATGCGCCGTGACCGCCTTCGTCCTGCACCTTTGCGAGCAGCGCGGCCTTGCGCTTCAAAGACGGCGCACGGGTGATCCAGTTGCCTTCCGGATGCATGCCGACGATTTCGGAATGCGCGTGCTGCGCGATCTGGCGCACCAGCGTCTTGCGATACGCCTCCGGCATCCAGTCATTCGGCTCAATCTTTTCCTCGGCGTCGATACGCGCCTGGAAACGCGCTTCGCGAACCGGATCTTCCGCAACATGGGCTTCGCGTGTGTTCAGCGATTGCGTGTACATGCCGCGTCCTCTCGCTCGTCCCTAGGAAAGCGTTTGCGCCGCCGGGTTGGTTCCCGATCTTGCTTCTTACACCCCTTATAATATTACGAAATATTGGATCGTCAATATTTTTTGTAATATTAAGATCGTCTAATGCCAATCGATTGATCTAACTAGAAAATCGACTGTGGAAACCGTCCCCCGGCGGAGGCAACAGCCCATCCTCAGCGCGGGCTCGGTCGTCCAGGAACCGCTCGGACGGCGCGACAAGAGCCGCGTAAATCTTGGCCGCGAGCGCTCGGGCCGCCTGCCCGCTCCAGTCATCCGGCAATAGATCATGCGGCAGGCCGGGATCGCGCAGCACGACGCGCCGGAAATCGTGGATCAGCAATGTGCGAGCGATGAGTGCGTGCTCTTCCGCGAAGGGCTTGTTCGCCAGCGCATCGGCGAGCGGCGAGAACTGAGCGATGAAATCGCGATAGCCCTGTGAGACGTCATTCAGCCGGAAGGCGCTTGCCGCAAGCGCGCGACGATCGTCAGGCCGCGGAGTCATGACGAATATCCCCTCGCGCTCCACAGGATCGGGCGGAGCATCGAGGCCAACGTGGATCACGGGCGAGATCGCAGCATAGCCTGCAGCCGACAATGCGCTCCGGAGCGCGGCCGGGTCCCTGGCATATGGCGCGATGACCACGACCTGCATCTCGCCCGGCTGGATCGGCACGCCGGAATAGATGCGTTGCGTCGCCTGCAAGAACTCGGCTTCGCCGCCCTTAGTCAGCCGGTAATAGCTAGAGCGCCCGCGCTTGGTGCTGGCAAGCCATCCATCGGACGACAGCCGCGACACGGCAGTGCGTACATGTCCGGCATCGATCCCGAACAGCGCCATGATCTCGATCAGCGAACCGATCCAAAGCGATCCGCCCCGCGGCACGATCGCGTCGCCGTAAAGCGTGACGATCAGCGACCAGATGCGCGCGGGCTTGCGCGCATGGAATTGCTTGAGAAGCGTGGCGATGGGATCTTTGGTCGTCATTCCGGCCAGGCGAAAGCGAGAGCCGGAATCCATAACCACATTTTCCGATTAATTGCACATCCGGCAATGGATTCCGGGTTCGCGGCCGAAGGCCGCGCCCGGAACGACCAGGATACTCAATGCCCCAGCCCACCTTTCTCCTCGATGAAGCGGGCAATCTCGTCCACGCCCCTGCCTTCCCGCATGTTGGCGAACACGAACGGACGCTGTCCGCGCATCTTTCTTGCATCGCGATCCATCACGTCGAGCGAGGCGCCGACATAGGGTGCCAGATCAATCTTGTTGATCACGAGGAGATCCGAACGCGTGATGCCGGGGCCGCCTTTCGAGGGGATCTTGTCGCCGGCGGCGACGTCGATCACGTAGATCGTGAGGTCGGCGAGTTCCGGCGAAAAAGTTGCTGCGAGATTATCGCCGCCTGACTCGATCAGCACGAGGTCAAGATCCGGAAAGCGCTTGCGCATGTCGGCGACCGCGGCGAGGTTGATGGAAGCATCCTCGCGGATCGCCGTGTGCGGACAGCCGCCGGTCTCGACACCCGCAATGCGTTCAGGCGCGAGCGCACCGGACCGCACGAGGTATTCGGCATCCCACTTGGTGTAGATGTCGTTCGTGATCGCGGCGATGTCGAAGCGCTCGCGCAGCCGCTTGCACAGAAGGTCCATCAGCGCGGTCTTGCCCGACCCGACCGGACCGCCGACCCCGACCCGCAGCGGGCCGTTTGGATTCTTGCTCATGCTCACTTCACCGGTTTCCAGGTCCAGCGGAAATTCGTTTCCTTGAAGCTGTCCGCGCGTTTCGGGTTCGCTCGCTTCATGTCGCCGATCGGGCGCTTGCCGGCGTCGAAATACATGCGATCCGCCCGGATGACGATCTGCCGTTTTCCGATATCACATTCGTATGGCGCGGCACGCGCGCCGGAGAGTTCAGTCCATTGATTGGCGTGCCGAAAGCCGGTGCAGACGACGCCATCAACCTTCAGGCCGTTCTTGTTCAGTTCGTCATTGATTTCCGCCACCAGCTTGGGATCGGCCTTCACCGCCTCCAGCACGTCGTCGAGACCCAAGCTGCCGCCGCCCTGTGCCGTTGCGGCTCCGGTTCCGAGAACGGCCAGGACACTGGCCAAAACCCATGCTTTCATGTTGCACCTTCGGATCATGACCTGAACAATCTTGTATATTGTGTTTCGTGGCACATCGAAGCGAGATCGGCACGCAGGGCCGCTCCCCCGATGTCGTCGAGCGACGCCTTCAGCGCGCGCGCCGCGGTCGCTGCGATCACGCTTTCCATCGCGGCCAGCACGCGCTGGCCATCGGTCTGTCCGAGCGGGATCAGGCGCACGCCTGCGGAAATCCAGTTCGCCGACAGCGCATGTAGAAAGGCCGGCAATGCCGTTTGGACAGCAATGCCGTGACCGGCGCACGCAGCTCCAACCGCGACCGGGTAAGCGATCGGTCCGTCGAAGGTCTTGCAAAGGAGATCGACCGCTGCGCATGGCCACGCCGCACTCACCGCGGCAACGAAAGCGCGGCCCTGTGCGGTCGTTTCGAGATGACGCTCCTTTGACGGCGAAAAGGCCGCCGCAAGTTCAGCAACGTGGTGCAACGCGCCCGTATTGCCTTCGACAATCGCGCGGTGCGTATGCGTGAGCAGCACCCCATCGCAGAAGCCGGCGCCGTCGCTCATCATCACGGATAGCCAGTCGGTGAGCGTCGCGGCGTTGCCGATATCGCCCGCCTCCACCGCCCACTCGATGCCGCTCGAATAGGAAAAGGCACCGACCGGGAATGACGGCGAGAGCCAGGCCATCAGGCGGTAGAGGTTGGCGGTTTCACTGCCTTTGCCGGCGGGGATCAAGGGGAGCGTAGCGGTCTCTCGGTCCTCCCCTCCCTCCCCCCGCGAAGCGAATGGTGGGGAGGGGTCGGTGGGTCTATCAACCGGCCCCCCACCCCGACGCTCGCTACGTTCGCGTCGACCCTCCCCACCGCTTCGCGGGGGGAGGGAAACAGAAGAGCGCCTTCGCTCGCCGTCCGTTTTCGCGAGCGGCAAGTTCTTCCCCTCACCGGTCAAGTTCCTCCTCTCACCGGTCATGATCATGACCGTGGTGGTGGTGATGGGGATGATCACGGTGCGCGTGGCCATGCCCGTGCCCATGAGCGTGCGGCACCGTCGCCTGCGGATCGAACGGCGCTTCGATGGCGATCACCGCCGCGCCAAGCCCGCGCAGCATGTCCTCGAGCACATGATCGCGCCGGATGCGGATGCGTTCGCCGACGATCTGCACATCGGTGTGACGGTTGCCGAGATGCCAGGCGAGACGCACGAAGTCGCGCGGCGACGACGCCGCTATCTCCGCCAGCGGCTCGGGCAGACCGCTGACCAACACCACCGAACCATCGTCCAGCACCAGACCATCGCCGTCGCGCAGCATGACCGGCTTGTCGAAATCGAGCAGCAGCTTCGTGCCGCTCTCACCGGTCAGCACGATACGTCGACGCTGGCGGTCATCCGCGTCGAGGATGACGCGGTCGACCGCCGAAGCGATGTCCCATCCGCCCGTGGGAATGATCCTGGAAACGCGATGCATGTCTTCTTTCTTACCCTCTCCCCTCAAGGGGGAGGGTGGCGAGTGCAAGCAATAGCGAACACGAGCCGGGTGAGGGGTCAACGTCCATCCACTCCCCCCCTCACCCACCCCTTGCTTTGCTCGGGCACCCTCTCCCTCAAAGGGAGAGGGGAAAAGATCAAAACAAAAAGTAGCGCTGCGCCATCGGCAGCACATCGGCGGGCTCGCAGGTCAGCAATTCACCGTCCGCCCTCACCTCATAGGTCTCGGCATCGATATCGAGCTTTGGCGTTGCGCCGTTATGGACCATGCTCTTCTTGGAGATGCCGCCGCGCGTGTTCTTCACCGCGACCAGTTCTTTCTGGATACCGAGTTTCCGGCCGAGCCCGGCACGAACGGCCGCCTTCGATGTGAACACCACCGATGACGCCGTGAGCGCACGCCCGAACGCGCCGAACATCGGCCTGTAGTGGACCGGCTGCGGCGTCGGGATCGAGGCATTCGGATCGCCCATCTGCGCCGCGACGATGCTGCCGCCCTTGATGATGCAGTCCGGCTTCACACCGAAAAAGGCCGGCGACCAGAGCACGAGATCGGCCATCTTGCCCTTCTCGATCGAGCCGATGATATGCGAGACCCCGTGCGCGATTGCAGGGTTGATCGTGTATTTCGCGATGTAGCGCTTGGCCCGCACATTGTCGTTGTCGCCCTTTTCCTCCTTCAGCCGACCACGCTGCCGCTTCATCTTGTCTGCGGTCTGCCAGGTCCGGATGATGACTTCGCCAAGCCGGCCCATCGCCTGACTGTCGGACGACATCATCGAGAGCGCACCGATGTCGTGCAGGATGTCTTCCGCCGCAATCGTCTCCTTGCGGATGCGGCTTTCCGCGAAAGACAGGTCCTCCGCGAGCGACGGATCGAGATGATGGCACACCATCAGCATGTCGAGATGCTCATCGATGGTGTTGCGGGTGAACGGGCGGGTCGGATTGGTCGATGACGGCAGAACATTCTTGAGGCCAGCGACCTTCATGATGTCGGGCGCATGGCCGCCGCCGGCACCTTCGGTATGGAAGGCATGGATGGTGCGGCCCTTGAATGCCTTGATGGTGTCCTCGACGAAGCCGCTTTCGTTCAGCGTGTCGGTATGGATCATCACCTGGACGTCATGGTCGTCGGCGACGCTGAGACAATTATCGATCGCGGCCGGCGTCGTGCCCCAGTCCTCGTGCAGCTTGAGCGCGCAGGCGCCGCCCTTGACCATCTCCTCCAGCGCGGCCGGACGCGCGGCATTGCCCTTGCCAGCAAAGCCGAGATTGACCGGGAACGCATCGGCGGCCTGAATCATGCGGGCGATGTGCCAGGGCCCCGGCGTGCAGGTGGTGGCGAAGGTGCCGTGCGCGGGGCCAGTGCCGCCGCCGAGCAGCGAGGTCACGCCCGACATCAGCGCGTCATCCACCTGCTGCGGGCAGATGAAGTGGATATGCGTATCGAACCCGCCGGCGGTGAGGATCTTGCCCTCCCCTGCGATCACCTCGGTGCCGGGGCCGATGATGATCGTGACATTCGGCTGCACATCCGGATTGCCGGCCTTGCCGATCGAATGGACCTTGCCGTCCTTCAGGCCGACGTCAGCCTTGACGATCCCCCAGTGATCGAAGATCAGCGCGTTGGTGATGACGGTGTCGACTGCGCCCTGCCGGTTGGTCAGTTGTGACTGTCCCATACCGTCGCGGATCACCTTGCCGCCGCCGAACTTCACCTCCTCGCCGTAGGTGGTGAAGTCCTTCTCCACCTCGATGATGATGTCGGTATCGGCGAGGCGCACGCGGTCGCCGGTCGTCGGACCGAACATGTTGGCGTAGAGGTAGCGCGAGATTTTCGTCGACATGGCGGCTCCAGACGGACCTAATGTGTCGGTTGTGGCTGTTGGCGTGACGCGAGCTCCGGTTCGGCTCCCGGACCGGATCCAAGGCTTGCAAAGATCGGCGACAGGCAGGTGCGGGCGATGCGGTAGCCCTCCTCCCGCCGGCGGTGCACGGTCGCGCGCGAGAAGTCCCGCAGCCCGTATTGACCATCGGACTCATGCTGATCGCCTATCGCGCCGCCCCTGTCCTGGACGCTCTGCACGTCAACATCGACGATATGGATCGCCTTGCACCGCCGCGCGCGCTCAATGCGCGTATGCAGCTCGGCGCTGATCTCGCCCGGCGGAACGCGCGCAGCCAGCTGTTCGATGGTTTCGATCAGGTCGTTGACGCGCTCGGCCGCCTTGCGGTCCTGCCGCATGTGATTGCCGAAGCTCAATTCGTGCATCCGGTCCTCGACATCGGCGAGCGAACGCGGCCTGCGCGCGCGGAGCGGATAGAGGTTGAGCACGACCAGCACGCGCTCGACATCGGCGTCGCTGGAAAACGCATCGATCGCGTCTCCCAGCGGCGCATTGTCGACGAGACCGCCGTCCCAGTAGAACTGCCTGTCAATCTCGGTCCACGGAAATTGCGGCGGCAAGCTGCCGCTCGCCATCACATGCTTGGGCGTGATGTGGCTGGGATCGTCCGAACCGAGCCTGTGATTGCAGAAGCGCTTCAACTCGCCGCTCTCGACATTCACCGCCGTAATCACGAGGGTCGTCTCGCTGCGATTGATGGCCGCGAAGTCGACATGCCGGTTCAGCGTCCGAAGCAGCGGGCGCGTGTTGTAGTAAGCGGTCCAGGTGCCGAAGCCGACCAGGTCGAAGCGCGGCAGATAAAATCCCGGAAGACCGAACAGCGAGAGGTCGCGCTGCGCCTCCTTCGGCCAGAAGTCCGGCGCGCTCAACGTAAGATCATCCCACAAGCCGTTCAGACGACGCCGAGCGTCCTTGCGATCGTGAGAACCGACCACACACGCTGCATTGATCGCACCGATTGACACACCACTCACAGCGCGCAATGTGGGGCAGCGTCCTGCGGCTTCCGCTTCATCCATCAATTCGAGCAACGCACAAACGCCACCGCATTCATAAGCACCGAGCGCGCCGCCGCCCTGCAGCACGATACCAATCTCGATCCGCTTTGCGGCCGCTCCAAACATCCGCTCAACCTGCTTTGCCGGCATGCAATTTCCGGCTCGTCTCAAATTTAGTCCCCGGTCTTATCCCCAAGGGCTGTGTGTATCGTCGTTTTCATTGCGTTCGATCCGTCGCGCGCTAGTCTCGATGACAGATGTTCATGACGGCTTGGGCTGGACGCGAACATCTCCGGGACTGAACGGTGTGGAAGCGAAGGCTGCTACAAGCGTCGTATCCGTGAGCCGGATGGTCACGGCTCCTTGCCGCGGTAGCGGCGGCACGGAACGTGACGGGCGGGCGCAAGCTCGCCCGTTATGTTTTTGCGGGATCGTCATCGCGTATCGATCGCGCGCTGTCACAGCTTCCCCATCACGTCGCCGCGAAAGCCGTAGACCATCCGCTTGCCCGCGAACGCGACAAGCTGCACGTCACGCGTCTGGCCGGGCTCGAACCGCACTGCAGTGCCAGCCGCGATATCAAGCCGCATGCCGCGCGCTTTCTTGCGATCGAATTTCAGTGCCGGATTCGTCTCGAAGAAATGATAATGCGAGCCGACCTGGATCGGCCTGTCTCCGGTGTTCGCGACCGTAAGCGTCGCGGTCTTGCGACCAGCATTCAGTTCGATCTCGCCGTGCTTGACGAGGATTTCACCCGGCGTCATTTGAAAAGCTCCAGCGACGGCAGCAGGATTCCGGCCAAGGCGATCGCGGCGCCGGAGGCGCGCAACAGCGTGATCATCCGTACTCCTTGCGCAAGGGCGCCGACTGCAAGACCGATGACATGAAGAATGATGCTGGCGACTGCGAAGCCCAGGGCAAATGGCAGCGCAGACCCAACGATCTCGATGCCATGCGCGTAGCCGTGGAACAGACCGAACAGACCGATCATCGCGGCGCCCGCCGCAAGCGGCATGCGGATGGCAAGCATGATCGCGAGCCCAAGCCCGACCAGCGACGCAAGGATCATTGGTTCATAGAGCGGGAGCGCGACACCCTGTACGGCCAGCGCAAAGCCTCCCATCATCGCCGCGACAAACGCTGCCGGCCAAAGCCACAGCGCCGAGCCGCCCCGGATTGCGGCCCAAAGTCCTACGGCGACCATCGCCAGCACGTGGTCGGCGCCCGCGAAGGGATGATGGAAGCCCGAAAGGAACCCTTCCGGAGATCCGTGTCCTGGATGCGCGAGCGCCGGCAACGTCAGAAGCGCGAGCCAGGTAAAGGCCGGCAGGATAATTTTCGTCACAGCTATTCTCCGACTGTCAGCGTTATTGTGATTTGCGTTCAGAGCGAACGTACAGCGTCTCTGCCGGCGCCTTCATGATGGCATCCCAGCGCGCGATAACCGGAAGCTTGTTCACGTCGCGAAAGGTGGCCCCCGCCGTCAACGGGATCACATACTCGACGCTTTCGCCGCTGGTCTTGTTCCTGATCACGACCTTGCCAAACTCGCCCGGACCCGGACGATCCGGAGATACGCGTAATGAATTCTGTCCCGGGGATGCTGCGGTCGCGACCATGATGCCATCCACGACACACGGGCACGGTGCTTCGGCCGCGCTGTAATAGGTCACGTCGACCTCCCGCGGCTTGGCCTTCAGCGCATGCAGGGAATCGTGACCGATGCGAATGCCCAGAGCGATCAGCGAGCCGAACCCGCCATGAACGCGCGCTCCGGTCTCGATCCAGGCGTCGCGTTCGGCCGGCGGCAGACTGTCCATTGCATCATGCGCGTACGCAAGAGACAGTTGCAGCGGCAGCAACGCCGTCAACAAGGCACCCGGCATCAAACGCATTGTCCCCCTCCTCATCGAATGGGCTCGTGCACGGTTACAAGCTTGGTCCCGTC
>Ga0180218_1001699_pt1 | contig 12779 bp, 11 predicted proteins | sample eDN3rd37CKraftBY_FD_151334 | JGI IMG/M metagenome (GOLD analysis project Ga0180218, IMG submission 151334) | Enriched backyard soil microbial communities from Emeryville, California, USA - eDNA 3rd pass 37_C Kraft BY (version 2) (version 2) | ecosystem: Environmental > Terrestrial > Soil >... | reverse complement strand
CGCCGCCTCACGGTGCGCGACAAGGCGCTGCACGACGGCGTCTGGGACAAGACCGCGGAGGGCTCGCACGAGGTGCGGGGCCGCACGCTGGGCATCATCGGCTACGGGAACATCGGCTCCCAGCTGTCGGTGCTCGCCGAGAACCTCGGCATGCGCGTCGTCTTCTACGACACCGCCGAGAAGCTCGCCCTCGGCAACGCGCACCGCGTCGAGACGATCGAGGAGCTGCTCGCCGAGGCCGACGCGGTGACGATCCACGTGGACGGGCGGCCGGGCAACGCCGGCCTGTTCGGCGCCGAGCTGTTCGCCGGCATGAAGCCGGGCGCGATCTTCCTCAACCTCTCGCGCGGGTTCGTCGTGGACGTCGAGGCCCTCCGCGAGCACATCCTGTCCGGCCACCTCGGCGGCGCGGCCGTCGACGTCTTCCCCACCGAGCCCAAGAAGCGCGGCGACGGCTTCACGTCGCCGCTGCGCGGCCTGCCGAACGTCATCCTCACCCCGCACGTCGGCGGCTCGACGGAGGAGGCCCAGGAGGCGATCGGCGAGTTCGTGTCCAAGAAGCTGCGGGACTTCGTCGCGACGGGATCCACGACCCTGTCCGTGAACCTCCCGAACCTCCAGCTCGCGCACACGGGCGTCGGGCGCATCATGCTGCTGCACCGCAACGTGCCCGGGGTGCTCGCGCGCGTGAACCAGGTCTTCGCCGACCACGGCGCGAACATCGAGGCGCAGATGCTGGCCACGCGCGGCGAGATCGGCTACGTGGTGACGGACATCTCGGACGTCACCCACCGCGGCGCGTCGGCCAAGCTGCAGGCCATGGACTCGACGATCCGCCTGCGCATCCGCGACGCGTTCGAGCGGCCGGAGTTCCCGCCCGGGCCCGCCGCCGGCTGACGCACCGCGCCGGCGCCCTGCCGACGCGCGAAAGGGCGGCCCCGGTCTCCCCGGGGCCGCCCTTTCGCGCGTCGATCGAGCCTCAGCCCGACTTGCGGCGGAACATCTTCTGCACCGGACCGGTCGTCTCCGAGCCGTGCACCTGGCCGGTGTTGCCGTCCTTGCCGGCGGTCGGGTGGCTGGCGGCGTTCTTCTTCTCCAGCGCCTCCCGGAAGCGCGCCTTCGTGTCCTCGGTGGGCTTCGCCCTGGAGTCGTCCGTCATCGCGGTCACCTCGTCGTCCGTCGGGGTGGGTGTGCTCGTGCGGCGAGCCGCACGGCACCTGGTGCCGACCAGCATGCCGCGCTCGGGCACGCCCCGCCAGGGCATTTCGCCCGGACCGGGCGCCTCGGCACGAGCAGGCCGGCCGACCGGCTCAGGCAGTCGTCGCGCGCCCGGCGGTGGCGCGCTCGTCGCGCTCGGCCCGCAGCGAGGTGATCGCCGACTCGAAGTCCTCGAGGGACTCGAACGACTGGTAGACGCTGGCGAAGCGCAGGTAGGCGACCTCGTCCAGCTCGCGCAGCGGCCCGAGGATCGCGAGCCCGACCTCGTTCGCCTCGATCTCCGGCCGGCCGGACGCCCGCAGCGTCTCCTCGACCTTCTGGGCGAGGACGGCGAGGTCGTCCGAGCTCACAGGCCGGCCCTGGCACGCCTTGCGCACCCCGGCCACGACCTTGTCCCGGCTGAACGGCTCGGTCACCCCGGAGCGCTTGGCCACCGACAGGCTGGCCGTCTCGATCGTCGTGAAGCGGCGCTGACACGCGGGGCACTGACGCCGGCGACGGATGGACGCGCCGTCGTCGGAGGTGCGCGAGTCGACGACTCGTGAGTCCGCATGGCGGCAGAACGGGCAGTGCATCGCTGGTCTCCTGCGCTCGGCTCCGGACCGGCGCCCGGCTGCCCGACAAGGTAAGCGGCGGGCGACCGTCCGCGCAAGCAGGATCCCCGCGACGGCGTGCCGTCGGCCCAGCGTCGGCCCAGCCGCGGGCCCGACCGTCGGCGCAGCCTCAGTCGAGCGGGAGGACCACCACCTGCCCGGCCTGGAGCTCCGCCGACGTCAGACCGTTGAGGTCGCGGAGCTCGGCGACGACGTCGCGCAGGTCGTCCCCCGTGTCCCGCACCTGTCGCGCGTACTGCCACAGGGTGTCGCCGGGCGCGACCGTCTGGAGCCGCACCTCGACGCCCGCGCCCGGCGACTCCGCCACGGCGCGCTGGCCGACCAGCCCCGCGCCCACGAGCACCAGGAGCACGAGCGCGGCGACCACCACCCGGCCCCTGCGGGTGAGCCGGAGCCCCCCGAGCCCGAGGAACCCGTGAGCGTCGCTGGTGCTGCGCGCGTTCTGCATCGTCCTGCCTCCGGTCCACGTGGTGCCGCCCGTCGAACACCCGTTCGTCGAACACCTGTACGTCGAACTGCTGTACTAGGTGTACCACGTCGAGGCGACACGGTCGAGGCCTGATCGAACAGATGTTTGATGTCGGGCCGGAACTGGCCTAGAGTGGCCGACAGCGCGATGGAAGGTTTGTCGGATTTCATCGGCCCGCCCGCGGGCCGCGCCCCTGGAGGACGGAGTACGCGATGACGAGCGGACGGGACCAGGCCCCGGCGTCCACGACGACGGCGACGACGTGGGCGACCCAGGTGGAGGCCTCCGAGGAGACCCTGGAGGACGCGTCCGCGCCGACGACGGCCGACGCCTCGACGACCGCGCTGGCGTCGGTGAGCGAGCTCTCGCCGTCGTCCGACCGTCTCACGCCCCGCCAGCGGCGCGTGCTCGAGACCATCCGCAGCTCCGTCGAGGCGCGCGGCTACCCGCCCACCATGCGCGAGATCGGCGAGGCGGTCGGCCTGGCGAGCCCGTCGTCGGTCAAGCACCAGCTCACCACGCTCGAGCGCAAGGGCTACCTCCGCCGCGACCCCAACCGCCCGCGCGCCATCGAGGTCGTCGACCCCGAGGCTCCCACGACCGGCGCACCCGCCGACGGAGACGGCGCGCCAGGATTCGTCGCCGGTTCGCTCGCCGCGTCCGACGCGGAGCCGGCCCAGGCGCCGTCCTACGTCCCGCTGGTGGGTCGCATCGCCGCCGGCGGGCCCATCCTCGCCGAGCAGGTCGTCGAGGACGTCTTCCCGCTGCCCCGGCAGGTCGTCGGCGACGGCGACCTGTTCCTGCTCAAGGTCGCCGGCGACTCGATGGTCGACGCCGCCATCTGCGACGGCGACTGGGTCGTCGTGCGCAGCCAGCCCGTCGCCGAGAACGGCGAGGTCGTCGCCGCGATGATCGACGGCGAGGCGACCGTCAAGACGTTCAAGCAGGCGGACGGGCACACCTGGCTGCTGCCGCAGAACGCCGCCTACTCCCCCATCCCGGGCGACGAGGCGCAGGTGCTCGGCCGGGTCGTGGCGGTGCTGCGCAGCCTCTGAGCCGCGCGCGGCGCGTCCGGCTCCGTCCCGCCGGTCCGGTCAGAGGCCCAGCCGCCGCTGCACGGCCCGCATGCTCTCGGCCGACGCCCGCAGGCCGGCGACCTCGTCGTCCGACAGCGGGGTGTCGATGGTCTCCGCCACGCCTCGACGGTCGACGAGAGACGGCACCGACAGGCAGACGTCGCTGATGCCGTAGAAGTCGTCGAGGCGCGAGGACACGTTCATCACGCGGTGCTCGTCGTTGAGCACGGCCTCGATGATCCGGGTCGCCGCCAGGCCGACCGCGTAGTTGGTCGCGCCCTTGCCGGCGATGACGCGGTAGGCCGACTCGACGACGTCCGTCGCGATGCGCTGCCTGGCGGGCTCGTCGAGCGGCGGACGCCCCCGGAAGGGCCGCCAGTCCAGGAGGGGGACGCCGGCGATCGTGGCCGAGCTCCAGAGCACGATCTCGGAGTCGCCGTGCTCGCCCGCGATGTTCGCGTGGACGTTGCCCACCGCCACCCCGCAGTGCCGGGCCAGGGCGTCACGCAGTCGTGACGAGTCCAGGACCGTCCCGCTGCCGAACACCCGGCCCCGGGGCAGCCCGCTGATCTCCTGTGCGGCGTAGGTGACGACGTCGACCGGGTTGGTGACCATGAGGTACACCGCGTCCGGGGCCACCTCGAGCAGGCCCGGCAGGATCGACCGCGTGAGCCCGACCGTCGCCTCGGCCAGGTCGAGGCGGCTCTGCCCGGGCTTCTGCTTGGCCCCGGCCGTCACCGCGACGATGTCGGCGCCGCGGCAGACCTCGACGTCGTCCGAACCGTCGATCTCGGCCTGGGGGATGAACATGCCCCCGTGCCGCAGGTCGAGCACCTCGGCCTCGACCTTCGCGCGGTTGACGTCCAGGAGGGCGACGGACCGGGCCGCGCCCCGGGCCAGCGCCGCGTACGCGAGGGTGGAGCCCACCGCGCCGGCTCCGACGATCGCGAGCTTGGTCGTCCTGCGTGTCTCGTCCACGGCCCCACGCTAGGTGTCGAGACGCCGGAGCGCAGCGCGGACGAGCTCCCCGTCCGTGGTCGGCCAGAAGTCGGGCATGGAACGGGTGAGGAAGGACCCGTAGCGTGCGGTCGCGAGTCGGGGGTCCAGGACGGCCACGACGCCGCGGTCCTCCCCCGTGCGCACGAGCCGGCCGGCCCCCTGCGCCAGCAGCAGCGCGGCGTGCGTGGCCGACACCTGCATGAACCCGTTGCCCCCCGCCTGCTCCACAGCCCGGGCCCGCGCCGCCTTCACCGGGTCGTCGGGTCGTGGGAACGGGATCCGGTCCACGAGCACCAGCTGGCAGCTCGGGCCCGGGACGTCGACGCCCTGCCACAGGGAGAGCGTCCCGAACAGGCAGGTCGCGGGGTCGTCGGCGAACGCCTTGACGAGGGTCGGCAGCTGGTCGTCGCCCTGGCACAGCACCGGGACGTCCAGCCGCTCACGCATCGCCTCGGCCGCGGCCAGCGCGGCCCGGCGGGACGAGAACAGCCCGAGGGTCCGCCCGCCGGCCGCCTCGATCAGGCCGGCGATCTCGTCGAGCTGGGCGTCCGTCGTCGGCTCCCGCCCGGGCGCGGGCAGGTGCCGCGCGACGTACAGGATCCCCTGGCGCGGGTAGTCGAACGGGCTGCCCACGTCGAGCCCCGTCCAGTCCGCCGTCTCGTCGGATCCCCCCGAGCCCGCGAGCCCCAGCGAGCGGGCGACCGGGTCGAAGGTCCCACCCAGGGTGAGGGTCGCCGAGGTGAACACGCCCGTCGCCTCGCCCAGCAGGTGCGTGCGGATCAGCCCCGCCACCGCGAGCGGCGCGGCGTGCAGACGCGTGACCCCGTCGCCCGCCCAGGGCGCGTTCTCCGGCGGGCGCGAACACCACAGCACGTCCGCCGTCGTGTCCTCGGCCGCCATCCGCTCGGCGACCTCGAAGAGCTGCAGGACGGCGGACTGCGCCATCTTCATACCGGCGTCCGGGGCCTCCTGCTTGCCTGCGCCCTGGGGCTTGAGCCGCGTGAGGAGCTCGCGCGCGGCGTCGCGGACGGCGCCCACCGCCTCGCGCAGGTCGTCGGGCAGGCCGAGGGGGAACCGCTCCGCGGGCGCCGTGGCCAGCAGGCTGCCCAGGCGTTGCGAGGCGGCGTCGAGCGCCTCGGTCTCGGTGCCGCCGTGCCGCCGGGCGAGACGCGCGGCGTGCTCCACCACCGTCAGCGACAGGTCCACGGTCGCCGCCGCCGTGACCCGCTCGGCGAGCTCGTGCGCCTCGTCGACCACGACGGCGTCGTGCTCGGGCAGCACGCCTGGGCTCCCGGACACGGCGATGCCGAGCATCGCGTGGTTGGTGACGACGACGTCGGCCTCGCGGGCCGCCGCGCGCGCCCGCTCGGGGAAGCACTCCGCCAGGAGCGGGCACCGCTGCCCCAGGCACTCCAGCGCGGTGACGGACACCTGGCGCCACGCCTTGTCGGGGACGCCGGGCACGAGGTCGTCACGGTCTCCGGTGTCGGTCTCGTCCGCCCAGGCGTGCAGCCTGCGCACGTGATCGGCGAGCGTGGCGGAGTCGTCGGGCCGCCCGCCCCGCCGGGGCCCGGGCGGCCGCGAGGGCGCCGGGTGCTGCTCGGCGCCCGAACCCTCGCCGGGGCCGGGGTCGGCCGGGAGGTCGAAGAGCGTCGCCCCCTCGACCGGGTACCCGCCGGTCACCTTGTGCTTGCACAGGTAGTTGTGCCAGCCCTTGAGCAGCGCGACCTTGGGCGCCCGCGGCAGCTTCGGGCCCACGGTCTCGGCGACCAGCGGCAGGTCGCGCGTGACGACCTGCCGCTGCAGGGCGAGGGTGGCGGTGGAGACGATGACTCGCTTGCCGTCGACGACTGCGTGCCGCACGGCCGGGACGAGGTAGGCGAGCGACTTGCCCGTGCCCGTGCCCGCCTGCACCAGGAGGTGCCGGCCGTCGTCGACGGCCTCGGCCACCGCCTCGGCCATGCGGCGCTGCCCCTCCCGCCGACCGCCGCCGAGGGCCCCCACCGCCAGGTCGAGGAGCTGCGGGGCGTCGGGGGCGTCGGCGGGGGTCACCCGTCGATCCTAGGGTGACCCGCCGACCGTTCGGGCGCCCTACCCACAGCGGCGGCCGCGGCCGGGCTGGGCGTCGCGGCGGGCCGTCAGCCCGCGAGGACGGCGGCGTGCCGGAGCTCGACCGCGAGCGCCTCGTCCACGCGCCCGCGCAGGCGCGTGCCCTCGGCCAGGTGCTCCTCGGCGACGGTGCCGCCGGCCTCGTGCACGCGGTGCACCAGGTCGCCGCGCGAGTACGGGACGACGAGGTCGATCTCGACGTGCGGCTGCGGCAGCTCGGCCGCGATGAGCTCCCGCAGCTCGGCCATGCCCTCGCCGGAGTGCGCGGACACCACCACGCTGCGCCGCTCGCGGCGCTGCACCCGGCCGACCACGGACGGGTCGGCGACGTCCGCCTTGTTGAGCACGACGACCTCGGGCACGTCGGCGATCCCGGGGATCTCGGCGAGCACCTCGCGCACCGCCGCGATCTGGCCCTCGGGGTCCGGGTGGGAGACGTCGACCACGTGCAGCAGCAGCGCGGCGTCGCCCACCTCCTCGAGCGTGGACCGGAACGCCTCGACGAGCTGGTGCGGCAGGTGCCGCACGAACCCGACGGTGTCGGTGAAGGTGTACGGGCGCCCGTCCTCGGTGCGCGCCTTGCGCACGGTCGGGTCCAGCGTGGCGAACAGGGCGTTCTCCACGAGGACGCCCGCGTCGGTCAGCGCGTTGAGCAGCGACGACTTGCCGGCGTTGGTGTAGCCGGCGATCGCCACGTTCGGCACGCCGTGCCGCTTGCGGTCGAGGCGCTTCGTCTCGCGCCCGGGCGCCATGGCGGCGATCTCGCGACGCAGCTTGGCCATCCGGTTGCGGATGCGGCGACGGTCCAGCTCGATCTTCGTCTCGCCGGGGCCGCGAGACCCCATGCCGGCGCCCTGGCCACCCACCTGGCCACCGGCCTGGCGGGACATCGAGTCACCCCAGCCGCGCAGGCGCGGCAGCAGGTACTCGAGCTGCGCCAGCTCGACCTGCGCCTTGCCCTCCCGCGACTTGGCGTGCTGGGCGAAGATGTCGAGGATCAGCGCGGTGCGGTCGACCACCTTGACCTTGACGATGTCCTCCAGCGCGCGGCGCTGGGAGGGGGCGAGCTCGGTGTCGGCGACGACGGTGTCCGCGCCGACGGACGCGACGACGTCGGCGAGCTCGGCGGCCTTGCCGGACCCGAGGTAGGTGCCCGGGTCGGGCTTCTGACGGCGCTGCAGCAGCCCGTCGAGGACCTGCGAGCCCGCGGTCTCGGCGAGCGCGGCGAGCTCGCGCAGCGAGACCTCCGCCTCGCGGGCCGCGGCCTCGCCGCCGGAGTACAGGCCGACGAGCACCACGCGCTCCAGGCGCAGCTGGCGGTACTCGACCTCGGTGACGTCCTCGAGCTCCGTGGAGAGCCCGGCGACGCGCCGCAGCGAGATGCGCTCCTCGAGATCGAGCTGGTCGCCGTCGTGGGCGGTGTGCACCGTGGCGCCCTCGGACCGCGCCGTCCCGGCCCGCGCGAGCACCCGGGCGACGACGTCCTGCGCGATCGCCTGGGCGTCGCGCTCGGCCTCGCGGCGCGCGTCCGCCGAGGTCGCGGCGCCGGGGCCCCCGGCGGTCTCGTCGGCCTGCGGGGTGTCGGGGTTGGTCGGGGTGTGGGTCAAGGTGTGCCTCTCGGGTCGGGATCGGCGGTCCGGCCGCCGTAGGGGTACAACAAGGGTCCCATGCGGAAACGTCCCGGCGGAGAGTTTTTCGCCGGCGGACGACGGGGCGGGCGGCGGGCAGGTCGGCTCGGCGGACGACGACGGGACGGGCGCGGCCTAGGATCACCCGGGTGAGCGAGCAGCCCGACCACTACTTCACCGCGCGGCCGGCCTCGGCCGCCGAGCGCCGTCGCACCGTCGTGGAGCTCGCCGGGCGGGAGGTCGAGGTGGACGTCGCCTCCGGGGTCTTCTCCCCCGGCGGCGTCGACAAGGGCACGCGGGTGCTGCTCGGCGAGGTGCCGGCCCCGCCGGCCACCGGCGACCTGCTCGACCTCGGCTGCGGCTGGGGGCCGATCGCGCTCTCGATGGCGCTCGCCTCGCCCGGCGCCACGGTGTGGGCCGTGGACGTCAACGAGCGTGCCCTCGACCTGCTCCGCACGACGGCGGAGCGCCTCGGCCTGACGAACGTGCGAGCCGTGCGCGCCGAGGACGTGCCGGACGACGTGCGGTTCGCCGCGATCTGGTCGAACCCGCCGATCCGGGTGGGCAAGGCCGTCCTGCACGACCTGCTGCGCTCCTGGCTCCCCCGGCTCGCGCCGGGGGCCGAGGCGTGGCTCGTGGTGCAGAAGAACCTGGGCTCGGACTCGCTCGCGCGCTGGATCGAGGCCGAGCTGGGACGCGGCGTCGAGCGCGCGGCATCGTCCAAGGGCTTCCGCGTGCTGCGGGTCGACTGACGTGCGGTGACGTGGGCAGCGCCGGGGCGTCAGAGCTCTCCGAGCTCCGTCTCGCCGCTGAACACCAGCTCCGCCGGGCCGGCGAGCTCCACGTGGCCGCCCTCGAGCAGCCGGACGCGGACCAGCCCGCCGGGGACCTCCACCTCCCAGATGTCGGGCACCGGGCCGTCGGCCCCCGCCGCGGCCCAGGTCCGGACCGCGAGCGCCGCGGCGCACGCACCCGTGCCGCACGACCGGGTCTCCCCCACGCCCCGCTCGTGCACACGCATCCGCACGTGCCCGACGGCCCGCCCGTCGGGGTCCACGGTCTCGGCGAGCGGCACCACCAGCTCGACGTTCGTCCCCTCCGGCGGCAGCGGCTCCACCTCGGGCGCACGCGTGAGGTCGGCCCCGGCCAGCTCCGACGCGCGCGCGAGGGCGACCACCGTGTGCGGGTTGCCCAGGTCGACGCTCAGCGCCGGGCGGGGGGCGTCCCACCCGTGCACCAGCACGGCGGCGTCGGCGCCGCGCGCCGCGGCCTCCTGCCCGCCGGGCAGCGCCCACGCGCCCATGTCGACCGCGTACCAGCCGCCGGGCTCCTTGCGGACCCGCCGCACGCCGGCGCGGGTCCCGAGCGCGAGCTCCTGCCCGTCGTCGAGGTCCGCGAGTCCGAGCTGCTCGGCGAAGGCCGTGAAGACGCGCACGCCGTTGCCGCACATCTGGGCGACGGAGCCGTCGGCGTTGCGGTAGTCCATGAACCAGATGGCGGCGGGCTCCTCGGCGAGCACGCGGTCGGCGACCGCCTCGCCCGCGCGGGCGACGGCCGCGGTGGGGGCGAGCCGGATGACGCCGTCGCCGCCGATGCCGGCCCGCCGGTCGGCGAGGCGCCGCACCTGGTCGGGGGTCAGCTCGAGGTCCCCCCGGGTGTCGGCCAGCAGCACGAAGTCGTTCTGGGTGCCGTGACCCTTGGTGAAGCGCAGCGTCATGAGCCCAGACTACGGCGCACGGGCGCGGTGCCGGGCTCGGGCAGCCGCCCGGCGTCGGCGGCGCGGACCACCGCGAGCGCCTCGTCGAGCAGGTCGGGCGACCCGGCGTCGAGCCAGTGCACGCGCGGGTCCCGGCCGAACCAGCCCATCTGCTTGCGCGCCAGGCGGCGGGTGTTCGCGACGATCGCCTCGCGCGCGCCGTCGAGCGTGAGCTCCCCGCGCCAGCACGCCAGCAGCTCGGCGTAGCCGACGGCGCGCGCCGCCGTCGTGCCCAGGCCCGCTCCCGTCCCGCCCTGCTCCGGCGACGCGAGCGACCGCACCTCCTCGACGAGTCCCTCGCCCCACATCCGCTCGACCCGGCCCGCCACGCGGGCGTCGAGCACCTCGCGGTCGCAGTCGAGCCCGAGCTGCACGGCCGGGCGGACGTGCTCCTGGCGGGGCAGGTTCGCGGTGTACGGGCGGCCCGTGAGCTCGATGACCTCGAGCGCCCGGACGATCCGGCGCGTGTTGTGCGGGCCGATGGACGCCGCGGCGTCGGGGTCGCGGCGGGCGAGCTCGTCGTGCAGCGCCCTGCGCCCCTCCTGCTCGGCACGCTCCTCGAGGCGCGCCCGGACGACCGGGTCCGTGCCGGGGAAGTCCATGTGGTCGAGCAGCGCGCGCACGTACAGGCCGGACCCGCCGACGACGACGGCCCGCGCCCCGCGGTCGGCGATCGCGTCCAGGTCGGCGCGCGCGGCGCTCTGGTAGCGCGCCACCGACGCGTCCTCGAGCGGGTCGAGGACGTCGAGCTGGTGGTGCGCGATGCCGCGCCGCTCGGCGACCGGCACCTTCGCCGTCCCGACGTCCATGCCGCGGTAGAGCTGGAACGCGTCGGCGTTGACGATCTCGGCGGCGGCCGTCCCCCGGGCGACGCCGTCGCCGTCGACGGCGCCGCCCGGCGACAGCGCCTGCGCCAGGTCGAGCGCCAGGTCCGACTTGCCCGTCGCCGTCGGTCCGACGACGGCGACGACCACGGCGGAGGGGCCCGAGGAGGGTGACGGTGCGCTCACGCGCACGACCCTAGCCCGCCGCCCGGGACCGCCGGCGCAGGCCTGTCGGACCTGGTGGTTAGGGTTTCCTCCGCCACCCACGATGCCCGGCACGACGACGCGCGCGCCGGGATCCCGGACAGACGAGGACCCATGGCCTTCTTCACCAAGCCCACCGACGCGGCGGCCGCCGCCCCCGCACCGATCTCCCAGGACCGCCTCGCCGCGCTCATGACGCGCCGCGAGTGGTACTTCGGCATCGACGACGACGGCGACCTCGGCGGGGTCTGGGACGAGAACACGTTCTACTTCCTGCTCGTGGGCGAGCCCGCCGGGATCCTGCAGATCCGGGGCCGGTGGAGCCGGACGCTGCCCGCCTCCGAGCTGGCGTCGCTCGCCCCGCTCCTCAACGAGTGGAACGTCGCGCGGATCTGGCCGAAGGTCTTCGCACGCCAGGCGGAGGAGGGCTCGGAGGTCGTGGTCTTCGCGGAGGTGGCGACCGACCTGCGCAGCGGCGCGAACGACGAGCAGCTCGAGCGGATCGTCGACTGCGGCCTCGCCACCGGCCTGTCGTTCTTCGAGATGCTGGACGAGCGCTACCCGGCGGTCGACGACGCGGCACAGCCCGTGGCGGGCGACGCGCGGTGACCGGCCGCACCGACGCCTTCCAGGTCGACCTGCGAGGCCTGGTCGACCTGCTCAGCCGGCACCTGTACTCCAGCCCGCGCGTCTACCTGCGCGAGCTGCTGCAGAACGGCGTCGACGCGATCACCGCGCGCCGCGCCCTCGACCCGGCCGCGCCCGCCCAGGTGCTGCTGCGCCCGCTCGACGACGGCGGCCTCGAGGTGCACGACACGGGCGTCGGCCTCACCGCCGACGAGGCCCGCGACCTGCTCGCCACCATCGGCCGCAGCTCGAAGCGTGACACCGGCCCGCTGCCCGGGGTGGTCGGCGGCGAGCTCGAGGACGGGTTCGGCGGCGGGCGCGCGGAGTTCCTCGGCCAGTTCGGGATCGGCCTGCTGTCGGCGTTCATGGTGGCCGACGAGATCGACCTCGTGTCCCGCTCGGCGCGCGACCCGCAGGCGGCGCCCGTGCGCTGGCGCGGGTACGCCGACGGCCGCTACGAGCTCACGGAGCTCGACCCGACCGACCCGACCGTGCCACCCGTGCCCGACGGCCCGGGCAGCGTCGTGCGGCTGCGCCCCTCGCGCGACGCCGAGCACTGGCTCGAGCCCGACACCGTGGCGGCCCTCGCCGCCGACTTCGGCGGGCTGCTACCCGTGGACGTGTCGGTCGAGGTGCGCCTCGACGGCGGCGGGACCGCACGGCGCCGCCTCAGCGGCGACGAGCTGCCCTGGCGTGCGACGCACGCGGACGACGCCGAGCGCGCGCGGGCCCTGGCGGCCTACTGCGAGCGCACCCTCGGCTTCACGCCGCTGGCACACATCGACCTCGACCTGCCCGTGGCCGGGCTCACCGGCGTCGCGTTCGTGCTCCCCGCCGCCGTGGCGCCCACGACCGTCGCGCACCACCGGGTGTCGCTCAAGCGCATGCTGCTCGGCACGGGCGTGGAGAGCCTCCTGCCCGAGTGGGCGTTCTTCGTCCGCTGCGTCGTCGACGCGTCGGCCCTGCGTCCGACGGCGTCCCGGGAGGGGTTGTTCGAGGACGACGTCCTGTTCGCCACGCGCGAGGCGCTGGGCGAGCAGGTGCGTGCCTGGACGCTCGACACGCTCGCGGAGCCGTCGCCGCTGGCGCGGTCGTTCCTGTCCACGCACCACCTCGCCGTCCGCGCCCTCGCGGTGCAGGACGACGCCATGCTCGACCTGGCCGCCCGGGTGCTGCCGTTCGAGACCACCGTCGGCACGCGCACCCTCACCGACCTCGCCGAGCCCGCCGACGGGGAGGCGCCCGCGCGGGTGCT
>Ga0180218_1001698_pt1 | contig 12784 bp, 10 predicted proteins | sample eDN3rd37CKraftBY_FD_151334 | JGI IMG/M metagenome (GOLD analysis project Ga0180218, IMG submission 151334) | Enriched backyard soil microbial communities from Emeryville, California, USA - eDNA 3rd pass 37_C Kraft BY (version 2) (version 2) | ecosystem: Environmental > Terrestrial > Soil >... | reverse complement strand
AATATTGTAGCGCGGCGGGTAGGGTTCGCCGTTGGAAACTCTGAAATAAGCCCGTACGGCCTCCAGCGGGCTCAGGAGATTATATCGTGAGCACATGTACTTATTCCTTAGCGCCGGGCCGCATGGAGGGGCCGTGCAGCCATGCGCGCAGCGCCCCTTGGGATCGGCACCTACTTGCTCTAACGTCCCGCGCAAAGCAAATGCCGCCGCCAGTGCGGCCGAGGGGAGCACAATGACACGAGAAGCCGCCATATCGAGCGCCCTTGCCTACTACGATGACCGGCCGAAGGGCTATTTCGCTGATCTGGCGCGCTGGGTGGCCGTCCCGACCGAGAGCCAGAATCCCGAGCGCGTCGGCGTGCTCGGCGACTATCTCGAAACCGTGATCCGGCCTGAGCTCGAGGCCCTCGGCTACACGATCAAGATCTTTCCCAACCCGCTTGCGGGCTGCGGACCGGTGCTACTCGCGACGCGCATCGAGGATCCGAGTCTGCCGACGTTCATCGCGTATGGCCATGGCGATGTCGTGCTCGGCATGGAGGGGCGCTGGGCCAACGACCGCGACCCCTGGAAGCTTTCCTTCGAGGGCGAGCGCGTGTATGGCCGCGGCGTCGCCGACAACAAGGGCCAGACGCTCGTGCATGTCGCTGCGTTGCGCGAGGTTCTTAAGGCGCGCGGCAAGCTCGGTTTCAATCACAAGTTCCTCATCGAGACGGGCGAGGAGAATGGATCAAAGGGCCTCAAGGAGATCATCGAGGCCAACAGGGCGGACTTCGCAGCCGACGGCTTCCTCGCCTCCGACGGCCCGCGTACGGAGATCGGCAAGCCGAACATGACACTCGGCAATCGCGGCTGTTGCAACTTCACGCTCAGTGTGGATCTGCGCGAAGGCGGCCACCATTCGGGCAACTGGGGCGGTCTTCTCGCCAATCCCGGCATCATCCTCGCGCACGCCATTGCGAGCATCACCGACGCGAACGGTCGCATCCAGGTCGAGGGCTGGCGGCCGGAAATTCCCGGCCCTGTGCGCGAGGTGCTGACGGGCATCGATCGCGATGGCGGGCCGCGCTCGCCCAAAGTGGACGACTACTGGGGCGAGCCGGGGCTCACGCGCATCGAGAAGATCTCGGCGTTCAACTCCTTCGAGGTGCTCGCCTTCGAGACGGGCAATCCGGCGCGGCCCGTCAACGCCGTGCCGCCGAAGGCGCGCGCGGTCTGCGCGCTCCGCTACGTCGTCGGTACGGACGAGAACGCCATCGAGAGCAATCTGCGCCGCCACCTCGATGCCAAGGGCTTCACGAACGTCAAGGTCGAGCCGCCGCCCGCGAGCAACAACGGCCGCTTCTATGCCAGCCGCACGGACCACCGCCACGCCTGGCCGCAGTGGGTAAAGGGCGCGGTCGAGCGCAACTCGAACCAGCCCTGTGGCATCATGCCGAACGGTGGCGGCTCCAACATGACGTACATGCTGCAGTACCTCGTCGGTATGCCCTGCGTATGGCTGCCGCTGAGCTACGCCGGCTGCTCGCAGCACGCGCCCGACGAGCACATCCTGATGCCGCTCATGCGCGAAGGCTTGCGCCACGTGACGGGCATCTACTGGGACCTTGGTGACGAAAAGACAGGTTATCGGCCATGACGGAGCTTTGTGATCTTTCCGCGGTTGAGCTGCGCCGCCTCATCGGCCGCAAGAAAGTCTCACCGCTCGAGCTGCTGGATAGCTGCCTCATGCGCATCCGGGCGACGGATGGCGCTATCAACGCCATGGTTGCGCTCGACGAGAAGGCGGCGCGCAAGGCGGCGCGCGATGCCGAGCAGGCGGTCATGCGCGGCGAGGATCTGGGCCTTCTGCATGGCCTGCCGGTTGGCGTAAAAGACCTCTCGGATACCGCGGGCCTCAAGACCACCTACGGCAGCCTGATCTACAAGGACCATGTCCCCACCAAGGACGCCGCGATGGTGGCGCGCGTGCGCGCAGAAGGCGCGATCATCGTCGGCAAGACGAACACGCCCGAGTTCGGTGCCGGCGCCAACACCAAGAACCGCGTCTATGGCGCGACGGGCAATCCCTTCGATCCCGAGAAGACATCGGCTGGCTCGTCGGGCGGATCGGCGGCGGCGCTCGCCGTCGGTCAGGTGCCGATCGCGACCGGCTCCGATTACGGCGGTAGTCTCAGGACGCCGGCCGCTTTCTGCGGTGTGGCGGGTTTCAGGCCGTCGCCGGGGCTCGTGCCGTCGGAGCGCCCCGTCTCCTTGAGCCCCTTTCCGGTGACAGGGCCGATGGGGCGGACGATCGAGGACCTGCATCTGCTGCTCAAGGCGCAGATGGATAGCGACAAGATCGATCCCTTCGCCGGCAGCGACGTCCAGGACATTCCCGAAACGCTCGGCAATATCGATCTTGGCTCCATTCGCGCCGCCTTCTCGACGGATCTCGGCTGCTGCCCCATCGATGCGGACATCGCAGCGTTGTTCGAGCAGCGCACGCGCACGTTCCGCTCGATCTTCGCCGAGACGAGCAACCGCCACCCGGATTTCACGAACGTGCACGAGGCGTTCGAGATCCTGCGCGGCGTCGTGTTCGTCGGCTCGCATCGCGAGCGTCTCGAGAAGCACCGCGATCTGCTCGGCCCCAACGTGATCGACAATACCGAGCGGGGGCTCAAATACTCGCTCGGCGATGTCGCCTGGGCCAACGTCGAGCAGACCAAGATCTACAAGCGCTACATGGAATTCTTCGACGAGGTCGACGTCCTGATCTGTCCGGCGGCAGCAGTCTCGCCATTCCCGCACGCGCAGCTCTACGTGGAGAGCATCAACGGCGAGAAGATGCCGACCTACATGCGCTGGCTCGCGATCGCCTACGCGCTGACGACGGCGCTTCCGGCGGTTGCTGTCATTCCCTGCGGCCTCGATCATCTGGGCATGCCCTTCGGCATTCAGGTGGCAGGCCCGAACGGCTCGGATGCCATGGTGCTGGAAGTGGCGCACGCGCTGGAGCAGGTGCTCGCGATGAACAAAGATACGGCGCGCCCGCTTCCCGATCTCGCCAAGCTCGCCCCGGCATGAGCGCAGGAGAAAGAGCTTCCGACACTGCGCGTCTTCTGGCGGCCGCACTTTTCTCCGCCGAGCGCCATCGCGACCAGCGGCGCAAGGGCGTGCGCGAGACGCCGTACATCAATCATCCGCTCGAGGTCTCGGAGCGCATTGTGCGCGTGGGCGGTGTTGAAGACATCGACGTTCTGGTCGCCGCGATCCTTCACGACACCATCGAGGATACCGAGACCACGGCCGAGGAGATCGAGCGGCATTTCGGGGCGTCCGTCGCGGCACTCGTCCTCGAGGTAACCGACGACCGTTCGCTCACATGGATGGAGCGGAAGCGCCTCGAGATCGAGCACGCCGCCATCATCAGTCCGCGCGCCAAGCTCATCAAGCTTTCCGACAAGATCAGCAACGTCGCCGATACCGAGACCAATCCGCCTTCGGCGTGGTCGCGCCAGCGCCGGCGCGACTATCTCGACTTTGCCGAGCAGATCGCGCTCGGCTGCCGGGGCGCCAATGAGGCGCTCGACGCCGACTTCGTCCGCGTGCTCGCGAGCGCACGCGCGCACATCGGGTAAAGGTGCGGCACTCGGCGCCTGAAAATCCGTCGCGGCAGCCTCGCTGCGTACCTTTGCGGCACGTGCCGGACGTGCTTATTGTGCGATCAGCTTGGAATGGCATGTGACGCTGAGGGAAAATGGCATGAGGCAGCTTCTCGACCGGTTGTACTTGGCGGCCGGGTGGCTGTCCGCGATCTGTTTCATGATGATCGCCCTCATGGTGACGGCGCAGCTCATCGGTCGCGTCGTTGATATGAGCATGAGCTTTCTCGGGATGGTGCCCTACGGCTTTATCGTCGAAGGGCTCGCGGAGATCGCTGGCTATCTGCTCGCGACGGCGAGCCTGCTGGCCCTCGGACTTGCGCTCAAGTCCGCCTCGCACATCCGGATTACCCTGGTGCTGGGTGCCTTAGGGCCGAAGCCCCGCTGGTATTTCGAGCTCTTCGCCATCGCTGTTTCGGCTGCGTTCGCGATCTATATGACCCTCCGGATGGGCCTCCTCGCCTATGATTCCTGGGTCTACAACGAGGTGAGCTTCGGGCTGGTCCCGGTGCCGCTCGCGTACCCGCAGGCGGCCATGACCCTCGGGCTCCTGGTCTTCAGCATCGCGCTCATCGACGAACTCGTCATCACGTTCACGACCGGCAAGCCCTCATTCGTTGCCGCCGAAGACGCCATAGCGCTCGGCAAGGAGGGCTGAGCGCAATGGATCTCCTGACATTCTCGTTCTTCCTGATCTTCCTGCTGTTTCTGGTGCTAGCCGGGGGCATCTGGGTCGCGATCACGCTCGCGATCATTGGACTCGTTGCGACGGTGGTGAATGTTTCGACACCCGCCGGCGCGGTCATGGCGACGTCGATCTGGCAGTCGCTCAACTCGTGGGATCTGACGGCGCTCCCGATGTTCCTCTGGATGGGCGACATCCTGTACAGGACCCGTCTCTCGGAGGATATGTTCGAGGGCCTGGCGCCGTGGATGGCGCGGCTTCCGGGCCGCCTGCTGCATGTGAACATCCTCGGCTGCGCCATCTTCGCGGCCGTGTCGGGCTCATCGGCGGCAACCTGCGCCACGATCGGGCGTATATCCATGCCGGAGCTCGCCAAGCGCGGCTACGACGAGCGCATGGCAATCGGCACGCTCGCCGGCTCGGGCACGCTGGGACTGTTGATCCCGCCTTCGATCATCATGATCGTCTATGCCTCGGCGACCGACCAGTCGATCGCGCGGCTGTTCATCGCGGGCGTCATTCCGGGTGCGCTTCTCGCCATTTTGTTCATGGGCTACGTGGCCATCTGGGCCATGCTTAACAGCAGCAGGATGCCGCCCGCCGATCCGCCGACCACGTTCGCCAATCGTGTCGCGGCCTCGCGCCGTCTGCTCCCGGTTATCCTGCTGATCGCGGGCGTGATCGGCTCGATCTACGGCGGGCTTGCTTCGGCGACCGAGGCAGCCGTCGTCGGCGTTCTCGGCGCGCTCATCCTCGCCTGGACCACAGGAACACTCTCCTGGCAGACTTTCTCGGAGGCGCTGCTCTCCGCCACCAAGACGAGCTGCATGATCTGCTTCATCCTAGCGGGTGCGGCGTTCCTCACGACGGCCATGGGCTTCACGGGCATTCCGCGCGCGCTTGCCGAGTGGATTGCCTCCATGGACCTCTCGCAGTGGCAGCTCCTGTTTGCACTGACGCTGTTCTTCATCGTGCTCGGCTGCTTCCTCGACGGCATTTCCATGGTCGTGCTTACGACCTCGGTGATCATTCCGCTGGTCGAGCGCATGGGCATCGATCTCATCTGGTTCGGAATCTACATCGTGATCGTCGTCGAGATGGCGCAGATCACGCCGCCGGTCGGGTTCAATCTGTACGTCCTGCAGTCGCTGACGGGGCGTAATCTCTTCCTGATCGCGGCTTATACTCTCCCGCTCTTCCTGCTCATGGTTCTGCTGATCGTGATGCTGGTCGCCTTCCCGGGCATCGCGCTCTGGCTGCCCTCGACGATGCTCGATGCGGCCAGATAGCGGCCGCATCCATTACTCCTCCCATCGCCCGCCGTGGATGGCCGGGAGGCCGGAGATGCTCGCCACGTAGAGATAGACCCAGACGGTCAGCTCTTCGCCTGTGTGCAGCCGGACGGGGCGGCGTACGCGCTCGTACTCGCCTTGGCGCCGATGGCCGGGCGTGATGCCCTCATACGGGTCGAGCCAGACGAAGACCGCCTCGGGATCGCGGAGGCGCAGCACCTCGCCATGGACTGTGTCCGAGGGCACCGCGGCGGCGATCATGACGGGATAAGTGCCCATGTCGAAAAGGCGGCCGGGGATGGTCGCCGCGCCCAGGCTGGTGCTCGTCTCCTTGAGGCGGGCGCGCATGTCCGCCCCGAGCTCGCCGCGAGCGCGGGTCAGGAGGGTTCCGTAAACGAATAGGAGGTCCGTCCCCTCGTTCATTCGCGGACCTGGTGGACCTCGATGATGTTGCCGGCCGGGTCGTAGAAGAAGATCTGCTCCCAGCCCTTCATCGCCCAGGCGCCGAAATCAGAATAGGGAATGCCCTTCTCTTCCAGGCGCTTCTTGAAGGCCGCAATGTCGTCCGTCCGGAAGGCGAGGTGGCCGCGCTCGAGCGGGTTGACGGCCTGCCCGGTCTTGAAGCCGATTTTCATATCCTGTTCGGCCAGGTGGAACTGGGTCGCGTCGGGCCGACCGTCGGTCAGGAAAGAGACATTGCCCGAATAGCCTTGGCTCTTGTCGCGGGTGTCGGTGAGCCCCGGCTCGGTCTTCATGTCGAGGACATCGCGGTAGAAGGCATCGAGGCCGGGGACGTCGCGCGTGCACAGGTTAACGTGATGGAACTTGATCTGCATTCTCGTCTCCTGGTTGTTTCCTCGTTGTTCCCGCCCGCCCGCTGATATTGCAGGATGCATGGGAGCGCGCTCAGGCCCCGACCGTCAAGGCGGAAGAGCTTCCGGCAGGCGCCCCTGCGGTGCGCGGATGGCACGCGCCGAAACTCCCTCGGAAAGTCTCCCCGCCTCTTTGCCGCGCCCTATAGCCAAGCGTGAGCGGCTGCAATAGAAAGCGGCCCCATGCCCAAGCGTACAGACATCAAGTCGATTCTCATCATCGGCGCTGGCCCGATCGTCATCGGTCAGGCGTGCGAGTTCGACTATTCCGGCACCCAGGCCTGCAAGGCGCTCAGGGCCGAGGGTTACCGCATCATCCTCGTCAACTCCAATCCGGCGACCATCATGACGGATCCGGAGCTGGCGGACGCGACCTACGTCGAGCCGATCACGCCTGAAGTGGTCGCCAAGATCATCGAGAAGGAGCGCCCCGACGCCCTGCTGCCGACCATGGGCGGACAGACCGCCCTGAATACGGCGCTGGCGCTCGCCAATCAGGGCGTGCTCGAGAAATTCGGCGTCGAGATGATCGGCGCGCGCGCGGAAGCCATCGACATGGCGGAGGACCGCCAGCTCTTCCGTGAGGCCATGGCGCGCATCGGCCTCGAGACGCCGCGCTCGATGATGGCGCACACGCGCGGCGAGGCGCTCGACGCGCTCGACAAGGTGGGCCTGCCGGCGATCATCCGGCCTTCGTTCACGCTCGGCGGCACCGGCGGCGGTGTCGCCTACAACCGCGAGGAGTTCCTGGAGATCGCCGAGCGCGGTCTCGATGCCTCGCCGACGACGCAGATCCTGGTCGAGGAGAGCGTGCTCGGATGGAAGGAGTTCGAGATGGAGGTCGTCCGCGACAAGGCGGACAACTGCATCATCATCTGCTCCATCGAGAACGTCGATCCCATGGGCGTGCACACGGGCGATTCGATCACCGTCGCGCCGGCGCTGACGCTCACCGACAAAGAATACCAGATCATGCGCAATGCCTCGATCGCGGTGCTGCGCGAGATCGGGGTGGAGACGGGCGGCTCGAACGTGCAGTTCGCGGTGAACCCGGCGGACGGGCGCCTCGTCGTCATCGAGATGAACCCGCGCGTCTCGCGCTCCTCGGCGCTGGCGTCCAAGGCGACCGGCTTCCCGATTGCCAAGGTCGCGGCGCGTCTTGCCGTCGGCTACACGCTGGACGAGCTGGAGAACGACATCACGGGCGGCGCGACGCCTGCCTCCTTCGAGCCGACCATCGATTACGTCGTCACGAAGATCCCGCGCTTTGCCTTCGAGAAGTTTCCCGGCGCCGATCCCACGCTGACGACGTCCATGAAGTCGGTCGGCGAGGTCATGGCCATCGGCCGCACGTTCGCCGAGAGCCTGCAGAAGGCGCTGCGCGGGCTCGAGACGGGCCTTACGGGCCTCGATGACGTGACTTTCGAAGGTCTCGGCACGGGCGATGACAAGAACGTCGTCCGCGCCGCGCTCGCCCATCCGACGCCCGATCGCCTGCTCAAGGTGGCGCAGGCCATGCGCATGGGCGTCGATCATGAGCAGATCCACGCCTCCTGCCGCATCGATCCGTGGTTCCTGTCGCGCATGCAGGAGATCATCGACGAGGAAGCGCGCGTCATCGCGCACGGCCTGCCGGAGAATGCCGAATCGCTGCGCGATCTGAAGGCCATGGGCTTCTCGGATGCGCGCCTCGCCAAGCTCGCCGGCAAAAAGGAATCGGACGTGCGCGCGCTGAGGAAGAAGCTCGGCCTCGCGCCGGTCTTCAAGCGCATCGACACCTGCGCTGCAGAGTTCGCCTCGCCGACGCCGTACATGTACTCGACGTACGAGCGCGGTCTGTTCGACCAGCCCGTATGCGAGGCGCAGCCGACGACGGCGAAGAAGATCATCATCCTCGGCGGTGGGCCGAACCGCATCGGCCAGGGCATCGAGTTCGACTACTGCTGCTGCCACGCCTGTTTCGCGCTGACCGACGCCGGGTACGAGACCATCATGGTCAACTGCAACCCGGAGACCGTGTCGACCGACTACGACACGTCGGATCGTCTCTACTTCGAGCCGCTGACGGCCGAGGACGTGCTCGAGATCATCCGTGTCGAGCAGTCGAACGGCACGCTTGCCGGCGTGATCGTGCAGTTTGGCGGCCAGACGCCGCTGAAGCTCGCGCAGGCGCTTGAGGATGCCGGCGTGCCGATCCTCGGCACCTCGCCCGACGCCATCGACCTCGCCGAGGACCGCGACCGGTTCAAGGCGCTGATCGACAAGCTCGGCCTCAAGCAGCCGGAGAGCGGCATTGCGCGCTCGCCGGCGGAAGCGCGCGCCGTCGCGGATGGCATCGGCTATCCGATCGTGATCCGTCCGTCCTACGTGCTCGGCGGCCGCGCCATGGAGATCGTCGCCGATGGCGGCGAGGTGGACCGTTACATCCAGCGCCTTTCCGCGACGCTCGACCGGCCGTCTGAGCTCGTCGTCTCCGAGAGCCGGCCGCTGCTGATCGACCGCTATCTCTCGGGTGCGATCGAGGTCGATGTGGACTGCCTCGCCGACGGCAAGGACACCTTCGTCGCCGGCATCATGGAACATATCGAGGAGGCGGGCGTTCACTCCGGGGATTCCGCCTGCTCTCTCCCGGTCCATTCGCTCGACGGCTCGATCGTCGTCAGGCTCGAGAAGCAGACGCGCGATCTGGCGCTGGCGCTCAACGTGGTCGGGCTAATGAACGTGCAGTACGCGATCAAGGGCAAAGAGATCTACGTCATCGAAGTGAACCCGCGCGCGAGCCGCACGGTGCCGTTCGTCGCCAAGGCCATCGGCCTGCCGGTCGCCGGCATTGCAGCACGAGTGATGGGCGGCGCGCCGCTCAAAAGCTTCGGCCTCAAGCAGCGCAAGCTCGATCACATCGCCGTCAAGGAGGCCGTGTTCCCGTTCGCGCGCTTTCCTGGTGTCGACCCGATCCTCGGGCCCGAGATGCGCTCGACGGGCGAGGTCATGGGCATCGATACCGATTTCGGCCTCGCCTTTGCCAAGAGCCAGCTCGGCGCCGGCCAGTCGCTCCCGGACAAAGGCACGGTATTCATCTCTCTTCGCGAGGCAGACAAGGACGGGATTCTCGGTGCCACGCGGGAGCTCGTCGAGATGGGTTTCCGCATTCTCGCGACGCGGGGAACGAAGCGCCACCTCGAGCAGCACGGCATTCCGTGCGAGTTGGTGAACAAGGTTCTGGAAGGCCGCCCGCACATTGTCGATGCCATGAAGAACGGCGACGTCGATCTCGTTTTCAATACAACCGAGGGTGCCAAGGCACTGGCCGACTCCAAGGACATCCGGCGCACGGCCTTGCTCAACCGCATTCCCTATTGTACGACTCTGGCTGGAGCGATCGCGGTTACCGGAGCCATCAAGGCGCTCCGGCGCGGTCATCTTAAAGTGGCGCCACTTCAGGCCTATATTAGCCGCACCGCCTGAGGCCCTTGCCAAGGGGTCGAGGACGGGGGAAGCTGGCGTTTTCCCGTGGACTGTTGGGACTGATTCGGCGGTATCGGCATGTCAGCCGAGCCGGTTGGGAGACTTGGATATGGCGATGGAAAAGGTTCCGATGACGGTCGAGGGCTTCAAGAAGCTCGAGACGGAGCTGCATCGCCTCAAAGCCGTGGAGCGTCCTCGGATCATCCAGGCCATCGCGGAGGCGCGCGCGCACGGGGACCTGAGCGAGAACGCGGAGTACCACGCGGCCAAGGAGGCCCAGGGCCTGAACGAGTCCAAGGTCGCCGAGCTTGAGGACAAGCTTTCGCGCGCCGAGGTCATCGATACGACCAAGATGTCCGGCGACAAGGTCAAGTTCGGCGCCACCGTGAGCCTCATCGACGAGGACACCGACGAGAAGGTCAAATACAAGATCGTCGGCGAGATGGAGGCCGACGTCCGCGAGGGCAAGATCTCGATCAGCTCGCCGATCGCGCGCGCGCTCATCGGCAAGGGCAAGGGCGATACTGCCGAGGTGACGACGCCCAAGGGCTCGAAGGCCTACGAGATCGTCAAGATCGAGTGGAAGTAGCGGGCAGCGGGCTCCCGCGGCTCTGGCAAGATCGCGGCCGCCCTTGCGGGCGGCCTTTCTCGTTTGGCGGCTTCCGCGCCGTTAATCCGCAATCGGATCAGATGCCTGATTTACGGGCGTATGCGCCCTCCGCGGAGGTCCGCGGAAAATAAGCCCGCGTGGCGATTTTCTCTTGGTCTCAGGCCTGCTTATCCGCTACACAGCGCGCTGGCCTTTTGTTCGAAACGGCACGAACGAGGAGGGTCCTCGCGCCGACCGGACCGAACGCGCCTTTCACCGATCCCCTTGGGAGGAATGAGTATATGAAGCGACTACTTGCGCTCGCGGCAGGTGCTGCCGTGGCCTTCACCGTGGCGGCGGCTGTTGCCCAGACCAAGCAGCTCTCGATTACCACCGGCGGAACAGGCGGCGTCTACTATCCGCTCGGCGGCGGCTTCGCCAGCATCATCGGCAAGAACATCCCGAACACGACAGCAGCCGCGGAAGTGACGGGCGGCTCGGTCGCCAACCTGCAGCTCATCGGCTCGGGCCGTGCCGACATGGGTCTCTCGCAGGTCGACGCGGCCTTCGACGCCATCAACGGCAAGGACAAATTCAAGAGTGGCAAACTGCCCATCCAGGCGCTTGCCGTCCTCTATCCCAATCACATGCACGTCGTGACGATCGACGGCACGGGCATCACCAAGATCGAGGACCTCAAAGGCAAGCGTGTTTCGACGGGCTCGCCGGGCAGCGCGACCGAGGTGTTCGCATTCCGTGTCATCGAGGCCGCCGGTCTCGACAAGGACAAGGACATGACGCGCGAGCGTCTCGGCGTCGCCGAGAGCGTGAATGCCATCAAGGACAAGAAGATCGACGCGTTCTTCTGGGTCGGTGGCCTGCCGACGGCGGCGGTGACCGACCTCAGCGCGACGCCGGGCACGAAGATCCGCTTCCTCGACATCGCGCAGAACGTCGGCAAGATGGTTGCGAAGTATGGCGAGATCTATGCCGCGACCACCATTCCCAAGACGACGTACACGGGGATGGAGGCCGACAACAAGAACGTCGCCGTGTGGAACATCCTGGCAGTGAACGCCAGCATGTCCGAGGATCTCGCCTATCAGCTCACGAAGCTCCTCTTCGAGAAGCGCCAGGAGCTCGCCGCCGTCCACAAGGAGGCGCTGAACATCAAGGAAGGGAACCAGAAGAAGGCGAACGCCGGCGTGCCCTTCCATCCGGGTGCGCTCAAGTACTTCGCCGAGAAGGGCATCAAGATCGACTGAGCGTCAGCCTCGACGATACGATGAAAAGCCGCCGGTGCATGACGCCCCGGCGGCTTTGCCTATAGGCCAGGCGCTACAAGACGCCTCTGAGCATCCCGGAAGGAGCACTCAATGAGCCAGGAGCAGGGGAGCGTCGCGCAGGCGCCAGGGCCCATCGCGGCCTCTGCCGATATGAGCGACGACCAGCGCAAGGCCGTCGAGAAGTTCATCGAAGAGGAGGAAGGGGCGTTCAACCGCGTTGGCGGCTGGATCGGCTATCTGATCTCCGGCATCGCGATCGCCTCGACGCTGTTTCACCTCTATGCCGCGTACGACATCGTGCCGACGCATATTCTGCGGCCCGGTCACGTCGGCATCGTGCTCGTGCTGGTATTCCTGCTGTTCCCGATCGCCGGCCGGTTTCGCGATCAGATCCGCTGGTGGGACTGGTTGTTCGCCGCCGCCGCTGCCGCAACGACGATCTACATCCTCTACCAGGGCGCCGACTTCGGCGACTACGCGACGGCGCCGACCCCTGAGCAAGTCTGGGTCGGCATTGTCTTCATCGCGCTCGTTCTCGAAGCGACGCGGCGAACGACGGGCATCATCATGCCCATCGTCGCAATGGCTTTCGTGCTCTATGCGCTCTACGGGCAGTATCTGCCGGCACCGTGGACGCATCGCGGCTACGACGTCGACCGTCTCGTCGCTCATCTCTACATGACGCTCGAAGGCATTTTTGGCTCGGCGGTCGATGTCTCGTCGAGCCTGATCATTCTCTTCACGATCTTCGGCGCGATCCTGCAGGCTTCGGGCGCCGGCAAGTTCTTCATCGACTTCTCGTTCGCGGCCATGGGCGGACGACGCAATTCGGCAGGGCGCGCGGTCGTTCTCTCGTCCTTCCTGATGGGGGGGCCGTCGGGCTCGGGCGTGGCGACGACTGTCACCATCGGCACGGTCGCGCATCCGATGCTGGCGAAGTCCGGCTAC
>Ga0180218_1001697_pt1 | contig 12787 bp, 11 predicted proteins | sample eDN3rd37CKraftBY_FD_151334 | JGI IMG/M metagenome (GOLD analysis project Ga0180218, IMG submission 151334) | Enriched backyard soil microbial communities from Emeryville, California, USA - eDNA 3rd pass 37_C Kraft BY (version 2) (version 2) | ecosystem: Environmental > Terrestrial > Soil >... | reverse complement strand
GGCGCCGAAGAAGAACGCGCCGCTGATGCGATACACCATGACGTCGCCGGGCATCGTCTTGCCGCGATAGGATGGCCGGCCGTTCTCGTCGTCGGAGACATCCTCGCGAACGAACCTGGCGCCGCCCCGCACGTCGATCGCTTCCGCCATGCGGTGCATGAACAGGAACGCGCCGAGCACGACACCGACGCCGATGCCGGTGAGGAGATCGACGAAGATGGTGAGCAGGAAAGTCGCGAGCAGCACCACCGCGTCGGCGATCGAGGTGCGCAGCAGCAGCGCGAACTCGGTCTTGTCCGCCATGCCCCAGGCGACCACGACGAGCACGCCGGCCAGCGCGGCGAGCGGGATATAGGCGACGAGCGGCATCGCCACGAGAACGAAGATGAGCAGATACAGCGAGTGCATGATGCCGGCGACCGGGCCGCGCGCACCGGCGCGGATGTTGGTCGCTGTCCGTGCAATGGTGCCGGTCACCGGCATGCCGCCGCTGATCGACGCCGCGATATTGCCGACCCCTTGCGCGACGAGTTCGCTGTTCGAGCGGTGACGGCGTCCCGACATGCCATCGGCCACAACGGCGGAGAGCAGCGATTCGATGGCGCCGAGAATGGCAATGGCGAGCGCATCGGGTGCGACCGCGCGGATTTTCTCGATGCTGAAGGGCGGCAGGTGTGGTGCGGGCATGCCGGACTGGATCGTGCCGAACCGCGAGCCGATGGTTTCGACGTCGAGCCCGAAAACGAATGTGATCAGGGTCGCGGCTACGACCGCAATGAGCAGGTTCGGCCATTCCGGGCGCCACCGCTTCAGGAGGACGATCGCCGCGACCGAGAAGATCGACAGACCGACCGTCACCGGCTTGAACGTGCCGAGCGCGTGCCACACCGATTCGATCTTGTGCAGGGTTTCCGGCGGCTCGTTGGTCAGCGTGAGGCCGAACAGGTCACGGATCTGGGTGATGAGGATGATGACAGCGATGCCGGCGGTGAAGCCGACCGTGACCGGATAGGGAATGTATTTGATGTAGGTGCCGAGCCGCAGGAAGCCGATCACCAGCAGCAGCAGCCCGGCCATCAGCGTGGCGAGGATCAGGCCGTCATAGCCGTGGCGCTGCACGGTGAGCGCCACGAGGCCGATAAAGGCTGCGGCCGGGCCGCCGATCTGAAAGCGGCTGCCTCCGAGCAGCGAAATTAAAAAGCCGCCCACGATGGCGGCGTAGAGGCCTCGTTCCGGGCCGAGGCCCGCGCCGATGGCGATCGCCATCGACAGGGGCAGGGCGACGATCGCGACGGTCAGGCCGGCCAGCGCATCCGCCCGCAGGCCGTCCAGTCCGTAGCCCTCGCGCAGGACGGTAATGAGTTTGGGGGTGTAGAGATCGGCAAAAGTGGGATGGCTGCGGTGGCCCGCAGGCGCAGTTGCGTTCATTCCGGTCCTCGAAAGGCGTGATTGGAACTCTTATAGCCGATATCCGCGCAATTTTGATGTGCGTCTTTGCGAGAGCTCAATTGCAGTAGGCGTGGCTGATACAAAGCAGCGTGTCCGAGCCGCGCTGATGATGCGGAGTCGCGGTCTAGGTGACCAGCTTCAGTCCGACGATGCCGGCCACGATCAGTGCAACGCAGCCGAGTCGCATGGCCGTGGCAGGCTCTGCAAACAGCACGATGCCGAGGATCACGGTGCCGGTCGCGCCGATTCCGGTCCAGACCGCGTAGGCCGTCCCAACCGGAAGGGATTTCAGTGCAAGACCAAGAAAGCCGAGGCTCACGATCATGGCCGCGCCGGTACCAAGCGAGGGCCAGAGCCGGGAGAATCCATCCGTATATTTGAGTCCGATCGCCCAGCAGACCTCGAACAGTCCCGCGATCAGGAGATAAAGCCAGGGAAGCTGGGCGGCCATGAGGAGACTCCGTTGGGGGCGATCGTGCCGGGAATATAGGTGAGCTGCGCTCGCAGGGACCGCAGGTCGGCCTTGCGTCTGCGGCAAGGCGAGCGGGCTTGCGACGAAAGGCGCGTGAAAGGGCCGATTTTTGCACCCAAAGCGGGCTTTCCCTATGTTGCACCGCCGTGTCTGGCGTGTTAGCAACCGCCTCGATTTTGCAAGGGCTCCGGAAATTCCGTGAAGTCCGGCTGGATCGGAATTCCCCTTGAATTCCAAAGGCTTGGGCCGTCGGCTCCACGGCGGCGTCAATCTTGCGGATAGCACACGCGCTAAAGGTCAATGGCTGGCGAACAACCGATTGTGGCTGGGGTTGCGGGGCGATATGCCACCGCGCTTTTCGAACTCGCGCTCGAGGAGAAGGTCCTCGACAAGGTCCGGGCCGATCTCGACCGGTTCGATGCCTTGGTTGCCGGCAGTGACGACCTTGGGCGGCTGGTACGCTCGCCGGTCTTTACAGCCGACGAGCAGGTCAAGGCGCTGACCGCGATCCTGCAGAAGGCCGGCATCGACGGCATTGCCGGCAATTTCATCAAGCTTGTGGCCTCCAACCGCCGGTTGTTCGCGCTGCCGCAGATTGTCCGGGCGTTTCGCGCTCTGGTCGCCAAGCACAAGGGCGAGGTTGCGGCCAGCGTGACCGTCGCAGAGCAATTGTCCGACGCGCATCTGAAGTCGCTGAAGGACGCCCTCAATGCGGTGACCGGCAAGGACGTCGACCTTCAGGTCGAGGTCGATCCGGCGATCATCGGCGGACTCGTCGTCAAACTCGGCAGCCGCATGGTCGACACCTCGCTCCGTACCAAACTCAATTCGATCAAGACCGCCATGAAAGAGGCTCGCTGATGGACATCCGCGCCGCAGAAATCTCCGCCATCCTGAAAGACCAGATCAAGAATTTCGGCCAGGAGGCGGAAGTCTCCGAGGTCGGACAGGTGCTGTCGGTCGGTGACGGTATCGCCCGCGTTTTCGGGCTCGACAACGTGCAGGCCGGCGAGATGGTCGAGTTCGAGAACGGCACGCGCGGCATGGCGCTGAACCTCGAAAGCGACAACGTCGGTATCGTTATTTTCGGTGCCGACCGCGAGATCAAGGAAGGCCAGACCGTCAAGCGTACGCGCTCGATCGTGGACGCCCCGGTCGGCAAGGGCCTGCTCGGCCGCGTGGTCGATGCACTCGGCAACCCGATCGACGGCAAGGGCCCGATCACGGCCGACAAGCGCATGCGCGTGGACGTGAAGGCGCCCGGCATCATCCCGCGGAAGTCCGTGCATGAGCCGATGGCGACGGGCCTCAAGGCGATCGACGCGCTGATCCCGATCGGCCGCGGCCAGCGCGAGCTGATCATCGGCGACCGTCAGACCGGCAAGACCGCGATCGCGCTCGACACGATCCTCAACCAGAAGCCGCTCAATGCGGCCGGTCAGCCTGAATCCACGAAGCTGTATTGCGTCTATGTCGCGGTCGGCCAGAAGCGTTCGACCGTCGCGCAATTCGTGAAGGTGCTCGAAGAGCAGGGCGCGCTCGAATACTCGATCGTGGTCGCCGCCACCGCCTCGGACCCCGCGCCGATGCAGTTCCTGGCGCCGTTCACCGGCTGCACCATGGGCGAGTATTTCCGCGACAACGGCATGCACGCGGTCATCATCTATGACGACCTGTCCAAGCAGGCCGTCGCCTATCGCCAGATGTCGCTCCTGCTGCGCCGTCCGCCCGGACGTGAAGCCTATCCGGGTGACGTGTTCTATCTGCACTCGCGCCTCCTCGAGCGCGCTGCGAAGATGAACGACGAAAACGGCGCCGGCTCGCTCACGGCCCTGCCCGTGATCGAAACCCAGGCGAACGACGTGTCGGCCTACATCCCGACCAACGTGATTTCGATCACCGACGGCCAGATCTTCCTCGAGACCGACCTGTTCTATCAGGGCATCCGTCCGGCGGTGAACGTCGGTCTGTCGGTGTCGCGCGTGGGTTCGTCCGCGCAGACCAAGGCGATGAAAAAGGTCGCCGGCAAGATCAAGGGCGAGCTTGCGCAGTACCGCGAAATGGCGGCCTTCGCGCAGTTCGGCTCCGACCTCGATGCCACCACGCAGCGTCTGCTGAACCGCGGTGCGCGCCTGACCGAACTCCTCAAGCAGGCGCAGTTCTCGCCGCTGAAGATGGAAGAGCAGGTGTGCGTGATCTGGGCCGGCACCAACGGCTATCTCGATCCGCTGCCGCTCAACAAGGTGAAGGAGTTCGAGACCGGGCTGCTTGGTCTCCTGCGCAGCAAGCACTCCGATCTGCTGAACAAGATCCGCGACACCCGCGATCTCGACGATGCCGCCGCCGATCAGCTCAAGGGCGTCGTCGACGGATACGCCAAGTCGTTTGCGTAGTTCTTCGCCTCCCCCCTTGCGGGGGAGGTCGACCGGCCGAAGGCCGGTCGGGAGGCGGGTAAGCCGCAGGGTCTAGCGTTTGCTGCTTACCCCCCTCCCTAAGCCTCCCCCGCAAGGGGGGAGGGACACGGCCGGAGCAAGGTTTTAGGTTCGAGACGATATGGCCAGCCTCAAAGACATGCGCGTGCGCATCGCCGCGACCAAGGCGACGCAGAAAATCACCAAGGCCATGCAGATGGTGGCCGCGTCCAAGCTGCGCCGCGCGCAGGCTGCGGCGGAAGCCGCACGGCCTTATGCCGAACGGATGGAAGCGGTTCTGCAGAACATCGCGTCCGGCATGGCTGGAGCGGGCAACGCCCCGAAGCTCCTGTCCGGCACCGGCAGCGACAAGGTTCACCTGCTGGTGGTCGCGACCGGCGAGCGCGGTCTTGCCGGCGCATTCAATTCCTCGATCGTGCGCCTGGCGCGCGAACACATCAGCCGCCTGCAGGCCGAAGGCAAGGACGTCAAGATCCTCACCGTCGGCAAGAAGGGTTACGAGCAGCTCCGCCGCAACTACGAAAAGAACATCGTCGATCGCATCGAGCTGCGGAATGTCCGCGTGCTCGGTTACGGCAACGCCGCCGAGATCGCGAACAAGGTGATCGACATGTACGATCGCGGCGAGTTCGATGTCGCGACGCTGTTCTATGCGCGGTTCAAGTCCGTGATCGCGCAGACCCCGACCGCGCAGCAGATCATCCCGCCGAAAATCGAAGCGCCTGCGGCCGGCGCGTCCGCCGCGGTCTACGAATACGAGCCGGACGAGGACGAACTCCTCGCGGAACTGCTGCCGCGCTATGTCGCGACCCAGATTTTCCGCGCGCTCCTGGAGAACAACGCGTCGTTCTACGGCTCACAGATGTCGGCGATGGACAACGCCACCCGCAATGCCGGCGACATGATCAAGAAGCAGACCATCACGTACAACCGCACGCGTCAGGCGATGATCACGAAAGAGCTGATCGAGATCATCTCGGGCGCCGAGGCCCTGTAGCCATAGGAGCGAAGCGATGGCTTACGTCACCAAGGCGACGACGTCCGGCGGCCGTAACGGGCGCGCAGTGCTGGAAAATGGCGGTCTTGCGCTCGCCATGGCGCTGCCGAAGGACCTCGGCGGCTCGGGCGAAGGCCACAATCCCGAGCAGCTTTTCGCGCTTGGCTGGTCGTCCTGTTTCGGACAGGCGATCCTCGTTCTCGCCAAGAAGCACGGCCTCGACGGCCAGGCCGCGAAAGTCACCTGCGAGGTGAAGCTGAATACCGAAGGCGGCTTCTCGCTTGCTGCCGAGCTCAAAGTATCGATCCCCGGCGCCGACAAGGCAAAGGTTCAGGCGCTGATCGAGGAAGCCCACACCGTCTGCCCGTATTCGAAAGCAACGAAGGGCAACATTCCCGTCACATTGACGGCAGTCTGAGATTCAAGGAGACCGACATGGCCACACCAGCCACCGCAGGCAAACCCAACAAAACCGGAAAGATCACGCAGGTCATCGGCGCCGTCGTCGACGTGCAGTTCGACGGTCATCTGCCGGCCATTCTGAATTCGCTGGAGACCAACAACGGCGGCAACCGGCTGGTGCTCGAGGTCGCGCAGCATCTCGGCGAATCGACCGTGCGCACCATCGCGATGGACGTGACCGAAGGTCTCGTCCGCGGCCAGGAAGTCACCGACACCGGCCTGCCGATCGCGGTGCCGGTTGGTCCCGGCACGCTCGGCCGCATCATGAACGTGGTCGGCGAGCCGATCGACGAAGCCGGCCCGATCAAGGCGGATGACAAGCGCCCGATCCATGCCGAAGCGCCGAAATACACCGACCAGTCGACCGAGGCGGAAATTCTCGTCACCGGCATCAAGGTCGTGGACCTGCTCGCGCCTTACGCCAAGGGCGGCAAGATCGGCCTGTTCGGCGGCGCCGGCGTCGGCAAGACCGTGCTGATTCAGGAGCTGATCAACAACGTCGCCAAGGCGCATGGTGGCTACTCGGTGTTCGCCGGCGTCGGCGAACGTACCCGCGAGGGCAACGACCTCTATCACGAGTTCATCGAATCGGGCGTCAACAAGGACCCGCACGAGAACAAGGGCGACACCTCCGGCTCGAAATGCGCGCTGGTGTTCGGCCAGATGAACGAGCCGCCCGGAGCGCGCGCCCGCGTCGGCCTGACCGGCCTGACGGTTTCGGAATATTTCCGCGATCAGGGCCAGGACGTGCTGTTCTTCGTGGACAACATCTTCCGCTTCACCCAGGCGGGCTCGGAAGTGTCCGCGCTGCTCGGCCGTATTCCTTCGGCGGTGGGTTATCAGCCGACGCTCGCGACCGACATGGGCGCGCTGCAGGAGCGCATCACCACCACCACCAAGGGCTCGATCACTTCAGTGCAGGCGATTTACGTGCCGGCCGACGACTTGACCGACCCGGCGCCGGCCACCTCCTTCGCGCACCTTGACGCGACCACCGTGCTGTCGCGCCAGATCGCGGAAAAGGGCATCTATCCGGCGGTGGACCCGCTCGACTCCACCTCGCGCATGCTGCAGCCGATGATCGTCGGCGAGGAGCACTACAACGTGTCGCGCCAGGTGCAGCAGATCCTGCAACGCTACAAGGCGCTGCAGGACATCATCGCCATTCTGGGCATGGACGAGCTCTCCGAAGAGGACAAGCTGACGGTGGCGCGCGCCCGCAAGATCGAGCGCTTCCTGTCGCAGCCGTTCCACGTCGCGGAAGTGTTCACCGGCTCGCCGGGCAAGTTCGTCGAACTCGCCGACACCATCAAGGGCTTCAAGGGCCTTTGCGAAGGCAAGTACGACTACCTGCCGGAAGCGGCCTTCTACATGGTCGGCACCATCGAAGAGGCCGTCGAGAAGGGCAAGAAGCTCGCTGCGGAAGCGGCGTAGTTCTCAGGTCGTTGCCGGGCTTGACCCGGCAATCCGTCTTGCGAAATCGATGGGCCCGCGGGTCAAGCCCGCGGGTGACGAGCGGAAAAAGCGATAGACATCATGGCCACGTTTCACTTCGATCTCGTCTCCCCCGAACGGCTTCTGCTTTCCGGCGAAGTCGAGCAAGTCGATGTGCCCGGTTCGGAGGGCGATTTCGGTGTGCTGGCCGGTCATGCGCCGATGGTGACCTCGTTGCGTCCCGGGATTCTCACGATCAAGCGTGACGGCGGCGAGATGAAGATCGTCGTCCTCGGCGGCTTTGCCGAAATCTCGCCGAGCGGCTTGACCGTCCTTGCCGACTCGGCCACCGCGCTCGAGGAGTTCGACCGCGAGCTGCTCGCCGAACATATCAAGGCGGCGGAAGACAAGGTCGCGAAGATGCGGCAGGAAACCAGCGACGCGGTCGACAAGGAGATAGCCCGGCTCGATCACTTCAAGGCGCTGGACTATCACCTGCAGGGCACCGCGATGCATTGAGCGCGCGGCGCTACGCTGACGTTGCAAAAAGCCGGGCCATGCCCGGCTTTTTTGTTGTCCGCGCGGAGTCCCGCCGAAACCGCCGTCACTTGCGCCGGCAAACGTCCTTGTCGAAAGCGGCGCGCGCCGGCCGCTTCTTGGTGCGGCATGCGGTGTCGCAGGCGCTCGCGAAAGCCTTGCTCGGAAACGCCGCATAGATCGACTCGATATAGTTCACCGAACGCCGGGTCGCGCCGGGAAGATCGGCGACCACGTTGCGGCACCTGGCATGATAGGCCATGCAGCTGTCGAGCGCGTCCTCGTACAGCGACTTGCAATCGTCGTCGGACAACGGCTCGTTCGGATCGAGCGGCTTCTTGGAGATTGTGATCGCGCCGTCGCGAAACAACGCACTGAATTCGTGTCCCTCGCGGCGGTCGAGCGCGATGTCGATCTCGTTGAGGTCCGGCCGCGCCACGAATTGCTCCTTGCATTGCACGCAGAAGCGCCTGAGCGACAGGTCGACCTTCGTCTCCGTGCCCTTTTCGATCAGCAAGGTGGTTTGCGACAGCCCGCAGGCCGAACCGCCGCAATCGTCATAGACCGGTATGATCGTGTAATCCTTGGTGCGGACCGGTTTGCCGAACATCACGAGGTCGCGCTTGATACAGGTGAGCCGACTGCCGTCCCTGAACATGCATTTGATCTCGTCGTTCTTCGGATCGTCGCGTAGTTCGTAGATTGCATTGTCGGTGCGCACGCGGACTTCGTCGTCGGCGCTCGCCGAAGCCGCGACAAACGTGACCAGCGTGACGGCTACGAGAGCAGCGCGCCTTCGCATCGACACGCTATCCCGCCGTCAATCGACGAAGCGGGAAAATTCCCGCACCACTGTCTCGTAGACCGGCCGCTTGAAGGGAATGATCAGCCGCGGAAGGTTGCGGATCGGCTCCCAGCGCCATTCGACGAATTCGGGCTTATGCCCGCCGACGGGATGCAGGATGTTGATCTCCTTGTCGTTGCCGGTGAAGCGGAACGCGAACCATTTCTGCCGCTGCCCGCGATACCGGCCTTTCCAGGCGCGGCCGGCGATCTGCCGCGGAATGTCGTAGGACAGCCATTCGTCGATCTCGCCGAGCTTCACCACCGAACGGATGCTGGTCTCTTCCTGCAATTCGCGAAGCGCCGCATCGTACAGATCTTCGCCCTCATCGACTCCGCCCTGCGGCATCTGCCAGGAATGGACCGCATCGACATGCTCCGGACCGTTGGTGCGGCGGCCGATGAAGGCATGTCCCTCGTGGTTCAGCACCATCATGCCGACGCAGGAGCGATAGGGCAGGTCTTCGTATTTATCCTTGGACATGTCGGGATTGTGTGCCGGTGCCGTGGGCTTTTGCAAGATCGTGACGGCGGCCGTGGATCAGGTCGAGCGCGGCCGGATCGCCGCGGCGGTAATCGGAACCAGCACGATGCCGCGTCCCTGCGCCGACTTCGCCCATTTGGCGATACGGTCGATACTGGCCGGAAGCGCCGAGGAATAACCGACGGCCACATTGCCGCCGCGCGCGAGCGTCTCCAGCCGCTTCAGAGCATTGTCGATCTCGACCGCGCTCGGCACGGCGTCGATCACGACCTCGGCCCTGGCGTAGGGCAACTTGTTCGCCCCGGCGATCTGGCCGGCCTGGCTGCGCGCGATCGAGCCGTCCTCGACATAGATCAGGCCGCGCCTGGAAGCCTCGCGGAGCACCGGCGCGATCGCATGATCGGAACTCGCGAAGCGCGAGCCCATGTAATTGATCATCCCGACATAGCCCTGCATGCGGCTGAACAGCCAATGCAGGCGATCGATATTCTGCTCGGCCGAGAGCGACGACAACAGCGTCTGCGGGCCGGGGTCGTTGTCTGGATAGTCGTGCGGTTCCATCGGAACCTGCAGCAATACTTCGTGGCCTTTCTCGCGCGCCTGCGACACCAGCGTGTCGAGATCCGCGCCATAGGGCGTGAAAGCGAATGTGACGGAGCTGGGCAATTTCGACAGCGCATTCGCCGTCGCCGTCGCGCTCACACCGAGACCGCCGACCACGATCGCGATCTGCGGTCCGTCCGGATCGGCTTTCGCGGCCGAACGCTTGTGAGCGTAAATGTCGGACGGCCGCAGACCATCGGACGAGATGCGCGGTATCGGACCGTGGCGCGATTGCTCAAGCACGCGCGGATCGCCGCTGGAGCGCTTGCTCTCGGAGGACCCAATGACAACCTCCTGGCGCTTGCCGCTCGAGCCGTCGATGATCGTGACCGTCTTCGGTGCAGCCTCTTGTGGTTGCGAAAGTGCCGGCGGCGACGGGCTTTCAGGCAGCGAGGGCAGACGTGTTGCTTCTGCCGTCTGCACGGCGATCGGCGCCTCCGCGACCGGCTCGCCGCCCAGCGGGTCGCGCACCACCGCCACCCACAATGCGAAGCCGCAGAGCATGGCAACGAGGATCGCGGCGAGGCCGTGCGCAGCCAGTCGCCCAATCGAGAGCCGGGTCTTCGGAGACGGGCCTTGGCCGAGCGGTTTGTTCAGATCATCCACGGCGGCTGGCCCGGGGATCGCGAATCATCCACCCAGTCTAGCACGGAGTAGGATTCGGCCGGCCCGCAACGGGCGCTTCCGAAACGAAAAGGGCGGCCTTGCGGCCGCCCTCGGTCTTGTCCTGACAGCTCCAGGCAGGATTTACGGCTTCGCCGCCTCGGCGCGCTTGCCGCTCGGCGGGAATGCCGAGTTGGTCACCGTGCCGCGCAGCAGATCGACCGCCATCTTCAGCGCCTTGTCGTCCTTCGCATCCGGCGGGATGTAGGACTGCGAGCCGGTCTGCTCGTCGCCATCGGCCTTGAGATGGCCACGCAGCGACGACTCGCCCTTCGACTCGGCGCGCGCCTTCATGTCCTCAGGCACATCCTGCAGCACTTCGATATCCGGGCTGATACCCTTGGCCTGGATCGACTTGCCGGACGGCGTGTAGTAGCGCGCCGTCGTCAGCCGCAGCGCACCGTTGCCGGCCCCGAGCGGGATGATGGTCTGCACCGATCCCTTGCCGAAGGAGCGGGTGCCGAGAACCGTCGCACGCTTGTGGTCCTGCAGCGCGCCGGCCACGATTTCCGAGGCCGATGCCGAACCGCCGTTGATCAGAACGATGATCGGCTTGCCTTTGGTCAGATCGCCGGCCCGTGCGTTGAAGCGCTGGGTCTCGGCGACGTTGCGGCCGCGGGTGGAGACGATCTCGCCGCGATCAAGAAACGCGTCCGACACCGAAATTGCCTGATCGAGCAGGCCACCCGGATTGTTGCGCAGATCGAGGATGAAGCCCTTCAGCTTGTCGTTCGGGATCTGGGCGGTCAGGTCGGCGATCGCCTTCTTCAGCCCTTCGGTGGTCTGCTCATTGAACTGCGTCACCTTGATATAGGCAACATCGTCGCCCTGCGTGTTTGAGCGCACCGCGCGAACGCGGATGATGTCGCGGGTGATCGAGATTTCGAGCGGCTTCTCGGCGCCCTTGCGCATCACACGCAGCTTGATCTTGGTGTTGACCGGTCCGCGCATTTTCTCGACGGCCTGGTTCAAGGTCAGCCCCTGCACCGCTTCGTCGTCCAGATGCGTGATGATGTCGTTCGCCAGAATGCCGGCTTTGGCCGCCGGCGTTTCGTCGATCGGCGCCACGACTTTCACGAGGCCGTCTTCCATCGTGACTTCGATCCCGAGCCCGCCGAACTCGCCGCGGGTCTGGATCTGCATGTCACGGAAGCTCTTGCCGTCCATGTAGCTGGAATGCGGATCGAGGCCGGCCAGCATGCCGTTGATCGCGCTTTCGACCAGCTTGCTGTCATCGGGCTTCTCGACGTAGTCGGAGCGCACGCGCTCGAATACGTCACCGAACAGATTGAGGTTGCGATAGGTGTCAGCCGATGCGGCTGCGCTTGCGCTCATTCCGGAAAACACAAGCCGCGGCTGCACAGCGACGAGCGTAAGCGCGGCTCCTGTCGCCGCCCCCACCAGTACGAGGAATGTCTTGCGCATCATCCGCGGACCTTCTCACTTTCTTTCTTGGCCCACCAAGGGCCGGAATCGACGGGCGTGCCGTCTTTGCGAAATTCGACATAGAGGACCGGTTGGCTGGCCCCGACCGATGAAGCTGACGCCACTTGACTGCTGCCGCTGCCCATCGCCGCGACAGGTTCGCCAGTCAGAACGAACTGCCCAAGGCCGACGGAAATCCGGTCCATACCCGCGAGCACGATATGATACCCGCCGCCCGCATTCAGGATCAAGAGTTGCCCGTAGGACCGGAATGGCCCGGCATAGACCACCCAGCCATCGCAAGGCGCCGTGACCTGCGCTCCGGGTCGCGTGGCGATGGAAATCCCGCGTTCGGAGCCGCCGATACCATCGTTCGCCCCGAAATCGCGAATTTTGATGCCGTTGACCGGCATTGGCAGGGTGCCGCGCGCGGAGGCAAAGGCAATCGCCGGAGACAGCCGGCCCGGATCGTTCAGCGCCGCGAGCGCCGGCTTGGTCGCGCTCTTGTGATCCGGAACCGGTTCGCGGGCACGCGCTGCGTTGTCGAGGCCCCGCTCAAGACGCGTGACCAGGTCCTGAAGAGTTCCTGCCTGTCGCGCCAGCGCTTCGACCTGGGCCCGGCTCTGCTCAAGCGCCTGTTCGGAGGCCTTTTGCTGCTTCTGCCGCTCTTCCACGAGCAGCGTCATGCGCCGCTGCTCTTCGGACAGAACCGAGAGATCGGAGTTCAGCCGGCTGCGCTCATTAGCGATGTCGGTGCGCAGTTGCTGCAAGGCGCCGAGATCCGTCGCGACCCGCGCCGCCCGGTCCCGCAATTCCGGTACCACGGCGCCGAGTGCAATCGCGCCGCGCAGGGTCTTCGCGGCGTCTTCGGGATTGACCAGCAAGGCGGGGGGTGGTCGGCGTCCCATCCGCTGCAGGGCGGCCAGCACTTCGGCAATCGTGGATCGCTTGCTGTCCAGCGATTGGCGGAGCTCGCGCTCCTTTTC
>Ga0180218_1001696_pt1 | contig 12787 bp, 8 predicted proteins | sample eDN3rd37CKraftBY_FD_151334 | JGI IMG/M metagenome (GOLD analysis project Ga0180218, IMG submission 151334) | Enriched backyard soil microbial communities from Emeryville, California, USA - eDNA 3rd pass 37_C Kraft BY (version 2) (version 2) | ecosystem: Environmental > Terrestrial > Soil >... | reverse complement strand
AGAACTCCCTTGAGAGCCGTGGAAGACCACCACGTTGATAGGCCGGGTGTGTAAGCGCAGTAATGCGTTGAGCTTACCGGTACTAATCGCTCGAATGGCTTGATTGCTCTTGTCTTCAATGCCCATCAAAAAGATGGCGCCTGTCGAGGCGCTGTCGATGGACTTTGGTCAGAGACCCAATCGGTCAATACGACCAGCAATGCTTCTCACAATCCGTCTTTCGCCGGCCTGGTGGTTCTGGCGGAGAGCCTGAACCCGATCCCATTCCGAACTCGGCCGTTAAACTCTCCCGCGCCAATGGTACTAAGTCTCAAGACTTGGAAGAGTAGGTCGCTGCCAGGCCTGCCAAGGACGGATTTTCCCCTCGACACGATTTCACTTTCAAAAACACCGGCAGCCGGTCATCGGCTGCCGGTGTTTTTTTGTGTCTGCAATTTGCGCGATCATGGGCAAACCGTTGGGTGCGCCGCGTCGTTTGGCGCACCTTACGCGCAGTTGACAGTTCCGCAGTGTTACCGGCTAATCAAAACAAACAACAAAGGTCCGGCAACGTCCGGAGCCGACGCCGGAGGAAAAGCAGCATGATCAATACATTTCGAAATCTGTCGATTGCCGGATCGCTTTCAGCACTGGCAATCGCGATCGCGTCGCATGCGGCGCTTGCGCAGCAATTCCCGACCAAGCAGGTGACGCTGATCGGCGGATATGCCGCCGGTGCTGCGTCCGACACGCTTGCGCGCGCGATTTCCGACACGTTGCAGCAGCAATGGGGGCAGCCGGTTGTCGTCGACAACAGGCCCGGTTCGTCGGGTAACCTCGCTGCGACCTTCGTCGCGCGCGCGCCCGCGGACGGTCACACCATCCTGGTTGCGACCGATGCGATGCTGACCAGCAACTCGTTCCTGTTCAAGTCGATCGCGTACGATCCGGTGAAGGATTTTGCGCCCGTTCTGAACGCTGCGAAGAACATCCTCGTGCTAGCGGTGCATCCCGATCAGCCGATCAAGACGGTGTCGGAATATCTTGCCGAGGCGAAAAAGAATCCCGGCAAGTTCGCGTTCGGATCGTCGGGACCAGGCTCGCCGCATCACCTCGCCGGTGAGCTGCTGGCCCAGAAGGCCGGCGTGAAGTTGCAGCACATTCCCTACAAGGGCGGCGGGCAGACGATCAACGATCTGGCCGGCGGTCACATTCCTTCGGCGTTCCTCAGCCTGTCGGCGGCGCGCGCGCTACATGACGCGGGCAAGATCCGAATCATCGCGGTGGCCGAACCCGCGCGATATTCGGAAATGCCGAATATCCCGACGATTTCCGAGACGGTGCCCGGTGTCGAGATGGGCTCGTTTGTCGCGCTCGTGGCGCCCGCCGGGACGCCCAAGGCGGTGATCGACAAGATCAGCGAGGCCTCCGCGAAGATTTTGAAGGATCCTGCGGTGGCCAAGAAACTCGCCGGCTCCGGTCTCGTGGTGACGGCGGATTCGCCCTCGGATCTCGCCAAAACCATCAAACAGGGCCTCGAGGTGCGCGGCAGCCTGATCAAGGGCGCCGGAATTCAGCCGGAATAAGGGAGCTTCTATCTATTTGACGGAACGAGCCTATCTTTCGCTTGCAATCGTTCTGTCAGTTGCTAGATAGCGCCACGATTTCCTGCGGCCGGAGCCTCACGGCAAGGCCGCCGCAGCGGTGATACCGGAACCGCTTCGTATGGATGCGATTTATCGCGGGGTGGAGCAGCCCGGTAGCTCGTCAGGCTCATAACCTGAAGGTCATAGGTTCAAATCCTATTCCCGCAACCAAAATCCCGAAGCTGCATCAATAGCTTACGCAAAGCCCCGCTTGGCTCTCGCCAGCGGGGCTTTTGCTTGTGTCCGCACTGTGTCCGTTTTTCGGGCCATTCAGAAACACGAGCGCTCGGCGAGGCTCGAATTCCGACGGAAATCGAGTATGGTGAATCAACCGCTGGGGAGGCACCGTTTCGAACTACGTCTGCGCTCTGATCTTCGTGCGGTAAAAGAGGATCGTGATCGGCGCATGAGGCTTATTCGAAACAGCGGCAATGAACGTGTGATTGATCGGTTGCGCGACTGGCTTGCGCCGGGCGCGTCGCTCGACCTCATGTCGCCGACGTTCTCGATCAACGCCTTCGCCGAAGTGCGCCAACTCATCGAGAAGGCTGAAAAGTGTAGATTGCTCCTCGGCGATGAAGCCACACTGGCTGCTTCGCTTTTCGGCGGCCCAGCCGATATTGCGTTCCGCGGCCAGCTTCAGGGGCGCTGGCTTGCACGTCTTGCTGCAGATTGGATCAAGAGGCGGGCGGAAGTTCGATGCGCGCCTGCCGCACCACCTCAATCGCTTATTGTCGTTCAGGCGGATGAGCGGAAGCGAGCCTTGCTCGGAACCTGTTCCTTCACCACGGAAGGTCTTGGGATAACCCCTGCCGGCCAGCTAGGGCTTGTGCAAGCGTCGGATGCTGATGACGAAGCCGCAGCGTTTGCCGACTGGTTTCGTTCAAACTGGGACGGGCTCAAGGCGGGCGCGTCTGCGAAGGACAAGTTGGTCGGGCTCTTGGATGATGCCGGCTCCCAACGTGCGCCTTCGCTTCTTTACTTCCAAATCCTGTATCAGCTTTTCAAGGATCTGGGCGACGAGCTCGACGAAGAGCGGATCATCAAGTCGGCGACCGGCATTCGAAACACCGTCGTCTGGAAGAAACTGTTCAAGTTCCAGCGTGACGGCGTTGTGGGCGCTATCGACAAACTTGAACGCATCGGCGGCTGCATAATCGCCGATAGCGTCGGCCTCGGTAAGACGTTTGAGGCGCTGGCGGTCATCAAGTACTACGAGCTTCGGAACGACCGCGTGCTCGTGCTGTGTCCGAAGCGCTTGCGGGACAACTGGACGCTTTACAAGGCCAATGACCGTCGCAACGTCCTCGCCGCCGATCGGCTCAACTACGATGTCTTGAACCACACCGATCTGTCACGCGACGGCGGTTTGTCGGGCGATATCGACCTCTCCCACATCAACTGGGGGAACTATGATCTCGTGGTCATCGACGAGTCCCACAACTTCCGAAACAAGGCGACGCACAAGGACCGGGACACACGTTACGATCACCTCATGAAGCGGGTGATCAAGGCCGGCGTGAAGACCAAGGTGCTTATGCTGTCAGCGACGCCGGTGAACAATCGCTTGGCGGACCTCAAGAACCAAATCGCCTTCATGACCGAGGGCAATGATCTGGCGCTGATCGGTCACGGAATTCAAAGCATCGAGGCTACGATCAGGAAGGCCCAGGCGCAATTCAATAGGTGGCTCGATCTTCCGGACGCTGACCGGCGTCCGGCCCGGCTCATGGACATGCTGGGCTTCGATTATTTCAAGCTGCTGGATATGCTGACGATCGCGCGGTCCCGGAAGCATGTGCAACGCTACTACGGCACCGCAGAGACAGGGCAATTCCCGGAGCGGCTTAGGCCGGTCAACATCAAGGCGGACGTCGATCTGGCAGGCGAATTCCGGCCGATCCGCGAAATCAACAACGAAATACGTCGGCTGACTCTCGGCGCCTATGCGCCGCTGCGCTACGTGCTTCCGCACAAGCAGGCCGCGTATGACGAGAAATACAGCACGAAAATCCGCGGCGGTGAGAGCTTCTTCCGGCAGGTGGACCGAGAAGAAAGCCTGATCCACCTGCTTCGGGTGAACATCCTGAAGCGGATGGAGAGCTCGGTCGCCTCGTTCGCGCTCACGATCAAGCGTCAGCTTGCCGACGTGGAGTCCTTGCTTGCGAAGATCGACGCCCACGACGAGGCGGTGGAAGAGACCGCGATCGACGATATCGACGTTGATGATCCGGCTTTCGAGTCCCTGCTGGTCGGCCGCAAGGTCAAGGTCCTGCTTCAGGACGTCGACCGGGTGCGTTGGCGGCAAGACCTCATCGAGGATCGCAATCGGCTCGCGACGCTCTTATCGGCCGCACGTTCGGTCACGGCGGACCGCGACGCCAAGCTCGAAGCATTGAAACAGGTGATCGCCAAGAAAGCGCATGAGCCCGTCAATGCGGGCAATCGGAAGCTGCTGCTCTTCACGGCGTTCGCCGACACGGCCGACTATCTTTATCGCGAGCTGGCGCCCTGGGCGAAGAAGACACTGGGGCTCAACGCGGCAGTCGTCACCGGCGCCGGTGCAAACAAGACAACGTTGCCGGGCTTGCGCAGCGACATGAGCACGATCCTCAGCGCGTTCTCGCCGCGCTCGAAAGAGCGTCCGGCGGAAATGGCCGCCGAAGGCGAAATCGATCTCCTGATCGCTACGGACTGCATCTCGGAAGGCCAGAACCTTCAGGATTGCGACTTCCTCATCAACTACGACATCCACTGGAACCCGGTTCGCATCATCCAGCGCTTCGGCCGTATCGACCGGATCGGATCGCCTAACGCCCAGATCCAGCTTGTGAACTTCTGGCCGAACATGGAGCTCGACGAATATCTCGATCTCGAATCCCGCGTGAGCGGACGCATGGTGCTGCTGGACGTGTCCGCGACCGGCGAGGAGAACGTGATCGAGTTCCAGGCCGGCAACCAGATGAACGACCTGGAGTATCGCCGCGCCCAGCTTCAGAAGCTGCAAGACGCGGTGATCGATCTTGAAGACCTATCGAGCGGCGTTTCGATCGCCGATCTGACGCTCAACGATTTCCGCATCGATCTGTCGGGATACCTGCGCGAGAACAAGGAGCGGCTGGAAGCGCTGCCGCTGGCGACCTACGCCGTCACAACAGCGCCGCCGAGCGCGACAACGAATGGCGACGCTGGCCTTCAGCCTGGTGTGATCTTCTGCCTTCGCGCGGTGGGCGACGCGGCTCTCAAATCGCCCGAACCCGGCTATCCGCTGAGCCCGCACTACGTGGTCCATGTCGGCGAGGACGGGGAAATCCGGCTTCCCTATACCCAGGCGAAGCAGGTGCTGGACGCCTTGAAGAAGCTCAGCCTCGGCCGCGATCTGCCCGATGCACAGGCTTGCGCCCGGTTTGACAAGGCCACGCGCTTTGGCCGGGACATGGAGCCGTACCAGAAGCTGCTCGCCCGGGCGGTGGCGTCGATCGTGGGCAAAAAGGAAGAACGGGCGGTCGCCAGCCTGTTCTCGCCCGGCGGCACGCATGCGATGAAGGGCGAGTTCGCCGGGATCAATGATTTTGAGGTCGTCGCGTTTCTGGTCGTGCTGCCCGACGCGGAGGCGGCGGCGGGATGACCAGCAAGATCGGCATCCCCGAAATCATCGACGCCCTGGGCTTGCCGCCCGAGGCGCGTGTCGATGCGCGGGTGCCGAAGAAACTACTGGTCGAACAGGGCGCGCCAACGGCCGCCGACAAGCGCGCCATTCAGGATGGGATCGACGAACTGCAATGGCTTGCCGCCTGTAAGCCCACGACGATCGGCGTGCCGGGTTTCGTGGACGACACACGCGATTACCTTGAGATAGCGGTCGTCGCCTGCGCCTTCCGGCCAGATCCTGAAGGGAAGCCAGCGAAAGCGGCGCGGCTGATCGAATTGATCCACCGCGCCATTCCCTATCCGGTGCTGTTGATCACGAGCGACGAACAGGGCGTTGCGCTCTCGGCGGCGCACAAGCGCCGGGCCGAGCGCGAGGCGGGCAAGATGGTGATCGAGGGCGTGGTGTCCGTCCAAGGGGTTGGCCAAAGGATCGGCGAAGCGGCTGCAGACGAAATCGAGCGGGCATTCCTGAACAGCCTTGCCCTTGCCCAGCAGCCGCGACGCGACCTATGCACTTTGTACGAGGGTTGGCTTGCCCGAATCGAGGCGCTGAACGCGGCGCGTCTGAACGGGGCCTTCGCCGCAAGCGACGAGCCGGAAGCGATCCAGCGCCGCCGCGACGCCCTCGAAGCCCATTCCCGGCTGACGCGCGAGATTGCCTCGCTTCGCGCCAAGGCCACCCGCGAGAAGCAGCTGAACCGGCGCGTCGATCTCAATCTGGAGATCCAGCGCCTGGAAGCCGAGATCGCGGTCCTTAAGAACAACCTTTGAATACGGAAAGCGCGCCCATGCCAGACATCAAGAAGCTCGACCTGAACGATCCCGACACAAAGAGCGCCGATATCGTCGCGGGCAATATCGAGGCGTTGAAGGCGCTGTTCCCGGACGCCTTCACCGAAGGCAAGATCGACTTCGAGGTGCTGAAGGGCCTGCTCGGCGCGGCGGTCGACGAGCGCGACGAAAAGTATGGGCTGAACTGGCACGGCAAGCGCCGCGCGCGGCAGATCGCGCTGACGCCTTCGACCGGAACCCTTTTGCCCTGCCCGGAAGAGAGCGTCGATTGGGACACGACGCAAAACCTGATGATCGAGGGCGACAACCTCGAAGTGTTGAAGCTCTTGCAGAAGAGCTACGCCGGCAAGGTGAAGCTGATCTATATCGATCCTCCCTACAACACGGGCAAGGATTTCGTTTATCCCGACGATTTTCAGGATGGTATAAGAAACTATCTCAGTCTCACCGGTCAAGTCGACGGAGGGGGGAGAAAAATTTCGTCCAATACGGAAGCATCGGGCCGCTTTCATACCGATTGGCTCAATATGATGTACCCGCGCTTGAAGTTGGCAAAATCACTCTTATTGAACGAAGGCTTGATTTTCATTTCGATTGATTCAGGGGAGGCTGCCAATCTGCGCATTTTGATGGATGAGGTTTTTGGAGCAGAGAATTTCATCGGCTTGTTGCCAACTATCATGAACCTCAAAGGCAACAATGATGCATTCGCCTTCTCGGATACACATGAGTTTACTGTTGTGTACGCCAAATCAAAGAAGGACTGCGAAGTTTTCGAATTGCCCGTTCCAGAGGATGGTCTTGATGACTGGCTGGAGGATGATTGGGGGCTCTACAAGAAGGCTGATACGCTGAGGCGAACTGGGCAGGATGCTTCACGGGAGCGGCGCCCTAAAGGGTGGTTCCCAGTTTTCATTGATTCGGAGAATAATGTTTACACCACTGAGGATGACACGCCTCGGCGAAACAGCGACACAGTCCTATGGCCAATAAACGATGCTGGCGATGAACTATCTTGGACGTGGAGCAAGGCAAAAATAAATGATGAGCCTCACAATCTCATGGTTGTTGATGGGCGCGGTGGGAAAAACATCTATAAGAAACAGCGGCCTGGGCTTGGTGATTTGCCGACCAGCAAGCCAAAGTCGATCGTTTATAAGCCGGAATATAGTAGCAGTAATGGAACTGCTGAACTATCTAAGCTTATGGGATCAAACGTGTTTGACAGCCCGCCAAAGCCCAGAAGTCTAATTCGAGATTTCATTCTAATCGGCTCTGGCCCTGAGGCAATCATTCTTGACTTTTTTGCCGGGACAGGAACCACTGGACACGCCGTTATGGGACAAAATGCCCGCGACGGCGGGAGCCGACGGTTCATACTTGTGCAAATCCCGCAGCAACTCGATCCAACTGACAAGGATCAAAGGGTCACGGCTGAGTTTTGTAAGGCGATCAAAAAGCCGATGACGATTGCAGAGATTACAAAAGAACGTCTTCGTAGGGCCTCGATGGCGATAAGGTCTGATACGACTTCAAAGAAGAGTGATATTGGATTCAGAGTTTTTAGGTTAGCGACGTCCAACATTCGTGCCTGGGAACCAGATGCGGCCGATCTCGAAAACAGCCTGCTGAAGAATGCCGAGCACCTTGTGCAGGGCCGCAAGGAGCAGGACGTTCTCTATGAGCTGTTGCTCAAGCTCGGCCTCGATCTCTGCGTGCCGATCGAGACCAAGACGATTGCGGGCAAATCCGTCCATTCCATCGGCGGCGGCGCGTTGATCGTCTGCCTTGCCGATGGGCTGACCAAGGACGTGATCGAACCGCTGGCGTCGGGCATCGTGACGTGGCGTGCGGCGCTTGCGCCCGCCGTCGATACGCGCGTCGTGTTCAAGGATTCCGGGTTCGCCGACGATATCGCCAAGACCAATATGGCGGCGATCCTGAACCAGAATGGCATCACCGACGTGCGGAGCTTGTGATGAAGCTCCATTTCGAACCCGATCTCGACTACCAGAAGGCCGCGATTGAATCCGTCGCCGATCTGTTTCGCGGCCAGGAGATCAACCGCACCGAATTCACCGTCACACGCCGGCCGCTCGCCGATCGTACCGGACAAGGCAGCCTCGATCTTGGTGGCTTCCTCGGCGCACAGGGCGAATTGGGCCTCGTCGAAAGCGAACTCGGTATCGGCAATAGGCTGACGCTGCTCGATGACGAGATCATCGACAATCTGAAGGACATCCAGCTTCGCAACGGCCTCGCGCCGTCAACGGCGCTCACCTCCGGCGACTTCACCGTCGAGATGGAGACCGGCACGGGAAAGACCTACGTCTATCTGCGGACGATCCTCGAACTGAACCGGCGCTACGGCTTCACCAAGTTCGTGATCGTCGTGCCGTCGGTGGCGATCAAGGAAGGCGTCTACAAGACCCTTCAGATCACCGAGGAGCATTTCAAGGGGCTCTATTCCGGCCAGCCGTTCGACTATTTTCTCTACGATTCCAGCAAGCTTGGGCAGGTGCGCAATTTCGCGACCAGCCCGAACATCCAGATCATGGTGGTGACCGTCGGCGCCATCAACAAGAAGGACGTGAACAACCTCTACAAGGACAGCGAGAAGACTGGCGGCGAGCGCCCGATCGATCTGATCCGCGCGACACGGCCGATCCTGATCGTGGACGAGCCGCAAAGCGTGGACGGCGGCCTCGAGGGGCGCGGCAAGGAAGCGCTCGATGCGATGAATCCGCTGTGCACTTTGCGCTATTCGGCGACGCACACGAACAAGCATCACATGGTCTTCCGCCTCGATGCGGTGGACGCCTATGAGCGCAAGCTGGTTAAACAGATCGAAGTCGCCGCGATGGAAGTCGAAGGCGGGCACAACAAGGCGTATGTGCGCTTCGTTTCGGCCAGCAACGGCAAGGGACCGGTGGCCGCGCGCGTCGAGATCGACGTTCAGGACGGCCAGCATGTGCGCCGCAAGGAGGTTGTCGTTCAGGACGGCGACGATCTTCAGGAGGTCACCCGCCGCGCCGTCTATGCCGATTGCCGGATCGGCGAGATCCGCGCTGCGAAGAACGCCCAGCTACTCGAAGTGAAGCTTCCGGGCGGTGAGAGGTTTCTGTTGCCCGGCGAGGCGGTTGGCGATGTGGACGCCGACGCCATGAAGCGGCTGATGATCCGCCGCACGATCCAGGAACATCTGGAAAAGGAAAAGCGCCTTGCGCCGCTGGGTATCAAGGTGTTGAGCCTGTTCTTCATCGACGCCGTTGAGCACTACCGCTCCTACGACGAAGACGGGAACGCGGTGAAAGGCAAATACGCGCGCATTTTCGAGGAAGAATACCGGCGCGCCGCGAAGCTTCCGGAGTTTTCGAGCCTTTTCAAGGAGGTCGATCTGACTTCGTTGGCCGAAGAGGTTCACGACGGCTATTTCTCGATCGACAAGGCGCGGCGCTGGACCGATACGGCCGATAACAATCAGGCCGGCCGCGACAACGCCGAGCGCGCCTATAACCTGATCATGAAGGACAAGGAGAAGCTGCTGAGCTTCGATACGAAGCTGAAGTTCATCTTCTCGCATTCAGCCCTTAAGGAGGGCTGGGACAACCCGAACGTCTTTCAGATTTGCGCCCTGCGCGAGATGGGCACCGAGCGCGAGCGCCGTCAGACCATCGGCCGTGGCCTTCGCCTCGCGGTGAACCAGAAGGGCGAACGCTTGCGCGGCTTCGAGATCAACACGCTGACGGTCATCGCCACCGAAAGCTACGAGGAGTTCGCCGAGAACCTGCAGAAAGAGATTGAGCGGGACACCGGCATCAAGTTCGGGATCGTCGAGAAGCACCAGTTCGCCACGATCCCCGTGGCGAAGGCCGACGGCTCAACCGGGCTACTAGGCTTCGAGGAGTCCGCCGTCATCTTCGAGCACCTGAAGACGCAAGGCTTCGTCGACGCCAAAGGCAAAGTACAGGATGCCTTGCGAACAGCGCTGAAGGACGGGACGTTCGCTCTGCCGAAGGCGCTGGAAGGCCATGTTGCGGCGGTTCGCGACGTTCTGAGGAAGGTCGCCGGCAAGCTCGATATCAAGAACGCCGACGAGCGCGTCGTCGTCAAAACGCGGCAGGCGATCCTTGAAAGCGCCGAGTTCCAGGCGCTCTGGGACAGGATCAAGCACAAGACGACCTATCGCGTTCACTTCGACAACGAGAAGCTGATCACCGACTGCGCCAAGGCCATCGCCAATGGCCCGCCGGTTTCCAAGGCCCGCGTGCGGATCAGGAAGGCCGATTTGTCCATTGGCCAAGGCGGCGTGGAGGCCAAGGAGCGCGACAAGAACAGCGGCACGATCGTGACAATCGAGGAGGGCGACATTGCCTTGCCCGACGTGCTGACCGATCTTCAGGACCGCACCCAACTCACGCGCAAGAGCCTCGTGCGCATCCTGACCGAATGCGGGCGGCTGAACGATTTCAAGCGCAACCCGCAGGCCTTTATCGAAATCGCGGGCGAAGTGATCAACCGCACCAAGCGTTTGGCGCTCGTTGACGGGATCAAATACCAGAAGATTGGCGATAACAGCTACTACGCCCAGGAGCTATTCCAGCAGGAAGAGCTGATGGGATATCTCAAGAACATGCTGAAGGACGCGACGAAATCAGTTTTCGAGCACGTCGTCTATGATTCAAGCGGCGTCGAGCGGACGTTTGCAGAGCAGCTTGAGAAAAACGAGGCGGTCAAAATCTACGCCAAGCTTCCGGCATGGTTCAAAGTCCCGACACCGCTTGGGACCTACAATCCCGATTGGGCGGTGCTGGTCGAAGTCAGCGGAGAGGAGCGGCTCTATTTTGTGGTGGAAACCAAGGGCAGCCTGTTCACCGACGATCTTCGCGACAACGAGGCGGCGAAGATCGCTTGCGGTGAAGCACACTTCAAGGCGCTGGCGACCGGTCCCAACCCGGCCCGGTATGTCAAGGCGACGAAGATCGACGACTTGATGGAGCACTGCTGAGGTCAGCAGACTGGCCCGTCCACAATAACGGAGCCGTGGATAAGGACGAACCAAATGAGCCAGCCCGTCGAAGCATTCGGTCGGACGATCCAGCTTTTTCTCGTTGACGGGACGCCGAACGGATTGACGATCGCTTCCATCCACGGCTGGACCGGTTCGGTCTTAATTGCAACGCAGTCGACATTCGCGAAGCTGCTCTCGCGGGCTGAGGTCGACCGGACTGGCGTCTATATCCTCTTCGGTCCCGATCCGTCTGATGCACTCTCCATGCGGGCCTATATCGGGGAAGCCGACTCCGTTCGTGATCGCATTACCCAAAGCGCCGCTGATCGAGGGTTCTGGGAAACCGCTGTCGTGATTACGACGAGCGATGAAGCTCTGACCAAAGGACACGTCCGGTATCTGGAAGCCCGACTGATTGAACTCGCGATCAGCGCCGGACGGGTAAGCTTGGACAATGGCCAGGCGCCGAGTGCCGACAAGCGCAGGATGCCGGAGGCCGACCGGGCGAACATGGAGGCATTCCTCGCAAATCTGAAGACCGTCTTGCCGGTGATTGGTCTAGATTTGCTCAAGCCGCGCCCCGCATCGGCGACCAAGACGGCCGGGCAGGCAGCAGCTTCGATTGAGACCAACTTCGAGATCCGGCACAAGAGCGGCGTTAAGGCGACCGGCGTCGAAGAAGAAGGTGAGTTTGTTGTCCTTCAAGGCAGTGAAGCGCTCAAGGACGCCGGCTATCAGGGTGCAAATTCCTATGGTGAGCTGAAGCAGGAACTCATTGCCCAGGGCGTTCTGAGCGCCGCGCCTGAAGCCAAGTTCTATACTTTCGCAAAGCCATATGCGTTCAAGAGCCCATCGGCGGCAGCGGCGGTGGTTCTGGATCGCAATGCGAATGGCCGTTTCGAATGGAAGGTGGTGGGTTCAAAGTTGACCTACCATCAATGGCAGGAGGAAAAGGCTAAGGCGTCGGAAAGCCCGACGCCTTAGCCATTGCAAGCCCGCGCCTGATCGCGCAGCCGGGCGTAATCCAGCATCGCCTGTTCCAGCGCCGCGCCGGGCGGCAAGCGCTGGATTTCGTCGGCAAGGCGTGCCTGGAAGGCGCGATCGTAGGCGACGACCGGCGGGCAGACGATGGACGGACTAGAAGGTGCCGTCGCGCAGGCGGTCAGCAAGAGCGTCGCGATCACGAGGAGCAGCAGCGCTCGCTTCGAGCATCCGGTCCTTTGCATCGGAAACCTGCCTCTGGGATTTGAGTTCGGCCTCGCGGGCTTTCGCCGCTTCGGCGGCGGCGCCCGCTTTTCGGCCGGCGGCGAAGATCGTCGCGGTGGCGATGACCACCGCGACGATGAGGACCAGAGCGAACCAGCCGGTCACTTGCTCGCCCCGTTGATCCCGGCGCGCAGGGTGCCGAGGCCGAGCGCGGCGAGGACGTGGGTGAGCCAGTCGGAGCCGACATCGACGCCCGGCACGTCGATGCCGAGGCCCTTCTCGACAGCGACGACCAGCACCAGCACGGCGGCGATGATGTAGGTGCGGTAGCCCGCACCGAACTGAAGAACGGCGTTCATGGAAGACTCCTTGGTTGGGGTTGGATCAGGCCTCGTTGACGGAGAGGCTTCCGCTCGCAGCGAGGGCTATGGGTCGAACGTTGGCGGGCTGGGCGCGATAGGCCGGGCGGCGCACCGCCACGAGGCGCTGCTTCGAAAGCCGG
>Ga0180218_1001695_pt1 | contig 12788 bp, 9 predicted proteins | sample eDN3rd37CKraftBY_FD_151334 | JGI IMG/M metagenome (GOLD analysis project Ga0180218, IMG submission 151334) | Enriched backyard soil microbial communities from Emeryville, California, USA - eDNA 3rd pass 37_C Kraft BY (version 2) (version 2) | ecosystem: Environmental > Terrestrial > Soil >... | reverse complement strand
GACGCGGTAGCCGTGCTGGAGGAAGAACTGGAGCTGAGCGTCCCAGTCGTCGGAGCTGAGCGGCCAGCCGTGGTGGAACATGATCGGCTGACCCGAACCCCAGTCCTTGTAGAAGATCTCGACTCCGTCGGGGGTGGTGACGGTGGGCATAGACGTTTCCTTTCGGTCGGGATATCGCTATGCCCCCACGCTCGCGCGGAATCGCGACGCGGACTACGCGATCACGGGACGCTCAGCCCACAGATTCGGACACGTTGTCGGCAACCCGGCCCTCAGACGGCGGTGGGCAGGGGCCGCACGTCTCCGCCGCGCTTCGTCGTGAGGAAGCGCGAGCGGTAGACGCTCGGCGAGACTCCTACGACGTTGACGAACGCGCGGCGCATGCTCTCGTAGCTTCCGAAGCCGGACTCGTGCGCGGTCCGCGTCACGTCGTGCCCGGAGTCCAGCAGCGACTTCGCATGGTCGATCCGCACGCGCTGGACGAACTGCGCGGGCGTCACCCCGAGCTCCGAGCTGAACAGACGCGTGAGGTGGCGTGCGCTGACTCCGACCGCCGACGCGAGCGAGGCGATGCTGTGCCGCTGACTCGGGTTCGCGGAGACGGCGTCGATCGCCTTGCGGACGACGGAGCTCTGGGGCGGGTTGATCGACAGGGGAGCGGAGTACTGCGATTGCCCGGCAGGGCGCTGCATGAACATCACGAGGTGACGTGCGATGCTCCGCGCGAGGTCGGCGCTGTGGTCCTGCTCGACGAGGGCGAGGGAGAGGTCGATGCCGGCCGTGCCGCCCGCCGACGTGTACACGGAGTCGTCCTCGACGAACAGCGCGTCGGGAAGCACCGTGATGTCGGGATACAGGCGCGCGAGCTGGTTCGCGTAACGCCAGTGCGTCGTCGCGCGACGCCCGGAGAGGATCCCGGCGGCCGCGAGCAGGAACGACCCCGTGCAGATCGACACCATGCGCCGGCTGCGTGCGCGCACCCTGCGGATGGCGTCGACGAGCCGGGGCGGGATGGGTTTCGAGACGAGTCCGTCGCCGCCCGTGACGATCACCGTGTCGGCGTAATCGACATCGTCGAGCAGGGTGTCCACCGCGAGCCGAGTGCCCGCGGAGGTCCGGACGCTGTCCTCGGCCGATGACGTGTAGATCAGGTCGTACTCGGCTCCGAAGCGGGCGGCTTCGGAGAACACCTCCGCCGGTCCGGACACGTCGATCAGCTTGACCCCGTCGAAGAGGACGAAGACGACGGATCTGCGCATTGGTGGATCTCCCTCGCTCACGAGTGGACCGGGCGGCCTCTCCACTGCCCTTCTCGGTGCGCTGACGCCATCCTGGCATGCGCGCCCGGGCGCACGTAATGCCCGGATGCCGCGCCCGCTGCCTCTTCGCACGCGTATGCGGCGCTGTCACCGTGTCGGCGGTGTGCGCCAGGCTTGGGACGTGGCGAAGTTCGATCCGAAGAAGGAGCTGCCGTCGTACCGCGCGCGCAAGGGCGTGTTCGACCTCGTCGAGGTGCCGCCGCTGCGGTACCTCATGATCGATGGGACGGGCGATCCGAACACGTCGGCCGAGTATCGCGATGCCCTCGCGACTCTGTTCCCTGTGGCGTACAGGCTGAAGTTCCTGAGCAAGCGGGAGCACGACCGCGACTACGTCGTGCCGCCGCTCGAGGCGCTGTGGGACGCTGCCGACAAGACGGCCTTCACCACCGCGCGCGACAAGTCGCGGTGGACGTGGACGGCGATGATCCTGGTCCCCGACGGCATCGACGATGAGCTCGTGTCACGCGCGAAGCAGCAGTCGGCCGAGGTGCCGCTGTTCGACCGGCTGCGAGTGGAGACGCTCGATGAGGGGCTGTGCGTGCAGACGCTGCACATCGGCTCGTACGACGACGAGGGGCCGGTGCTCGCCCGCATGCACGACGAGTTCATCCCGTCGCACGGACTCCGCATGACCGGCACCCACCACGAGATCTACCTCAGCGACGCACGCCGCGTCGAGCCTGCGAAGCTGCGCACGATCCTGCGGCAGCCGGTCGCGCGCGTCTAGCCGTTCGCGTCAGGCCTCGAGGTCGTCGACGCCCGGCGTCCACGACTGTCCCGGGCGACCCCACCCGCGCTTGCGCGCGATCTTCTGCGTCGTCTTCCAGTCGCTGTCGCTGAGGCGGTCGATGTAGAGGATGCCGTCGAGGTGGTCGAACTCGTGCTGCATGATGCGCGCGCGCCAGCCGTCGACCTCGATGCGGACAGGCTCGCCGTCGAGGTCGATGCCTGTCACGAGCACCCGATCCGATCGACGCAGCGGGAACCGCTCGCCGGGGAACGACAGGCAGCCCTCCGACTCCTCGTCGGGGTCCGGCTCCCCGGGCTCGAGAGGGTGCATCCACAGCTCGGGGTTGATGATGACTCCGCGCCACGGGTTGCCCTCGTCGTCGGGATACGAGTACGTGTAGATACGGAGACCGACCCCGACCTGCGGGGCGGCGAGGCCGACGCCCGGAGCGGCATCCATGGTCTCGAACATGTCGGCGACCAGTGTGCGGATCTCGTCGGTGATCTCTTCGACGGGTGCTGCGGGAGCGTGCAGGACGGGATCGCCCATGATGCGGATCGGGAGAACGGCCACGCCAAGAGCCTAGCCGCGCGAGGGGTCGGGGTAGTGTCGGAGGGTGCTCGTGGGCGACGTCGGACTCGAGAGCGTGGGGGACACGCTTCTCGGTGTCTTCCGCAACCCCGGGCTGCTGATCGGCATCCCGCTGGCGCTGCTCGGGGCGGTCTTCATGTCGTTCGGCGCGCAGTATCAACACCGCGGAGTGCTCAAGGTCGAGCGTCTGAGCGGCTCGGCGGCGACGCAGGGCCTCACGTCGAAGCAGCTGCTGCGTCTGCTGTCGCGTCCGTCGTGGGTCATCGGCACGATCATGCTCGGCCTCGCGATCGTGTGCCAGCTCGCCGCCCTCTCGTTCGCGCCGCTCATCGTCGTCCAGCCGCTCGGCGCGATCGCGCTCGTGATCACGACGCTCCTGAACGCGCGCATCAGCGGTCATCGCCCCACGAAGCGCTCGCTGATGGCGATCTCTTCGTGCACCGGCGGCATCTTCATCTTCGTGACGATCGCCGCCTTGTTCGCGACCGAGGAGCGAGTGACCAGCGGCCAGGTGATCACGATCCTGCTCCTTCTGCTCGGTGTCGTGATCGCCTTCACGGCCCTGTGGCTGTGGCTGCGACATCGGATGCGCGCGCTGTTCTACATCGTCGGCGCGGGCGTGCTCTACGGGTTCGTCGCGACGCTCGCGAAGGTGGTCATCAGCCGCATCCAGACCGGCGACTTCGAATGGCTGACGGTCACGTCGCTTGTGGCGCTGATCGCAGCGGCGGCGATGGGGGCCTACTTCGTGCAGACCGCGTACTCGTCGGGGCCGCCCGACCTCGTCATCGCGGGGCTCACGGTCATCGACCCCATCGTCGCGATCCTCATCGGCCTGATCGTGCTCAACGAGGCGGCCCATGCGCCGCTCTGGGCGTACTTCGGATTCGCCGTGGCCGGCGCGCTCGCGGTGTGGGGCGTGTTCCAGCTGTCGCGCTACCATCCGCAGGTGATCAGTGACAGTCAAGAACTGCCGATCCAGCGGGGGAGCTCCGGGTCGCTCGACTCGGTGCACCCCACCACGGGCTCGGTGCGTGTCACGGAGGCGGTCGCGAAGGTGTGGCCGGAGCCACCCGTGCGCGACCCCGAAGACACCACGTAGGTCAGTCCTGCCCGACCGGACGGTCGATGGCGATCACGATGGTGCCGCCGTCGAGATCCCCGTCACCCGGTGCCGGCGCGGGGGCCGGCAGCTCGACCTGAGCCTCCCATTGCGCGTGCGCTTCCTCGGCGGACGGTCGCCACACGGCGTCGAGGCCCCCGCCGATGCCGGCGAGTGAGCCGCCTCCGCCGTCGAGCTGACGGCGCAGATTCTCGCGCTTCAGGCGGGGAGCGATCGCGACGAGCACGACGGCGACGACCACCACGCTCGCGAGCACGATCCATCCGACGGCGTCCACGCCGCGATTCTCGCACGCGCGGGTCGCGGCCCGCCGGGCGGTAGGCTCGTTGGCCGAGGGGCGGTGGCCAAGCTGGTCAAGGCAGCGGGCTCATAACCCGACGATCGTGGGTTCAAGTCCCACCCGCCCCACGTATGAAGGCGCCGTCCGCGAGGGCGGCGCCTCCCAGCGCTACGCGCAGCCCGCCCGGGAGGGATCCGGCCGGACCACCCCGACGTCAGGTTCGGGACGGAAGGCCGCGCACCTCGTCGAGAAGAGCGCGGCAGCGGGCAGCGTCTTGCGGCTGCCCGGCGCGCTCGAACCCGTTGATCGCGCGTTCGAGGGCGGATGCCGCACCATCCTCGCCCACCGCGATCGCGACGCGCGCGGTGGCCTCCTCGAGCTCCGCGGCCCACGACGTGCCTTCCCACAGCTCGGCCGAACTCGCGGCGATGGCGCGGTAGCTCTCCGCGCGCTCGAGGTCGCCCGCCTGCGCGCACGCGACCATCGCGGGCACCGCGAGCATGATGTCGCAGAACTGGCATCGATCGTCGAGGCCCAGTGTGCTCTCGGCCCGGTCGACGACGGCGACGGCGGATGCGGCATCCGGAGCCGCTTCGATCATGGTGCCGTAGATGCGCTGCAGCAGGTGATTCGCGATCACCGACCACCGGGCGAGGGGCACGGCACGCTCGAGGAGCTCGCGCGCTGATGCGGCGTCGCCGCGCGCGAGGCGCACTTCCGCGAGGCGCTGCAGCGCGTGAGCCTCTCCCGCCGGCGACCCGATCGCCGCGTGCGACTCGGCGGCGGCATCGAGTTCGCGCTCGGCGAGGTCGAGCTCCCCGCACAGCAGCGCGGCCTCTCCGATGAGCGCCCGAGCGAAGGCTGCCGCGCGCAGCGCGCCCGATCTCTCGGCGGTGCGCTGCAGATCGCGCGCGAGGTCGATGACGTCGCTGTACGGGGTCGGTCCGTAGAGCAGGTACTCGGCTGCGCACAGGTAGCCGTCGAAGAGCGAGTTCGCGACCTCGGGTCGCTCGGCGTGATTGCGGAGCTCGACACGGATGCGGTCGAACCACTCGCCCCGACGATGTGCGAGCAGCCCCTGCAGCGCGACGAGGTCGAGTACCTGCCAGTTGTGCTCGCCGGCGAGCACGCGCACGCGGGCGGCCTCAGCGATCTCGGGAGCCCGCTCCCAATCCGACACGAAGAACGCGAGGTTGCCCTGGGCGAGCAGCACCTCGGTGCCCACGTCGTCCTCGGTGACCGGCACACCGTGCAGCGCAGCCGCCGCGGTCTCGGCGTCGCCCGCCATGAGCGCTGCGCGCGAGAGCCGAGCGCGCACGCGCGGTGCGTCGGCATCGTCGGAGGCCGCGAGGGCGGTCCTGTAGGCCGCCACCGCATCCGGATCACCGGTCGCGAGGAGGAGGTCCGCACGCAGTTGCAGCAGCCGAGTCCGCTCCGCACCCAAGGCGAAGGGGAGCGCGCGTTCGACGAGTCGCAGCGCGTCGCGATAGGCGCCGACGGTGGCTTCGGTCTCGGCCGCGCGGAGCAGGTGCGGCACGGCTGATTCTTCGTCGCCCGCTTCCAGGAGGTGGTGGCCGATGCGGGCGGGCGACTCGTTCGCGCCGACGAGGCGGTCGGCGATCTCGCGGTGGATCGTCCGGAGCCGGTGAGGCGGGATCCCGCGAAGCAGGGCGTCTCGCACGATCGCGTGCCGGAATCGATAGGTCGCGTCGGCGTACTCGACCGCGCCGGATTCGAGCGCGGCATCCAGGTGGGCGAAGGCCTCCGCCTCGGGGAGTCCGGCTATTGCGACGAAGTCGTCGGTGTCGAACGTCATGCCGAGCACGGCCGCCCGTTGCAGGAGCGTGCGGGTCTCCGCGGGGACGCCGCTCAGGATCGTGAGCTCCCGCGGACGCGCGCCCGGCGCCCTTGTCAGGCGACGGGCGAGCTCGACAGCGATCGCGGGAACGCCGTGGGACTGCGCGATGACCTCGTCGACGACGCCGGGTGACGCATCAGGCAGCACCTGCTGGACGATCCTCCTGATCTCGACGTCACCGAGCGGGGCGAGATCGAGTCGCAGCGCACCCGCGCGAAGCTCGAGCGTCTCGAGGAACTCGAGCACGGCGGGTGCGGCCGTCTCATCGACCCCGAGCGCGAACACGACGGGCTCATCGGCGAGGGTGCGCACGAGGTGGTGCAGGAGGCGCAGCGTCGCCTCATCCGCGTCCTCGAGGTCGTCGATAATCAGCACGAGGGCCGGCTGTGCGGCGGCGCGGAGCAGCTCCGCCGCGGCGACGAAGAACCGGTGCTGTCCGATCTCGCCCGACCATGTTCCCGCCATCTGACCCGTGAGAGCGCGGTCGAGCTCGTCGCGGCACACGGACGGGATCTCTTCGAGCAGATCCGGACGTGCTCGGATGATCCGGCCGAAGGCCTCGACGATCGCCGCGTAGGGCCACGCGCCCGCGACGCGGGACGCCGAACCCGTCGCGACGCGCATCCCCCGATCGAACGCCGCCGAACGGATCGCGTCGAGGAGCGCCGTCTTGCCGATCCCCGCCGGCCCCACGACGACGACGGGGCGTGCTTCGCCGTTCGCCGCGCCCTCGAGGGCTGCGGTGCCGCGGCGAGCTCGGCGGCGCGTTCGACCACGCCCCGCGGACTGGGCGGCGCGGGCGGGACTGCAGCCAGAGCTCGGTCGCGAAGGCGCACGGCGGTGTCGCTCGGAGCGACACCCAGCTCTCGTTGCAGCGCCCGCTCGAGACGCTCGAACTGGCGAAGTGCGGCGTGCCGGTCACCCCGTGCCAGCTGTTCGCGCATGAGGGCGACGTGGGCGCGCTCGTCGGTCGGAGCGACCGCCACGAGGTCGGTCCAGCGCTCGGCCAGCGCGAGGACATCGGCCCGCATCGCGGCGAGTCGCTCGTGCGCGTCGATCGCCCAGTCCTCGAATCGGTCGCCGGGCAACAGCTCACCGGAGTACGCGTCGGCGGCTTCCGCTGCGAGGGCGGCGTCTTCTGCTTCGAGCGCGCGACGCGCCAGCTCCTCGAATCGGACGGCGTCGATCGCGACATCGAAGCCGGGGAACAGGGCGACGTGATCGTCTCGCAGGACGATCGAGTCCGCCTCGCCGATCGCCTGACGCGCGAAGTGCGCGGCCTTGTGCAGCTTCGGCAGCGCCTGATCGACGTGCTCGTCGGGCCACAGCGCGTCGAGGACTCGCTCGCGGTGCATCCGTCGACCCGGCGTCAGTGCGAGCAGCTTGATCAGACCCGAGGCATGACGTCGGGTGAGCGATCCCGCGCCGGTCGGACGGCCGTCGATCATCACGTCGAAGCCGCCCAGCAGCGTGATGCGGATGTCGGACACTCGAGCCCCCAGCTCCCCAGCGGAACGCCCATCAGTATCGCGTTCGGGCCGGATGCGATCAAGGATGCGGACCGTGAGGTCCGTTCCCACGCGGCCCCACGGCTGCAGACGTCGCCGGGGCCTCACGCTGGTGCGGTGACGTCTGATCTCGCCATGGCGGGAACCGCGGGGACGGGCGCTGCGACCGCCTCCGAGATCCGCTCCGCGCGCCGGACCAGATCGAGGTATCCGGCATGGTCACTCGCGGAGATCAGCTCGGCGTCGCGCGCGATGCCCTTCCGGTAGGTGCTCACGGCGAGGGCGACATCGAACAGCGACGTCACGGCGCGGTCGCCGAACGGGGCGTCGCACCACCGCACGAGGTAGCAGGCCATGCCGTAGGCGAGCGCGGCGCGCGAGCCGGCGAAAGCGCGATCGGACGGATCGGGAAGCGCCGCCTCGACGGCCTCGGCCGGTGAGATCGACGGGGGAGAGCCCTTGAGCACGAGGCGAGCCCGCGCGAGGGCCGCCCACTCGATCTTGAGGCGTATCCCGGTCGCGCGCTCCGCGGGGTCGCCGTCGGTCGGCACGACCTCGGCACCCGCGGCTGAGAGGCGTGCGAGTGCAGCGGACACCACCTTCTCGGCCGCAGGACGCGAACGCCGTGTCAGCTCGGCGCGCAGTTCGCTGAACGCGGCGGCGACCTGGCGCTCGTTCTCGTGGGCGGCTTTCGCGCGAGCGGCCGCCGTCTCGGCGAACTCGATGCACCGGTCGCGGCTCTCGGCGGCGAGCGCACTCTGCGCGGCATCCGCGGTCTGCTGCGCGCTCTCGGCCACACGGCGCGTCGCCTCGACCGCCGCCGTCAGCTGCGGCGAGACCTCCTGGCGGAGTCGCTCGGCGATCCGTCTGACGTGTGCGAGGTGCGCCTTGGCGGACGACAGGGACGCTCGCGCACGTGCATCCGCGCGGCGGGCGTCCTCGCGCGCACGCGACAGGGTGAGAACGGGCGGTCGCTCCGCTATCGGCGGCGGCTCGGGGTAGTCATCCGGTCCCTCCGTCGGTGCGGCGGCGAGCACCAGTGCGACGAGATTGCGCGCCGACACCGCCTGCGAGACGAGAAGACTGCGCGCGAAGCGGCTCTCCCGCGGTGCGGCGATGGTGGGCAGGTCTCCGCCCGGGAACTCGAGGTCTGCGACCCCGCTTGCGTCGCCCTCCTGGCCACGGCCACTGCGCTCGGCGATGGCCGAGGGTCTGGGCGGAGCAGGTTCCGATGGCGCTCCGCCGCCTCGGGTCGCCGGCTGTGCTTCCGGCGCAGGGGCTTGCTCCCCTTCGCCTCGTATGAGCGCTTCGTTGAGCCACATGGCCAAGCGCACGAGATCGTCGACATCGTGGCTGTCGCGATATCGGATGCGTTGCAGCGTCGCCGCCGCGAGCGCGTTCTCCGGGTCGCGATCGATCGCGAAGGCGAGGAGGGCGATCGCCTGAGAAGCGGTGGAGGGATCGGCGAACCATCGGAGCACGACGCGCTGGATCGCGACGGACACCGCCGTGGTGGCCCCGTTCAGGCCCGGCTTCATCTCGTGCGGATAAGCCCGGGAGAGCCGCACGAGGATGTGGGCGGCGATGAACTCGGCCAGGATGGCCGGATGCTTCGCGCCGGGGGGCAGCGGTTCGAGAGGGGCCAAGCGGGGCGCGTCCGTCGCCACGGCGCCCATCCAGCTGTTCCTTCCGTTCCGATCGAGCGTGAGGGTGACCTCGCGGTCGGAACGGACCTTGATGTCGGCGCGCCATGGCTTGATGCCCACCAGGAACAGGGTCACCGCCTGCGCGGCCGCGACGACCTTGTTGTCGGAGAGCTTCGTGAGGGCGCTGTCGACGTCGGCGAGGATCGGCGAACTCTGCAGCTCCATCGGACCGGTCTCGACCGCGAGCGCGCGGAGCGCCCGGACCACGTCCGTCTCGCCCAGTGCCACGTCGTCGACCGGAGTCACGGTGATGCTGATCCTGCGAAGCGTCGCGATGGCGCACGCGAGTGCACCGGCTCCGAGAAGCCCCATGAGGGCGATCGCAGCGAAGAGCACGACCACCCACCAGCCGCTCAGATCGCCTCGACCGACCGCGATCGCCGTGGCGCCTCCTCCGGCGGCCGCGACGAGGATCGAGACGATCCCCGCGAGTGCAGCGGTGCGCCGCGATGCTCGACTCGAGGCGAGATCGCGCACGCGAGGAAGCTCGACGAACAGACGCGAGACGACGAACAGTGCGAGGAGAGTTCCGAGGACGGCGAGTCCGAACGCGGCGAGCGGTGCTGCGAAGTTCTCGACGAAGTCGTCCCACCAGCCTCCGACCTGCTCGGGACCGGTCTCGTCGGATGCGGGCGGGGCGAGCGCCGACACGAGGTTCCACGTCGGCGCGCACGTGCCGGCCTCGGCCGCGCTCGCGCCGCCGACGGCCGTGAGCGTCGCCAGGGCATCCGTTTCGTCGCCGCGCGCAAGCTGGCGGTTCGCGAGCGCACACGCCGCAGTCGCCGTCTCCGCGTCGACCGGATCCGACTCGGTGGCGTCCTGCGTCGCCACCGATATGAGCCAGGTCGCACGGCAGCGCTCCGGCAGCCACCGCGCGTTCTCTGCCGTGACCCCCGCGTTCGCGAAGGCGTCCATCGCCCGCCGGCCATCGGCGTCGCGCAGGGCCGTGGTCGCCTCGACGCACGCGGGCTCGAGAAGGCTGTACGTCAGCCCTGCGGCTCGTGCCCCGGCCGCCCGCCAGACGTCGTCGCATCCGGGCCCGCCCGTGTCGGCATCGGGTCCGGCGACTCCTGCGGCCGCCAGGACTCTGACGGCCTCTTCGGCAGCATCTCGGCTCGGATCCTCCAACGTCGCCGCCGCGACCGAACACGCGGTTCGGACGGCGCTCGCGTCGGGGTGGTCGGCCGTCGCCGCCTGCCAGACCGCGACCCCGCCGACAGCAACGGCCGCCGCAGCCGCGACCGCAAGTCGCCGCAGCACCTTTGCAAGGTGCGGGTTGTCGGTCCCCATGTCGCCCCCAGGATTGCGATCATCGTGGCGGGGCGGCGGCCCGGCGTCAAGAGATGCTCGCGGAGGCGGCCGTTCCGTGTGTCCTACAGGATCCTCTGGACGGACGGTTGCGCCCTCGACCGGTGACGGGCCGCATCCGTCGGATCGTCACATCGCGTTGCCGATGTACGAGTACTTCACGAAGACCTCGGGTGCGATGCCGGCCTCTTCGAGCACGCCCTGCACGGCGGTGAGCATGTAGCTGGAATCCCACCCCATGTAGAGGTAGTGGTCGTCGTCGAGGCGGTCCCACTGGCCGTTCCACGACTTCGCGCCGTACACGGGGCCGCCGCGACGCGCGCAGTATGAGACGACGGCCTCGCGCGAATCGGCCCACAGGCGCTTGAAGATGCGGTTGAAGAGGTACTTGACGTCGTGCACTTCCCAGTGCTCGCCGCGGTACTCGACGTAGTCCCACTCGCGCTCCCAGCCGCGGGGCCAGCCGCGCCGGTGCACCGCGTCGAGGATCGGGGTGAGGCCGTCGTCGTCGATGAGCCGGACGGCGGGGCGCCCCCACACTTCGACGAAGCGCTCCGCGAGGCGTGCGGACCGCGCGGTGATCGCCGCGGTGTTCCACGCGTCGATCTCGGCGAGCTCGGCTGTCGTCGGGACGGCGCTGCGCGCGAACACGCCCTTGTTCGCGGGGAACGACTGGTCGAACGCGCGGATGGCGAGGTCTTCCTCGAGGAGTGCGAGGTTTCCGAGCGTCTGCGCGAGCGCGCGATGGCTGTTCTGCTCGTCCTCGGTGTAGTCGGCCCACTCGCGGGTGCCGTCGCCGGTCCAGGTGTCGGACGGGGCGGGTGGGAACACGTGCGCGACCTCGAGGCCGGAGGTGTCATCGACGCCCGACAGGCGTCCGAGGACGTACGCGGGGTGGGGGAGCTCGGCGTACTTGAGCGCCGCGCGGACACGCTCGTCGGACGGCATGATGCGCGCGATCGCCGCACGCAGCGCCTCGGAGCCCTCCTCGCGCGCACGGCAGAGGCGTGCGACGAGTCGGTCGTTGCCGACGCCGACGACCGCGCGGCGCATCAGCAGCGACTGCACGTGCTCGAGGGTGCGGGTGAGGTCGTCCGTCGAGATCTCGCCGTGGAGGTGGTCTCGGTACGCGCGCATGACGAGCGGGTACATGCCGCTGCCGAACGTGTTGAGGTAGGCGAGCTGGCGGGCCACCGCGGCATCCGTCGCCTGTTCCGGGTCGAGGAGCACGCGATACACCTCGGAGTACTCGCGCCACTCGGCTGCGTGTCGACGCAGGCTTTCGAGGTCGAGTCGCGGGAACACGTGGCGGAACGTGTCGTAGACGCCGCGACCGCCCGTGACGATCACCTCGCGGCCCGTCTTCATGACCAGGTACTGCCGCCAGAACGCGGCGATGGACTCGCCTGTGTTGCGCTCGATCGGCAGCCAGTACTCGCTCTCGATCTCGCGCTGCTCGGCGTGGGTGAGTCCCATGAGCACGTAGTTGTGGATGAGCTCGTGGTCGCGCAGCGGCTCGCCCGTCGAGTTGAGGCTCTCGAAGATCTGCTGCGCGTTGGCACCGGCGCCGAGCGTGATCGCGACGTGCTCCAGCTTCTGGAGTCCGCGCCAGATCCTCGGGGCCTCGTCGGCGCTGATCTGGCTGCGGAAGAAGGCGTAGTTGTCGTCGAAGCGCGACTCGCGCGTCGCGTCCTCGGCAGCGCGGCGGTCGAGGACGACGCTCTCGAACACGTCGGCCCACGCAGAGTGAGGCCGCAGCTTGGTCTCACCCGATTCCGGCCGCACGATCACGCGCTCGAGCTGCGCCGCGAGCTCGGGATCGTCGTCGCGGACAGTGTGGTGGAGCGCGGCCACCAGGAGCATGAGCGTCGTGATGCGCTGCTGCCCGTCGATGAGCACGAGGTCTCGCGACCCGTCATGGGAGCTGATCGACGACAGGATCGAGCCGATGAAGTGCATGTGCCGGTCGTCGAAGTCGGCGACGGCGCGGATGTCGGACAGCAGCTGCTCGCATCCGCCGATGTCCCACCGATACTGGCGCTGGTAGACCGGCACGACGATTCGCCAGTCGCCTGCCGACAGCCATCCGATGGTGTTCACCGCGGTCGCGTCGACATTCGTGGCATTGACCATCGCCCGGATTGCTCCCTCGAAGTGCTCGGTGGCGCGGGCGCGAAGAGCGGCCGGACACGCCGCACTTCACTCTAGTCGACCGCGTCGACCGGTGGTCCGGCAGGTTGCGTCCAATAGCGTGGTGTACGGATCGGGTGACCGTGTCGCTGCGGACGTAGCGACGGTCACCGCGTGATCCTTCGAGAGAACTCTTCACATCCATCTCGAAAGGAACCACGACGATGACCGT
>Ga0180218_1001693_pt1 | contig 12794 bp, 13 predicted proteins | sample eDN3rd37CKraftBY_FD_151334 | JGI IMG/M metagenome (GOLD analysis project Ga0180218, IMG submission 151334) | Enriched backyard soil microbial communities from Emeryville, California, USA - eDNA 3rd pass 37_C Kraft BY (version 2) (version 2) | ecosystem: Environmental > Terrestrial > Soil >... | reverse complement strand
GGATGGTCCGCCGACGATCAGCGCCGCGGCACTCGGCGACAGCAACACCGGCATGCATCTCGCAATCGGCATTCTGACGGCGCTTCGCCAGCGCGATAAGACGGGCAAAGGTCAGAAGGTTGCAGCATCCATGCAGGACAGTGTGCTGAACCTCTGCCGCGTCAAGTTGCGCGACCAACAGCGCCTCGACCGCGTCGGCTATCTGGAAGAATACCCGCAGTATCCGCACGGGTCGTTCGGTGACGTGGTTCCCCGCGGCGGCAATGCCGGCGGCGGCGGTCAGCCGGGCTGGGTCCTGAAGTGCAAGGGCTGGCAGACCGACCCCAACGCCTACATCTACTTCACGATCCAGGGCCATGCCTGGGCGCCGATCTGCGACGCCATTGGAAAGCCCGAGTGGAAGACGGACCCGAACTATATGACGGCGCTCGCTCGTCAGCCGCACATCGTCGAGATCTTCGAGACGATCGAGGCTTGGCTCTCGGACAAGACAAAGTTCGAAGCCGTCGACATTCTCCGCAAGTACGACATTCCTTGCGCGCCGGTTCTGTCGATGAAGGAGCTTGCCGAAGATCCGTCGCTGCGTGCCAGCGGCACGATCGCGGAAGTCGATCACAAGGTTCGCGGCAAGTATCTGACGGTCGGCAGCCCGATCAAGTTCTCGGACATGAAGATCGAGATCAAGGGCTCACCTCTCCTCGGCGAACATACCGAAGAGGTGCTGACCGAACTCGGCTACACGAAAGACCGGATCCAACAGCTCCACGCTGCGAACGCCGTATAAGTACACTACCTCGACCATCCTTCGAGAGCCCACTTGCGACGTCCGAAAGGACGTCGCCCTTTCTCTCGTAGGCGCGGAGACCAACATGGAACCGATGGTTGATCTGCAGGAACTGATATCACGCGCAGGCGACGCCGTTGTCGTCTGTGACGTACACGGTTCTATAATTTTATGGAACAGGGCTGCGGAGCGCATGTTCGGCTACACGGAAGCCGAAGCGCTCGGCCAATCGCTCGACCTCATTATTCCCGAGAAGCTGCGCGCGCGGCACTGGGACGGCTACCGCAAAACCATGGCGACAGGCGTTACGCGGTATGGCGCCGATGTTCTGCAGGTTCCTGCAATCGACAAGGCCGGCCGCCAATTCTCGATCGCATTCACGGTCTCGCTTCTCCATTCGGCCGACGGCGCGGTGACAGCCATCGCTTCGATCATTCGCGATGACACGCGCCGCTTCGAGAAAGACCGCGCGCAACGTATGCGCATTTCTGAACTCGAGGCCCTCCTTACGCACGCCCAGAAAGTCACCGGCATCTGACGTCAAATCCATGCTTCAAGAGGTTCGCACTATGGCAACTGAAATTTTCGATAGTGCTGCACGAACTGCGGGTGATCTCGTCGGGATTTTCGAATGCAATAGCAGCGGCGGCTACTTCTACCTCTTCGATTTGACGCAAGAGCGGGGACAGCAAGCGCGCGCGGCTATACGCGTGAACTCAGGGGACGCCGGTATCCAAGCGTCCGACGTGTCGGTGAGATGGAACGCAGCTCAGGATACCGTCGGCCTTTACATTGGCGATAAGCTCTGGGCCGCCTTCGATCAGCATGGCCGCAAGTACGGCGGCGACTACGACGGCTTCCAATCGCCGGGCGTTCCACGCTCGATCGTCGATCGCTTTAGCGACACCCCTACGGCACGAGAATTGAGAGCCTGCTGAGATCCGACTGCTCAGTTCTTCCCGGCCTCGCGCGCGCGGCGGAGCGCTGCAGCAAGGGCAGACTCTCCTTCTTCGGCCTTCGGCCGTGACGCTTGCATATTCGGGCGGCGAACATCTGGGCCGCGCTCCCGCGTTGGCGCGTGATTTTCGATTGGACCGGATTTCATCGTCAGCGCGATGCGCTTGCGTTCAACGTCAACGTCCTTCACCCGCACCTTGACGACGTCTCCGGCCTTCACGATCTCGCGGGGATCTTTGACGAATTTGTCGGCTAGCTCGGACACGTGCACAAGGCCGTCCTGATGCACGCCGATATCGACGAATGCACCAAACGCCGTCACGTTCGTGACGACGCCCTCGAGCATCATGCCAGGGCGCAGATCGGAGATCTTTTCGACGCCTTCCTTGAATTCCGCCGTCTTGAACTCTGGGCGCGGATCTCGGCCAGGCTTTTCTAGCTCGGCCAGAATGTCGATCACCGTCGGCGTGCCGAAGCGTTCGTCGGCGAACTCCTTCGGGTTGATCGACTTCAAGAACGCGCTATCACCGATCATCGCCTTTACCGGCCGCTTCATCTGCTTGGCGATGCGTTCAACGACTTCATAAGCTTCAGGATGAACGGCTGATGCATCGAGCGGATTCGGGCCGTTCGCGATCCGCAAAAACCCCGCTGCCTGCTCAAAGGCCTTCGGCCCGAGGCGAGCGACCTTCTTGATGTCCGTGCGCTTCTTGAAAGCGCCATTCTCATCCCGGTGCAGAACGATGTTGGCTGCGATGGTCGCGTTGAGGCCTGCCACGCGGGCCAAAAGCGGCACTGAGGCCATATTGACGTCGACGCCCACCGAGTTGACGCAATCCTCGACGACGGCATCCAGCGAGCGGGCCAGCTCAGACTGATTGACGTCGTGCTGATATTGGCCGACGCCGATGGCTTTCGGCTCGATCTTCACGAGTTCTGCCAGCGGATCTTGCAGGCGGCGGGCGATCGACACCGCCCCGCGCAGCGAGACGTCCAGATTGGGAAATTCCTTCGCTGCGATCTCGGACGCGGAATAAACCGAAGCGCCGGCCTCGGAGACGATGACTTTCGTCAGCTTGAGGTCGGGCATCTTCTTCATGAGGTCGCCCGCGAGCTTATCGGTTTCGCGACTGGCCGTGCCGTTGCCGATCGCGATGACGTCGACCTTATGCTTCACGCATAGCGCTGTCAGCGTTGCCAGCGCTCCATTCCAGTCATTCCGCGGCTCATGGGGGTAGACGGTTGCCGTATCCAGAACCTTGCCGGTTTGATCGACGACGGCCACCTTCACGCCGGTGCGGATGCCCGGATCAAGTCCCATGGTGACGCGTGGACCGGCGGGGGCCGCGAGCAGCAGGTCTTTAAGATTGGTCTTGAACACCCCGATCGCTGCGCTGTCCGACTCCTCCTTCACGCGCGTCAGAAGATCGGCGGCGAGAGAGGTATGCAGCCTCGTCTTCCACGCGAGCTTGACGGTATCTATGAGCCACTTGTCGGCGAGGCGGCCGCGATCGGCGATGTTGAAGGCCGCCATAATCTTACCTTCCGCAGGATGCGGCCGGCTCGGATCCACTTCGACGTCGAGGTCGAGATCGAGGAACCCTTCATTTCTTCCGCGCAGCAGCGCCAGTGCGCGATGCGATGGGATCTGGCGCACCGGCTGACGGAAATCAAAATAATCGGAGAATTTCGCGCCTTCGGTCTGTTTGCCTTTCAGCACTTTCGAGATGATGAGCCCCGTTGCCCATAGCCACTGGCGCAAGTCGCCGACAAGTTTCGCGTTTTCGCCCATCCGTTCGATGAGGATCGAGCGCGCGCCTTCGAGGGCTGCCTTGGAATCGCTTACACCCTTGTCGGCCGCGATGTACTTCTCGGCTTCCTTCTGCGGATCGAGTGTGGGATTGGCGAGGAGAACGTCGGCCAGCGGCTCCAGGCCGGCTTCGCGCGCGATCTGGGCTTTCGTTCGCCGCTTCGGCTTGAACGGCGCGTAGAGGTCCTCGAGTTCGACCTTCGTGTCTGCGGCGCCGATCGCGCGTTCGATCTCAGGCGTCAGCTTGCCTTGCTCGTTGATGCTCTTCAGTACTGCCGCGCGGCGCGCTTCGAGTTCGGTCAAATATCCCAGCCGCTCTTCGAGCTTGCGCAGCTGCGTATCGTCGAGCCCGCCCGTTTTCTCTTTGCGGTAGCGGGCGATGAACGGCACGGTCGCGCCTTCCTTGAGAAGGTCAACGGCCGCGGTGACCTGAGCCGTCTGAACGTTCAGTTCCTTGGCGATGCGAGTGTTGATCAAGTCCAAGCGGATATCCTCTCCGAGGCGGTTCGAAGATGCCTCGTATGCGCAGGATACCTCGGAGATTTCGATGGCAATGGCAAGTCAACAGTGGGTCGCAAGAGGCGGCCTTCGGCCCTCACCTTAATGCGCAATAGAGACCCCTTCGTACCTGCCAACGAGCTTCGGTCGCAGGACCAGCAGAATTCCGATTGCAGTGAGCTGCAATCGGATGCTTCCGGCGATTTGGGAGGGCCGATCTTCTAGATCAAGCCCGGGAGCCGGGCTGCGGCCCAGATAATGACCACGACCGCAAGGATGCCAAGCCAGATATTTTCACGGCGGACAAAAGCGGCGATGACGAGTGCCACACATGCAAGAATCGCGAGCACGTCGATTGCCATCAGGTAGTCGACCAAAAAGTTCATGTCTGCTTACCCCGAGTAAGGTTATGTTTTTGTTCTGAAGGCATTGCCACGCAGGCTTGCGGGGCAAGCCTTCCATGACCGAACGCGCGGATCGCTGCCGCCGCCGGCTAAGTAGGGCTTGTCCCGGTAGCTCTTTGTGGCCGCCGGCGGAATGCAACGTACCGGTTACGCGCTGCTTTACAGATGAACCGCTGCCCTTGGATGCATACCCTAGTTCGGTCCTAAAGGTAGGGGGTTCTCAGGCCGCGCAGAAAAATCTTTCGATCGCAGCCGCTTGAACACTCATTTGCGCGGCTCGTTGAGGGGTCAGCTGGAGCCTTCGATGCTCTGGAGGGCCAGCAGCCTGCGAATGTAGTCTTCGACCACGTGCGGCTCATATGGCTTTGCCAGATGAGGTCCTTCTTCGCAAAGTTTTCCAGCAGCGGCCGCGGCGCTTTTTGGAGCGCCTGCCAGGATGACTTTTATTTGCGGCCGGTTTTTGCGTGTCCACTGACTAAGCGTGAAGGCATCGAGCGCACCCGTCACGTGAACGCCACAAAACAGAACGTCGATCGGCTGCGCGGAGTGCTGCAGTACGAGTAGTGCTTCGTCGCTGCTCGCCGCTTCGACGACGCGATAGCCGCAATCACGAAGGTACGCAGCGATCGCCATACGCACGAGCACGGCGTCTTCGGCGATGAGGACCGTCGGGCGGCCTTGGGTTATGGTCCTTGGTTTGCTCACCAAGCATCAACGATTTGGCTAATTGCCAAGTTCCGCTTGCGGCAGAAGGCGGCGCACGCAACGCAAAAGATCATCGATGCGGACGGGCTTCGTGAAGCCGGCGTCGAATCCGGCGGAGGTCTCGGGAATGTATTCAGCCGAGATCAGAACAATTTTTATTTCAGGGAATTTTGCGCGCACCCAGCGCGCCAGATCCATGCCATCTAGTCCGCCCGGCATACGAATGTCGGTCAGCATGAGCCTGACCCGGTCGAGGCTCGACAACAACGTCATGGCTTCGTGAGCGTCCGCGGCTTCGCAAACGGTATACCCGGCATCGCGCAGTTCCTCGGCCAAATGCAGCCGAATGAGAACTTCATCCTCCACGACGAGTACCGAACGCTGTGCCAGGACCTCGCCCTTTTCTGCAGGCGCCCGTTCGATTGGAGATCTCCTTCTCTCACCTGCGCGCAGCTAATTCCGCCGACCGATTTGAGTTCCCTCTGACCGGTCCTTACCGCGTCTGAGCCGTCCCGCGATGCAATATCGAGGCCCCCCGCCAATTCGGCAATAAAATTTACAATCCCGAGTGAAACTTATTCCGAGCAAAGGCGTTATATCACTTGGCCAATTCGGGGCTCGATCAATGGCCGGGCGCGTTCCACCGGGACAAGACCGCATCTTGATGCCTTAATACAATATAGCTTTCAGGGTATTCGAGGGTGGCGGCGTGATAGGCGGCAAATCCAATGCTGCTGCTGACCGTCGTCGCCAGCACGAGTTCGACCACCGACTTGGTCGAATCCCACAGCTCGACCCTATATGGAAGGTCTGGCTGCGGTGAAAGATCGGACGGAGAGCTATTGGATCCGGGTGGTAAGCGTTCCGGATCATCGAATGTCGAAAAACGATACCAGGCTCGCAGGCCAGTCATCAGTGAAAAATCCGCCACTCGATCATGAGATCATTAGGCTCATTACTCATATCACTCGTGCAGCTTGACGCAGTGAGATGCATTCCGGCCCATGCGAGAGTATGGTATCTTTGTGCCGTCGCGCAAGCCCTGCCTTCAACCACGTAATTTGCGGAAGTCGTGTTCGCCGATGTCCCCCTCTGAAATCGCCAAAGCTCGACATTTCGATCGGAGCCAACAATTCGAACTTCTGGTTCAGGGGCTCAGCGATTACGCCATTTATATGGTTGATCCGGATGGGTTCATCTCCACTTGGAACGCTGGGGCTGAACGCATAAAGGGCTATGGCGCCTCCGAGATCATCGGCCAGCACTTCTCCCGTTTTTTTACCGAGGAAGACCAGCGTCAGGGGCTTCCGCAGAAGACCATTTCGATCGCCCGCGACGCTGGACGCTATGAGGCCGAAGGGTGGCGCATTCGCAAAGATGGCGGACGTTTCTGGGCCCACTCGATCATTGAAGCTATCAAGGACGAGACGGGCACGATTATCGGGTTCGGCAAGGTCACGCGCGATATAACCGACCGGCACGAGGGGCAGCTTGCGCTGATCGAGAGCGAACGGCGCTTTCGTCTTCTGGTCGACAGCGTCGTCGACTATGCCATCTACATGCTCGACCCGAGCGGCGTCATTACCAACTGGAACGCCGGCGCCGCGCGCATCAAAGGCTTCAGCGCCGACGAGGTCGTCGGCAGCCACTTCAGCAGGTTCTACACGAAAGAGGACCGCTCGCGCGGTCTGCCGGCCATCGCTCTGGAGACGGCGCGGCGTGAAGGCAAGTTCGAAACCGAAGGCTGGCGGTTGCGCAAGGACGGCGGTCGCTTCTGGGCATCCGTTGTCATCGAGCCCATCCGCAACGAAACGGGGGAACTCGTTGGCTTTGCGAAGGTCACGCGCGACATAACGGAGAGGCGAAGCGCTCAGGAAGCGTTGCGCGAAAGCGAGCGGCAGTTTCGCATGCTCGTTTCCGCCGTCATCGACTACGCGCTTTTCATGCTCGATCCCAACGGCGTTGTCGTCAGCTGGAACTCGGGCGCGGCAAAAATCAAGGGCTATCGGTCCGAAGAGGTTATCGGCAGCCACTTCTCGCGATTTTATACCGAGGAAGACCGGCTCGCGGGCGGCCCCGCCCGGGCACTCTACACGGCCGCGCACGAAGGCCGGTTTGAAGGCGAAGGCTGGCGCGTACGCAAAGACGGCACGCGCTTCTGGGCCAACGTCGTCCTGGACGCCATACGGGACGAGAACGGGCACCTCGTCGGCTTTGCCAAGATCACTCGCGATATCAGCGAGCGGCGCGAAGCCCAGATCGCGCTTCAGCGTGCTCAGCAGCAACTCGCCCACGCACAAAAGATGGAGGCGTTGGGTCAGCTCACGGGCGGCATCGCCCATGACTTCAACAATTTGCTGACCATCGTCGGCGGCCAAGCGCGCATTCTCAAGTCACAGGTCACGGATCCGCGGGGGAGCAAAGCCCTTGCGAGCATCGAGGCAACCGTTCAACGCGGCGCCTCATTGACCCGGCAGCTCCTCGGCTTCTCGCGCATGCAGAGGCTCGAGCCGCAGCCCGTATCACTCGATGAACGATTGCCTGGTCTGCAGGCCATGCTGTCGACCTCGTTGCCGGTCAATACGCGACTTATCGGCGGCGTGCTTCCCGACACGTGGCTCATCATGTCGGACCCCAATGAACTCGAACTCGCCCTGATGAACCTGGTCCTCAATGCGCGCGACGCGCTGCAAGGAGGCGGTACCATCACCATAACGGCCGACAACGTTACGCTCACCCGCGAGGACAACGAAGAAGGGCTTGAGGGAGACTTCGTGGCGCTCAGCGTCTCCGACACCGGCGCCGGCATTCCCAAGGACGTCCTCAGCAAAGTCTTCGATCCGTTCTTCACGACCAAGGCGACGGGCAAGGGCACCGGGCTCGGCCTTTCACAAGTCTACGGCTTCGCGCATCAATCGGGCGGCACGGTCACGATCGACAGCGAAGTCGGAAAGGGCACGCGCGTGACGATGATCCTGCCGCGCGCGGGAGAAGAACCTCAGACGGGCGCCGCCCCGAAGGATCAGCCGGGCGAGCGCAAGCACGCGCGGATCCTCATTGTTGAAGACAATCCCGACGTCACCGAGGTCACGGCCGCGCTCGTCATGCAGCTTGGCTATACGATCCGGCTCGCCAGCAGTGCGGACGCGGCGATGCGCATTCTCGAACAGGAGTCGTTTGATCTCGTCTTCAGCGACATCATGATGCCCGGCGACATCGATGGGCTGGAATTCGCTAAGCTCGTCCGCCGGACTTGGCCTTCTCTTCCTGTGCTGCTCGCAAGCGGCTCCAACAAGCGCGTTGAAGAGGCTCAAGGCCAGTTCACGACGCTGCAAAAGCCGTATCAGACGGCCGAACTCGATCGCGCGATGCAAAAGTTGTTGCTCGAACGCAGCGAAAGTTTAAACCGGAAAAACTTGGTCGATCTTCAAGACGCCAAGCGGCTGCGCGCAGTGAAAACGGACAACGATAAGTGAGCCGGGCTCCTGCATTCCTGTCGAAGACAGCCCCCGAGCGGGCGAATGAGAGCAGAACGTTTTGGCGCGAATTCTAATCGTTGAAGACGAAGCTCTGATCGCAGAGTTGCTGGCAATGTACATCGAAGAGATAGGGCATGAGACCATCGGTCCTGCGGGCACCGTGGCACAGGCTCTGTCGCTCTTGAATGGTGAACGTCCGGCGTGCGCGATCCTCGATTGCGCGCTTGGCCGCGAAGAGAGCACGCCCATTGCAGAAACGCTCACGAAGGCAGGCATTCCCTTCGCATTCGCGACTGGGCGCGGCGCAGATGCCCTGCCTGAAGGTTTCAAGCAGCGCCCGATGATCTCGAAGCCATACGTTTTCGAGGATGTTGAGCGCGTGCTGTCAGCCATGATCGGCTAAAGCGAAGACAACTTCACAGCGGAAATGCGAGTGTCGCGCGGGTGCCCTGCCCTGCGGCGGAGAGCTTGAGTTCGCCGCCGAGGTTCATCGCCATGGAAGCAATGACCTTGGAACCCAAGCCCGTACCGCCTGCCGGTTCCTGAGCGTTCACGCCAACGCCGTCGTCTTCGACGGCAAGCAAGCCCTTCCCATCGTCAATCTTCAGGATGACGCGGATCTCGCCCACGCGATCCTCGGGGTAGGCGTACTTATAGGCATTGGTGACGAGTTCCGTCGTTATGATGCCCAGGGAGACTGCCTTGTCGGTGGGGATAAGGACCTTCGCGCAATCGAGGCGGATGGGATGGTTTCTACCCTCATCCGTCATCGTGGCTTTGAGTTCTTCAACCAAGCCATCGAGGTAATCGTGGACATCGACGTTACGGACATCTGGCGAGGTATACAGCCGGCGGTGAACGCTTGCGATGGCAATGATCCGAGCTTGGACGCGGGCGAGCAGTTCCCGGGCCGAGTCATCGCGAATGGAATTGCGCTGAAGCCCGACAAGGCCGGCCACGATCGCGAGCGAATTGGCAACGCGGTGATTGACCTCTTTCAAGAGCATTTCGGCCCGGTCGCGCGCCAGCCGCACTTCGTTGTCGGCGGCTTCCTTTTCCCGGCGGAGGCGCTCCTGCTCCAGCGCCGTAGCGATGGCCTTTGCCAGGAGTTCGCGGAAATGGCCCTGGACATCCTTCCAGACGTAATCCACGGCGCCTGACTTCATGGCCGTGACGGCGATGTGACTGTCTTCCGACCCGGTCACATAAACGACTGGCGGCGCTTCGGGGAGCGCACGGATGCTGCGAAGAATATCGAGGCCCGTCTGTCCCGGCAGATGGTGATCCAGCGCGACGATGTCGAAGCGGCTGCTTTGTAGAAGCTCCAAGCCTTGCGTGCCCGAGGGCGCGATAATGACTTCGAAGCTATGCGCTTCGAGCGTTTTTTGAACTAGCCGGGCGATGCCGGGATCATCGTCGATGTACAGGACCCTGGCGCGTGACATCGTCACTGAGTTTCCGGGACCTGGATCACGGCGAAGAACAGCCCGAGCTGACGAATGGCATTGGAGAAGTTGTCGTAGTCGACGGGCTTGGTGATGTAGACGTTGGCGCCAAGATCGTAGCAGCGTTGAATTTCGCGCTCGTCGTCGGTCGTCGTCAGGACGACTACGGGAATGCGGCGGGTATGTTCGTTGGCCTTGATCTTTTCAAGGATGCTTACCCCCGTCATATCCGGCAGGTTCAGATCAAGTAGAACCAGCAGATGCCGGCCGATGCTGATTTCGCCACTGCCATCAGGCCCGAAAAGGAAAGCCAGCGCATCCGTCCCATTGGCGAAGGGGATGATCTCATTATTTACGCCGGCGCGGCGAATATTCCGCTCGATCAGGCGAGCGTGCCCGGCATCGTCTTCGATCATTACGATCCGTACTGGATTTCCACTCACGTGATCATTTCCCCCGGATAATCAATTTAATTGGCAGGCTCACCCGGAAGGTGGTGCCACGGGCCAACGCGGATGTCATCGTTATTTCGCCGCCGAGCCTTCTGACGAGGGTCCGGACATGCGCTAGGCCGATGCCCTCGCCTTGCTGATCCTGCGGTCCAGCCCGGCGAAATAGATCAAAGACCCTTTCCTGATCCTCAGGTCCGATTCCCCGGCCATTGTCTTCCACGTCGATATCGACCATTCCCCAGCGGCTCGAAGCTTGCCGGATCGTCACCACAGGCGGCCGGTCCTTCGCCCTATATTTCAGGGCATTGTCGACCAGATTTCCAAATATTTGCTCAAGAGCCAGCCGGTCGGACTCGATTGTGGAGAGTGGTTTGAGGATACGAACTTCCCCACCGACGGTGGAGACACGGTGCTGAACACCATCGGAGATGGAATCGAAGAATTCGTTGAGGTTTATGCGCTCTGGAGCCAGCACCCTTTGGCCTTCGCGGGACAGCTTCAATATCGCTTTGATCAGGCCGTCCATTTTCTGGGTCGAGGTGCGAATAAACCCGATCGATTCCGGGAGATCGGTCGCGATCGCGGTTTTGGCTGCCTCGCCGTGGGGGAGCGCCTCAATGCCCGGATCGTTCGTCAACTCCCGCAACGTTTCGAGGCTCGCCTCCAGCTCGCTCGTGTATCCCATGACGTTGACCAACGGCGCACGCAGATCGTGGCTGACGATGTAGGCGAAGCGCTGGATCTCCTCGTTTGCCCGTTGCAGATCGGCCGTTCGCTCTTTGACGCGGCTTTCCAGCCCGGCGTTAAGTTCGCCGAGTTCGTTTCGGGCCGCAACCAGTTGCCGCGTGTATCTAATGATCGTCGCTATTCCGCCTAATGCGGTGAGCAGAATGAAGCTGCCGGCCAGGAGCGCGAATTGACGGGCCATGGCGGTGTCGAGGCGCTGCTCCTCCACGCCTTCGCTCAGGTTCCTGTCGATCTGGTCCAACACGGCGGAGATCCCACCGCGGATCTGGTCCATCAGTTCCTTGCCGGTGTCACTCTTGACGATTGCAAGGGCTTCCGACGCCTTTCCAGCGTCATAGGCCTTGATCGTCTCCGCCAACTCGGAAAGCTTCAGATCAATTGCTTTCTCGACTTGCGCAATTTTGGCAGCTTCCTGCGGATTACCCGTTAGCGACGCGCGGACGACGGCAAGCCGATCGGGCATATTGGAAACCGCGGCTTGGTATGGCTGGAGATAGTGGGCCTCACCTGTCAGCAGATAGCCTCTCTGGCCCGTTTCCGCGTCCTGGACGGTCGAGAGAAGGCGCACGAGCGCGGTGCGCTGAGCACGGGTCTGCAGCACGCCTTCCGTCGTCGTTTGGGTTCTCTGGACGAGCCAGAACGAGGCCCCGATCAGAAGGGCGAGAGCCACGAAGCCGGCAATGGCAAATGCATACGTTGTGCGGAGAAGTCGTTGGGGACTGGGGGGCATTTCGCTCTTGGGAAAACTTTTAGCAGAGCCTTATTACCAACCACCTCCCCCTGTGGCCAGCCTTCTTAGGCCGAATTATCTGCCTCGACCCTGTGCGATAGGCCGGATGCACCAGCGGCTTAGGCTTGCGGTCTACGGCTTTGGGGGCCGCGTCCTTTCACCCGCCCGAGGCGGGTGGAACCGGCAGTGGCCACACGAATTTAGAGTAGTATGAGCGACCGTATCCTGGATGACGCCAGAGAGGCGTTTTTATTCGTTAATTCCGATCGCACCTTGAATGCCGTCTCGCTTCGTCGCGACGGGCGGGATCTTCCGCAAACCGGCGAGAGCCAGTGGCGGTTTGAGCGGGAATTCCCACTTGGTGTGCATGAAGCCACGCCATTCGGGCTGGACCCAGAACCCATCCTTCGCGGTGTAGCGTCCGATGGATATTTCGTCTGGCCGGTCGAGCATGTGCAGCCGTTTGGAACGTCTCAGTGAGTTTGAGTGAGTTGAGTAGCCGGCGTACCGATCCTGAACCACCGCGGCCCCCGCCTGAGCCGGCTGGGCCTCAGCGGCATTGGGTCGAGATTTTTACCGACGGCGTGACAGAGCGGCTGAAGGAAGTCCTCCAGGAAGACATGGATTGGATGACGTCGCGCCCAATCTTGGAGCGCCTCAATCGCCTGTACGATATCGAACAGACGCGCGGATCGGAAAAGGATGTTTCAGACATCACTCGTCCTTCTGCCCAAAGACCAGGATCCAGCAGATAATCGCGCCCGTAATCGTCTGCAGCGCCAG
>Ga0180218_1001687_pt1 | contig 12822 bp, 10 predicted proteins | sample eDN3rd37CKraftBY_FD_151334 | JGI IMG/M metagenome (GOLD analysis project Ga0180218, IMG submission 151334) | Enriched backyard soil microbial communities from Emeryville, California, USA - eDNA 3rd pass 37_C Kraft BY (version 2) (version 2) | ecosystem: Environmental > Terrestrial > Soil >... | reverse complement strand
GAAGTAGGATGGGGCGGTGCCATGCGTGCCAAACTGCCGAGCCACGAGGGTTACTTCGAACGAGATGGCGTGAAGATCCATTACGAAGTGTACGGGGACGGGGCTCAGACAATCGTCTTCCCGCCGGCATGGAGCATCGTCCACGCGCGCGTCTATAAAGCGCAACTCCCATACTTCAGCGAGCGCTTCCGTTGCGTCACCTACGATCCGCGCGGAAATGGCAAGTCCGACAAACCCGACGAAGTCGCAGCTTATTCGCTCGCGAATTACGTCGGCGATGTGCTTGCCGTCATGGACGCGACGAAAACCGATAAGGCCATCCTCGTTGGCCTTTCCTTTGGAGGGATGCTGTCGGCCATCGTGGCGGCTCACTATCCGGAGCGCGTCAGGGCGGCAATTCTGGTCGGCACATCGGCTACGGTCGGCACCGGCTACGCCTACATGACGCCGCAGCATTTCATGGTGAAGCGGGATCACTTCGAAGGCTGGGATAAGTACAATCGCGATCACTGGCTCTCGAACTACCCCGACTTCGCCGATCACTTCATCCGCAATATCAGCACCGAGCCGCATTCCACCAAGCAGATCGAGGACGGCCTGGAGTGGGCGGCAGGGACAACCGGTGCGACGCTCGCGAAGAGTGTCGAGGCGCGCACGATTCCGCCGCCGTTCGATACCAGCGAGGCCATGTATCGCAAGATCCGGTGTCCGGTCCTCGCAATCCACGGCGACGACGATCACATCCAGCCGCACGCGCGCGCTCAGTTTGTCGCGGAATTGATCGGCGCGGAGTTCGTGACGATCCCGGGCGGCGGACACAACGTGCTCGCTCGATATCCGGCGAAGTGCAACGCGCTCATCAACGGCTTTCTCGAGCGCAAGCTCGGTATTCCGCCGCCCGGACGGCGGCGCACCAGCCGTCCGGCGCGAAGTAAGAAGGCGCTCTACCTTTCCTCGCCGATCGGTCTCGGTCACGGCCGCCGCGACATCGCGATCGCGCAGGAGCTGCGCAAGATCCATCCTGACCTGCAGGTCGATTGGCTGGCGCAGGATCCGGTGACGCGGCTGCTCGATGCGCATGGCGAGCGCATTCATCCGCTGAGCACACGCATGGCGAGCGAGTCGAAGCACGTCGAGCTCGAATCCGGCGAGCATGATCTCAACGCTTTCCAGGCGATCCGCCGCATGGACGAGGTGCTGATCGCGAACTTCATGATCTTCCAGGACGCGGTGGAAGAGGGCGGCTACGATTTGGTGATCGCGGACGAGGCCTGGGATATCGATCATTACTGGCATGAGCATCCCGAACTGAAGAAGGCCAAGCTCGCATGGCTCACGGACTTCGTCGGCTATGTGCCGATGCCGGCGAACGGCGCGCGCGAAGCGTTCCTGACGACCGACTACAACGCCGAGATGATCGGACACGTGGAGGATCATCCAGGTGTGCGCGACCGCGCGATCTTCGTCGGCGAGCCGGAGGACATCGTACCGCTCTCTTTCGGCAAGGATCTGCCGGCCATGCGGGACTGGGTGCCCAAGCACTTCGACTTCGCCGGCTACGTCATCGGGGAGCATCCGCAGGCCTTTGGGCCGCGCGCGGAGCTGCGCGAAAAGCTCGGCTACCGGCCGGACGAGCGCGTGTGCATCGTCACTGTCGGCGGATCGGGTGTAGGTACGCACCTGATCAAGCGCATTCTGCAGAGCTATCCGCTGGCGCGAGCCAGATTGCCTGACTTGCGCATGATCCTGGTCGCCGGGCCGCGCATCGATCCCGCCTCGCTGAACGCGCCCGAGGGCGTCGATGTGCGCGCGTTCGTGCCCAACCTCGACCGCCACCTCGCGGCCTGTGATCTCGCGCTCGTGCAGGGTGGCCTCACGACCTGCATGGAGCTGACGGCAGCCGGGACGCCCTTCCTGTACTTCCCGCTCCGCAATCACTTCGAGCAGAACTTCCATGTCGCTCATCGCCTCGACCGGTACGGCGCAGGCAGGCGCATGGATTATGCGACCTCGACCCCGGACATGATCGCCGGCGCCATGGTCGAGGTGCTCAAGGCTCCGACGCGCTTCAAGTCCGTCGAGGCCGGTGGCGCAGCGCGCGCCGCGCGAATGCTGGCGGAATTGTTCTGAAACTTGCAGTCGAGTTCAAAGCGTGGAGGTTCGCCATGTCGCGTTCAATGACTCCTGTCGACGAGAACAAACTCAATACCTTCATTGGTCAGCTACTGTCGGACCTCGGCGGCGCATCCAGCGTTGCCATGGTCCGGATGGGTGATGCGCTCGGTCTCTACAAGATGATCGCTGCCAAGGGGCCGATGACGGCGGCTGAGCTTTCAGCGGCGGCAAAAGTGGACGAGCGCTACGTGCGCGAGTGGCTGTCCAATCAGGCGGCCTCGAACTACCTCGCTTACGATGCGGCGTCGGCGCGTTTCTCGCTGCTGCCGGAGCAGGCCATGATCTTCGTGAATGAGGAGAGCCCCGTCTACATGATGGGCGCCTTCGATCTGATGGCTGCCATGCATGAGAACCAGCCCAAGGTGCAGGCCGCGTTCAAATCCGGCGGCGGCGTCGCCTGGGGTGATCAGGCGGGGTGCATGTTCTGCGCTGTCGCCCGTTTCTTCCGGCCGGGCTATCTGAACAACCTCGTTTCGGCGTGGATTCCTGCGCTCGAAGGGGTCGCAGCGAAGCTCGAGCGCGGCGCGAAAGTCGCGGACGTCGGCTGCGGACACGGGTGGTCGACGGTCCTCATGGCCAAGGCATTTCCGAAGTCGCAGTTCATCGGCTACGACTTCCATCCAGGCTCGATCGAAGACGCGCGCGCACATGCCAAAGCGCACGGGGTTTCGGAGAATGCGCGGTTCGAGGTCGGGCTCGCCAAGGACTTCCCGGGCAGGGAATTCGATCTCGTCACCTGCTTTGATTGCCTGCACGACATGGGCGATCCGAAAGGCGCCGCGGCGCATATCCACAAAGCGCTCAAGAAGGACGGGACCTGGATGATCGTCGAGCCTATGGCCGGCGACAGCCTTGAGAAGAATCTCAACCCGGTTGGTCGTCTCTACTACGCAGCATCGACGATGATCTGCGTTCCGACATCGCTGTCGCAGGAAGTGGGCACCGCGCTTGGCGCCCAGGCGGGCGAAGCGAAGCTGCGTGAGGTCATCACGTCGGGCGGCTTTTCGAGTGTACGCCGCGCTACCGAGACGCCATTCAACATGATCCTCGAGGCGCGGCCATAGAGGCGAAGGAGATATTTCTCCGCTTCGGATGCTCGCACTGCGCGCGGTCGCATGAGCGCGCGCAGTCTCATTTCGTGCCGTACATCCTGTCGCCGGCATCGCCGAGGCCGGGAACGATATAGGCATGATCGTTGAGCTCGCGATCTATGGCAGCCGTGAAGATCGGCACATCGGGGTGGGCGGCAACGAAGGTCTCTATGCCGATCGGCGCCGCGAGCAGGCACACGAACTTGATGCGCCGTGCGCCGGCCTCCTTGATGCGCCGGACGGCGGCGATGGCGGAATTACCAGTCGCGAGCATGGGATCGACGCAGATGCAGAGGCGGTCCTCGATGTGATCGGGGAGCTTCAGGTAATACTCGACGGGCTTCAGCGTTTTCGGATCACGGTAGAGGCCAATGTGGCCGACGCGCGCCGAAGGGACGAGGTCGAGCATGCCATCCACCAGACCGTTCCCGGCGCGCAGAATCGAGACGAAGCACAGTTTCTTGCCCTCGAGCCGCGGCGCCATGAAGGTTTCGAGCGGTGTCGTGGTCTCGACCAGCTCGGTCTCGAGATCGCGGCAGACTTCGTAAGTGAGGAGCAGGCTGATCTCGCGCAGCAGGGCTCTGAACTTCGACGTCGTGGTCCCGACGTCGCGTATGAGCGTCAGCTTGTGCTGCACCAATGGATGCGAGATGACGGTGACGTTGGCTGCCGGCATGAGATGGGACTCCATGCGCTGATGAGCGCTCCACATATAGCGGACGAATGTTCGCCCTGCTACGCGTGCAGTCCGGAATTCACGTCGCTGGGCGCTTTCGCGCGGCAATCCAGAAGGCGAGCTGCCCGATCAGGCTCGCGGAGGCCAGTACGATGCCTGCCGCAAGTGCCGGATCGCGACCGATGCCGACAAGACCGGCGCACAGCGCGCCGATGCCCATCTGAGCGCAGCCATAGAGACCCGATGCGGAACCGATGATGCGCGGATTGATGCCAAGAGCCTGAGACAGGGCGGTCGGCGAGGATATCCCTGCTCCGATGGTGAAGACGATCATGGGAATGACGGCGAGGGCCACATTCAAATGCGAGGAAAGGGTCGCGCCGAGGAAGAAAAAGGCGGCGAGAGCGCTGACGAGGCTGGAGCGCGCCAGGAGCTTGCCGATGGCGACGCCCGGTATGAGGCGTGTCGCGAGGATCGTTCCGATCGAGAAACCGGCGACGAGCAGACCGAGATAGAGGCCCACCTCATAGGAGGGGCGATGAAGCTCATCGACGAGGATGAAGGGCGCGGCACCGACAAAAGCGTACATGGACGTCGTCGCGCAGCCGCCGCCGATCGCATACCCGATGAACGACGGCGATCTCAGAAGCTCGCGATAGTCCTTGGCGATCGTGGCCGCGCTGACCGTGCCTGTGATCTCGCGCGTCTCAGGGAGGAGCCGCCACAGGAGCATGAGATTGAGGAGGCCGAGCGTGCCGAGTGCGATGAAGATCGTTCGCCAGCCGAACGAGGCCGCCAGGACGCCGCCGATCACCGGCGCGAGGCCGGGGCCGAGGGTCACCATGAGGTTCATCAGCGCAAGTCGACGCGCAACATCCGCCGGGCCTGCCGTATCGCGCACGATCGCGCGGCTCAGAGCGAGGCCCGCGCCGCCGCCGAGGGCCTGAAAGAGGCGCGCGGAAACAAGTGCCTGGACATTCGGGACGAGTGCGGCCGCGAGACCCGCGACGGTATAGAGCACGAGTCCCGTTGTCAGAACCGGGCGTCGACCGAAGCGGTCGGATAGTGGCCCGTAACCGAGCTGGCCGAGCGCCATCCCCAGAATGTAGAGGCTGATCGTCAACTGCATGGCGCCGACGCTGGCATTGAGATCGCGCGCCGCATGCGGCAACGCCGGCACGAGCATGTGCATGGCGATGGGACCGCTGAGCGTGAACAGCGCCAGAAGCCAGAGAGGAACAGGTTGACGCGGTGCCGCAGGCGGAACCGGTGGATCGACTTCGCTTGTTGTCACACCGACCAGCCTACCCGAAGGATTCTTATGTTCTTGGCGCTCTGCATCAGTCCGGTGGCTTGGCGCCGGTGCGCTCGGTGATCAGCTTGTAGTGCTCGGGGCGGCGGTGGCGGGCGAAGTTGAAAACGGTGGATTTGTATGACGTCGTCAGGTCGAGATCGCAGCGCGCGACGGCAAGCTCATCGCCGAGCGTCGTGCACATGGCCACGGTTTCGCCTGACGGCGCGATGATCTGCGACTGGCCGAGATGCATGACGCCTTCCTCCATGCCGGCCTTCGCGACTCCGACCACCCAGGTGCCGTTCTGATACGCGCCGGCCTGCATGACAAGTGTATTGTGGAAATTTCCGAGCGCATCGTGCTCTGGCGCCGGCGGATTGTGGAGCGGCGTATTGTAGCCGAGAAGGATCATCTCGACGCCCTGCAGACCCATCACGCGGTAGGTCTCGGGCCAGCGCCGGTCATTGCAGATGCACATGCCGAGGATGCCGTCGAAGGCACGCCAGACCGGGAAGCCGAGATCGCCGACCTCGAAGTAGCGCTTCTCGAGATGCTGGAACTGGCGGTAGGGCTCATGCTCGGCGTGACCCGGCAGATGCACCTTGCGATACTTGCCGACGATGGCGCCCGATCGATCGACGAGAATGGCCGTATTGAAGCGGCGCGTGCGCCCGGCCTCCTCGACGAGCTCGGCATAGCCGAGATGAAAGCCGATGCCGAGCTCACGCGCGAGATCGAAGAGCGGGGCCGTCGCGGCGGAGGGCATCTCGCGCTCGAAGTAGGCATCGATCTCGCGCTGATCCTCCATGTACCAGCGCGGGAAGAAGGTCGTGAGCGCCAGCTCGGGATAGACGACGAGATCGCAGCCCGCGCCCTTCGCCTGGCGCATGAGTGCCATGAGGCGCGCAACGACCTCGGCGCGCGTTTCCTCGCGTGCAATCGGCCCGAGCTGGGCCGCACCGACAGTGACAATTCTCGGCATTGGAAGTCCTCAGGCGGTCTGGACGGGCTCGCCTTCGCGCAGGTGGCAGGACGCGAAGTGTCCGGGCTTGGTCTCGCGCATGGCCGGCTGCTCGATCTTACAGCGTTCGAAGGCATAGGGGCAGCGCGTGTGGAAATGGCAGCCAGGCGGCGGCTTGATCGGACTCGGCACGTCGCCCTGCAGAATGATGCGGTTCGGCGCGACGGTCGGGTCCGGCACCGGAACGGCCGACAGCAGCGCTTCCGTATAGGGGTGCTGCGGTTCGGCGAACAGCGACTCCTTGTCGGCAAGCTCGACGATGCGGCCAAGATACATCACGGCGACGCGATGGCTGATGTGCTCGACGACGGCGAGATCGTGCGCGATGAAGAGGTAGGCGACGCCGAACTCCTTCTGGAGATCGATGAGCAGGTTGATCACCTGCGCCTGCACGGAGACGTCGAGCGCCGAGACGGGCTCGTCGCATACGATGAGGCTCGGGCGCACGGCGAGGGCGCGCGCAATGACGAGACGCTGGCGCTGGCCGCCCGAGAACTCGTGGGGAAATCGGGAAAGCTGATCGCTGCGCAGGCCCACGTTGTCGAAAAGCTCGCTCACGCGCTTGTCGATCTCGCCCTCGCTCAGTGCCTCGAAATTGCGGAGTGGCTCGGCGACGATATCGCGCGCGCGCATACGCGGATTGAGCGAGGAGTAGGGATCCTGAAAGACGACCTGCATCGTGCGCCGGCAGTCGCGCATGGTCTCGCCGCCGAGGGCGTCGATGCGCTGGCCGGCGAGACGGATCTCGCCTGCGGTCGGAGGGATGAGCCTCAGGATGAGCTTGCCGGCCGTGGATTTGCCGCAGCCGGACTCACCGACGAGGCCTAGCGTCTCGCTCTCGCCAATGGAGAAGCTGATGCCATCGACGGCGTGCACGTGCCCACCCGTGCGGCCGAAGAGGCCCTTCTTGACCGGGAAGCGCTTGGTCAGGTTCTTCACTTCCAGAACGGGCGCGGGACTTGCCTTCATGCCGCGTGCTCCTTCACGCGCGGCGCCTGCCAGCAGGCCGCCCAGTGGCCGTCGCTCTTCTCCTCGAGTGGTGGATAGTGCGCGCGGCAATGCGCGACGGCCTCAGCGCAGCGGGGCGCGAAGATGCAGCCTTCGATGCGCCGCGTCAGCGCCGGTACGACGCCGGGAATCTCGGCCAGGCGCTTGTGCTCGCCGTTGCGCTCCTTGAGCCGCGGCATGGAGCCGAGCAGGGCGCGGGTGTAGGGGTGGCGCGGACGGGCGAACAGGTCCTTGACGCTCGCCTGCTCCACGACCTTGCCCGCGTACATGACGATGACGCGCTCGGCCATCTCCGCGACCACGCCGAGGTCGTGCGTGATGAGGATGATGGCGGTGCCGGTCTTCGCCTTGAGCTGGCGCATGAGGTCGAGGATCTGCGCCTGCACCGTGACGTCGAGTGCCGTCGTCGGCTCGTCGGCGATCAGGAGCTTCGGATCACAGGCAAGCGCCATTGCGATCATCACGCGCTGGCGCATGCCGCCGGAAAGCTCGTGCGGATACTGCGTGACGCGGCGCTCGGGTTCCGGAATGTTGGCGAGGCGTAGCATCTCGACGGCACGGGCGGTGGCCGCAGCCTTGTCGAGCTTCTGGTGGAGCGCGAGCGTCTCGGTGATCTGCCTCCCGATGGTGAGTACCGGATTGAGCGACGTCATCGGCTCCTGGAAGATCATCGAGATGTCGTTGCCGCGGATCTTGCGCATCTCGGTTTCCGGGAGCGTGAGCAAGTCGCGTCCCTGAAAGCGGATACTGCCGGCCGATTTGCCGGGCGGCGACGGAATGAGCCGCAGGATGGACATGGCAGTGACGGACTTGCCGCAGCCGCTCTCGCCAACGATCGCCAGGGTCTCGCCGGCGTTCAGATGGAAGGAGACGCCGTTCACGGCGCGGCTGACGCCGTGCTCGGTGCGGAAGTGCGTCTGCAGCTTTTCGACCTCGAGAAGTGCCATGAACTCAAAGCCTCTTGGCCATGCGCGGATCGACGGCATCACGCAGGCCGTCGCCGAGAAGGTTGACCGCGAGCACGGTGATCGAGAGGAAGATCGCGGGGAAGAACACGATGAAGGGCTTCACCTGCCAGAGCGCACGGCCGTCGGCCATGATGTTGCCCCATGACGGGATGATCGGCGGCGTGCCGGCGCCGATGAAGGAGAGGATCGATTCCGTGATCATGGCGCTCGCACAGATGTACGTTGCCTGCACGGTGAGCGGTGCGATCGTGTTCGGCAGGATGTGTCGGATGATGATCATCGGCGTGCGCGTGCCGGCAGCGACGGCCGCTTCCACGTAGGGCTGCTCACGCAAGGAGAGCACCACGCCGCGCACGAGACGCGCGACGCGAGGGAACTCGGCGATCGCGATGGCGGCGATGACGTTCGGCACGCTGCCGCGCGTGAGCGCCATCAGCGCGACGGCAAGCAGAATGGGCGGGATCGACATCATGCCATCCATGATGCGCATGATGATGCTATCGGCCCACCTGACGAAACCCGAGACGAGGCCGATGACGAGGCCGGCGAGAGAGGCAATGATCGCGACAGCAAAGCCGACGATGAGGGAGACGCGCGCGCCATAGATCACGCGCGAGTAGATGTCTCGCCCCATCATGTCCGAGCCGAACCAGTATTCGGCAGACGGCGGGCGCGTGCGTTTGGAGGGGGCGAGGGCGGCGGGATCGGTCGTGCCGAGCAGCGGCGCGAAGATCGCCATCAGAATGAGGAGGCTCAGCATCGCGCCGCCGATGGCGATGGCCGGATGGCGATAGATAAAGCCCGTAATCCCGCGGCGTTGCTTGACCGGCGGCAGGATGTCCGGCAGCTCGGGCTCGCCGGCGAGCACGGCGCTCTCAGCCGCAGGAGAGACAGTCACAGTCAATAGCGGATCCTCGGATCGAGTAGTGTGTAGACGAGGTCGACGATCAGATTGACGAGCACGTAGACGAAGCTGAAGAGCAGCACGATGCCTTGGATCACGGGATAGTCGCGCCGCAGGATGGCGTCGATCGTCAGGCGGCCGAGGCCAGGGATTGCGAAGACACTTTCCGTCACCACGGCGCCGCCGATCAGGAGAGCCATGCCGATGCCGATGACGGTGACGATCGGAACAGCCGCATTCTTGAGGGCGTGCAGGAAGAGGATCGGACGCTGGCCGAGCCCCTTTGCTCTGGCCGTGCGTATGTAGTCCTGCTGCAGCACTTCGAGCATGGAGGCCCGCGTGATGCGCGCGATGAGGGCGATATAGACGCAACCGAGTGCGATCGCGGGCAGCACGAGGTTCTCGAACCAGAGCCAGAGGCCTTCGGACAACGGCGTGTAGCCCTGCACCGGGAACCATTCGAGCTCGAGCGCGAAGACGTAGGCCAGTACGTAGCCGACGACGAATACGGGAACAGAGAAGCCGAAGACGGCAAAGCCCATGACGCCGCGGTCGATCCAGCTTCCAGCCTTCCAGGCCGCGAGTACGCCGATCGGTACGGCGACGACGATGGAGAGAATGAGGGTGAGCACCATGAGCGAGAGCGTCGGCTCGAGGCGCTGGCCGATGAGCTGCGTCACCGGCATCCCGGTGAACATCGACGTACCGAGATCACCGTGCAGGATGCGCCATGACCATTCGCCGAAGCGCTCCAGGAATGGGCGATCCAGACCGAGGCTGACGCGGATGCGCTCGACGTCCTGCGGTGTCGCCTGATCGCCGGCGATGACGACCGCGGGATCACCCGGCGCGATGTAGAGCAGGCTGAAGACGAACAGGGCGACGATCCCCATGACGGGGATCGTCGCAACGATGCGCCGGGCAATGAAGCCGAGCATAATACTCCCGCTTAGGCTTTCTTGACGTTCCAGAAGAACGGGATCGGTCCGCCGACGACACCGCTGACGTTGCTGCGCCAGGCCTGGAAGCCCTTGTAGAAGCCGGTCGGAATGTAGATCACGTCATCCATGGCCGCCTTGTTGATGCGGCCCATGGCGGCCTTCTCTTCCTCGGCGTTCTTGGCCTCGAACCAGGACGTGATCTCTTTTTCCGTGTTCGGGCTGTTGGGCCAGCCGAACCAGGCGCTGTCGCCGTTGCCGCGCAATGCGTTGTAGGCGGCGGGCGTGGCGCAGTCCGCGCCGGCATGCCACGTGTGGAACATGCCCCAGCCGCCTTGCCCCGGCGGCGACTTCGAAGCGCGACGCTGGCCGACCGTGCCCCAATCGGTGGCGACGAAATCGACCGTCATGCCGAGCTTCTTCAGGAGATCGGCCGTCACTTCGCCCATGGCCTTGAGCGGGGCCTGATCCTGCGCGACGAGACACGTCACAGGCTGGCCGCTGTAGCCCGATTCAGCGAGCAGCTTCTTGGCGGCTTCGAGATTGCGCGGGCCCTTGAGAATGTCGCCGCCCACATCCGTGTAGTAGGGCGTGCCGGGCGTGAAGAAGCTCGGCAGCAACTGCCACAGGCTGTCGTCGCTGCCGACGACGGCGCGCATGTAGTCCTCCTGATTGAGCGCCATCTGAACGGCCCGCCGCGCTTTCACGTTGTTGAACGGCGGATGCATGTGGTTCAGGCGGAAGGAGCCGACATTGCCGAGCGGATCGGCGATGTCGACCTTGATATTGCGATTGCGCTTCAGGATCGGAATGAGGTCGGGGATCGGGGTCTCCCACCAGTCGACCTCGCCGCCCTGCAGAGCGGCTGACGCGGTCGCCGGGTCCGGCATGATGACCCATTCGATCCTGTCGAGCAGGATCACCTTGCCGCCGGCGAGCCAGTCCGCGGTTTCGGAGCGCGGCTGATAGTCGGCGAACTTCTCGAATACGGCCTTCGCGCCCGGCACCCATTCCTTCTGCGCGAACTTCATCGGGCCGCTGCCGACGTACTCGGTGATCTGCTTGAAGGGGTCCGTCTTGGCGATGCGCTCGGGCATGATGAAGGCGATCGGCGTGTTGTTCTTGCCGAGCGCGAACTTCATCTTCGGGAAGGGCTTCGAGAGCACCCACTTGACGGTCTTGTCGTCGACGGCCACGAGCTCCTTCTCGATGGCCTTGATCATCTGACCCATGGGATCGCGCGGGCACCAGCGCTTCAGCGAAGCCACCACGTCCTTGGCCAGCACGGGCTCGCCGTCGTGGAACTTGAGGCCGGAGCGCAGCTTGAACGTCCACGTCAGGCCGTCGCTCGAAACTTCCTCGCCCTCGACCATCTGGCGTTGCGGCTCGAGCTTGCTGTCGACGCCGTAGAGCGTATCCCACACGAGCACGGACGCATTGCGCACAACGTACTGGGTGCCCCAGATCGGGTCGAAGTTGGCGAGGTTGGCCTGCGGCACGAATTTCAGGGTTTTGGCCGCGCCCTGGGCGATGGCCGGTGCAGCGAGACCGCCCGATGCAGCCAATGCGCCGACGCTCAACGAGGATTTGAGAAAATTTCTGCGGTCCATTTCATGACACTCCTTCGACCGAAAACCGTGGCAGGCTGGTCGCGGACAATCACGTCGACGCAAATGTCAGCTCAGAAAGTTCACGCCCGCCTAGTGTTCATATCGCATCGCAGCATCGCCAATGGTCAAGGCAGCAAGAACCGGCATTCTGCTTGATGATTGTGCAGCGGCACGCGATCCGGGGTCAAGTTCCGAGCAGAAATGCTCAGGGAATGATCGTCATTGCCGCAGAGGGCGGCATACTTGAGCAACATCAACGCAGGTCACGACGTTGTCGGGTGATAGAAATCGCGTGCCAAGAGATGGAGACGTGCGATGAAACCGACGCGAACGTGGATACTGATTGCGGATGGCAGCGAGGCCCGTGTCTTCGAAAGCCTTGGCCCCCGATCGGCGCTGATGGCGGTAGAGGACATGACCTTTGCGCAGGACCTGCCTCCCAATCGTGAGCTTGAGTCCGATCGTCCCGGGCGCAGCCAGGAGTCGGCAAATCCCACCCGGCACGCCATCCAGAGCCGGTCCGATCCTCACCGGGAGCTGAAGCGACAGTTGGCTCGAGAGGTCGCCGACAAGCTGGAAGACTGCCTCCGGAATGGACGGTTTGATCGGCTCGCGGTGGTCGCAGCCCCCGTCGTGCTGGGCGACATCCGGGAGGCGCTTTCGGAACAGTTGAAAGCCGCGGTCACCGCTGAACTGGCCAAAGATCTGGTGAAGGTGCCGCTGTCCGATCTGCCTGCGCATCTGGAGCCGGTGCGATAGGCACGCCAAGTGCGGGCAAGGCCGCGCCTCCGGCATTGCGATCCGGCGGCATTGTCCGCTAGTTGTCTCGCGCAGGATCAAGCGGAGGTGAACGCACGGTATGGCGGAGGAGACAGCCGACAGCGACGTCCTGCTGGTGGTCGACATTCAGAATGATTTCTGTCCGGGCGGCAGTCTGGCCGTTCCCGCCGGCGACGAGATCGTGCCGCTCGTCAACCGGCTCGCGCGTCGCTTCCAGCATGTCGTGCTGACCCAGGACTGGCATCCGGCCGGCCACAGCTCTTTCGCCTCGGCCAATCCGGGGCGCAATCCGTTCGAGGTCATGACGTTCCCCTATGGCCCACAGGTTCTGTGGCCGGACCACTGCGTGCAGGGAAC
>Ga0180218_1001686_pt1 | contig 12837 bp, 14 predicted proteins | sample eDN3rd37CKraftBY_FD_151334 | JGI IMG/M metagenome (GOLD analysis project Ga0180218, IMG submission 151334) | Enriched backyard soil microbial communities from Emeryville, California, USA - eDNA 3rd pass 37_C Kraft BY (version 2) (version 2) | ecosystem: Environmental > Terrestrial > Soil >... | reverse complement strand
TCTCGCCGTTCATGCGGTAGGCGATCAGAACGTCATCGAGCGCCTTGGCGAGCGGCAGCGAGCGGGTCATCGCAGCGGAATCGCCGCCTTCGAGCAGCAGCCATTTCGCATTCGTTTTGACGCCGGCTTCATTCAGGAGCGTCTTCAGCGGCACGCCGGTATACATTACGCAATGGACCATTCCGTGCGTGTACTGGCAGCCGTTGAGCTGCGCGCCGCGCCACTCCATGCCCGAATTGGCCGCGCATTCGCAGAAATAGGGGCGGTTGACGCGCGGCATGCGCTTGATGTCGTCAAGCGTGAAGATCAGCGGCTTGTCGACGAGACCATGCAGGATCAGCCGGTAATCGGCGGGATCGACTTCGGCGATGCCGGAGTGATGGCGCTCGAAGCAAAGCCCGTTGGGAGTAATCGGTCCGTCGAGCGCATGCAGCGGTGTGAAGCTGACCGAGCTTTCCCGTGAAGCGGTGAGCCATTCCACATCGCGGCGAATGATGCCTTTCTCAAAGTCGGATGGCTTGCCATAGGCGCGCACAGCGACACCTTCGCCGAGATTGCGCGTCCAGTCCGGTACGTTGGGTGGCTGGTTTGCCGGATTGCCTGAAGCAGATCCCTGCGGTCCGCCTGCATGCGCACCGCCTGCGGCGATAACGCTGCCTGCCGCGAGGCCGTTGCGAAGGAAACCGCGACGCGAGGTAAAGCCCTTCATGCGACGTCTCCCGGGCGGATCATTTTCAACAATGCGTATGTTTGCATGTGTTCGGCCAAAATTTTTTACACGCCTGTCACGCGAACGTTCGTCAGCTCCTTCGGAGCGACCACCTTCTTCTTCGCGAGATGATTGATCACCAGGTCCCAGATCGGCGGACCTTCCGTGCCTTCATTGACACTGGCCCATCCGGCGACGGTGTAATCGCGCTGCGCTTCGAGCGGCTTTCCGGTACGAAGCAGCGTCATCTCGGAGATACGGTGCCCGCCAGGCTTGCTGACGTCGATGGTGTAGGAGAGGCCGCCGACCCGCACCATGTCGCCGCCCTGCTGATAATACGGGTCGGGATAGAACAGATTGTCGGCGACATCCTCCATGATCTCCTTCAGCCGCGCGCCGCTCATCGTCATGCGGTAGGCATTGGGATAGGTGATCGCGGTCGCGTTGTAGACATCCTCCCGCGTGATGTCCTGTCCGGGCAACAGCGAGGCGCCCCAGCGGAAGCCGGGCGACAACGCAATCTCGGCGTCGCGTTCCGACAGGAGCGCGTCGCAGATCACGTCGTCGAGCGTGCCGTTGAAGTTGCCGCGTCGGTAAAGAAGCGTGTCGGTGCGCGCGACGGTTTCACCCAGCATCTTCTCGTGCGGTTTGCGGATCGCGTCGATTTTCGCGGCCATTTCGGCGTCGGATGCAATGATATCGGAAAACACCGGGATCAGGCGGAAGCGATAGCCCTTCACCTCGCCGCCCTGCACATCGAGATCGAGGCGCGACACGAACTTTCCGTGACTGCCGGACGCGACCAGCAGCGTCTTGCCGACCTTCACAACGTCGGGGAGGGCGTCATGGGTATGCCCGGTCAGTATAACGTCGATGCCGGGCACGCGCGACGCCAGCTTGCGGTCGACATCGAAGCCGTTATGCGAGAGCAGAACAACGAGCTGTGCGCCATCCTTGCGCACCTTCTCGACGTTGGCGCGCAGGTCGTCCTCACGGATGCCGAACGACCAGTTCGGGATCATCCAGCGCGGATTTGCGATTGGCGTGTACGGGAAGGCCTGGCCGATTACGGCGATCCTGACGCCGCCGCGCTCGAACATCGCTGACGGCTTGAAGGCAGGCTCGTCCCATTCCGTGTCGCGCATGTTCTGTGCGAGAAACGGGAAGCCGAGACCATCGACGAGTTCCTTGACGCGATCGGTACCGAGCGTGAACTCCCAATGTCCGGTCATGGCGTCGGGCTTCAGCAGCGCCATGCAGTCGACCATGTCCTGGCCCTTGGATTGCAACGCTGTGTAGCTGTTCTGCCAGGTGTCGCCGCCGTCGAGGAACATCACGCGGTCGCCGCGTTCGGCGCGGATGGCTTTCAGGATCGTGGCGATCCGGTCGAGGCCGCCTAGGCGACCATAGCTCCTGGCCAGTGCCGAGAAGTCCGGATAGGCGAGGGCGTAAGCCTCGGGCGTGCCGGCGGAGATCCTGTAATAGTCGAGCAGTGCCTTGCCAGTGATGTGCGGCACGAGGCCTTTCGCGTCACCGGTGCCGAGATTGATCGATGGTTCGCGAAAATAGACCGGCCTGAGCTGAGCATGGATGTCGGCGACGTGGACCAGAGTGACGTTGCCCAGCGGCTCAAAGCGCAGAAGGTCGGCCTGTTTGAGCCGCTGTTGCGCGAAGGCCGAACTCCAGCCACCCGGAACGATGGCCGCCGTTGCGGCAGCCAGCTGGATGAAATCGCGCCTCGAAATCATGCATGCCTCTTCGTTCCCGGTTGTCACCGGGGGAACAGGACCGGGCGTTTCGAGCCGGGCCGGCTCGAAACGGATCGCGCCAGATGGCTCAGAGAACCTTGATGCTATCTTCGCCGACGATCTTGGTGCCGTCGTCGTCGATCCAGGTCAGCACCACAGGACCCGATTCCGTGGCCTTGAACTTGAACTGGATATACGGGTTGGCGGACACGGCCGGTTCGAAATCCGCCGAGAACACCTCCTTGCCGTTCACCGTGCAGGTGAACTTGTTGAGGATCTTGCGCGGGATCACCTTGCCGTCTGCGCTCTTGCGCTGACCGGTTTCCATGACGTGCGAGACGAGCGCCTTGACCTCAACGATATCGCCTTTCTTGGCTTCCTTCTTGTCGAGCTTGATGCGCGGCTTTGGCGTGGACATTACAGTCTCCTGAACCTTGGTGCGGGGCTATCGGGTGGCGCTATCAGCCGCCGCAGCCGCCGATCGTGACCTTCACCTGCTTCTTGGCGGTGTAGAATTTACCGTCATTGGTCTTGGCGATCGCGACGATGTTCTGCGTGTTCGCGAGACGAATCCGGGTGTTGGCTTCGGCAACGCCACTCGCCGGATTGAAATGGAAGGTCGCAACGCCGGCATTCGGATTGCCGTCGGCGAGCACGATCACTTCCTTCACGTAGTCTGCGTCCGTCATCGGGCTGTCGACCGTAACGGTGATCGGCACGGTATTTCCGTTCTCGGCGATTTCCGGCAGGTCGAGTTTGACCTTGCCTTCGACCGGTGCGGCACCGCCCGTGAACGCCTTGGACAACTCGTCGAGATTGTTGGCGGCGTAGGCCGGCACGATTGATTGCCCCAAGGCGGTCGCTGCGATCGCCGCGGCGCCCACAAACAGCGTCTGCCGGCGAGTGATCGATATCGTCATCTCATTCCTCTCCTGAACGCGTCGCCGTGATCTGGGCGATGCGAGCGCGAAATTCAATCGTGGCGTGGGATTCGCATGACAGGAGCCGGGCAGCAAGTGCGCCGTTCGCCTCACGTTTCCTCGCCGTCGCCGGCTTATAGCACGGGACATATTCATTGAGTTGAAAGTGTTTATCGAATTCGCCGATTACTCGCAACGTTTATTCTCCATTGCATCGCACAAAGAGCAAAAGCTTCTCATGCGGGGAAATGCATGTATTCTGCTTTTTAAACGCGGCTTGATCTTCAAGGCCGTTGCTTCGTACAGGCATGTCGAGGCGCAGAACAATGCGGGAGAAACGCGCGTGAGATTTAGCAGAGCTTTGGCAGCTGCCGTTTGCATCGGCGCTTTATCGGTCGTCGGTATTGCGATCGCGCAGGATGCCGACACCGAAAAGGCGATCGAGCGTTATCGCCAGATGCTGAAGGAGGATCCGTGGAGCAATCCGGGTCTACTGGATGTCGACAGGGGTGAGGCGCTCTGGAAGACGGCGCGTGGTCCGAAGAACGTCACGCTCGAGCAATGCGATCTCGGCAAGGGGCCGGGAAAGGTCGAAGGCGCATTCGCTGAGCTGCCGCGCTACTTCAAGGACGCGGACCGCGTGATGGATGTGGAGACGCGGCTGCTGTGGTGCATGGAGAAACTGCAGGGCTTCAATCCGGCCGATCTCGTCAAGCGCCCGCATCCGGGTGGCGGCCAGCCGGTGAAGGAACTCGGCGCGATTGCGACCTGGATTGCGAACCAGTCGTCCGGCCAGAAGTTCGCCGCGAAGCTCGACCAGCCGAAGGAAAAGGAGGTGGTCGCGCTCGGTGAGGAACTGTTCTTCCGCCGCTCCGGTCCGTTCGATTTTTCCTGCGCAACATGTCATTCTGCAGAAGGCCTGCGCATTCGGCTTCAGGGATTGCCGTACCTTGCCGACCCCAAGGAAGCCCGCAAGGTCGTGGGTGAATGGCCGGCCTATCGCGTATCGACCACGCAAGTCATGACCATGCAGCACCGTCTGGTTGACTGCTACTGGCAGATGCGGTTGCCCGAACTGCAGCTTGGCTCGGATGTCAGCATCGCGTTGATCGCCTATCTCACCAAGCAGGCGACGGGCGGCGAAATCACCGCGCCCGGTCTGAAGCGCTGATCGAACGGAAGGACAGACATCATGAAGAAGCTTCCTTTCGTTCTCCTTGCTGCCGCCGTGTTCGCGGGCTCCGCCGCGATTGCGCAGCAAAAATCCACGGTCCCGGCCGGCGCGGCCGACGCGGCCATCAAGGCGGCGTTTCCCGGTGCACCGGAGCAATTCATCCCGCGACTGTCGCAGGATGAGACCATGAAGCAATGCTCGGCTGCGCATAACAACCCGTCGAAGGAGGTTGCCGACGCCATCCAGAAGCGCGAGAGGGCGACGATCGAGTATCCCGCCGACGGCAAGTTCATCGGTGACTGGAAGAAGGGCGAGGCCCTCGCACAGAGCGGCTACGGCCTGCGTTTTACCGACTATCCGGCAACGCGCGCCAATGGCGGCAATTGCTATGCCTGTCATCAGATCTCGAAACAGGAAGTCAGCTACGGCACGCTCGGTCCGAGCCTGTTCCAGTACGGCAAGCTGAGGGATTTCAAGGAAGCCGATGTGAAGGCGACCTACGAGAAAATATATAACTCCCACGCCGCGCTTCCGTGCTCGAATATGCCACGGTTCGGCGCGAATAAAGTATTGACCATCGAGCAGATCAAGGATGCTGTGGCGCTTCTGATGAGCCCGGACAGTCCGGTCAATAAGGACTGACGCTCACGCGAATTTCACGGGCCGGCGCGATCATCGTGCCGGCCGAATTCCATGGAGAGAACCATGACCTCGTCGAAGACAAGCCGGCGCGGTTTCATCGGCGCACTTGCACTGTCCGGCGCAGCGATCGGTGCGTCGCGGGTCGCCGCGGCTCCCGCGAAGCTGAGCATGAGCGACATCAAAAAGGATACCGATGTTGCCTGCCTCTATCACTGCGATTTCGGCGACGTGCAGCGCTTTTCCCAGATGCTGACCAACATCAACAATCATCTGTCGGTCTACGAGTTCGACCCCATGCGGGTGAAGCTTGTCATTGTTGCGCATGGCGCCGGCATCAAATTCTTCCTCGCCGATCGCTCCGGAACGCCGTGGGAGAAGGACCAGATCGACGAAGACATCTACAAGCGCTTCGTCGGGCTGACCAAGTTCGGCGTCGAAGCCTATCTGTGCGAGATCACCTACAAGCGCCAGAAGATCGACATGGCGAAGACCCGCGATGGCGCGTTCCTGAAGTTCGTGCCGTCGGGAGTCGCGACTGTCGCGGAGTTGCAGGGCAAGGGCTTCGCGTATCTGAAGGTCGGGTAGGCCCGCGTCAGCTGTTCGACTTCAGATAATCCATCAGGCTCGTGCTGTCGTAGGCCTTGTCGGCCACGAACCGGAACATCGCCGTGAACGGCTTGGGCTCCATATAGCCCTGCCAGCGTGCCACTTCGCGTTCGACCGGCGACTTCTTTGCGAGGCCGTCGGCGCGTTCCGGAAAGAACTGGAAAGTCGGCGTGGCGCGGACGCCATATTTGCGCGCGAATGCCTTCTCGGTAAGCCGCTCGCCGTCGAAGTCCATCACCTCGCGCGCGCCGACGATGTTGAGCTGCAGGAGCTCGAACTTGTCCTTGATGAAAGTCTCGATCGCGGGATCGGCAAGATTGATTTCGTGGATCTTCTTGCAATAGGGACAGCCCTTCAGCTCCCACATGATGACGAGGCGCTTGCCCTTGTCGGTTGCGTCTTTCAGGTCGTCGTTGAGATCCAGCAGGCTCTCCAGGAACCACGGCTTCGTATAGAGCCCGTCGTCGTTCAGCTTCAGCTCTGAAGCCAGTGCCGGCATTGGCGACAACAATGCTGTCGCGCCAGCGAGGAGGCTGCGGCGCGTGAGGAAGCCGGAAGAGTCTTTTGTATTCATGATCTTGCAATTATATGACAGAATCGCTCGCTGCAAAGGTGCTGCCCGTGCGGATGTTGAAGGCCTTCCTTGTCCTCCTTGCATTGCTCGGCACCGTGCCGCCGGCGCTTGGCGCCGAACTTGTGATGTACCGCCGCGCCGGCTGTCCCTATTGCCAGGCCTGGGATCGCGAGATCGGTCCGGTCTATCCCAAGACCGACATTGGAAAGTCGCTACCGCTGCGCCAGGTCCATCTCGATCGCGGCAAGGACAATTCTGTCGAACTGAAATCTCCGGTCCGTTACACGCCGACCTTTGTGCTCGTCGAAAACGGAAAGGAGAAGGCGCGGATCGAGGGATATCCAGGAGAATTCTTTTTTTGGGGCGTTCTGGAAAAGCTTTTGCTCTAGCCACCTCCCAAATTGAAAGTTCCATCCCTTTCCAATACTTGCAGATTAGCGCATGTATCGTCGTATCCGTGACGGAGCGACGACATGGTGACCGCGCTAGCCCGCAAACCCAGAAAGCCCGACCTCGACATCGAGGATATGCTGAAAAACGCGCAGGCGGCGAGTGAATTCCTCAAGGCGCTGTCGCATGAGGCAAGGCTCGTGATCCTTTGCCTTCTGATCGAGGGTGAGAAATCGGTCACCGAGATCGAGCAAATTCTCAATCTCCGGCAGCCGGCGGTGTCGCAACAGCTGGCGCGACTGCGTGCCGATGACCTTGTCGAGACGCGCCGCGACGGCAAGAACATTTATTACTCGCTCGCACGTCCCGAAGTCCGTCAGGTGATCGAGGCTTTGCACGCTGCGTTCTGCTCCCCGAAGGAGTGACGATGTTCGACGATCTTTCGCTCAATCTCGTCCGGTTCCTGCTTGGATTGGGACTGGGCGCCGCCTTCGGCTTTGTCGCGCGCCGTGGACGCTTCTGCACGCTCGGGGCGATCGAGGATTCGGTTTATTCCAATGACACTCGCCGCCTGCGTACTTGGCTGCTCGCAATTGGCGTTGCGATCGTTGGTGTCCATCTTCTTGAAGCATATGGCGAGCTTGATCTCACCAAGTCGATCTACACCGGATCGCGTCTCGAACTCGGCGCGCTGATCCTTGGTGGCCTGATCTTCGGCTTCGGCATGGCGCTGAACGGGACCTGCGGCATGGGCACGCTGCGCCAGATTGGTGGCGGGGATCTGCGTGCCGTCATCACATTTCTTGTGATGGGGGTGACGGCGATGATGACCATGCGCGGCCTGACTGGCCTCCCGCGCGTTGCCGTCACCGATCCGCTGGCGGTCAATCTCGGTGCATCCGCGACGCAACGGCTGCCATTGCTTGCGGGGTTGAGCGGGCAGGCCGCCACCGTCGCTGCAATTGTTGTCGGTCTCGCGATCGCGGCCTTCGCCTTCGCGCATCGCGGCTTCCGTGCCGCGCCGCGCTTCGCGGTGACCGGACTGCTGATTGGTGCGATTGTCGTCGCAGGCTGGTGGGCAACCGGCATCGCTGGTTACGATTCGTTCGACTCGCGCCGGATTGAATCGTTCACCTTCGTTGGACCGCTCGGCGAGACGCTTCTTTACGGCATGCTGTCGACGGCGCTGTCGGTCGATTTTCCGGTCGGCGCGGTGATCGGATTCGTGATCGGGGCTTATGTCGCTGCCATCAGCGATGGCAGCTTCCGCTGGCAGATTCCGGCAAGCGCGGCAGAGTTCAGGCGCCGTCTGATTGGCGCATTCATGATGGGCTTTGGCGGTATCACGGCGCTCGGCTGCACGATCGGACAGGGCGTGACCGGTGTGTCGACACTCTCGGTCGGGTCGGTGATCGCAATCGTGTCGATCGTGGCTGGCGGACGGCTTGGACTGTGGTGGGTCGTTGAGCGCGGACAGCGTGTGGCGAAGCCCTTGGTCGGCGCAGCCATTCCCGCACCGGCCGGTAACGTCCGCTTCAATCGCGTCAGCTGTACCGAACCGTGATACAGGCGGCGTCCTCGCCCGCGATTTATCCGGTAACAGCGAAAAATGCCACGCCGCGCGGCCCCGCGCGGCGTTGACACGTTGCGGTCGCTAACGAACAATATCGCATAACAGGAGCGCGTGCCCGCATGGCGGGACATGACGTTCCGGCTGCGCGTCGACGCGCAGACACAAAATTCATCGGGAGGATCAGCGATGACTGATAACACCACGCGCCGTGGCATCGATCGGCGCACCCTGCTGAAATACTCCGCGGCCGGAAGCGCAGCTGTCGCGTCGAGCGGCGTCTACATGCCCGCTATCGCTCAGCAAAAGCCGATCAAGATCGGATTCGTCTCGCCGCAGACCGGAGCGCTCGCGGCGTTCGCGGAAGCGGATAATTTCGTGCTCGGCCAGGTGCGCGAGGCGACCAAGGGCGGGATCAAGGCCGGCAAGACCACGCGTCCGATCGAAGTGATCGTGCGCGACAGCCAGTCCAATCCAAATCGCGCGGCCGAGGTCGCGAAGGAACTGATCGTTCGCGACAAGATCGACCTCATGCTGGTCGCCAACACGCCCGAGACGACAAACCCGGTCTCGACCCAGTGCGAGATCGAGGAGGTGCCCTGCGTCTCCACCAACTGTCCCTGGCAGCCTTACTTCATCGGACGGCAGGCCAATCCAGGCGATCCGAAATCTTGGAAGCCGTTTAATTATACCTACCATTATTTCTGGGGGCTCGAGGACGTCATCGCCGTTTTCACCAACATGTGGAGCCAGCTCGACACCAACAAGATTGTCGGCGGGCTTTTCCCGAACGATGCTGACGGCAACGCCTGGGGCGACAAGGTGGTCGGTCTGCCGCCGGCACTCGACAAGGCCGGCTTCAAGCTGTTCGATCCGGGGCGCTACCAGAACCTGACGGACAACTTCTCGGCGCAGATCGCGGCCTTCAAAGGGGCCAATGCGCAGATCCTGACCGGCGTGGTGCTGCCTCCCGATTTCACGACATTCTGGAAGCAGTCGCTGCAGCAGGGCTTCAGGCCGAAAGCTGCATCGGTCGGCAAGGCGATCCTTTTCCCCGTCGCGGTCGAGGCGCTCGGCAAGGATGGGCAGAACCTTTCATCGGAAGTCTGGTGGACGCCGAGCCATCCGTTCAAATCCTCGATGAACGGCATGACCGCGAAGCAACTTGGCGACGCCTACGAACAATCGTCGAAGAAGCAATGGACCCAGCCGATCGGCTTCGTGCATTCGCTGTTCGAGGTCGGGCTCGACGTCCTGAAGCGCACTGCCGATATCGGCGACGCAAAATCGACCGTCGATGCCATCCAGAAGACCAATATCGAGACTGTTGCCGGTCCTGTCCGCTGGGACGGCAAGGGCGTGCCGCCTTTTGCCGCCAAGAACGTGACGAAGACTCCGCTGGTCGGTGGCCAGTGGCGCATCAAGGACGGCAACAAGTTCGAGATCGTCGTGACCGACAACCGCACCGCGCCGAACATTCCGCTCGGCGGCAAGATGGAGCCGATTGCCTAGTGCACGGCTTCCCTGGTCGTCCCGCGAGAGCGTCTGCCTCGATTTGTACTCTCGCGGGTCTCCTGAAGAGCGGAAGGGGCCGGAAAATTCCGGCCCTTTTCTTGTTGAACTGAGAATTGAGTGCGCGCCTTATGCTTCTTCAGCTTCAGAGCATCTCCAAGTCGTTCGGGTCGGTCGTGGTCGCCGAGAAGATCGACTTGTCGGTCGAGGCGGGGGAGGCGCTCGGGATCATCGGACCGAACGGGGCGGGGAAGACCTCGCTATTCAACCTGATTGCGGGAGGTATTTCGCCAGCCGCCGGTGCGATCCTGCTCGACGGCAAGGACATCACCCGAGCGCGACCGCATGAGCGCTGCATAGCAGGCGTCGGTCGTTCGTACCAGATCCCGCAGCCGTTCGAAAACCTGACTGTATTCGAGAATCTTTTGGTCGGCGCCGTCTATGGACGCGGCAAGAAAGAGCGTGACGTGATCGATGCTTGCGGGCGGATCCTCGATCTGACGCATCTGCTGCCGCGCGCCAATGTGCCTGCCGGGTCCCTTACTCTGCTCGAACGCAAGCGGCTCGAAATGGCGCGCGCACTCGCAACCGGTCCGCGCCTCCTTCTGCTCGACGAAATTGCCGGCGGCCTTACCGAAGGCGAGTGCCAGGAACTCGTGCACACGATCAGGACGATCCATGCCGAAGGCACGACGATCGTGTGGATCGAGCACGTGGTGCATGCCTTGCTCGCTGTCGTCGACAGATTGGTGGTGCTCAACTTCGGACGGAAGATCGCGGAGGGCCATCCACGAACCGTGATGAATTCTCCCGAGGTACGGCAGATCTATATGGGCATCGACGCGTAATGGCCCTGCTCGAAACCCGCGCACTCAAATCCTTCTACGGCGACTTCCAGGCGCTGTACGGCATCGACACGTTTCTCGATCAGAGCGAAACCGTCGCGATCATCGGGGCGAACGGTGCCGGAAAGTCGACCTTTCTCAAGTCGCTAGCGGGTTTGATCCGCAATGCTCCAGACAGCGTGATGTTCGATGGGCAGGCGATCGGTGCGATGCCCGCCGCTGCGGTGATGAAACTCGGCATCTCGCTCGTGCCGGAGGGCCGCCGACTTTTTCCCTCGCTGTCCGTGGAGGAGAACCTTCTGATTGGTCGTTACGGGCGGCAGGCGCCCGGCCCCTGGTCGCTCGATGAGATTTACCGGCTCTTCCCGATCCTGCGCGAGCGGCGCAACGCGCCGAGCACGACGCTGTCGGGCGGACAGCAGCAGATGGCCGCTATCGGCCGCGGGCTGATTTCCAACCCGCGTGTCCTTCTTTGCGACGAGATCAGCCTTGGACTTGCGCCAATCGTCATCCGCGACATTTACGCGGCGCTGCCGCGGATCAAGGAAAGCGGAACCAGCGTGATCATCGTCGAACAGGACATTGTGCAGGCGCTGCAGGTGGCCGATCGCGTCTATTGCTTTCAGGAGGGACGTCTGTCGCTCACAGGCCGGCCGCGCGAGCTCTCGCGCGATCAGATCCATAACGCCTATTTCGGATCGTAGCGATGGCGGAGTGGATCAACACCATCATTCAGGGCGTGCTGCTCGGTGGGCTCTATGCGCTGTTCGCGGCCGGGCTTTCGCTGATCTTCGGCATCATGCGACTGGTCAATCTCGCGCATGGCGATCTGATCGTGCTGGCGGCCTTCGCAATTCTGGCGATCAGCGCATGGCTCGGGCTCGATCCGTTTCTGGCGACCCTGCTGGCGCTTCCCATCATGTTCGCGGTCGGCTTTGCGCTTCAGCATGTGCTGCTGAACCGTACGCTTGGTCGCGATCTGCTTCCGCCGCTGCTCGTGACCTTCGGTCTGTCGATCATCATTCAGAACGGACTCATGGAAGGGTTTTCAGCGGACAGTCAGTTGCTGCGGTCCGGCGAAATCGGAACGGCGTCGATCTCGCTCGGCGGAGGCATCGCATTCGGTGTGCTGCCGCTGATCACCTTCATGTCCGCCATTGTTGTGATCATGGCGCTCAACCTCCTGTTCTACCGGACCGAGCTTGGCCGTGCGTTCCGCGCCACGTCCGACGATCTCGAGGTCGCGCAGGTTATGGGGATTGATCACCGCCGCATTTTCGCGGTGGCGATGGGCGTTGCGATGATCGTGGTGACAATCGCCGCGCTCTATCTCGGCATGCGCGCCAATTTCGATCCGACCATCGGCCCCGCCCGCCTGATCTATGCGTTCGAGGCGGTCATCATCGGTGGGCTCGGGAGCCTGTGGGGCACGCTGATCGGCGGAATGATCATCGGGCTCGCGCAGACGATCGGAGCCGCCATCAACCCGGAATGGCAGATCCTGGCTGGTCATATTGCGTTTCTCATTGTCCTCGTCGTCAAGCCGCGCGGATTGTTTCCGCGTGCGTTCGATTGAGGTCTCCAGATGGATCTGTTTTGGAAGGTTGCCGGCTTGCAGCAGAACAAGAATGGCAAGGCGCCGGTGGGTGGCGGCAGCGAGGATCCTGTCGTCACGCGTGGTTACACAAGCCAGATCGGCGGTGGCCATGGCCGGCTTCTTGCGGTCCTCGCCATTGCGCTTGTCGGCCTCCTGATCCTGTTGCCGACATTTGCGACCCGCAATGCGGTCCAGGATCTGATCTTCATCTTCTACATGCTGGCGCTTGCGCAATACTGGAATTTGCTGGCGGGCTATGCGGGGCTGGTTTCCGTCGGCCAGCAGGCGTTCGTTGGCCTCGGCGCATATCTGCTGTTCGCGCTTACGATCTTCGGCGATGTCGATCCGATCCTGGCGATCATTCTGGCCGGCGCCTTCGCGGGACTGTGCGCGGTGCCGACGGCCTTCGTCGTATTCCGGCTGCGCGGTGCTTACTTCGCTATCGGCACCTGGGTGATGGCCGAGGTCTACCGTCTCGTTCTCGCGCAATTCAAATCGCTCGGCGGCGGCACCGGAACGTCGCTGCCGCCATCCGTCACCAATGGCGTGT
>Ga0180218_1001685_pt1 | contig 12853 bp, 12 predicted proteins | sample eDN3rd37CKraftBY_FD_151334 | JGI IMG/M metagenome (GOLD analysis project Ga0180218, IMG submission 151334) | Enriched backyard soil microbial communities from Emeryville, California, USA - eDNA 3rd pass 37_C Kraft BY (version 2) (version 2) | ecosystem: Environmental > Terrestrial > Soil >... | reverse complement strand
TGGCGAGGGGGCCGATGGCAAGCCGGAGCGCGACGATCCTCCCCCGGCGGGGAGGTGGCGGCGCGCGGGGGTGACGGAGGGGTGGGGCGCCGTCGGGTGGGGGGGCTGGTCTCCATTCCGGCGGGGACACCCCTCCACCACCGCCTGCGGCGGCGGTCCCCCTCCCCTTGCAGGGGAGGATCGGCGTGGATCCTCCCCCGGCGGGGGAGGTGGCAGCCCGTAGGGCTGACGGAGGGGTGGCGCGCTGTCGGCGGGGGTGCTGGTCTCCATTCCGGCGGGGACACCCCTCCACCACCCGCTTTGCGGGCGGTCCCCCTCCCCTTGCAGGGGAGGATCGGGGAGGGGAGTCAGGGGGTGGGGCGGTGTTCGCGCCAGTAGCCTAGTTTCTCCTGCGCGGCGCGGTCGGAGGCGCCGAACAGATAGCTGTCGGCGCGGGCGTGGTGGGTGGCCGTGGCCCAGGCGGGGACGACGAACACGTCCTTCGGCCCCCAGTCGAAACGGCGGCCGTCGATCACGCTATGGCCTTCGCCTTCGACGACGGCGAAGATCGTGCCGTCGGTCGAGCGGTAGGGCGCGGTGGCGAAGCCGGCGGGCAGCAATTGCATCCAGGTCGCGATCGTCGCCATCGCCCAGTCGCCGTTCAGGGGGTTGGCGTAGCGCAGCTTGTGGCCGTGACAGGGGTCGATCGGGCGGAACCGGGCGATGCCGGCGAGCGACTCGCGCGCGCGGGCGTAGGGATAGTTGAAGAGCGGCGAGGTGGCCGCCGTGCGGCCGGCGTCCATCGGCAGCATGTTGCCGCCGGCCTCGTACCGCGATGCGTCGGGCGGGCGAATGGGAAAGGCGGGCTGCGCGCTCGCGCCCTCGCTGAAACCGGCGTCCATCATGTTCACCAGATGGACGTCGAGCGCGTCCATCCAGACGACCGGACCTTCGCCGTCATGGCCGTGCTCGTGCCAGGCCCAGGACGGCGTGATCACGAAATCGCCGGGGTGCATCATCGTCTTTTCGCCGTTGACCGAGGTCCAGGCGCCGTCGCCCTCGATGACGAGCCGCAGCGCCGCGGCGACATGGCGATGCGGCGGCGCAGTTTCGCCGGGCAGGAGGATCTGAAGCCCGGCATAGAGGCTGCGCGTGACCTTGGCTTCGCCGGCGAGCCGGGGGTTTTCCAGCATCAGCACCCGGCGCTCGGCCTCGGCGGTGCCGATCAGCCCGGCCGCCTCCACCAGATAGGGCCGGACAGCGGCATAACGCCAATGCGCCGGCGCCGCCGGGCTTTGCGGCTCGCGCGCGACGAGGCCGCCGATCGCGACCCAGAGCGGCGCCAGATTCTCGCCGCGCGCGCGGCCGTAGAAATGCTGGCGCAGCGCCTCGACCGCGCCCGGCCCGCGCGCGAATCCCTGCTGTGCGTCGGTTGGCGGCATCGCGCGATCCTCTTGCTCCCGCGCGGGGAAGGATAGGGCGCTCCGCCGCCGATGACCAGCGGCTGGGGGAGGGGATCAGAGCAGGCCGAGCGCGCGCAGGCTGCGATAGTCGCGGTCGCCGAAAATCAGGTGGTCGAGCAGCCGGATCTCAAGCGGCCGGGCGAGATCGGCGAGCGCGCGGGTCGCGTCGAGATCGGCGCGGCTCGGGGTCGCGTTGCCGCTGGGGTGGTTGTGGGCGAGGAGCAGCGCGTGGCTGCCGAGCGCGAGCGCGTCGGCGATGATCGTGCGTAGCGGGAAATCGAGCGCGTCGACGACATCGGAATATTGCAGCCGCACCCCGATCAGACGCCGCTCGCGGTCGAGATGCGCGACCCGCAGCGCCTCCCGCCGCATCCGGGCGAAACCCGGCGCGAAGAAGGCGGCGGCCTCGCTGCTGCGCGTGAAACAGGGCCGCGATCCGGCCCCTTTCCCTGTCGCTCTCGCTCTCGCTGTCACCCGGGCATCATCGGGGCCGGGGGCGGGCGGGGATACCGGAAACCGCTCCGGTCCGGTTGATTTCCAAGGGAATTCTATCCGGATCGGCTCGGTCGCGGTCGCGGCATCGGCCTCGAAATCCCGCTAAAGAAGCGCCTCGATCCGGGGGCGCAGCGCCTCAGGCTTCACCGCCGGGGCGAACCGGCCGACCACCGCGCCGTCACGATCGACGAGGAATTTGGTGAAGTTCCACTTGATCGCGCGGGTGCCGAGCACGCCGCGCGCGGCGTTGCGGAGATGGACGAACAGCGGATGCGCGCCGGCGCCGTTGACCTCGACCTTGGCGAACATCGGGAACCGCACATCATAGGTCGTCGCGCAGAAATCCGCGATGTCCGCCGCGTCGCCCGGCTCCTGCCCGCCAAACTGGTTGCAGGGGAAACCGAGCACGGCGAGCCCGCGCCCGGCATAAGCCTCGTGGAGCGCCTCAAGACCGCGATATTGCGGGGTGAACCCACACCGGCTCGCGGTGTTGACGATCAGCAGCACCTGGCCGCGCCACCGGGCGAGCGTCACGGTTTCGCCGGCGAGCGTCGTCACGCGGATGTCGTAGAGCGCGGGGCCGCTGTGTCCGCCGGTGCCTGATCCGGGCCTGTCGTCCAACCGCGCCCCCGCCTCAGTCGCCGCGTTGCAGCGCGGCGACGCGGCTGCGCTCCTCGGGCGGCACCAGCCCCTCGAGCACCGCCCAGAAGCCGGCGACCGCGCCCTGACCGGCCTGCGCGTAAGCGGCCGACAGCTTCTCGCGCAGCACCTCGAACAGTTGCGCCTCGAGCGCGGCGCCGGCCTCGGTCAGCCGCAGCAGCCGCTGGCGCCGGTCGTTCGGGCCGGTGCGCGATTCGACCAGCCCGCGCGCAGCAAGCTCGTTGAGGACGCGGCCGAGCGATTGCTTGGTGATGCCGAGCAGCCGGAGCAGCGCGCTCACCGTCAGATCGGGCTGACGCGCGATGAAATAGAGCGAGCGATGATGGGCGCGGCCAAGCCCCTGTTTCGCCAAACCTTCGTCGATGCCGCGATAAAGATGGCTGTAGCCGAAATAGAGCAATTCGACGCCGCGCCGAATCTCGGCTTCACGCAGAAAAAGAGGCGAGGCGGATGGGACAGCCATGTTGACCCATTCTGACAGGAGGTTTAGGTCTCCGCAACCGGGTAAATGGCGCGGCCGCCTGATCGGGCCGCGATCGGAAGGATGACGATGGAAGACGCGACCAGCCTCTGCTTCGAGTTCGAACCGCATGCGAACCCGGTGGCCCCCGACGCGCGGGCCGCGCTGCTCGCCAATCCGGGGTTCGGCCGGGTGTTCACCGATCATATGGTGACGGTGCGCTATGCCGAGGGGCGCGGCTGGCACGATGCCCGCGTCCATGCCCGCCGCCCGATCGAACTCGATCCGGCCGCCGCCGTGCTCCATTACGCCCAGGAGATTTTCGAAGGGCTGAAAGCCTATCGCGTCGCCGATGGCGGGGCGGTGCTGTTCCGGCCCGACGCCAATGCCCGCCGCTTCAGCGAATCGGCGGCGCGGATGGCGATGCCGGCGGTGCCCGAGGCGCTGTTCCTCGAATCGGTGCGCGCGCTGGTCCGCGCCGATCGCGCCTGGATCCCCGAGATCGAGGGCGGCTCGCTCTATCTGCGGCCGTTCATGTTCGCGAACGAGGTGTTCCTGGGGGTCAAGCCCTCGTCCGAATATCTCTATATGGTGATCGCCTCGTCGGTCGGCGCCTATTTCAAGAGTGCGGCGCCGGCGGTCTCGCTGTGGGTGTCGCAGGCCTATACCCGCTCGGCGCCCGGCGGCACCGGCGCCGCCAAATGCGGCGGCAATTACGCGTCGAGCCTCGTCGCGCAGGCCGAGGCGACCCGGCAGGGCTGCGATCAGGTGGTGTTCCTCGACGCCGCCGAGCATCGCTGGGTCGAGGAACTGGGCGGGATGAACATCGTCTTCGTGTTCGACGACGGCTCGATCGCGACGCCGCCGCTCGCCGGCACGATCCTGCCGGGGATCACCCGCGATTCGCTGCTGACGCTGGCGCGCGGCATGGGCATCGCCGTCCGCGAGGAGCGCTATTCGCTCGACCAGTGGCGCGCCGACGCCGCCAGCGGGCGGCTGCGCGAGGCGTTCGCCTGCGGCACGGCGGCGGTGGTGACGCCGATCGGGACGGTGCGCGGGCAGGGCTTCGAATTCACGATCGGCGACGGCGGCCCCGGCCCGATCACCGGCCGGCTCCGCACCGCCCTGATCGAGATCCAGCGCGGCCGCGCGCCCGACGCGCACGGCTGGGTCCACCGCCTGTTCTGAACGCGCGGCGACAGCGCTCTTCCATCCGCCGACGGCCCGGCTATAAGCCGTCGCCGATTGGGGCGTAGCCAAGCGGTAAGGCAACGGTTTTTGGTACCGTCATGCGCAGGTTCGAATCCTGCCGCCCCAGCCAGCGCCGGGCAGCATTAGCCACAGGCATTCCGCGACATGGGCCGGGCCACGAGCCGGGGCGGGCGGCGCTTCCCGGGCGGGCGGAAGGGTGGCGCCCTCGGCTATCGGGCTGTCCTTCACCCCGGCGGGGACACCCCTCCACCACCGCTGCGCGGCGGTCCCCCTCCCCTTGCAGGGGAGGATCGGCTACGGAGGGGTGTCGCGCTATCAGCGGGGGCGTTGCTCTCCACCCCGGCGGGTTAGCCGAATTGCCACATGGCGGCGGCGCCGGCCAGGGCGGCGAGGAGCGCGACTGCGGCGTAGCGCCAGCCGCCGCCGAGCCGGACCACCTGGACCTCGCGCAGCGGCGGGAGCGGGGGGGCGCCGCCGGGCGGGGGGAAGCGGGCCTCGATGCGGCGGATCAGATCCGGCAGCCGGGCGAGGGTCCGTACGTCGTCGAGCAGACGGCCGGCGAGCGCCGCCTCCGGCCCGAGTTCGTCGCGCAGCCACTCCCGGACGAACGGGCCGGCCGTCTCCCACATGTTGATGTCGGGATCGAGCGCGGTCGCGACCCCCTCGACCATCACCATCGTCTTCTGGAGCAGCAGCAGGTGGGGCTGGGTCGGCATGTCGAAATCGCGGGTGATCGCGAACAGCCCGTCGAGCATCTGGCCGACCGAGATGTCCTTGACCGCGAGCCCCCGGATCGGCTCGCCGACCGCACGCAGCGCCGTGGTGAATTCGGCGATGTTGTGATGCGCGGGGACATAGCCCGCCTCGAAATGAATCTCGGCGACGCGGGCATAATCGCCGGTGATGAGGCCGTGGATGATCTCGGCGAGCCAGAGCCGGGCGCGGCGGTCGATCCGGCCCATGATGCCGAAATCAATCGCGGCGATGGCGCCGTCGGCCAGCGCGAACAGATTGCCCTGGTGCATGTCGGCGTGGAAGAAGCCTTCCGCGATCGCCTGACGCAGGAAACCGCGCACGAGCCGCTGGGCGAGCAGGCGCGGATCATGGCCGGCGGCGATCAGCGCCGCGCGGTTCGACAGCTTGATCCCGTCGACCCATTCGAGCGTCAGCACGCGGCGCGCGGTGCGCTGCCAGTCGATCGCGGGGATGACGAAGCCGGGCTCGGCCTCCATCGCCTCGGCCAGCTCGGAGGCGGACGCGCCCTCGCGCCGCAGATCGAGCTCGCGCGCGGTCCACTGGCGGAAGGTCTCGATGACGAGGCGGGGGCGGAGCCGCGCCAGCTCGCCGCCGAGCGCCTCGGCCTGCGCCGCTGCCCATTCGTAGGTCTCGATCGCGCGCGCGAGTTCGTCCTCGATACCGGGGCGGAGCACCTTGACCGCGACAGCGCGGCCGTCGGTGGTGACGGCGCGGTGGACCTGCGCGATCGAGGCGGCGCCGACCGCGACCGGGTCGATCGAGGCGAACAGCGCGTCGATCGGCTTGCCCAGCCCCTCCTCGATCGCGGCGCGGATCGTCGCGAACGGGGCCGGGGGCAGCGCATCCTGAAGGCGCAGCAGATCGGCGGCGGCGGCCTCGCCGACCAGATCGGGGCGGGTGGCGAGCGCCTGCCCGAGCTTGATCGCGGCCGGGCCGATCGCCTCCAGCGCCACCGCATAGGCCGGCACCTTCGGCACCCGCGCGCCGAACCGGGCGAGCTTCGCCAGCCGCCGGATCGGCGGCGGGGTCAGCGGGTCGCGCTCGATCCCGGTGAGCGCGCCGTGGCGGGCGAGGATGCGGCCCCAGCGCAGCAACCGAAACAGGTGGATGACGGGCTGGGTCATGCCGTGGCGCGCGCCCGCGCGGTCATATCCGCCAGCCCGAATGGATCGCGACCAGCCCGCCGAGCAGCGGCTCGACATGGGTGCGGACGAAGCCCGCGTCGGCGATCATGCCCTCGAACGCCGGCATCCCGGGGAAGCGGCGGATCGATTCGATCAGATAGCGGTAGCTGTCCTCGTCGTGCGCCAGCAGCTTGCCGATCCGGGGCACCAGCCGGTGCGAATAGGCGTCGTAGATCTCCGCGAAGCCCGGCCATTGCGTGGTCGAGAATTCGAGGCAGAAGAAGCGGCCGCCGCGTCTCAGGACGCGATACGCCTCGGCGAGCGCGGCGGGAATGTCTGTGACGTTGCGGATGCCGAACGCGATCGTATAGGCATCGAACGCGGCGTCGGCGAAGCTGAGCGCCTCGGCATTCTCCTCGGCCCAGACCAGCCCGTCGAGACCGCGCTTTTCGGCGCGCTCGCGCCCGACCGCGAGCATCGCGGGGTTGATGTCGGCCACCGTCACCCGCGCGCCGGCGCGCTGAAGCCGGAACGCGATGTCGCCGGTGCCGCCGGCCATGTCGAGCACCGCCTCGCCGGCGCGCGGCTTCACCCGGCGCACGAAGCGATTCTTCCAGAGCCGGTGGAGCCCGCCCGACATCGCGTCGTTCATCAGGTCGTAGCGGGCGGCGACGCTGGTAAAGACCTCGCCGACCTTCGCGGTCTTTTCCGCGGGGGTCACGTCGCTATAGCCGAAGGAGACGGTGTCGTTCATGGCTCCGGCTCTAGCCAAGGCTTGCGGCGGCGGCAATTCGAACCTAGCGGCGAACCATGCCGGAGCTTCCCGAAGTCGAAACCACGGTGCGCGGATTGCGGCCGCTGCTCGAAGGCCAGCGGCTGACGCGGGTCGAGCCGCGCCGCGCCGATCTGCGCCGCCCGATCCCGGCCGATCTGCGCCAGCGGATGACCGGGGCGACCGTCACCACGCTCGGCCGGCGCGCCAAATACGGCCTGATCGCCACCGATCGCGGCGATACGCTGATCTTCCACCTCGGCATGTCGGGGCGCTGGCGGGTCGATCCTGACACGATCGGCAAGCACGACCATCTGCTGATCGAGACCGCGGCGGGGCACCGGCTGGCGCTGGCCGATCCGCGCCGGTTCGGCTCGCTCGATCTCGCCCGGAGCGCGGAGCTGGCGGATTTTCCGGCGTTCCTGGCGCTCGGCCCCGAGCCGCTCGGCCCCGATTTCGACGCCCGGCTGCTCGTCGAGCGGTTCGCCGGGCGGACGGCGCCGGTGAAGGCGCTGCTGCTCGACCAGCGAATCGTCGCCGGGCTCGGCAATATCTATGTGTGCGAGGCGCTGCACCACGCCCGGATCGCGCCGACGACGCCGGCCGGGCGAATCGGCCGGGCCGCGCTCGGCCGGCTCGCCGAGGCGGTGCGGCTCGTCCTGCTGGCGGCGATCGAGGCCGGCGGCTCGACGCTGCGCGATTTCACCCGGCCGAGCGGCGAACTCGGCTATTTCTCGAAACAGTGGCGGGTCTATGGCCGCGAGGGCCAGCCCTGCGACTGCGGCGGCACCGTCGTGCGCCGCGTCGAGCACGGCCGCTCGACCTTCTTCTGCCCCCGCTGCCAACGCTGAACGGTTGACCTGCGTGGCGGTTATGCGTAATGACCCGGCCGTGCCGGTGCGGACTTCTCTCCGCGCCGCTTTTCTTTTCGGCATATAGGACGAAGCATGGCGAACACGCCGCAGGCAAGAAAGCGCATCCGCCGCAACAATCGGCGCGCGGAGATCAACGGCAACCGGATCGGCCGCATCCGCACCTTCGTGAAGAAGGTCGAGAGCGCGCTGGTCGCGGGCGACAAGGCCGCCGCCGTCTCGGCGCTCGCCGCCGCCCAGCCGGAGCTGGCGCGCGGCGTCGCCAAGGGCGTGCTCCACAAGAATACCGCGTCGCGCAAGTTCGCGCGGCTGACCAAGCGAGTCGCCGCGCTGGGCTGACCCCGCGCGACAGGATTCGGGAAACGGCGCCCGTCGGAAGCGATTCCGGCGGGCGTTTGCGTGACGGTGGCCGCCCGGCCGCGCGCGCCGGGCGTTACCGCGCCGTTAAGCGTCCGAGCCGTTGAAATGAAACCGCGCGTGCCGGCGCCCGGCAGCGGAACCGGCCGGGCGGGGCGCGCGGCGGGGGCGTGCGCCGGGCCTCGCCCCGCGCGGGCAGGCGGCTGGCGCGGGCCGGGGCCGTCGCCGCGGCCGTCACCGACGCGACATACGGGAAGACCACGATTCGGGCGATGGCCGCGCCACGCGCATTGCAGGATAATATCCTGAAAACAGGCAGATACGGGAAAATCGACGGATTTGTTGGGCTTGGCCGTGTCAACCGGATTATTTCACTTCAGTGACGGAATCGGCCCTTGATCCTGTGCGCCGGTCCTTCCACAACTATGCCCCCGCCCGGAAGCGAATCCGGGTGGGGGGTATGCATGACAAGCGATTCGACAGGCGGTGACGGGACAGGTGCGTCGCCCAGGGTGGCTGCATGCCTTGCGGAGAGGGTGTCCGCCGCGCGGCGGCGGGACGCGGGGTCAGGAGAACGGGTGCGTGGTGCAGAAGGGGTTGGCGGCCGATCGAAGCGATAGCGATTGTGGCCTTTCGCCCTTCGAGGCTGCCTGGGCGGCGATTCGGACAAGCCTGCGCCGGACGTGCGGCGCGCGGACGTTTGACGGCTGGCTGAAGCCGGTCGCGCTCGCGGGGTTCGATCCCGAAACCTGCTGCGTGCGGCTGACTGCGCCTTCCGACTTCATGGCCAACTGGGTCGAGACCCATTTCGCCGAACAGCTGCTCGCCGGCTGGCGCTCGATGCTGCCGCAGGTGCAGCGGGTGGCGATTGAAGCCGGTGGCGAGGCGGCGGGCGGCGAGGGTGGCGAGGCGGCGCGGCCGCTGATGTTCGAAGTGCCGCCGCCCGAGCACGAGGCGCGCGACGCGGCGCCGGCGGCCGGCCCGGCCGGTGACGGCTCGACCGCGTTCGAAACGCGCTACAGCTTCGATTCGTTCGTCGTCGGCAAGGCCAACGAGGTGGCCTATAATGCGGCGCGGACCCTGGCCGAGGGCGGCGCGGCGGGCTTCAACCCGCTGTTCCTCCACGGCGGCACCGGCCTCGGCAAGACCCATCTGATGCACGCGATCGGGCAGGACTATCTCGCCCGCCACCCGCAGGCGCGCGTGATCTACATGTCCGCCGAGAAGTTCATGTACGAATTCGTCGCGGCGATGCGGGCCAAGGATACCCACAGCTTCAAGGCACGGCTGCGGACCGCCGACGTGCTGATGATCGACGACGTCCAGTTCATCGCCGGCAAGGATTCGACCCAGGAAGAATTCTTCCACACGATGAACGAGATCATCACCGCCGGCAAACGGCTCGTCATCACCGCCGACCGCAGCCCGCAGGACCTCGACGGGATCGAGAGCCGGATTCTGTCGCGGCTCTCCTGGGGGCTGGTGGCCGACGTCAATCCCGCCGATTTCGAACTGCGTCTCAACATCATTCTCAAGAAGCTGGAGGCGATGCCGCAGGCGCGGGTGCCGCAGGAGGTGGTGGTGTTCCTCGCCCGACGGATCAGCACCAATGTCCGCGAGCTGGAAGGGGCGCTCAACCGCGTGCTGGCCTATGCGACGCTGACCGGGCGCGCGATCGACATGGATTTCACCCAGGAGACGCTGGCCGACCTGCTGCGCGCCACCCAGCGGCGGATCACGATCGAGGAAATCCAGCGCCGGGTCTGCGAGCATTACCGGATCAGGCAGGCCGAGATGAGCTCGGCACGGCGCGCGCGCGAAGTGGCGCGGCCGCGTCAGGTGGCGATGTATCTCGCCAAGCAACTGACGCCGCGCTCGCTGCCCGAGATCGGCAGGCGCTTCGGCGGGCGCGACCATACCACGGTGATCCATGCCGTGCGCCGGATCGAGAAACTGCGCCAGACCGACGCCGAACTTGACGCCGACGTGCGGCTGCTGATCCGCCAGCTGGAGGGCTGAGGGCGCTGCGGGCGACGGCACGCCGCGCCCGCAAGCATGGCGCTGCGGCCGCTACGATGAACGCGAGCCGGCCGGGATAACCGCGCGGCGGATCGGCGGGAGCCGTCTCTCAGCGCCCGGTGCCCCGCTCAGTTGCGCGGCGGGTTGGGGATCGTGATCCGGACTTCCTCGCCCGAACGGCCGGGGAAATTGGTGAACATCGCCTGGACGAGGTTGGGAACCAGCACCGGCAGGCTGTCGGTCCGCGACCGCGCGCGGGCCTTGCCTTCGAACAGCCGCTGGCCGTCCGAGGTGCGGTTGATCGTCATGTCGAGGAAGCTGGTATAGTAGGTATAGCTCTCGACCTCGGGATAGCCCCAGAAGGGATCGCCCCAGCCGTAATAATAAGCCGAGCGATAACCCCACGGCCCCCACGGACGGCCGAACCCGCCATAGCCGTAACCGTAGCCGAAGCTCGGGCTCGACACGATCTTCTCATGGCCATTGTCGACGCCGTAGCCGAGCATCACCACGAAGCTGGCGTCGCGCGGATTGGCGGCCTGATGATAGCCTTGCGCGGTCAGCTGGGCGCTGACCAGCGACGCATAGCGGCCGAATTCGAGCCCGCCTTCGTCGCGCGCGTTGGCAGCCTGAACGACGAAGCTCTGGCCCTGCGGCGCCGGCATCTGCTGGAACCGCGCGACATTGGCCGCGAACGGGGTAGCGCACGCGCCGAGCGAGAGCAGGGCCAGCGGCGCGGCGAAAGTGAGCAAAGTCTTTGACAAGGACATGACACGCGAACCTTTCAGGCTGGCCTTCGCACTTCAGCCTATAGCAACGCCGCTTTATCGCAAAGCGGGGCTGAACGGCGATTGAACGCTTTGGCGTTGTTTACGCACGTCATCCGCCGTGGCGGCAGCGAAGGATGCGCCGGTTTTCGCGGGTTTACCGCATGTTCCGCGCCGGCCGAGTCGGCTGGAATCGATCCCGCTCCGGGGCTCGGCGGCGCCGCGTCCGCCGCTCATACCCGCAGCCCGAGCGCCCGATAGGCGCCCGCCAGCGTCGGTGCGGCGGCCTCGGCGGCGGCGGCGGCGCCGGCGGCGAGCAGCCGGTCGAGTTCGCCCGGATCGGCCCGCAACACGTCGAGCCGCGCCTTGACCGGCCGCAGCGCCTCCACCACCAGATCGGCCAGCGCCGGCTTGAAGGCGCCGAAGCCCTGACCGGCGAATCGCGCGAGCACCTGCGCCGGGGTCTCGTCGGCGAGCGTCGCATAGATCCCGACGAGGTTGCGCGCCTCGGGCCGCGCATCGAGCGCGGCGGGGTCGTCGGGCAGCGGCTCCGGGTCGGTCCGGGCCTTGCGGACCTTCTGAACGATCAGGTCGCTGTCGTCGGTGAGGTTGATCCGGCTCATGTCCGAGGGATCGGACTTGGACATCTTCGCGCTGCCGTCGCGCAGCGACATGATCCGGGCGGCGGCCGGCGGAATGATCGCCTCGGGCAAAGTGAACAGATCGACCGCGAAATCGGTGTTGAATTTGATCGCGATGTCGCGCGCCAGCTCGAGATGCTGGCGCTGGTCCTCGCCGACCGGGACGTGCGTCGCCTGATAGAGCAGGACATCAGCCGCCTGAAGCACGGGATAGGTGTAGAGCGCGACGCTCGCGCCCTCGCGATTCTTGCCCGATTTCTCCTTGAACTGGGTCATCCGGTTGACCCAGCCGATCCGCGCCGTGCCGTTCAACAGCCACGCCATTTCGGGATGGGCCGGGACGTGGGCCTGGCTGAACAGCACCGAGCGCGCCGGGTCGATCCCCGCCGCGAGCAGCGCCGCCGCCATCTCGCGGACGTTGGCGGCGAGCTGGGCGGGGTCGTTATAGACCGAGATCGCGTGGAGATCGGCGAGGAAGAAGAAGCAGCGGCTGCCCGCCGCCATCGCGTCCTGCATCCTCACCCAGTTGCGGATCGCGCCGAGATAATTGCCGAGGTGAAGGTTGCCGGTGGGCTGGATGCCCGAGACGATGCGCTGAGTCATGCGGCCGCAACTGTCGCGGCGCGGCGCCCGCGTCAAGTCGCGCGGCGTTTGCGGGCGAGCTGGGCGCGGAGTTCGGCGACGGTGAACGCCCCGAACAGGAACGCGGCGGCGAAATAGGCGGTGGCGCCCGCGCCGATCAGCACCGCCAGCGCGAGAACCCGCTCGACCAGGCCGCGCCCGCTATGCGCGTCGACGATCGGATTGAGGACGAGCAGCAGCGCCGCCATCGCCGCCGTCGCCGCGAGCAGGCGGAGCGTGCGGCGGCGCAACTGCGCGTCGATCGCGAAATGATCGCGCCGGCGCAGCGTCCAGTAGAGCAGGCCGACATTGAACCACGCCGCCGCCGCCGTCGAAAGCGCGAGGCCGACATGCGCCAGCGGCCAGACCAGAATCAGGTTCAGCACGAAATTGGCGGCCATCGCGACCAGCGCGATCCGGACCGGCGTCCTGGTGTCGGCGCGCGCGTAGAAGCCCGGGGTCAGCACCTTGATCAGGATGTAGGCGGGGAGGCCGAGCGAGAACGCGGAGAGCGCGGCGGCGCTGGCGCTGGTGTCGGCGGCGGTGAACGCGCCGTGCTGGAGCAGCGCGCGGATCAGCGGCGTCGCCGACAGCATCAGCGCCGCCGTCGCGGGGAGGGTGAGCAGCAGCGACAGCTCGATCGCGCGATTCTGGG
>Ga0180218_1001684_pt1 | contig 12855 bp, 12 predicted proteins | sample eDN3rd37CKraftBY_FD_151334 | JGI IMG/M metagenome (GOLD analysis project Ga0180218, IMG submission 151334) | Enriched backyard soil microbial communities from Emeryville, California, USA - eDNA 3rd pass 37_C Kraft BY (version 2) (version 2) | ecosystem: Environmental > Terrestrial > Soil >... | reverse complement strand
CGTCACCGGTCACGGACGCGGAGGACAATGTGGTCGACGTCGACATCCCGGCTGTCGTCATCTACACCTCCGGTACCACGTCCGCCCCCAAGGGGGTCTTGCTCCGCCACGAGAACCTCACGTCGTATGTGCTGGGCTCTGTCGAATTCGCTTCTGCAGAGGAGGCCGATGCCGCGTTGGTGAGCGTTCCCCCTTATCACATTGCAGCAGTCGCGAACGTCATCACGAACCTGTATGCGGGGCGGCGCACCATGGTGCTCGAGCAGTTCACACCGGAGCAGTGGCTCGACACTGTCCGGCGTGAGGAGATCACGAACGCACTGGTGGTCCCCACCATGCTTGCGCGAATCATCGAATCGGAGGCCGACAAGGACGTTCCGAGCCTGCGCGGACTCGCATACGGTGGCGCGCCGATGCCGGCGCGGGTCCTCGAACGTGCGCTGCGGCTGTGGCCTGACACGGGCTTCGTCAACGCCTACGGGCTCACGGAAACCAGTTCGACCGTCGCTGTCCTCGGTCCCGAGGATCATCGCGCGGCGCTCGCGAGCGACGACGAGAAGGTCCGGGCGCGGCTCGGATCCGTGGGGCGCGTGGTTCCCGGCGTCGATCTCGAGATCCGCGACGTCGACGACACTCCTGTGCCTCCCGGGGTAACCGGACGGATCTGTGTGCGAGGCGAGCAGGTGTCAGCGGAATACGCAGGCATCGGCCGCATGGTCGACGACCGCGGGTTCTTCGATACGCGCGACAAGGGCTACCTCGACGAGGACGGATTCCTCTTCGTGGGCGGGCGTGTCGACGACACGATCATTCGTGGAGCAGAGAACATCGCGCCGGCCGAGATCGAGGATGTCATGCTCAGGCACCCCGCCGTGATGGACGTCGCGGTCGTCGGCATTCCGGACGAGGAGTGGGGCCAGCGGATCGAAGCCGCCGTCGTCCTGGACCCCGGAGCCACCGTCGACGTCGAGGAGCTCCGGAACTTCGTGCGAGAGTCGTTGCGCAGCAGTAAAACTCCCGAGAGGATCGTGTTCTGGGACGAACTTCCCCGAACCGAGACCGGCAAGCTCGTGCGCAGGCACGTGGTTGCACGTCTCGAGAACTCGGAGGACGCTGCAAGCGTCTGAGAACGAAAGCGGCGGTCCGGCCGGTGCCCACCGGCCGGACCGTCGTATTCGTGAGGGGCGGCGCTCTACTCGAACATGTCGACGACCGCGGTCCGGCCGGCGTCGTTTCCGAGGACGAGCTTGCGCACTGCGGTCAGATGCGCCGCCCAGTGCGCCTCGGCGCCCGCTCCGTCGTCGGCTTCGAGGAGATCGACGAGCTTCTCGTACGAGCGGATATTTCGGAGAAAATGCCGCCACACCCCGGGGAGATGGTTGCCCTGGGCAATGGCGGTCGCCTGGTGGGTCGCGACGATGTCCCGAAGCACCCCCGCCTGGACGCTCAGGGCCTTGTTGCCGCACCGGTCCGTGATCGTGGACTGGAAACGGATGGTCAGGTCGGCCCAGTGTCGGGGCCCTCTGCTGGTGCTCAGATCCTTCTCGGTCACAGCGCGCATGCTCGCGAGGCACGAGCGGAGTTCCGCGACGTCCTCGTCGGTGCGACGTTCGGCGAACAGACGTGCGCAGACCGGTTCGAAGACGATTCGGGCAGCGTAGATCTCCTCGAGCGTCGTGCCGTTCATCTGGAGAATCAATCCGACGCTCCGTGCCGCCACGGAGATGTCGGGTCTCGAGACGACCGCACCGCCGTGGCCTCCCCGTTTCCGTTGGATGAGGGATTCGGCCTCGAGCAGGCGGAATGCTTCCCTCAATGTGGCGCGGGAGACGCCGAAATCCTCCATGAGTGTCGCTTCCGGAGGAAGCATGTCACCGGTCGCGAGTTCGCCGCGCACGATCTCGCGGCGCAGTCGCGCAGCAACGAGTTCGGCGGTCTTGGGGATTCGTACCGACCCCGACATGGCCCCGAGGGATGAGAATGCGCGCGTACTCATCGCTCGAGCCTACGTCCCGCCGGTCGTCATTCCGCGACAGATGGCATCTGCCGCTTTACATCTCTCACTAGGTGCACTTACTGTGGGGGAGTAGGCGGGGTGGACGACCGTGTCGAGAAATGCAGCCGCTTCCCAGTGCCTGCCGCCCGCGGCGCCCCCGAAAAGACCCTGGAGGTACTTCATGAGCACGTCTGACACGACAGAGAAGAATCCCGAGATCTACACCTTCAAGGACGAGGACGTCCAGCGGGCGAAGGATCTCGTGGGTGTCTACCATGCGGTGACACAGCGAGAGCAGTACACGCGGGCGACCCCGGACATCATGCGGAACTTCGCTCGCAGCTACGGCGATGACAATCCGCTGTTCGTGGACGAGGAGTACGGTCTCGACACCCGCTGGGGTGGGCAGATCGCCCCGCCGATGATCAACATCGCGCTCACCAAGGAACTGCTCGCGGATCCGGTGCCTCGCGAGCAGCGACGTCCGTCGTTCCGCGGCATTCACGTCTTCGTTTCGGGAACCACCACCAATTGGTACCGGCCGGTGTACGACGGCGACACTCTCTACTCGTTCCAGGGGTTCGACAAGGTCGAGGAAAAGCAGTCCGAGTTCGCGGGCCGCTCGCTCATCGTCACCCGCATCCACGTCCAGTTCAACCAGCGCGCCGAGGTCGTGCAGACGCAGCGGGTGATCACCATCCACACCGAGCGTCACGAGTCGAAGAAGCGCAAGAAGTACGACGCCATCGAGCCCGCGTCCTACACTTCCGAGGACATCGCGAAGATCGACGAGATCTACGCGGCAGAGCAGGTTCGGGGCGCGAACACCCGCTACTGGGACGACGTCGAGGTCGGCGACAGCCTCGGGACCATGGCCAAGGGACCGCTGACGACCACCGACATGGTCGTCTTCCATTCGGGCGGATACGGTTTCGCGCCCTACACGCCGTCGGCGAGCCGCCTGAGCTACAAGAACCGTCAACGCATCGCCCCCTTCTACATCCCCAACGAGCAGGGCATCCCCGATGTCGCGCAGCGCATCCACTGGGACAGCGACTACGCCCGGTCGATCGGCCTGCCGGCTGCATACGACTACGGCATGATGCGCGACTGCTGGCTGACCCACTTCCTCACCGACTGGATCGGCGACGACGGCTGGCTCGAATCCATGTCGAGCCAGATGCGCAAGTTCAACTACATGGGCGACACCCACACCTTCACCGGTGAGGTCGTCGGCAAGCGTGTCGAGGGCGATCGTCATCTGATCGACATCGAGCTGCGTGGTACCAGCCAACGTGGCGAGGTCACCTGCCCCGCGACCGCCACGATCGCGTTGCCGAGCAGGGAAACCGGCCTCGCTGTGCTGCCCACGGCACCGGCCGAGCTCGAGCGAGTCGCCGCGAAGATGCTCAAGCGCAACGGTGAGCTTCGTGCGGAACGGCGTCGCGCAGGCCAGGCCTGATCATCATTTCGAACGGATCCAACCCGCCGGGCGTGTCTGTCGCTCCGCTTGGCGGGTTGTGCCGTTCTCGGACCACTCATCACAGCGAGGACCATCCCATGCCGGTAACCACCGAAATTCGAGACGGTGCAGTGATCGTCACCCTGCGCTGGACCGACAAGCGCAACGCCCTCTCCGCCGACGACGCCGATCTCGTCGCCGAGGCCATCACCGGAGCCGGGGCCGAATCGGCCGCCCGGGCACTCGTTCTCGCGGGCGAGGGCCAGTTCTGCGCGGGTGGTGATCTCCCCTTCTTCGCGGAGCTGGGCCGGACCTTGACGCCGGAGGAGATCCACCGAACCATCTACGGTCGGGTCCAGGCGATGGTGCGTGCCCTTCGCGACTGCCCCGTCCCCACGATCGCCGCAGTCGACGGTGCCGCTGTCGGTCTCGGAATGGACCTGGCGCTGGCGTGCGATATGCGATTCGTGGGTCCGAAGGGCTTCCTCATGCAGGGCTGGGCGCGGGCGGGATTGATTCCTGGCACGGGAGGGACCGCTCTGTTGCACCGCGTCGCCCCCGAGCGACTGTGGCAACTTCTCGCGACGCAGGAGCGTGTCTCGGCCGAGCGTGCAGTCGAACTCGGTCTCGCCGAAAGCGGTGAGCCCGACGCTCTTACGGCGGCTCTCGCCCGGGTAGAGGCACTGTCGTACATCGATCGCCGGGTGTTGGGGGATTATGCCGCCCTTGCCCGCCGGGCGGCGTGGCCGGACGAGGAGAACTTCGACCAGGCCGGTGCTCGGCAGGGCCACCTGTTGACTTCGCAGCACTTCCGGGACCTCACCCGGCAACTGCTCGGCAAGTAGCAGGGCAACGCCTGGTATATGAAGTCTTCATAGATTACTATGTGATACATGTCATGTGTGGGTATTCGCGCATGACACGAGCGTGAAGCCGTAACGACTCCGGTGGTGCCCCGATCGCGGGACCCCGGAGTACGTCGGCCGACCGGATAACCGAACGGAGAAGCTGTCTTGAGCAACGGACTGCGGGATGTCGCCATAGTCGGTGTCGGCGCCACCCCCTATTACAAGCGCGGAGGTTCCGCGCCTCAGACCATCACCGAACTCGCAGGCAAGGCAATCCTCGCAGCATGCGAGGACGCGGGCATCTCGGTGAAAGAGATCGACGGCTTCGCCTACTATTCCGGAGCCGGCGCGGGGTACGGCGACAAGATGGACACCGCCGACTTCATGGAGACGTTGGGCATCCCGGAGGTCACGTTCACGGCATCGCTGACTTCCGGCGGTGGTGGATCTGCCGGTTCCATCGGGCTTGCGCGCGCAGCAATCGTTTCAGGTCAGGCGACGACCGTCGTAACCGTCATGGCGTTGCAGCAGCAGAAGCAGCGTCTGGGTACCGTTTTCGCGGCGAAGGCCCCGGATCCGCTGAGTTCGTTCCTGCAGCCTTCGGGTCTCGCGGGCCCCGGCCACCTGATGTCGGTGCTCGCACGTCGTCACATGCACATGTACGGCACAACGCGTGATGCATTCGCCGAGATCGCGATCTCCGAGCGGCAGAATGCACTCAATCGTCCCAAGGCCATTCAGAAGACACCTCTCACCAGGGAGGAATACTTCAACGGTCGCATGATCGCGGACCCGTTGTGCCTGTACGACTTCTGCATGGAGACCGAAGGTGCGGTCGCGGTGATCACCACGAGTTCGGACCGTGCGAAGGATCTGCGGCAGAAGCCGGTGCCCGTGGTGGCGGTTGCACACGGTGGCCGTCGTGAGTGGGGTCGCGCGTTCGCGTGGTACGGCATGCCCGACGAGTATTTCGCATCTGCGGGCAACGCCCCGATCGCCAAGCGTTTGTACGAGCAGTCGGGGCTGACTGCCAAGGATATCGATGTCGCACTGCTCTACGACCATTTCTCGCCCATGGTTCTGATGCAGCTCGAGGACTACGGCTTCTGTGAGCGCGGCGAGGGCGGCGCGTTCGTCGAGAGTGGCGCGATCCGGTACGACGGCGGCTCGATCCCGGTGAACACCCACGGTGGTCAGCTGTCCGAGGCCTACATCATCGGAATGACACACATCATGGAGGCGGTGGAGCAGATGCGAGGCACTGCGATCAATCAGGTGAAGGATGCCGAGTTCGCCCTGGCGACCGGCGGTCCCGCGTCGCTGCCCGTCAGTGGCCTGATCCTGGGACGTGCGGCATGAGCGACATCGTGGCAACGCCGCTGCCCGGCGACGCCGTCCAGATCACGACCGATCCGCACACCGAACCCTTCTGGCAGGCAGCCAAGGAGGAGCGACTCGTCGCGTGCCAATGCGCAGATTGCGGGCACTTCCGGATGCCTCCGACCCCCTTCTGTCCGGAATGTCAGTCCACCGAGAAGAAGTGGCCGGAGCTCTCCGGGCGTGGCACCGTGTACAGCTTCGCCGTCGTCCACGGTTTCCCGGGATTGCCCGACATCACCGTCGTCGGCGCCGTGATCGACCTCGAAGGTGCCGCCCCGGCCCGGTTGGTCACCAATGTCGTGGACGTCGACCCCGACGAAGTGGCGATCGGAATGGATGTCGAGGTGTGCTTCTCGCCGATCTCCGATGGGTGGAAGCTGCCCGTGTTCCGTCCCGTGACCGACTGAATCGGACTGCACCACAGCCGAATAGCTCACACTGCCTGCAGCCGGTGCTGCGGACACTCCGGTGCCCGCAGCACCGGCTGCTGCGCGTGCAGATGAAGTGCACATAGTTAACTAAGTAGTGTTGACAACCTAAGTGGCGCGCCTCACAATGAACAGGACCGTGGCGTGCACGCCCGTACTCGGGCCCGGTCGGTTGTCGCTTCTTCCCGGCCTCACCGGACGCGTCCACACCGCATGCCCAGCCGAACGAAGGGTTTTCCATGTTGCGGTTCATGGCATCACGACTGTTGACAGTTGTGCCGATGCTTCTGATTCTGACCGTCATCGTGTTCCTGCTCGTAGAAATCGCCCCCGGCGATCCTGCCGCGATCATCGCCGGCGCCGACGCATCGCCCGAGGCGATCGCCGCGGTGCGCCAGCGACTCGGCCTCGACCAACCGGTATGGCATCAGTACCTGTCCTACGTCTGGAATGCACTGCAAGGTGATCTCGGGACGTCGTTCGCCACCAACGAACCGGTCACCGAGGTGATTGCCCGCCGGCTCCCGAGGACCCTGTCGATCGGTCTGTTCGCGATGCTCATGGTCGTCATCCTGAGTATTCCCCTCGGAATACTCGCCGCGGTCAAGCGCGACAGCCTGTTCGACCGGATCCTCACCGGGACCTCGGTATTCCTGCTCGCTGTCCCGCCGTTCGTGCTCGCCGCGATCCTGGTGAAATGGTTCGCGCTCGGCGGCCTCCAGATCTTCCCGCCCACCGGGTACGCCCCGCTCAGCGACGGTGTGGGGGAGTGGTTGATGTATGCGACGCTCCCCGCGATCGCGATCGCCACCATCAGCCTCGCCGAGCTCGCCCGGCAGGCGCGCGGCGCCATGATCGACGCGCTCGAGCAGGACTACATCCGCACGGCCCGAGCCAAGGGTCTGAGCAAGATGGCACTCGTCTGCAAACATGCTGCGAAGAACGCAGCGGTCCCGTACATCACGGTGCTGGGACTGAACGTCGGCCGCGTCGTCGGCGCGGCGGTGATCATCGAGGCAATCTTCAACATCCAGGGATTCGGCCAGCTCGGCGTCACCGCGGTCATCAACCGTGACATCCCGACCATGCAGGGTGTGGTCCTGGTCAGCGGCGTGATCGTCCTGCTCGTCACCCTGCTCGTCGACATCTCGTACGGCTACCTGAACCCGAGGATCCGAAACAAATGACCACTACAGTGACGAACGCGAGAAGCGTCAAGACGCTGTTCTCGTACACTCCGGGCCGCACGATGAAGCGGCTTCTGCAGGATCGTGTGGGGATGTTCTGCCTCGTCGGGCTGACATTCCTGGTGCTCGTCGGCGTTGTGGCGCAATTCTGGACGCCGAAGGATCCGGCGGCGCAGAGCCTGCTGAATCGACTCGAAAGCCCCAGCAGTGAATACTGGCTCGGTACCGATGCGGTCGGGCGCGACATCCTGAGTCGGCTCATGGTCGCCACCGGAGTCGACCTGGCCGCGGCCGCACTCGCTGTGGGTATCGGCATCGTCGTCGGGGCGAGCCTGGGCCTGATGGCCGGCTACCTCGGCGGTCTGCTCGATTCCGTCACCAGCCGGGTGTCCGATGTGTTGTTGTCGCTGCCGCCGCTGCTCTTCGCAGTGGCGATCGTCGGAGCCCTCGGACCGAGTCTGACGAACGCAATGATCGCGATCGGCGTGCTTCTCGCCCCTCGATTCTTCCGCCTGGTGAGGGTCAGCACCCGGGAAATCGTCAACGAGGACTACGTGGAAGCCGCCCGCTCGGGCGGTGCCGGGCCGATCCGAATCATGACGCGTCACGTGGCACCGAACATCATCTCCCCGCTGTTGATCCAGATCTCCTTCGGCGCCTCCGTCGCGATCGTCGCCGAGTCCGGCCTGAGCTTCCTCGGGCTGGGTGTCCAACCACCGACGGCCAGTTGGGGGTCGATGGTGAAGGAAGGATTCGACAATCTTGCAATCAACGGCTGGACCATCATTCCGTCCAGTGTCGTGATCGTCGTCACGATCCTGATGTTGTCGCTGTTCGGCGACAGTCTGCGGGATGCAGTCGGAAGCCAGGGCGGGAGCAAGGCATGACCATCACCACGGAAAAGGCACTCGAGCAGGACGTCGTCCTGAAGGTCGACGACCTGTGTGTCGACTTCAAGACCCCGGACCACGGGTGGACCCGCATCGTCGACAACGTCGCCTTCAGCGTCCGCAAGGGCGAAACATTGGGGCTGGTCGGTGAATCCGGGTCCGGCAAGACGGTCACGTCCCTCGCCATCATGCACCTGCTGGCGCGTAATGCCCGCGTCTCCGGTTCTGTCGTCGTCAATGACCGGGATCTCAATGCGTTGCCGGAGAAACAGCTCGACGAGGTGCGAGGCTCCGAGGTCGCGATGATCTTCCAGGAGCCGCGGCGCAGTCTCAATCCGGCGTTCACAGTGGGCGATCAGGTCGCCGAGGCGGTACGTCGGCACCGCAAGTGCTCGAGAAAGGACGCGTGGGCGCGCGCGGTCGAACTGTTCGACCGGGTCGGGATTCCGGAGCCGGCGAAGCGTGCACACGCCTATCCGCACGAGTTCAGTGGGGGCATGTGCCAGCGTGTCATGCTGGCGATGGCACTGTCGTGCGATCCGGATGTGCTCATCGCGGACGAACCCACCACGGCTCTGGATGTGACCGTGCAGCGGCAGGTGCTCGGCCTGATCCACGAACTGCAGCTCGAACTGGGCCTCGGCGTATTGCTGATCACTCACGATCTGAGCGTTGTCGCCGAGGTGTGTGACCGGGCCGCGGTGATGTACGCGGGCCGGATCGTCGAGGACGCGCCGATCCTCGAACTGTTCGACAACCCGGGTCATCCCTATACCGCTGGTCTACTACACGCAATGCCCGACCCGGTCAGGCATGCCGAGAAGATGGGCGTCATCCCGGGCCGTGTGCCACCGCCGCACGAATTCGTGGAGTCCTGCCGATTCGCGCCCCGCTGCCCGTATGCCCGGGAGGAGTGCACGTCGGGTTACATCCCGTTGTCGACCGTCGGAACCGACCATCTCGTCCGCTGCGTCCGCACCGACGAGATTTCGCTGGAGGACGCTTTCTATGCCTGACACGACCGCAACTGCTGCACGTACCGACACCCGGCAGAACACAGGCGATCCGGCTCTGATCATCGAGGGTCTGACCAAATCGTATCCGGCAAGACGCAATTTGATCGGACGCGTCACCGAGACCGTCGACGCGGTGCGTGGGGTGAGCCTCGAGGTTCGACGCGGCGAGACGCTCGCGCTCGTCGGCGAGTCCGGTGCCGGCAAGTCGACGGTGGGACGTCTCGCGCTGCGGTTGATCGAGCCGGACGCCGGGACGATCAAAGTGCTCGGCGAAGACATCACGGCAATGGGACGGTCGGATCTGCGCAAGGTCCGGGGCCGGGCGACGATGATCTTCCAGGACCCGTTCAAGTCGCTCAATCCCCGTGCACCGATCCGGTATTCGATCGCCGAGCCCATGTTCTCGCAGGGGGGTTACAGTGCCGCGGATCGCGACAAGCGGGTCGCCGCGCTGCTCGACAGGGTCGGGCTGACCGCGCATCACCTCGATCGCTATCCGTACGAGATGTCGGGTGGTCAGCTCCAGCGTGTCGCCATCGCCCGTGCGCTGGTGACCGACCCGGAGATCGTGGTGTGCGACGAGCCGGTCGCGGCGCTGGACATGTCCATCCGATCGCACGTCGTCAACCTGCTGCGCGAACTGCAGAAAGAGCGAAACCTCGCTTATCTGTTCATCTCTCACGACATGTCCCTCGTGCGGGTCATCGCGGATCGCATCGCGGTCATGAAGCGTGGCGAGATCATCGAGTGCAACGACGCAGCCACGCTGTTCGCCGATCCCACACACGAATACAGTCGCACGCTGTTGTCGGCGATTCCGGCCGCTCATCCGAGTCTTCGCACCTTCCGGCCCGCGCCGGCCGGCCGGACGGTGGGGTAGGCGACCATGGCAGTGATGCCGATCGAACGTGGCAAGATCCGTGAGTACGCTGCGGCGACGGGCGCCTCCCGCGCCGAGTACCTGGACGACCCGTCCGCCCCGATACCGCCGACCTTCCTCGCCACAGTCGTGTTCTGGGACAATCTGTCGCGGGTCTTCGATCTCCCCGAAACCCGTGCAGGATGCGCGGCAATCGGAGTCGTTCCCGATGTCCGCCGACTCCTGTCGCTCGAGCAGGAGTACGTCTTCCACGGCGATATCCTCCACGCCGGTGAGACGGTGACGACGCAACTGGGGCTCGACTCCGTCGAATTGAAGGAAGGGCGGTCGGGATCGATGGCACTGGTGCACTTCACCGTGAGCTTCACCGACACGGATGGTCGACTCAGGGCTGAATGTTATTACACTTCTGCCTTTCTCAATCCGATCGGAGGTGGGGAGTGACTGCTTCGAGTGTGGGTGTCCAGCCAGGACAGACCTTTCCTCCACGCAAGTTCGGGCCCATTTCCATGACGGACGTGGTGCGGTATCAGGGTGCGAGTGGGGATCTGAACCCGATGCACCACGACGACGAAATGGCTCGGGCGGCGGGGTATCCCGCGTCGTTCAGTGTCGGCATGCTCGGTGCCGGATATCTGGCTGCCTACTGCACGGAGCTCTTCGGGGTCCGTACGGTGAGGCGATTCCGGACTCGATTCCGCAAGGTCGTCTATCGCGGTGAGGTGCTCACCGCGCGAGCTGTAGTCCGTGGGATCCGGCGGAGTGGGGACACCGCATGTGTCGAACTCGGTCTCGAACTCGTCGATTCTACCGGCGCGGTCGTGGTGGACGGCTCGGCCGAGTTTCTCGCAGAGTCGTAAAACGACTGTAGGAAAACAATGTTGGCGGACGAGATTGCAGTCTCGAGATTGTGATGTGGGCCACCACAAAGTAGTGTCCGTGTTGTAGGTCATATCCCCTCGGGTGTCGTCTTTGCCTGCAGTCCCTCTCCGCGCCGTCAGGCAGTAGCCGTGCTCCGGTGTTCGAACCCGATCCGTGAAAGGACATTCCATGTTCCGAAGTCGCTGGGCAGTCACCGCGGTTGCGTGTTTGGCTGTCGCCGCTCTGGTTTCGTCGTGTGGTAGCTCCGGCGCCTCCTCCGATGCAGGGCAGGGAGCGGTCGACACGAACGCCACCCTGTCGGTCGGCTGGACGCAGGCGGTCAGCACGCTCGATCCGCACATGGCCACCTCCGAAATCGCATCGTTCCGTTTCGGACTCAACAACGTCTACGACCGGCTGTTCACCGTCGATCACGACGGTGTAACCAAGGGCATGCTGGTCACCGACTGGTCCTACAACGGCGACGGCACACAGCTCGTGTTCCATCTCCGCGAGGACGCATCGTTCCGGGACGGCACGCCGCTCGACGCCGTCGTCGTGAAGAAGAACCTCGATCGCGCGCGCACTCTCGAGTCGCCGGTGGTCAAGCGCTCGCTGTCGGCGATCGCCGAGGTGACCGCTACGGGGCCGTACGAGGTCACTGTCACTCTCGCGAAGCCCACCGACCAGATGCCGTACCTGCTCGCCGGGCCCGCCGGCCTGATCATGAACCCACCCCTGTTCGAGGCCGGTGACCCCGGTACGACGGCGGACGGATCCGGCGCCTACAGCGTGGAATCGTGGGCTCCGAACGAGAAGCTTGTCCTGGTGCGCGACCGCGACGACTACTGGGACGCCGACGCCGCCAAGCCGGCTCGCATCGAACACACGGCAATTCCGGACTTCCAGGCATTCACCAACGCCGTCGCCGGTGGTCAGATCGACATCGGACAGTTCCAGCCGGGCAACATCGCAGCAGTGGAAGGTCGGGACGGCCTCGTCACGGTTCCGGTGGCGCACGGTGTCGGTATGGAACTCGCCATCAACCGCAATGCGAAGCCGCTCGACGACCTGCGGGTGCGACAGGCCCTCAATCACGCGATCGATCGGGAGACGATCACAGAGGCTCTGTACCCGGGGTCCCGCGTGCGGTGGCAATTCGTGCCCCAAGGGCTGTCCGGGTTCGACGAGAGCCTCGAGGACATCTACCCGTACGATCCCGAGAAGGCCAAGGCGCTGCTTGCGGAGGCTGGTTATCCGGACGGCATCGATCTCGGGGAGATCGCGGTGTCGTCGGCGACGACACCGGGCCTGGTCGACGTCGTGCAGGAGCAGTTCGCTGCCGTGGGTGTCCGGTTCCAGCCCCGTGTGCTCGACGGCGTCGAGGTGTACACCCAGTTCGCGTCCGGTCGTTATCCGCTTCTCGTCGGGTTCTCCTCGGCAGGAATCAGTTTCGCGGCCGGCCTCAATACGCGAATCGGGCCGACCCAGAACCCGGCGGGCACGACCCCGGAGTACGACGCATTGATCGCCGACGTGACGGATTCGCGACGCACCGAGGACGAGCGCACTGCCAGCAAGGTCGAGCTGAACAAGTACCTCACCGAGCAGGCCTGGGGTGTCCCGATCGTGTGGATCACCTACCCGTGGGTGATGAGTGACAAGGTCGGCAACTTCAGTACGGACATGGACTACGCGACGACCTGGGGGCCGTACGACCTTCGTGACCTTGCGATCACCGAATGACAAAGTAGCATCGAGCCCGCGCCGCCCACCGAAACCGGTGGGCGGCGCGGGCTTTCGAAGGAGAGGCGGACATGGCTGGTATGACCGTGGACCTGACCGGACAGGTCGCGCTGGTGACAGGCGGTGGCGGCGGGATCGGGCGGGGGATCGCGCTGGCGCTC
>Ga0180218_1001683_pt1 | contig 12857 bp, 11 predicted proteins | sample eDN3rd37CKraftBY_FD_151334 | JGI IMG/M metagenome (GOLD analysis project Ga0180218, IMG submission 151334) | Enriched backyard soil microbial communities from Emeryville, California, USA - eDNA 3rd pass 37_C Kraft BY (version 2) (version 2) | ecosystem: Environmental > Terrestrial > Soil >... | reverse complement strand
CGTAGGGCACGATCCCCGGACATGCCGGACGCTCGCGGTTCAAGCCGGGCAGGAGCGTTGATCCCGTCAGCGTGGCGGGGAAAGCCCGGCGGCCTGGTCCGCGCTTGGATGCCAGAGCGGCCGATAGCCGCCCGCCAGCGCGGCGACGATGGCCGGCGGCGTGATCAGGACGAGGGGCCGGGCGATCTCCGGCCCCCTGATCTCTGACAAAGTCTTGCCCGCCTCATAGCCGAACGGCGTCCAGCGCAGCAGGCGACCGCCGCGCACCGCATGGGCCGCGCCGCCGCTCTCCACCATCGCGCCGTCCGGCAGGTCGTTCAGCGGCCGATCCAATGGCGACGGCGCGGCGCTGGGCATGAAGCAGCCGGTCGATATCGCCCGCCCGGGGACGGCCGTTTCCGGCACGCATCTCCCCGGCCCGCATCCGTCCTGTCCGCAGGCCATCGGACGGCATGCCCTCCGCCGCTTCGCCGCCGGTTTGTGTATCCTCCCGTTGCGGTCCATCTGACCGGCTGCCGGCCGCTGCTATCGCCGGCGCGATGGCGCGGGCGAAGGCTTCGGCATCTCTCCGGCGGCACTCGAAACAGGGCCGGTGGCCGGCAGCCAGCGCCGTCACCTCGTCGAGAAAGAACAGCTCCGTGTAACTGTCGCCCCAGACCCGCCGCCGACGCCCTTTGAAATCCAGCCGGCAGCAGATCCACGCCCGGCTCGCCCAGCGCCGACGACCGAGGCGCTGTTCATCTTCATGAATGCGGCCGCCGCGGTTGCCCATCAACAGTCCCCGCGCCGGGCTGGCGAACAGGTTTCCGAAGGGATCGACACGGCTGGCGAGCGGCATGGGAATTGTGAACCTGCCGGGGCGGGATGAGGCAGGATCACCTCCCGCTTTCGGGTGAGAAGGAAAGAGGCCTAGGATCGCTACGCTGGCACTCGAAATCCGATCTTCAGATGATGAGGACCTTTGTCATGACGAGCAAGGAACATCCCGACCGCCGCAATTTCCTGATGTCATCCATCGCAATCGGCGCATCGTCTGCCCTCGCGGCAAGCGCAGCTTCGACACATGCCCAGAACGCCGCAACTCCGCCGCCCGGCGGAATGCAGGGCGCAACCTCGGCAACGACCTATACGGGCGATACAATTCAGGGAAGGAAGGTCGTCAGCGCACTCGACGTCAACGACCTGGCGCCCGGACAGAAGCACTTTCTATATTTTCAAGGCGTCGAGATGCCCGCCGGGCAGCACTGGCATGTTTCCGTGACGGTCGCCAAGGGCGCCAAGCCAGGCAAGCGCATCGTGCTCACCAGCGGCGTGCATGGCGACGAAATGAGTTCGATCCATACCGTCCTCGCTGTCATGAACCAGCTCGATCCGGCCCGGATGTCCGGCACCGTGATGGCCGTCACGGACATTGCCCGGCCGGCCGTGGAAACCATGCAGCGCCGATGGCCGGATTTCGGCAGAGGCGAAGACCTGATCGACCTGAACCGGGAATGGCCCGGAAACGAGAATGGCCTCACGGCAGCCAGTCGCCATGCCGGGCTCCTGTTCAACAGGCTGCTGCGCCCGAATGCCGATGCAGCGATCGACTTCCATACCGGCACAACCGGCTTTGAGGTCACGGCATTCAACATCGGCGGCATGGATGTGCCCGAGGTCAGGGCCATGCTGGAGCTTTATCCAGTCGGTCAGATTTTCGACAATCACGTCTATCCCGGCGTCCTGCATAACGCATTCATGGACGTCGGCATTCCCGCCTTCACGCCGGAAATCGGCGCGGCGCGCGTGCTGGACCGCGAGATGAGCTCGCTGTTCGTGGAAGGCACGATGAACGTGCTCAAACACTACGGCATCGTGGCCGGCCCGATGGGACGCACTGGCAAGGACGTGAGCGTATTCGTCGGCAACAGCGCGTTTCCCATCCTGGCAACGAGGGGCGGGATCGTCGAACATCTGGTCAAGCTCAACGACAAGGTCGCGCCCGGACAGAAGCTCGCGATCCAGCGCAACAGTTTCGGCGAGACGGTGGCGGAATATACGAGCGGCGTGGCCGGAGAGATAACGGGTCAGCGCAGCGACGCCATGGCGCAGCCGGGCAACCCCCTGATCTTCATCCTTTTCAACAAGGACCAGCCGGGCGGCAGCGAAAGCTATGCGGAGTAGGTGAAAGCCGGGCGCTTCACTTCAAGAGCCGCACATCTCCTCCGGCATCGCCGGTGGCCACCGCATGGCTGCCGGTTTCGCCCGAGCGGGGAACAGATCTTCGCAGCGGTCGGATGGCGGCGATCCCGGCCGGTTGGCGCCGAAGCCGCGAAAGCTCGGCTCAAGGGCAACCCCTCGTCTTGACGGAGCCTTGAAGCGGTAAGCGGAAAGAAAATGGCCGGGACAAGCCCGGCCATTGCATTCTTTCCAGTATCGCCAAGGCGCGTCACGCCTGCGGCTGCGGCTCCAGCCCGCCACCGTCCGGTTCGGGCCGGGGCCGGCCATGGCCGGCGGACGGCACGGCCGAGGCACGGGGCGTCGCCGGCTCGACATCGACGTCGCGGACCGGACGCTTGCCGTTGATCAGGTCCTTGATCTCGTCGCCGGACAGGGTCTCGAATTCGAGCAGCCCCTTGGCGAGCGCTTCGAGATCGGCGCGCTTCTCGTTCAGAATATGAACCGCCTCGTCATAGCCGGCCTCGACGAAGCGCCGGACTTCGGCGTCGATCTTGCGGCTGGTCTCCTCCGAGACGCTCTGCTGGCGCGCGACCTGATAGCCGAGGAACACCTCGTCGTTGTTGTCGCCATAGGCCACGGTGCCGAGCTCCGGCGAGAAGCCCCAGCGCGTCACCATCATGCGGGCGAGCTTGGTCGCCTGCTCGATGTCGGAGGATGCGCCCGAGGTAACCTTTTCCTTGCCGAAGATCATCTCCTCAGCGACGCGGCCGCCCATCATGATGGCGAGGCGCGAGGTCATTTGCTCCAGCGACATCGACAGCTTGTCGCGCTCCGGCAATTGCATGACCATGCCCAGCGCACGGCCGCGCGGGATGATCGTCGCCTTGTGCACCGGGTCGGTCGCCTTGACGTTGAGCGCGACGATGGCGTGGCCGCCCTCGTGATAGGCGGTCAGCATCTTCTCTTCCTCGGTCATGACGAGGGTCTTGCGCTCGGCGCCCATCATGACCTTGTCCTTGGCGTCCTCGAACTCGGCCTGGGTCACCATGCGCTTGTTGCGCCGGGCCGCCATCAGCGCCGCCTCGTTGACGAGGTTCATCAGGTCCGCGCCGGAGAATCCGGGCGTGCCGCGCGCGATGGTCTTCAGGTTCACGTCCGGCGCCAGCGGCACCTTGCGGACATGGACCTTGAGAATCTGCTCGCGGCCGACGACGTCCGGATTCGGCACGATCACCTGACGGTCGAACCGGCCCGGCCGCAGCAGGGCGGGGTCGAGCACGTCCGGCCGGTTGGTCGCGGCGATCAGGATGATGCCCTCGTTGGCCTCGAAGCCGTCCATCTCCACCAGCAACTGGTTCAGCGTCTGCTCGCGCTCGTCGTTGCCGCCGCCCATGCCGGCGCCGCGATGGCGGCCGACCGCGTCGATCTCGTCGATGAAGATGATACAGGGCGCGTTCTTCTTGGCCTGTTCGAACATGTCGCGGACGCGGCTCGCGCCGACGCCGACGAACATCTCGACGAAGTCAGAACCCGAGATGGTGAAGAACGGAACATTGGCCTCGCCGGCCACGGCGCGGGCGATCAGCGTCTTGCCGGTGCCGGGCGGGCCGACCAGCAGCACGCCGCGCGGAATGCGCCCGCCGAGCCGCTGGAAGCGGCCGGGATCGCGCAGGAATTCGACGATCTCCTGAAGGTCCTGCTTGGCTTCCTCGACGCCGGCGACATCGGAGAAGGTGACGCGGCCATGGGCCTCGGTCAGCATCTTGGCGCGGGACTTGCCGAAGCCCATCGCCTTGCCGGCGCCGCCCTGCATCTGCCGCGACAGGAAGATCCAGACGCCGATCAGCGCGATGAACGGCAGCCACGACACCAGCAGCGAGACGAACCACGGCACCTCGCTCTGCTGCGGGCGCGCGGTGATGGAGACGCCCTTGCCATAGAGGCGCTCGACCAGCCCCGGATCGCTGGGCGCATAGGTCTGGAACGCCCGGCCGTCTGTGAAGGTGCCGAGGATTTCCGGCCCCTGGATCACGACCTCGCGCACCCGGCCCTGATCGACCTCGGTGAGAAGCTGCGAGAAGGAGATGTCCTGGGACTGGGTTCGCTGGCTGGGGTTCTGGAAGAGGGTGAACAGCGCCAGCAGCAGCAGGACGATGATGACCCACAAGGCGAAGTTTCGCAGATTGGAGTTCATTCCGGTTTCCTTATGGCCGCCGAAAGCCGGCAGCCGCCTGCAATCGCCGCATGGCCTTGCACGCCTCAGAGCAAATCTAAGTGCCGCACAAGCGTCTGCCAAGGGACAGCGACCAGGGGAAGGTGACAAAGGGAAGCCGACAACGGCACCCGCTGCCCCTGCCGGCGGCCGATGCCGCCGGTTCCGCGCCGCTTCCCGCCACGAGCGGTGCGGTCCGCAGCTTAGCGTGCCGCCGCCGTGGCGATACGGCCGGATGGGGGCGTGGTTAAGAAATCAATCCTGCGGAAGCGCCGCTGCGCCCACCCCCTTGCCCGCCTCGCGCGCCGGCGCGCAGGAAACGGACACCAGCCCGCCCCGCAACGTGACCATGGCGCCCGCCAGCGTGCGGCGGGCGCGGCGGGTGCCGGCGGCGACGCGGCGCATGCCCGAGAGCCAGTCCGCCAGCGCTTCCAGCTTCCCCAGTTCCACCGCCCCCTCCGTGGCATGGGCGGCCACGGCCCGTCCGAGCAGCCGCAGCGCGATCTCCGCCGGCAGAGCGAGATAGCCGGCGGCGTCATAGGCCGTCCCCTCCGCCCCGGTCCGGGAAAGGTCCGCCGCGGCGGCATCCACCGCCGCCTCCAGCGCGGCATCGGCCCGGCGGACCCGGGCCGCGAACAGCGCCAGCCGGCGGGCGTCGAGCCCCTCCGCCGCCAGCGCCGGCATCGCCCCGCGCCACCGGACGCGGGTGAAACGGTCGTCCGCATTCGACGGATCGGTGGCGAAGCCGACGCCGGCCTGCGCCAGCGTCGCCACCAGCCGCACCTTGGGGATCTCCAGCAGCGGCCGTACCAGCCGGACATCCGGCGCAATCGCCGTCTCCCGCGCCATGGCCCTGAGGCCGGCGAGTCCGCTACCGCGCGCGAGCCGCAGCAGCACGGTCTCGGCCTGATCGTCGAGGGTATGGGCCGTCAGCACGACTCCCGCCCCCGCCCGGCGCGCGGCCTGCGCCAGCAGGCGATAGCGGGCGGTTCGCGCGGCTTCCTGAAGCCCGGTGGCGGGCTTGGCCCCGGTCCAGCGCAGTGTCCGGTGGCTGACGCCGAGTTGCTTCGCCCGTGCCTTGACCATCGCGGCTTCATCGGCGGCGTCCGCTCGCAATCCGTGATCCACCGTCGCGGCGAGAAGGCGCGGGCCGGCCGGCAAATCCCGCCGCCAGCGGACCAGCAATTCCAGCAGAGCCATGGAATCCGGCCCTCCCGATACGGCGATCAGAAGGGCCGGCTCATGAGTCAGGCCATCGAAGACGGCATTGGCCTCGGCCGCCGAAACCGGCTGCGCCTCAGCATCGGACACGCTTGAGTTCCCGCTCCGCGCCCTGCCGCACGGCGGCGGCGGCCTTGGGATATTTGCGGCCGACCTCGTTGAAGGTCGCGCAGGCGGTTTCCTTTTCGCCCAGGGCGGCAAGGGACTGGCCGAGGCGCAGCAGCGAGTCCGGGGCGCGCGCCGCCGTCTCGTATTTGGTCGAGACGGTGAGGAACGAGGTCGCCGCGTCACGGTAGAGCTGGCGCTGGAACAGGCTTTCGCCCAGCCAGTATTCGGCATCCGCCCGGCGGGAGTCGTTCGGATAGCGTTCGAGGAAGCCGCGCATCGTCTGCTCGGCCTGCGCATATTCGCGCCGCAGGATGTAGCCATAGCCGAGGTCGAAATGATCCTTGGGCGACTGGCTCGGCGGCTCGACGGCCGCCACCTGCATGCCGGCCTGCGCCACCGGCGCATTCTGCGCGCCATAGGTCGCCGGCGGCGCAAGGGCGGGATCGGCGGCCGCCGCCCCGGCCATGGTCGAAAGGTCCAGCGGCGCGCCGGCGGACCGTCCACCGGGGGCACCGATATTGGCACCGACCTCGTCATCCGGGGTCGAGGCGCTGTGGGGAGAGCCCAGCGTGCGCGGCACGCCCGGCGCCTCAGGCGCCTGCGCGGGATCGAAAGCATCGCCCCGGCGCTGGCCGCCGCCCTGAGTCGGCGGCGCCGAAGGGGGCTGCTGGACGCGGGGCGGCGCGACGGCGGGCTGGCCGGGTTGAACCGCCTGCGGGCGGACCCCGCCACGGGCGCCCTGCGCGCCCTGCTCCTGGAAGCGATAGTCCGTATCGTCCTGCGCGCGTTTGAGCTGCTGTTCGAGTTGCTGGTTGCGATATTGCAACTGCTCGATGGCGCCGGTGAGCTGCCGGATCTGGCCTTCCAGTCGGTCGAGACGCACGACGAGATCGGAGCCCGACATCTGCGCCGTCTGGTCATGCCGGGACTGTTGCTGTCCGCCGCTGAACAGGCCGTCGAGCAGGCCGCCGGACTGAGCCGCCGCTGGCCCCGCACCGGCCACGAAAAGCGCGGCGACAAGGGTCAGCCTGCACAGGATCGAATCAGTCCTGGTTGAAGCGGTCTTGATCGAATCGGTTTTGGTCGAAGCGGTCATCGCGGGATCGCAGTTCTGCATCTGGAAACGCATCTTGGGCGTCGCGGCGCATCATCCGCCGCATATGCGCGACTATCGCCGGCCACGGGGCCAAAATATGTCGCGCCGGCAAATCTGTGCATGCCATGGCGAAATGACAACAACCCGAAACTGGAACCCGCAACCGGCGCAAACGGCAACGGCGCCTCGCGGCGCCGCTGCGAACTTCGACGATACCCCGCCGAAATCAGGACTGGGCGTTCAGCACCGTGACCGCGCGGCGGTTCTGCGACCAGCAGGAAATGTCGTTGCACACCGCCACCGGCCGTTCCTTGCCGTAGGAGATGGTGCGCATCCGCGCCGGCGAGACGCCACGGGAGGCGAGATAGTCACGCGCGGCCTGGGCGCGGCGGGCGCCGAGGGCGATGTTGTATTCCCGGGTGCCGCGCTCGTCCGCATGGCCCTCGATGGTGAAGGAATACTGGCCGTAGTTGTTCAGCCACTGCGCCTGCTTGTCGAGCGTCGCGCGGCTCTGCGGGGTCAGATCGGTCGAATCCGATTCGAAGAACACGCGGTCGCCGACATTGACCACGAAGTCCTGCTGGCTGCCGGGCGCACCCGCGCCGCCCGCACCGCCGGCTCCCGCCATCTGGTCGGTATTGCTGGCGCAGGCGCCCAGCGCCAGCACCACGGAAAACGCCGCAGCCAGCTTTGCGCCGCGGATGATACGCATCACACTCGTCATGCCGGTTGCTCCAATCTGCTCAGGTCCGGACGTCTTCCGGATGTACCGCGCTCTGGTTAACTGAAGGTTCTGTCAACCTTGACGAGGCGTTGCGGCAAACGCTCAAACCGCCCGCATCGCCGAAAACCCGTTGGCATGGTTACTGGATCGCAAATACGGCGGGATGGCGACATCGCGGCGGCGCGCCGCGGCGCGGCGTCGTTGCCGCCGTCGGTGATGCATCAGGACAACAGTGGCGACCAGGCGGGGTCGGACGCGAAGGCCGGAGTCTGCACCCGCTGCTCGTTCCGCCCGGTGATATCGACCGTGTAGAGCGACGGACCGGAATTGCCGCCGGGATCGCGGAAGAACATGATGACGCGGCCGTTCGGGCAGAAGGTCGGCCCTTCGTTGTGATAGCCATCGGCCAGGATGCGCTCGCCGGAGCCGTCCGGCCGCATGATGCCGATGCCGAAGCCGGCGCCGGGGGTCTGCCGCGTGAAGGCGATATAGTCCCCGCGCGGCGACCAGACCGGCGTCGAATAGCGGCCCTGGCCGAAGCTGATGCGCTGGGCCTGCCCGCCACCCGCACCCATCACATAGATCTGCTGTGTGCCGCCGCGATCTGATTCGAAACAGATGCGCTGGCCGTCCGGCGAATAGGACGGCGCGGTGTCGATGGCCGCAGTGTCGGTGAGCCGTGTCGTCGCCTTGGAGCGCAGGTCCATGACGAACAGCGAGGCGTTGCCCTGCTGCTGGAGGCTCATGATGACGCGCTGGCCGTCCGGCGAGAAACGCGGCGAGAAGGTCATGCCGGGGAAATTGCCGACGATCTCGCGCTGGCCCGTCTCGATGTTGAGCAGGAACACGCGCGGGTCGCCCTGGCCATAGGCCATGTAGGTGATTTCCTGCGTGGAGGGCGAAAAGCGCGGCGTCAGCACCAGATCCTGACCGCCGGTCAGGTAACGGATGTTGGCGCTGTCCTGATCCATGATGGCGAGACGCTTGACCCGACGATCCTTGGGGCCGGTCTCGTCCACGAACACCACGCGGCTGTCGAAATAACCCTTCTCGCCGGTCAGCCGCTCATAGATCGCGTCGGAGATGATATGGGCGATGCGCCGCCAGTTCTCCGCCGTGGTGAAATACTGCTGGCCGGTGAGCTGCTGGCTGGCGAACACGTCCCAAAGGCGGAATTCCGCCTTCAGCCGCCCGTCGGGCTGGCGCGTGAGCCGGCCGGTGACGAGCGCCTGGGCCTTGATGGCGCTCCATTCCGAGAAGCGCGGCTGCGCGTCGATGGTGTTGATCTTTTCCAGATAGGCAGCCTGATCGATCGGCGCGAACAGGCCGCTGCGGCGCAGGTTGTTGGCGATGATCCCGGTGACGGCGCGCGCGGTCTGCGGGTCCTGCAACTGGACGCCGGTGAAATCCGGCAGCGCGATGGGGATCGGCTGGAGCGTGCCTTGCGTGATGTCCAGCTTGAGCTGCGCCAGCGCCGTGCGCGGCGCAAAGCCCGCGAGCGCCCCGGCGCCGAGCCCCGCGCCGAGCATCAGGGCGCCGCGTCGGCTCAGTCCCGGTGCCGGCAGGGGCTGTACTGACTCTCCGGCAATCAGCGGGCTGCGGGCAGGAAGGCGCGATTGAAGAAGCGGTTTTTGCATGTCGGATCGCAACATCGGCTCGTCATTTCAAAATCGTTAGGGGCGTCAACCGCCGAACATTTCCCGGGGATCGAAGGTGATCTCGATATCCTTCCAGGATTCATAGGTTTCCTTGCGGAGCATCTCGTAGGGCTGGCCCCGGAAAAGCGCGCGGATGGCGCTCGCGGCCGCGGCATCGGCCTGCGCACTGTTGCCCTTGCGGATGATTTCCGCCGGCCGCGCGATGCGGCCTTCGCGGGTGAGCTGGACGCGGATCAGCACCACCAGTTCGTCCGGATTGCTGGCGTTGGCCGGCGGGTTCCACAATTCACGCAGGCGCGCGCGCAGGGCGTCGAGTTCGCTCATCGACAGGCGCGCCGACTGGCCCTTGGACGTGCCCAGCGCCGGCGTGGAATTGAGCGCCTCCCCGGCCGCAGCCTCGCGGCGCGGCGCCTGCTTGTCGAGCAGCGCCGCCACCTTGTCGAAGTCGAGCTTCTTCTGGGGCTGGGTCTTTTCCGGCGTCGGCTGCGGCCTGGCCTCGGCGGTCTTCGGCTCCGGTTTTTTCGGCGGCAGCTTCGGCGGCGGCTTGGCTGCTTCCTTCTTCAGCGCCTCGGCGATGGGGTCGGGTTTCGGCTCGGCCTTGGCCTGCTTGGGCGGCTCCGGCTTGGGCTCGGGCTTGACCTCCGGCTTCGGCGGCTCGGCCTTGGCCTCCTTCGGAGGCTCGGGCTTCTTCTCCGGCGCCGGAGGCGGCGGCGCGGCTTCCTGCGCCGCCTTGATCTCGGGCTTCTTCTCCTCGACCTTGGTGTCGGGATCGTCCACCACCTTGGGTGTTTCCGCGACCTTCTCCACCAGCGGCTTGGCCGGCTCCTTCAGCTTGGCGTTCTTGGAGCCCTTGGTGATTTCGGAAAATTCCTTTGCGCTGATGACGTCCACCGGCAGCGCCTCGGACTGGAGCGCCTTCAGCGGCCGCCCCGTGAACGAGACCACGCCCCAGGCGACCAGGGCGATATGTGCAACCACGGAAACTGTGAAACCCGCCCTCATGGCTGGCCTGCACTCCTTCTGCCTGCCGGCGGCATCGGGCTGCGATGCGGACCGGCGAACCGTTCGAAACGCGCTGCGGGGCCAGTTTCGCTGCCTGCCTCACGACCTGCTTCACGATCCCTGCTCCACTTCCGTCACCAGCGCCACGCGCTTGAAACCGGCGCCGGAGAGGCGGCCCATCACCTGCATCATCGCGCCATAGTTGGCTTTCTGGTCGCCGCGCACGAAGATGCGTTCATCCTTGCCGCCACGGGCCTCCGCAATGGCGGTCAGCTTCGGGACGAGGTCCTCCATTGCCACCTCGGTGTTCTGGAGGAAGATCTTGCCGTCCGCCTGCACCGACAGCGCCAGCGGCTCCTGATCCTGCTGATCGAGGCTTTTAGCCTGGGATTGCGGCAGGTCGATGGGCACGCCGACGGTCAAAAGCGGCGCAGACACCATGAAGATGATGAGCAACACCAGCATGACGTCCACCATCGGCGTCACGTTGATCTCGGCCATCACGCCGACGCGGCGACGGCCGCGGCGACCGGTCGGCCTCGCGCTGCTCGCTCCACCCATGCCCATCAGGCCGCCCTCATGCCAGGCACCACTCCGGCCTTCTCATGCCCGCTCGTCGATCTGGCGGGACAGAATCGCTGAAAATTCGTCGGCGAAGCCTTCCAGGCGCTGGGCCTGTTTGTTCACCTCGGAGCTGAACTTGTTATAGAAAATGGTCGCGGGGATGGCAGCAATCAGGCCAATTGCGGTCGCGAACAGCGCCTCCGCGATGCCCGGAGCGACCACCGCCAGCGAGGTGTTCTTGGATGCGGCGATGGACTGGAAGCTGTTCATGATGCCCCAGACCGTGCCGAACAGGCCGACGAAGGGGCCGGCGGACCCCACCGTCGCCAGCACCAGCAGGCGGCGCTCCAGCCGCTCGACCTCGCGCGCGATGGTGACGTCCATCACTTTCTCGATGCGCATCTGAAGGCCCGCGAAGGACCGCGAGGAACTCTCGAAGCTGCGCTTCCATTCCCGCATCGCGGCCACGAACAGCGCCGCCATGGAGTGAGTCGGCCGCGCCGACAGGGAGCGATAAAGCTCCTCAAGCGACTGGCCGGACCAGAACGCCTCCTCGAACCGGTCCATGGAGGACTTGGTCCGGCGATACAGCAGGGTCTTGTCCACGGCGATGGCCCAGACCCAGACCGAACAGACGATCAGGCCGAGCATCACGAATTTCACGACCCAATGGGCCTGCCAGAACAGCCCGATCAGGGACAGATCGGCGGAAACGGGCAAAGCGTCGGCAGGGTTCATCACTCACGTCCTCTGGCGGCTCGCGCGGCCGTCGCGACACCCCGCGGGTGCGGCCGGACCTGCGAACGATCCCCCGACCCCGCTTCCGCCGCATCACCTCGGCAGGAAAGGTGTCCGAACTACGGCCTTGCGCGCCGAAATCCAACGCTCAACCAATGCATTTCATGATTAATGTTCGGTTACCGACAGGCTCCGGCCGCGCCGGACGGAGGACCGCCGAGACCGCCCGGCGGAGCGGACGCGCCGAAGAACGGCGGGCAAACGGCGGAAATCCGATGTCAGAACGCAGCAACGCCCGCCAGAGGCGGGCGCTGCATCATTTCAGGATGAGCCGGTTCGAAACTCAATGCTAAATGTTGGCATCAAGTGCCGGTGTCAGCTCTCGGCCGGCGGCGGGGTGTCGGCGGTGCCGCCGGGGCGGCGCTGGGCCATGAACTGGTCGAACTCGGTTTTGTCCTTGGCGAAGCGCAGCCGCTCAAGAAACTCCTTGAATTCGCGCTGCTCTTCTTCGAGGCGGCGCAGCGTCTCGGTGCGGTATTCATCGAAGGCGCTGTTGCCGCTGGAGGGCTGACCGCCCCAACCACCGAAGCCGAAGCCCGATGGGCCGCTGCCGCCGGGCGATCCGCCCATGCGCTCGCGCATGCGGTCCATCTTGGCCTGCATCCGCTCCATTTTGTGCTGCCAGCGGCCATTTCCGCCGCCATATCCCGAACATCCCATTCGTCCGCTCCCGAACATGTAGACGAGGGTCGCAAGACCCAGCGGCCACCAGATGATGAAGCCGAGGACCATCAGGGCGATCCAGGCCGGCCGTCCCATTTCGTCGATTTTCGCAGTGATCGGCATGAGGGGCCTCTCGTGTGTTAATGTTATTAACATTCACATAGGTAACACGGCCAGGTCGGATGTCAAGCGCGACACGCTGTCATGCGGTTGCTTTTTTCGGGCCGGCGGCGCGGCCGACCAAACGGGCGCTTTTTTCAGGTGGCCCCGTCCGGGGAGATTCCAAGACCCCGCAGGCCCAGACCTTGCAGATAAACCAGCACGCCGGCCTCCAGCAGGTCCTCGGCGGACATCGGCAGGCTGCGCCGGGCCCCATCAGGCCGGGCGAACAGCGACGCGATGCCGTGGGACATGGACCAGATGTGCAATGCCATCATCAGCGCAGGGGGACGCTTGCCGGCGGGCAGCTCCGCAACCAGCGTTTCGGCCGCCTGCCGCAGGACATTGAAGGCCCGCTCGCCGGCCGCGCGCAATTCGGGATTGCCATCAAGCGGCACCCCGGCTTCGAACATCGCGGAGTAATAGGCTGGCTGGCCGCGCGCGAAGGCAAGATAAGCCTTGCCCAGCCGATCAAACGCCCCATGGGGATCA
>Ga0180218_1001682_pt1 | contig 12860 bp, 6 predicted proteins | sample eDN3rd37CKraftBY_FD_151334 | JGI IMG/M metagenome (GOLD analysis project Ga0180218, IMG submission 151334) | Enriched backyard soil microbial communities from Emeryville, California, USA - eDNA 3rd pass 37_C Kraft BY (version 2) (version 2) | ecosystem: Environmental > Terrestrial > Soil >... | reverse complement strand
GATTCTGCCAGGCGTCAAATATGAAGAAATCGACTACCGCACCGCGCGGATCGTGCGCCTCGCCCCCGAGATGACCGATTTCGACATGCGCATCAAGGCGATGGACGAGGCCGGCGTCGATGTCGCGGTGATCAGCCTCACCGCGCCCAACGTCTATTTCGGCGATGCCGAATATAGCGCGCGCCTCGCCCGTCAGGTGAACGACGACTTCGCCGCCGCCGAGAGCAAATATGCCGGCCGCATCCGCTGGATGGCCTCGTTGCCATGGCAGTTCCCGGAGCAGGCCATCGCGGAGCTGAAGCGGGCCAAGGACAAGGGCGCCTCCGCGGTGTGCACCCTGACCAATATTTCCGGGGTGCCGCTTACCGATCCGCGGTTCCGGTCGATCTGGGCCGCGATCGAGGCCGCCGATCTGCCCGTTTTCGTCCATCCGACGACGCCTTATGTCGATGGCATGGGGTTGAGCCAGTACGGGCTCGCCAACACGATCGGCTTCACCTCGGAAAGCAGCCTGTGCTTCGCGCGGATGATTCTCGACGGTTTCCTCGACGCCTTTCCGACGCTCAAGCTCATCGCCTGCCACGGTGGCGGCGCTTTGCCCTACCTGATCGGCCGTTTCGACAAGATGTGGGAAAAGACCACGAGCGAGCGCAAGGTGCAGTCGCCGCCGAGCACCTATCTGCGCCGGATCTATTTCGATTCGATCGTCTACGATCAGCAGACGCTGGATTTTCTCGTCAAGGTGGCGGGCGCGGACCGCGTCCTCTACGGTTCCGACTATCCGTTCCTGATCGGTGACATGAAGGGCATCCTCGCCCGGGTCGATGCGCTGCCCGCCGCCCAGCGGGATGCCGTCCGGGGCGGGAATGCCAAGCAACTCTTCAAGTTCTGAAACCATCATCAACGAAAGCAAGCGTGAAAATCGCGCAAGGGGAAAACACATGAACATCATGACCAGGGGGCGCCGCCCGGCGGGCCTGTTACGCACCAGCCTGATCGCGCTTCTCGCCGCGGCCGGCACGAGCGGGATTGCGCAGGCGCAGGACGCCGCGAGCACCGCGCCCGCCGCCGCCGCGGACGAGGCGCCGGGCGAAATCATCGTCACCGGCTCGCGGATCGCGCGCACCGGCTTCACGACGCCGACGCCGGTCACGGTTGTCGGCGCGGCACGCATCGAAACGCTTGCGGCCACCAACGTCGGCGACGTCCTGAATCAGGTGCCGGCCTTCCGCGCGACGAGTTCGCCGACCACGGCCGGCGTCACCATCGGCGGCGGCGGCGCGCGCACCGTCGATCTGCGCGGCCTCGGCGCGCCGCGCACCCTGGTGCTGGTCGATGGCCGCCGCTTCGTGCAGAGCACGGCGGAAGGCACCGTCGACACCAACCTCATTCCCAGCATTCTGATCGACCGGATCGAGGTCGTGACCGGCGGCGCTTCGGCGGCCTACGGCTCCGACGCGGTCGCGGGCGTGGTCAACTTCATCCTCGACAAGAAGCTGGACGGCCTGAAGGGCAGCATCCAGCAGGGCATTTCCGAGCGCGGCGACGATCGCGAGACGATGTTCTCGCTGGCGGGCGGCACCAGCTTCGCCGGCGGCAACGGCCATATCGTGATCGGCGGCGAATATGACGACGCCAAGGGTGTCGGCGGCTGCGTCACCCGCAGCTTCTGCGCCGGCGAATGGCAGGTGCTGACCAACTCGACGCCGGGCGTGACCGGCTATCCGGCTTTCTATCTCACCAACGACGTTCACACCGCGCTGCTCACCCAGGGCGGCCTGATCAACGCCGGGCCGCTGCGCGGGACGCAGTTCCTCGCGGACGGTACGCCGGCGCCCTTCGAATATGGCATTCTGCCCGGCCTGTTCATGGGCGGCGGCAGCGGCCACGGCCAGAATCCGTTCCGCACGGCGGGCGTCATCAAGGTGCCGGTCGAACGCTATAACATCTACAGCCGCGCCCAGTATGAGTTCGGCTCGACCACCGCTTTCGTGGAAGGGTCGTATGGTCGGGTGCGGGTGATCACGCCCGCATCGCAGATTCGCGATACCGGCATCATCATCCAGCGCGACAACCCGTATCTGCCGGATTCGATCCGCGACCAGTTGCCGGCGGACGGTTCGGTCAAGATCGGCCGCGCCGGCGACGACCTCGGCTTCGCGATCGGTCGCACCAAGGTCGAGACCTATCGCGCCGTGGCCGGGCTGGAAGGCAAGCTCGGCAGCCGCTGGTCGTGGGATGCCTATTACCAGTATGGCCAGACCAATTTCGACCAGACCGTCACCAACAACCGGATCAACGCGAACTTCACGCGGGCCGTCAATGCGGTGATCGATCCGGATACCGGCAACATCGTCTGCGCCGACACCATCAGCCCCGATCCGGCGGTGCGGGCGGCGGCGGCCGGGTGCCAGCCGCTCAATATCATCGGCCAGAACCGTTTCAGCCCCGAGGCCAAGGCGTACACCTACGGCACCTCGCAGCAGAATACGCGGCTGACGCAGCATGTCGTCGCGGCGAACCTGCGCGGCGATCTGGTCGATCTGTGGGCGGGGCCGCTCAGCGTCGCGGCGGGCTTCGAATTTCGCCGCGATCTGATCAGTGGCACCTCGGATCCGATCTCGCAGGCCAACGGCTTCTATATCACCAACGCTGTCGCCTTCAGCCCGCCGGCGGTGAAAGTGACCGAGGGCTATCTGGAGGCCGTGCTGCCGTTGCTGCGCGACGCGCCCCTCGCCCGGTCGCTCGAACTGAACGGCGCGGTCCGCCGGACGCACTACAGCACCAGCGGTAACGTCACGACGTGGAAGATCGGCGGGGTTTATGAGCCGGTCGAGTCGATCCGCTTCCGCGCCACGCGGTCGCGCGATATCCGCGCGCCCAACGTCAACGAACTGTTTCTGCCGCTGACGACCAGCTTCAGTTCGGTTCTCGACAAGGAAACCGGGGACAACCCGCTCGTCCCGATCCTGCGCGGCGGCAATCCCAATCTCAAGCCCGAGATCGCCGACACCACCACGGTCGGCGTCATTCTCAGCCCGCGTGGTTTCCTGCAGGGGCTGCGGCTCGCGGTCGATTATTACGACATCAAGATCGATAATGCGATCAACACGCTCGGAGCGCAGGTAATCGCCAATAACTGCTACGCCGGCGTGGCGGAGTTCTGCGCGCTGATCCAGCGTGATGCGGATAACAAGCTCGTTCGTATCACCGACAGCTTCCTTAATGTCGCCCAGTTGAGGACGCGCGGTATCGATTTCGAATTGGACTACAGCGTGCCGGTGTCCGCCAGCGATATGCTGACCTTGCGGGCGCTCGCGACCTATGTCGACAAGCTGGAGCTGGGCGGGGTCGACCGTGCCGGGATGACCGGTATTCCGGTGAGCGGCATCCCCGGTATTCCGGATTGGACTGTCGATACGACGATCACCTGGGATCACGATCCGGTCTCGCTGACCCTCCAGGGCCGGTATATCAGCGCCGGCAAATATGACGTGACGCTGATCGGCCCGGACGATCCCCGGTACAAGATCACTCTGCCGAACAGCATCAACGACAACACGGTGCCGAGCTACTTCCTGTTCAATCTGTCGGGCAGTGTCGACATCGTCAATGACGGGGGACGCAAGTTCCAGATCTTCGGGGCGGTCAACAACCTCTTCGATCGTCAGCCGCCGTTGGCACCCGGTTCGACCGGCTACACCAACGCGATCCTGTTCGATCAGGTCGGCCGCACCTTCCGGGTCGGCGCCCGCTTCAAATATTGATCGTCGGAGGGGCGCCAGCGATGGCGCCCCTCGTTTTTTGAAGGGGGAGGCGCGATGGCGATTCGGCGGATAGCAACCGAGGAAGCGTTCGCGCTCGATACGCAACTGGCCGCGCTCAAGCGGGCGCGGCTGGATCATCCCGACGATAGCGATGCCGCGTTCTGGTCGATGGTGCTGGACGGCGGCTATGAGGATATTGTCGGCGGGCTGCTCGACCTCGGCGAGGAACGGGTGCGCGTGATGGACGCGTATGGCATCGACATGCACGTCCTGCTGCTGACATCGCCCGGCGTCCAGCTGCTCGACGCGGACGCCGCGGCCAGCCTTGCGACCCTGGCGAACGATCGTCTCGCCGAGGCGATCGCCCGCTATCCGATGCGTTTTGCCGGTCTGGCGAGCTTCGCCCCGCAGGATCCGATGCGCGCGGCCAAGGAGATGGAGCGTGCGGCCGGCGCGCTCAAGCTCAACGGGTTCGTCGTCAACAGCCACACCAACGGCGAATATCTCGACGAGCCGCGTTATTGGCCGATCCTCGAGGCGGCGGCGGCGCTCGGCAAGCCGCTCTATATCCATCCGAGAACGCTGCCGCCGGGCGCCACCGCGCCCTATCTGTCGCGGCGGCTGACCGGCGGGATATGGGGCTATGCGGCCGAGACCGGGCTGCACGCGATGCGCCTGATCATGGCCGGCGTGTTCGATCGGTTGCCCGATCTGCGGATCATTCTCGGCCATATGGGCGAAGGCCTGCCTTATTGGCTGTACCGGATCGATTACATGTTCGAGCTCCAGCAGCGGCAGGTGCGCTCGCCGCTCGAGCATCGGCCGAGCGACTATTTCAAGCGTAATTTCGCTATCACCACCAGCGGCATGAACGATGCCGACGTCCTGGACTTCTGCCTGAAGAAGGTGGGAGCCGACAATATCATGTGGGCGGTGGACTATCCCTATCAGGATAGCGCCGGGGCGGTAGCGTTTCTGGAGGATGCCGCGATCGATTCAGCGGCCAAAGCCAAAATCTGGGGCGGCAATGCGGAGCGGATATTCGGCATCGCGCCGCGCCCGCCGGAAAGGAAGAACTCGTGACCGACACTCGTGGCGCGAACGGCGCGCAGACTAGCCAAACCCGGATCCGGCGGATCGCCACCGAGGAGGCGTTCGCGATCCCCGAGCAGATGGATGCGCTCCGCGTCCTGACCGAGCAGGACGGCGGCGGCGCCGACGTGCCGTTCTGGCGGATGATGACGCACGACGCCAACCCGTTCGCGCAGCGCGTCTATCGCCAGCTTCTCGATCTCGAGGGCGAGCGGCTCGCGATCATGGATGACCAGGGCGTCGATATGCACGTTCTTGCCGTGACGTCGCCGGGCGTACAGATGTTCCCGGCCGCGCAGGCGGTGCCGATGGCGGTGCTGGCCAACGACCGGCTGGCCGCGGTGATCGCGGCGCACCCCCGCCGTTTCGCCGGGCTCGCCACGATCGCGCCGCAGGATCCGGCGGCGGCCGCCAGGGAAATCGCCCGCGCGGTGGGCGGTCTCGGGCTCAACGGCGTGATGATCAATTCGCATACGTTCGACGAATATCTCGACGAGGACAAGTTCCTGCCGATCTTCGAGGCGGCGGACGCCCATGGCGCGCCGATCTACATCCATCCGCGCGCGCCCTCCGCGGGCATGGCCCAGCCCTACCTCAAATATGGGCTGGAGACCGCGATCTGGGGCTACGGCATGGAGACCGGGCTGCATGCCGTCCGGCTGATCATGTCGGGCATCTTCGATCGCTTTCCCAAGCTCAAGGTGATCCTCGGCCATATGGGCGAGGGGCTGCCCTTCTGGCTGTGGCGCCTCGATTACATGTTCGCCAACGGCTCCAACCGGCCCAGTCTCGCCCGGCTTCCGAGCGACTATATGCGCGACAACTTCATGATCACCACCAGCGGCATGAACTGGCCAAAAGTGCTCAATTTCTGTATCGACGCGGTCGGCATCGACAATATCATGTGGGCGATCGACTACCCCTATCAGGAAACTCCGGGCGCGATATCCTTCTTCGATGCCATGCCGTTGTCCGATGACGACAAGGCAAAGATCTATCACCGCAACGCGGAGCGTGTCTTCGGCATCGCGCCGGCCTGAGCCCGCGTCGCCCCGTTAACGAACGATAATATGACGAGCATGCCTGAGGGCGCCCATGAGGGCGAGGCCCGTAACATCGAAGACGCCGATCCCGACGAACTGATCGCGCTCTGGCTTCAGTCCGACGAGATTCGGGTGGTCCATCGGCTGCTGCTGCTGGCGCGGAAGATCGACCGGGCGACCGCGCGGGCGGTGCGGGAGAGCCCGGCCGCGCTGACCCTTGCCGAGTGGCGCGTGCTCAGCCGGCTGGTCCTGCTGACCGAGGCGCCGGTCAGCGAGATCGCGGCGACCGCCTCGGTCGATACGGCCGAGGTCAGCCGGGCGGCGGATCGGCTTCAGGCGCGCGGCCTGATCCGCCGCGACGAAAGCGAGCGCGCCCGGCGCCGGGTCCGCCTGCTGAGCCTGACGCCGGCGGGCAGGCGGCTGGCGAGCCGGATCGGTGATGAACGGCGGCGCTACTTCACCAGCCTGATCGACCTGCTCAGCGCCGAGGAGAGCCGCTGGCTGGAAAGCATCCTGAACCGCCTCCTCGAGGAGGCGACCAGCCGCGCCGCCGCCGCGCCCGCGCCGCGCCGCCGTGCCAGCCGGCGCCGGCCGGCGGCCGACTGAGCGAGCGATCGCGCGGGCCGCGCCCGGCCGGGGCGGCTCCCGGCCTGCTGCGCTCACAGCCCTTTTATTGTCGTGGTTCGTCGGCGCGGGCGGGCGAGGCCGTCCGCCTCGCGCTCACGCTACCGGGCGACGATCAGGTCGCCGGTCATGCCGGGGTGAAACCGGCAGATGAAATGAATTTTGCCGGCCTTACGCAGCACGGTTTTCGCGCGCTTGTTCGGGTTGAGATCGACGTTGAAGCTCTTGTCGGTGGCGGTGGCGGTGTGGCGGAACAGGTCTTCATTGACCCATTCGATCGTGTCGCCGACATGTAGCCCCTTGGGCATCGGGCCGAACTGCATCGCCTTCATCACGACGCTATATGTCTTGCCGGCGGCGAGGGCCGGGGTGGGTGCGGCGACGAGCGCCGCCCCCATCAACGGACATAGCGCGCGACGAACCCAGGCGATCATCGCGCGGCGGCTCATTTCAGCGCCTGGGCGATCTGCTCGGCGTGGGTCTGATGCTCGGTGAACACCTTGAGCCCGGTCTCCAGCAGCGCCTTCAGTTCGGGGTTTTGGGCGCTCGGGATCAGCGTGCTCGAAAGCGCGCCGTTGACGGTCTTATGAAAGGCGACCTCGTTGTCGATATAGGCTTTGTCGAACGCCTTGCCGCTCAGCCCCTCATAAGTCTTGAGCTTGGTTGCCGCATCGGCCGAGAGCGCCTGGCTGGTGGGGTTGTCCTCCGGCGTCACCTTGAGTTTGCCGACCAGCGCGAGGGCCTGCTTGTTCACCGCCTGATGGTCGCGGACCATCTCCTCGGCGAAGGCGCGAACCTGCTTGTCTTTCGATTTCTTGAGCGCCTGCTCGCCCGCCGTCACGTCAATCTGCCCCGCCGTGTAGGCGATATGGGCGATCTGGGCATCGTTCGGATCGGCGGCTTCGGCCGCAAACGGGATCGCCAGCGCAAGCGCGGCCGCGAAACCTATCAATTTCCTCATAATATGTGCTCCGTTTCGGGGAGGCTCATAGGCCCCTCGCCGATTAGATGGCGGCGCCCGGGCAAGGTTCCCGGGCGCGCTGAATTTGGCGAGAGACGGCATTGGAGCCGTGTGCCACTGGATTTTGCGGGCCTGAGCCGGCACTGTGGGCGGGACAGGCGGCGAGGAGACCGGGATGCGGTGGTGTCGGGCGCGATGGCTGATCCTGCTGCTCGCGCTCGGGCCGGTCGCGGCGGCGGGCGATACCAGCCCGACGGTGGTGACGGCGGTGCCCGGCGGGGGCGGCCGGGGTGAAGCGATCGAGCGCTTCACGGTGCGCTTTTCGGAGCCGATCATTCCGCTCGGCGATCCCCGCGCGGCCTCCCCGTTCACCGTCGCCTGCCCGGTCGGCGGCGAGGGGCGCTGGATCGACCAGAAAAGCTGGGTCTACGAGTTCGCGCGGCCGCTGCCCGGCGGCGTCTCCTGCGGCTTCACCCTGAAGGACAAGCTCGCGAGCCTGCGCGGCGCGGCGGTCGGCGGTCAGCGGCGCTTCACGATCGACACCGGCGGGCCGGCGGCGCGCGCGGTGCTGCCGTCGCGCTACGGCGGCGCGATCGAAGAGGATCAGGTCTTTCTCGTCGCGGCGAACGTCGCGCCCGATCGCGCTTCGGTCGCCGCCAACGCATATTGCGCGGTCGATGGCGTCGGCGAGAAGATCGCGGTCGACCTGCTCGCTCCCGATCTGCCCGGCAGGCTGCTCGCGGCGCTCGGCGCCGGCCGCTACGAAGTCTCCGGTTTCCTTGAGGAGGCCGGCCAGCCCGGCGCGCTCCCCGCCGCCGCCGCCGAGCGCGCCGCCGTGACCGCGAACATGGTCGCGCTCAAATGTCGCCGCCCGTTGCCGCCGGGTCACGACGTGGCGCTGGTCTGGGGCGCCGGGATCGCCGCGCCGGGCGGGCGCACCGCCGGCAAGGATCAGCGGTTCGATTTCACCGTCCGCAAGGCGTTCGAGGCGCGTTTCGAATGTTCGCGGGTGAACCCGAGGGCCGGGTGCAATCCGGTCGAGAAGGCAAGGCTGCGGTTCACCGCGCCGATCGCGATCGAGACGGCCCGGGCGATCCGCATCCGGCTCGCCTCGGGCCGCGAAATCGCGCCCGACATCGCCGGCGAGGACGGGGACGGCGGCCGGATCGCCGCTACCGTCAGTGACGTCACGTTCAAGGCGCCGCTCCCCGCCGGCATGGCCGGGAGCGTGCGGCTGCCGGCCGGGGTGGTGGACGAGAGCGGCCGGCCGCTTGCCAATGCGACGCGCTTCCCGCTCGCCGTCCAGTTCGACGTCGCGCCGCCGCTGGTGAAGTTCGCGGCGCCGTTCGGCATATTGGAGGCGGGCGAGGGCGGTGTCCTGCCGGTCACGGTCCGCAATGTCGAGCCGTCGCTCGCCGGGCGCGCGCTTGCCAGCGTCGCGGGCCAGGTCGCGCGGGTCAAGGGCGAGGACGGTGCCGTCGCCGATTGGCTGCGCCGGATCGACCAGGCGAACCGCAACGATTTCCGCGAGGAAGGCGAAGGCAAGGCGGCGCATACCGTGAATTACACCGGCACCACGCCGCTGCTCGCCAAAGCGGCCGCCAATCCGATCACGGTCGCGTTGCCCGGCAAGGGCAAGCAGTTCGAGGTGGTCGGCATCCCGCTCGCCAAGCCGGGCTTCTACGTCGTCGAGCTGGCGAGCCCGGCGCTCGGCCGCGCGCTGCTCGGCCGCCCCGCCACGCGCTATGTGACCGCCGGCGCCCTCGTCACCAACATGGCGGTCCATTTCGAATGGGGCCGGTCCTCGTCGCTGGTCTGGGTGACGGCGCTGGACAGCGGCGATCCCGTTCCCGGCGCGGATATCCGCGTCACCGACAGCTGCACCGGCAGGATGCTTGCCGAAGGGCGTGCCGACGCGGTCGGCCGGCTGCGCGTCAACGGCTCGCTCACCGAGCCCGAGACCTATGGCAGCTGCGACGAGAATTCGCCGCATCCGCTGATGGTGTCGGCGCGCAAGGCGGGCGATTTCAGCTTCACGCTGACGAGCTGGGGCGAAGGCATCCGCCCCTATGATTTCGACCTGCCCTACGGCTACGGCGAAACGGCGGACATCTTCCACACCCTGTTCGACCGCGCCCTGCTCCGCGCCGGCGACACGGTGAACATGAAGCATATCGTCCGTCGCCCGGTCGCCGCCGGTTTCGCCTTCACCGGCGCGCGGAAAGGCGTGCTGCGTCTCAGCCATCGGGGCTCAGATACCCATTTCGACCTGCCGGTCGCGATCGGCGCGGACGGCATCGGCGAGACGCGATGGACCGCGCCCGCCGCTGCGCCGCAGGGCGATTACGCGCTGTCGTTCGTGTTCGGCGACACGACGATCTACACCGAGCAGACCCTGCGGGTGGACGAATACCGGCTGCCGACGATGCGCGCGACGATCTCCGGCCCGAAAACGCCGGCGATCCGGCCGCGCGCGCTGCCGCTCGATCTCTATGCCGGCTATCTCTCGGGCGGCGGCGCGTCGAACCTGCCGGTCAGCGTCCGCGCCGCGTTCGACGAGGATTACGCCACGCCCAAGGGCTGGGAGGGGTGGAGCTTCGGTGGTAAGGCGATCGTCGAGGGCGTCCGCCCGCTCGATGGCGACGGCGAAGAGATCGGCGCGGCGCTGCCCCCCGCGCAGACCGTCCCGCTGACGCTCGGCGGCGACGGCACCGCGCGCACCAGCATCGCGATCCCGGCCACGATCGACCGGCCGATGCGGCTCGCGGTCGAAATGGATTATCAGGACGCGAATGGCGAGGTGCTGACCGCGTCCAGCCGGATCCCGATCCATCCGGCCGGCGTCCAGGTCGGCCTCAAGACCGACGGCTGGATGATGAAGGCGGACGATCTGCGCCTCAAGCTGGTCGTCCTCGATCTCGAAGGCCGCCCGGTGGCGGGCAAGAAGGTCGCGGTCACGCTCTACAGCCGGGAGATACTCTCCGCGCGTCGCCGGCTGATCGGCGGGTTCTACGCCTATGACAACAATGCCCGGACCCGGCAGCTGCCGGGCAGTTGCGTGACCACCACCGACGCCCAGGGTCTCGCGTCGTGCCGGATGGAACCCGATGTCTCGGGCGAAATCTACGCGGTCGCCTCGGCCAATGACGGCGCCGGCAACGTCAGCCGCGCGGTGCGCTCGATCTGGCTGGCGGGCAGCGACGACTGGTGGTTCGGCGGCGACAATGGCGACCGCATGGATCTGGTCCCCGAGCAGCGCGCGTACAAGGCGAACGAGACCGCCCGGCTGCAGGTCCGTATGCCGTTCCGGCGCGCGACCGCGCTCGTCACGGTCGAGCGCGAGGGCGTCCTTACCAGCTTCGTGACCCGGCTCTCGGGCAAGAATCCGGTGGTCGAGGTGCCGCTCGCCGGGCATTACGCGCCCAACGTCTACGTCTCGGTGCTTGCGGTGCGTGGGCGGATCGCGGGCTGGCGGCTGTGGCTCGCCGATCTCGCGCGCAAATGGCATTTGCCGTTTTTCAGCCGGGAAGGCGCGAGTCCCACGGCGCTGGTCGATCTCGCTAAGCCCAGCTATCGCCTCGGTATCGCGAAGCTCAGCGTCGGCTGGGACGCCCATCGCCTCGCGGTCGACGTCAAGACCGACAAGGCCGCCTATCGCGTGCGCGACGTCGCCCGGGTGTCGGTGCAGGTCCGCGATGCGGCGGGCGCGCCGCCGCGCTCGGCCGAAATCGCCTTTGCCGCCGTCGACGAGGCGTTGCTCCAGCTGGCGCCCAATCCCAGCTGGGCGCTGCTCGACGCGGTGATGGGCGAGCGGCCGCTCTCGGTGCTGACCGCGACCGCGCAGACCCAGGTGGTCGGCAAGCGTCATTATGGGCGCAAGGCAGTGGCGGCGGGCGGTGGCGGCGGCGGCGACCTTGCCGCGCTCAACCGCGCCGATTTCCGTCCGGTCCTGCTCTGGCGCGGCCGGGTGAAGCTCGACGCGCGGGGCCAGGCGAAACTGGCGGTGCCGCTGTCCGATTCGCTATCCGCGTTCCGAATGGTGGCGATCGCGACCGCCGGGCCGGACCGGTTCGGCACCGGCGAGACCAGCGTCCGCACCACCCAGGATCTGACGCTCTATTCGGGTCTGCCGCCGCTGGTCCGCACCGGCGACCGCTATGGCGCGAGCTTCACGCTCCGCAACGGCACCGACAAGCCGATGCGAGTGACGGCCACGGTCGAGATGCGCCCGCGCGTCGCGATGGGCCCGGCGCTGACCGTCACGATTCCGGCCCACGGCGCGGTGCCGGTGACGTGGCACCTCACCGCGCCGGCGGGGGGCGAGGATCTGGCCTGGACCGTGAGGGCGCGCTCGGCCGATGGCCGCGCGGCGGATCACCTTTCGGTCAGTCAGACGGTGGTGCCAGCGGTGCCGGTGACGACCTGGGCGGCAACCCTGCTCCGGGTCGGTCCGGAAAGCCGTGTCGCGGTGACGCCGCCGGCCGGGGCGCTGCCCGGTCGGGGTGGCGTCGAGGTGCGGCTGACGGCGAGCCTCGCGCCCCCGCTCGACGGGGTGCGCGCCTATATGGCGGCCTATCCCTACGCCTGCTTCGAACAGCGGTTGTCGAAGGCGGTGGTCGCGGAGGACGCTGCCGCCTGGAGCCGCCTCGCCGGTGACATTCCGGCCTATCTCGATCGCGATGGCCTGCTGCGCTATTTTCCGAACGAGGCGCTTGCGGGCAGCGAAGCGCTCACCGCCTACGTTCTTTCGATCACCGCCGAGGCCGGCTTCACCGTACCCGACGCGCCGCGCGCGCGGATGCTCGCGGCGCTGCGTGCGGTGGTCGACGGCCGGCTCAAACGCGAGAGCGAGGCGAGCGGCGACGCCCGCTTCCAGCGGCTGGCGGCGCTCGCCGCGCTCGCCCGCAACGGCGCGGCGACGCCGGCGATGCTCGGCCAGATCGGCCTCGAACCCGCCGCGATGCCGACCGCGCTGCTCGCCGACTGGCTGGTGACGGTGCGCGCGGTGCCGGGGGCCGATCCCAAACTCGGCGTCGCGGCGGAGGCCGCGTTGCGGAGCCGGCTGGTCTATGAGGGCTCGCGGCTCGATCTGGCCGATGCGGCCGCCGCGCCGTGGTGGATGATGACGAGCGGCGATGAAAGCGCGCTGAAGGCGCTGGTCGCGATCCTCGGCCGGCCGGGCTGGCAGGAGGAGGCGCCGCGCATGGTGGTCGGCGCGGCGCTGCGCCAGCGCCACGGCCATTGGGACACCACGCCCGCCAACGCCTGGGGCGTGATCGCCGCGCGGCGCTTCGCCCGGCTCTATCCGGCGGCGGCGGTGGCGGGGACGACGACGGCGACGCTCGGCCCGGTCACGCGCCGGCAGACCTGGCC
>Ga0180218_1001681_pt1 | contig 12863 bp, 7 predicted proteins | sample eDN3rd37CKraftBY_FD_151334 | JGI IMG/M metagenome (GOLD analysis project Ga0180218, IMG submission 151334) | Enriched backyard soil microbial communities from Emeryville, California, USA - eDNA 3rd pass 37_C Kraft BY (version 2) (version 2) | ecosystem: Environmental > Terrestrial > Soil >... | reverse complement strand
AGCCGGATCTCGAAGCGGTTGGTGCCGTCCTTCGCCCGCGCCGCGATCTCGAACGGGACGCCCGCGACCGGGACGGCGGGGCCGGGAGCCGGCTGCGCGGCTGTCGCGGTCGGAACGGGCGCCGCGCTGTCGCTTTGCGAGGCGGTGGGCGTCAGCGCCGTGAGTTGCGCGGCCTGCCCGGTCTGGCCCGGCTGGCCATGAGTGGTCCGCGCGACATCCGGCTGAGATGCCTGTTCGAAAATGTCCGCGAAGGATTTCGCTAGCGTGGCGGCGGAATCAGCGTCGGCGGTTGTCCCCTCGGCCCCGGATTCCGCTGTTGACGGCCCGGCTTCATGATCCTCCGGCCCGGCGTCGGGCCGATGAGGCGCGGGCGCCAGCCCGGCGGTTTCGGGCAAGGACGCTTCGGACAGGGAAGCCTCGGACAGATTCCGCGCGGTGTCGGCCGTTGGCGCAGCCGGTGCACCGGCCGTTGCCGGCAGAGGAGCTGCCGGCAGGGCCGCCGCCGACGCGCCGTCCGGATCGGATGCGGCGCCGTCTGCTGCCTCGTCCGCGAGAGCGGCCTCGGCATGCGAGGGATCGGCGGCATCCCCTTCGGGCGCGATATCCGCCGTGGCGGCGGACAAGCCCTGCTGGAGCGGCACCGGGACTGGAACGGACGGGTCGCCGGCCGGTGTCGCCGTGGCATCGGACGCCGTCCGGTCCTCTTTGGCGTTGTCCTCCGTCCGGGACGCAGCACCGTCCGTGGCCTCGCGCGGAGCGGTGTCGGCTCCGGAGCCTGCCCCGCGCAAAGATTCGGATACGCTTTGTCCCGGCGCGGAGGCAGAGTTTCGCGTGTTTTCCTGCGGGATCATGTCAGCGAAGGGGTCGGCCGGCGTTTCGACACGCTGGGGACGCCCGCGCTGGGTTGGCGCGGGTGGAGTGACGGTCGAAACGGAGCCGGCGTGGGACACGGAAGAAACCTTGCGCAATCAGTCCGGGACATGTCTGCAAGGCCGGGGCCAGTCGTGCAGAATGAAAAATAATAAGAAATTCAATTGCTTATCTGGCACACACGGATGTCCTCGGAACCGTGCGCCGGCAAGGACTGCTGCGGCCCGGCATTTCTTGCCGTGTCGGCGCGGCGTGCACACCGGCGGGGGCGGGGTAGGGCGTTGCGATCGCCGATCGCGAGGCCGGAAGCGGACGGTTGCGGCGTCTTTTAATTTTGAACCGTTGCAGACTGGTTGGGGCAGATGCAGCAAAGCGTCGTGATGGCCATTATCCCGCCTTGCGCCCGTGCAACGCGCTCTATAGTGCCTATATTCAGCCTGGATTTCGGCAGCGATGTGCGGAACGCAGTGAGATGTTGAACAGCCTCGAACTGGAAGGGCGGCCGCAGGACACGCGCGTGGTCGTGGCGATGTCCGGCGGCGTGGACTCGTCGGTCACGGCTGCCCTGCTGAAGGCGGAGGGTTACGACGTCGTCGGCGTCACGCTCCAGCTTTACGACCACGGCGAGGCGACCCATCGCAAGGGCGCCTGCTGCGCGGGACAGGACATTCACGACGCCCGCGACGTCGCCGCCCGCATCGGCATTCCCCATTACGTGCTGGACTATGAGGCGCGCTTCAAGGAAGCGGTGATCGACAGCTTCGCGGACAGCTACGCCGCCGGCGAGACGCCGGTGCCCTGCGTCGCCTGCAATCAGTCCATCAAGTTTCTCGATCTGCTCGACACCGCCCGCAGCCTCGGCGCGAAAGTGATGGCGACGGGTCATTATGTTGCATCGCGCCGGCTGGCGGACGGCACCCGCGGCCTGTTCCGGGCGCGGGAGGCGGAGCGCGACCAGAGCTATTTCCTGTTCGCGACCACCCGCGCGCAACTCGACATGCTGCGCTTCCCGCTGGGCGATCTGACCAAAGCCGAGACTCGGGACATCGCCCGCCGCTTCGGCCTGACGGTGGCGGACAAGCACGACAGCCAGGACATCTGCTTCGTGCCGACAGGGCATTATTCGCAGGTGATCGAACGCCTGAGGCCCGAGGCTGCGGAGCCCGGCGAGATCGTCGATCTGCAAGGCCAGGTGCTGGGCCGCCATGACGGCATCATCCATTTCACCGTGGGCCAGCGGCGCGGCCTCGGCATCGCGACCGGCAGCCCCCTGCATGTGGTGCGGGTGGATGCGGCGAGCCGCCGTGTCATCGTCGGGCCGCGCGAGGCGCTGCGGACCGGCCGGCTGTTGCTGCGCGACGTCAACTGGATCGGCGACGGCGTGCTGGACGCCGAGACGGCAACCGAAGGCCGTGAGCTGTTCGTGAAGGTCCGTTCGACCCGCGAGCCGCGCCCGGCGCTGCTGGCCGTGACGCCCGCGGGCGTCGAAGTCACCTTGCTGGACGGCGAGGACGGCGTGTCGCCGGGGCAGGCTTGTGCGTTCTACGATGCGCCGGACGGGCAGGCGCGGGTGCTGGGCGGCGGTTTTATCCGCAGCACGGTGCCGATGCATCTCGACGCGGGCTCCGGCGAGCGGATCGTCCTGCCTGCCGCTGAATAACCGGGGTGGTCCGCCGCCGGACATCGTTGAGGGAGCTTCGGACCGCGTCATGAAGGATATCGACAAGCAGGGTGTGGCCCGCGCCTATGCGCGCTGGGCGCCGGTCTATGATCTGGTTTTCGGCAGGGTGTTCGAGGCCGGCCGGAAAGCCTCCATCGCGGCGGCGGAGCATGTCGGGGGGCGCATCCTCGATGTCGGCATCGGCACCGGCATCTCGCTGTCGGACTATGCCCCCCATAACCGCATCAGCGGCGTCGATCTCTCCGAGCCGATGCTGAAGAAAGCCCGCGAGCGCGTGCTGTCCCAGAAGCTGGACAATGTCGAGATCATCGCCGTGATGGATGTCAACCATCTCGGCTTCGCCGACGAATCCTTCGATGTCGTGCTCGCCCAATATGTGGTGACGGCGGTGCCGGACCCGGAAGCGGCGCTCAACGAATTCGTGCGCGTCTGCAAGCCCGGCGGCGAGATCATTCTCGTGAACCACATCGGCGCGGAAAGCGGGCCGCGCAAGCTGTTCGAGCAGGGCTTCGCGCCGCTGGCGCGGCGGCTCGGCTGGCGGCCGGAGTTCAAGTGGGAACGGATGGAGGCGTGGGAGCGCAGCCACGGCGGCGTCCATCTGATCGAGCGCCGCCCGATGCCGCCGCTGGGGCACTTTTCCATGATGCGCTACGGCAAGCGCCGCCGCGCCCCCTCCGGGGTGTCCTGACGGAACCTTCCCGAGGGATGTCGTCTTGGGTCCGGGTGACACAGCCAGACCCGGACCGCTTCATGAGAACATCTGCGCCGTACAGGTTCCTGCCCGGCCACCGGCGCATCGACCGGCGGGGAATGCCCTGCCGCTCGATGGCCTTCGCCACGGCGGCGGTCATGGCCTCGTTCTGGGTCGGCCTGCCGGCGGTGCCGTCCGCGCTGGCGCAAGCGCCGGGCGCTGCCCCGAAGGTGGCGCCGCCGAACCCGACTCTGCCCGCGCCGCCGCCGGCCGGATCTGCCGATTCCAGCCCTTCCGATCCGGACGCCTGCAACCCGCGCGACCGGACCGTGGCAAGCCCAGACGGAGATGGACCCCGGCCGCCGGAGAGTCAGGGCAGCAGCAACCTGAGCGAACGGCTGGGCCGCACCGGCGGCGTCATCTGTCCGCCCGCCGGTGTCGATCCCGATATCCGCGCGCCGGCCCCCGGTGGCGGCTCGACGCCGGTCATTCCGCCGCCCGGCACGCCCGGCGGCGATCCATCGGTGCGGCCGAAATGACGGCAGGCGTTGACAGCGGCCGCACCGAGCCGTTGCCGACGCCGGTTTGAACGAATGGCGCGGCCGCACGGCGGCGGGCATTCGTCTGCCCCGGCGTCAGGATTTTCGGTTCGCGGCCGTGGGCCGGCTCCGGGGGCGGCCATGCTCCGCGAGGGCTCTCATGGGGCTGGAAATCCCAACGTCTGCTTGACAGAGTTTCGCCCCGGTCCCTATATCCGACGCGCCCGGACCGTCGCGCGACGGGCTTCTTCGGGGCGGGGTAGCTCAGCTGGTTAGAGCAGCGGAATCATAATCCGCGTGTCGGGGGTTCAAGTCCCTCTCCCGCTACCACCTCACCCCCCGACAATTCGCCATGCGGTTCGGCGTTTGCGCGCCGGTGGCTGTCACGGACAGTTCAGCGACATTCCGGTCATCGCGCGATCACGGTTGGGTCATCCGCCCGACCGCGTCGCGAAAAGCCGCTGATGTCCGCGTGTTTGCTGGACATCTTGGCGCTTTGTTCATTTAGCGACCTTAATTTTGCAGGAATGGTTTGCGATCATTCTTGCAGGGCGTCCGGCGGTCGGGCGGTTTGAGGGGGCGCGGAGCGCGCGAGGGGCCGGATGAACCTCATTCTCGTGAAACTGTTCGCCACCGCCCTTGCGCTCAGCCAGGTCACGACCCGGCCGGACGACGTGCGCACCCGCTTCGACCCCGAGGCCGACCGGGCCGTGGTGTCGCAGATTCTGTCCGACGGCTGCGGCCACATGAAGCGGATGTTCGACATCGAGAGCATCAATCTCGATGACCTGATCGACACCGCCATGGCCGACCCGGACGCGCTGACCGGCGAGATCGAGCATGTGAAGGGCCTCAGCATCCCCGACCTGCATGTCGCCTATCGCCAGTTCTGCAAGCGCGAGCAGGTGGCGAATTCGCCCATCGACCTCGGCCAGGTCATCACCTTCTACAACAACGCCGTCGCGGACCTGCCGGGCGACGACGCCATGCGCGCGATCCGCCTGCCCGGCGCGACGCTGATTCAGGACGGCAAGGGCAAGACCTTTGCGGAACTGTTCGAGCCGAACAACCGCCGCCAGTCGATATCGATCTCCGAGGTGCCGAAGCCTGTCCGCGACGCTTTCGTGGCCGCCGAGGACAAGCGCTTCTACGATCACAAGGGCATCGACGAGCGCGGCGTGATCCGCGCCTTCATGGGCCTGCTGACCAGCCCCGGCCGCCCGCCGGGCGGCTCCACCATCACCCAGCAGGTGGTGAAGAATCTGCTGGTCGGCAACGACGTGACCTATGAGCGCAAGATCCGCGAACTGATCCTTGCGCCGCGCCTCGAACGGGTGCTGAACAAGGACAAGATTCTCGAACTCTATCTGAACTCGATTTACTTCGGGCGTGGCGCCTGGGGCATCGAACTGGCCGCGCAGGGTTTCTTCGGCAAGCCGGCGAAGGACCTGTCCCTGAACGAGGGGGCCTTTCTCGCCGGGCTCGTGAAGGGGCCGGGCTATTACAATCCCGACCGCTTTCCGGACCGCGCCCGCCAGCGTTTCGCCTATGTGCTGGAGCGCATGGTCGAGGATAAATTCGCGCCGGTCGAGGCCGCCGGCGCCGGCAAGGCGCTGCCGGCCATCGTCGCCTATGAACGCAACCGGCGCGACACCGCGTTTCATTTCGTCGATTTCGCCGGCCGGCAAGCGCGCAGCCTTGCGAAGCTGGAGAGCCTGACGGACCAGTCCTATGTGGTGCGGACCACGCTGAACCAGAGCCTCCAGCGCGCCGCCGAACTGGCGTTGCAGGAGGGCCTGGCCCGCTATGAGGCCAATACCGGCCGGGCGGACTTCAAGGGGCCGGAGGCCAATCTCAGCGAAGCCATCGCCAAGATCGAGACGGCGGCGAAGAAGGCAGCCGACAGCAAATCCGCCGCCGAGGCGGCCGATGCGGGCGAAGCCGATGATGCGCCGGCTTCCGCCGTGCTGCCGGCCTGGCAGCAGGCGCTCCAGCGCGCGCAGATGCCGCTCTATGACGTTCACTGGTCGCCGGCCATCGTGCTGGAGAAGGCCATCACCAAGAATGCGTCGCGCATCACGGTCGGCCTGCGTGACGGACGCCGCATGCCGCTGACGGTGCGGCGGGCGGACCAAGCCCGCAAGCTGTCGCAGCATGACGTCGTGCTGGTCCATGTCGTCGATGGCGACGGCAAGAAGCGCGCGGCCCGCGCCGAGCTGCGCGTGCGGCCGGAGGTGCAGGGCGGTGCGCTGGTGCTGGAGAACAAAACCGGCCGCATCCTCGCGATGACCGGCGCATTCTCTTACCCGCTGAGCCAGCTCAACCGCGTCACCCAGAGCCAGCGTCAGCCGGGCTCCGCGCTCAAGCCGCTGGTCTATCTGGCGGCGCTGTCGAACGACATGCAGCCGACCACGCTGGTCGAGGATCTGCCGGTGACGTTCCCGCCGCCGGGCGGCGCGGTGAATGCGCAGGCGAAGGACTATTGGTCGCCGAAGAATTACGACGGCTCGATGTCCGGCGTCATCACCCTGCGGCAGGCGCTGGAGCATTCCAAGAATCTCGCCACCGCGCGGCTTCTGGATGGCGGCGTGTCGTTCAGCCCCGACGACAGCCTCAACAAGCTGTGCGCGATGGCGGTGGAGGCGCAGATCTACAAGACCTGCGAGAAATATTACCCCTTCGTGCTCGGCGCGCAGCCGGTGCGCATGGTCGATCTCGCGGCCTTCTATGCCGCCATCGCGACCGAGGGCGAGCGGCCGACGCCTTATGTGATCGAGTCCATCGCGCAGGAGGGCCGCGAGACCTATCGCCATGCCGACGCCACGCGGCCCGCGCTGCGGGACGTGGACAAGGCCAGCTACTTCCAGGTCAAGAGCATGATGCAGGGCGTGGTCGCGCGCGGCACCGCGGCGCGCATCGCCGCGCTCTCGCCTTTCGTCGCCGGCAAGACCGGAACCAGCGCCGACGAGAACGATGCGTGGTTTGTCGGCTTCACCAACGACGTCACCATCGCGGTCTGGGTCGGCTACGACAATGCGGATGGCAAGCGCCGCACGCTGGGCAGGGGTGCGACGGGCGGCACGGTGGCGATCCCGATCTTTCAGGACATCGTGCAGGCGGCCTGGGCGTATCACAAGCCGCGCGCGCGGCTGAATGGTCCCTCGCCGGAAGCGCAGAAGATGCTGGTGGCGATGCCGATCGATCCGCGCAGCGGCGAGCAGCTCCATGCCGGCACGCCGGGCGCTTTCATCGAATATCTCAAGACCGACAGCAGCGGCCGTGTGGCACAGCACGACCGGCTCTATTCGCGCGAGGCCAGCTATTCGCCTTATGGCGCACCGGATGATGACGGCTATTACGACGAGATCGCGCCGCAATATCAGCAGCCGCAGGCGCGCGAGCCGCAGCAGAGCTATCAGTGGGAATATGGCGTCGGCGTGCAGCCGAGCGGGCCGCCCCCGCAGCAGCAGCAACGGCAGGCCGAGCCGGAACTGCTGGACCGCTATGGCCGGCCCATCGTGCGCCGTGGCTATCCGAACCAGCCGCCCGCCTATCAGCCTGTGCAGCCTTACGGCCAGAGCCGGGTCTATCCGCAGGCGCCAAGCTATGGAGAGCGGTATGATGCGCGCGGCCGGGTCTACCGGGCGGAGCCGGACACATTCTGGTCCAACCGCTCCTACCCGCCCTATTATCGCTGAGGCAGGCCGAGCATGATTCAGAAGGTTGTCGCTTCGTTTCTCCTTGCGTCCGGCAAGAGTCTCGTTGGCAAGAGTCTCGTTGGCATCAGTCTTGTGAGTTTGGCTCTCGCTGGCGTGCCGCCGGCATTCGCAGCGGAGCCGTTCAGCGTGAAAGACGCGCCGTCCGCCGTCGCCGTCGCGCCATCCGCACTGACGCCGCGCCTGGTCGTGATCAGCGATCATCGCGAGGACCCGCTGGCCGACCAGACCGGACTGATGCGTTTCGACGCCTGGGCGCGGGAGCGGCCCGAGGAAAAAAGCTGGCTGAACATCCACGAGGGTTATGGCGGCCCTGCGCCGGATGCCGCCGCAAAGAAGGCGGCGCGCGACAATCCCTATATGTATGTGGTTGAGGCGCGCTTCATGATCCCGCGCCCGCCTTCGGCCATCGATCTCGGCCGCTTCGCCACGCTGGCCTTCATGGAAAAGATCGATCCGGCCATCACCCACAAGACCATCACGCGGGCGCAGACCGGCGCCTTCGGCCCGTCCGGAGGAACCTATATCCGCAATCCCGTGCGGCCCTGGTGCGAGGTGACGGAAGGCGGGCCGAAGATGCTCTGCATCCAGTCGCGCTATCAGCTCGAGGGCAGGCTGCCGATGGGCATCCGCCTTGCCAATAACCTGACCGACAGCGCGCGGAAGATCCCGGATCACCTCGACTTCCAGAGCGAATTGCGCGTGCTTGACCCCGACGATCTCAACGGACACGGCATCCAGAAGCTGTTGAAGCTCGACATGCCGGCGGTGTCCGGCGTCCAGCAGAGCATTTTCTACGTCAATCAGGTGTTGCAGTTCGGCAAGGTGCTGGCTGTGCTTCAGCCGCATCCGGACAAGCCGGATGTTTCGGTCGTGACCGCCTTCATGACGCTGGCGATCAAAGCCAGCGTGCTGGAGCGGCAGCGGCAGTATCAGAAGGTGCCGATCCTGCGCAATCTCGTGCCGGCGCAGGTACTGATGGGCAAGAGCACCTTCAATGAAGGCAAGTCCATCAGTTCGGGCCTCCCGAACTATACGCGCAACAGCATCGCGGCCATCGCGACCATGCTGGAGCAGGAGTGACGGTCCGCTTCAGCGCGGATATCCGCTCGCTGCATGAACCGAAAACCCACCATGAAAAAGCCCGGCGCGGCGCCGGGCTTTTCAGTTCTATGCGGGTCGGGACTGCCCACCGTCTTATACGTGTAAAGCCGTCTCCTATCCCGCCGCCTTGGCCTCGCGCCGGCGGGCATGAAGAATCCATTCGGTGTAGCCGTTCGGCTGTTCCCGGCCTTTGAACACGAGATCGCATGCCGCCTTGAAGGCGACGCCGTCGAAGGCGGGCGCCATCGGCCGGTAGAGCGTATCGCCCGCGTTCTGGCGGTCCACCACGGCGGCCATGCGCTTGAGCGTTTCCATCACCTGAGCTTCAGTGACGATGCCCTGAAGCAGCCAGTTGGCGATGTGCTGGCTGGAGATGCGCAGCGTCGCGCGGTCCTCCATCAGGCCGACATCGTGAATGTCCGGCACCTTGGAACAGCCGACGCCCTGATCGATCCAGCGCACGACATAGCCGAGGATGCCCTGCGCGTTGTTGTCGAGTTCCTGCTGCACGGCGTCCGGCGGCCAGTTCGACTGCGACACCGGAATGGAGAGGATGTCGTCCAGCTTCGCGCGCGGGCGGCTTCTCAGTTCCTTCTGCCGCGCGGCGACATCAACCTGATGATAGTGCAGCGCATGGAGCGTCGCCGCCGTCGGCGAGGGCACCCATGCGGTGTTGGCCCCGGCCGTGGGATGGCCGATCTTCTGCTCCAGCATGTCCGCCATCCGGTCCGGCGCGGCCCACATGCCCTTGCCGATCTGGGCGCGGCCGGGAAGGCCACAGGCAAGGCCGATATCGACGTTCCAGTCCTCGTAAGCCTTGATCCAGGGCAGGCCGCGCATGTCGTTCTTGCGCACCATGGGGCCGGCCTCGATGGAGGTGTGGATCTCGTCGCCGGTGCGGTCAAGGAAGCCGGTGTTGATGAAGACCACGCGCTCCTTCGCCGCCTCGATGCAGGCCTTGAGATTGACGGTGGTGCGCCGCTCCTCGTCCATGATGCCCATCTTGATGGTGTTGCGCGGCAGGCCGAGCAGGTCCTCCACCTTCGCGAACAGCGCGCCCGTGAGCTTCACCTCGTCGGGCCCGTGCATCTTCGGCTTGACGATATAGACCGAGCCGGCGCGGCTGTTGCGGATGCTGCCCTTGCTATTGAGGTCGTGCATGGCGATCAGCACGCTGACGGCGGCATCGAGGATGCCTTCGGGAATCTCCTTGCCGGCAGCGTCCGTCACCGCGTCGGTATACATATGATGGCCGACATTGCGGATCAGCATCAGGCTGCGGCCGGGCAGCGTCAGCCGCTTGCCGTCCGCGCCGGTGTAGTCGCGGTCCGCGTTCAGCTTGCGCTCGACCGTCGCGCTGCCCTTGGCGAAGCTGGCGGTGAGAGTGCCCTTCATGATGCCGAGCCAGTTGCGATAGATCGCGACCTTGTCCTCGGCATCGACGGCGGCGACGCTGTCCTCCATGTCCATGATGGTGCTGATGGCGGATTCCAGCAGGACATCGGCGATGCCGGCGGCGTCGGTCCTGCCGATGGCATGGTTGCGGTCGATGACGATTTCCAGATGCAGGCCGTTGTTGCGCAGCAGGACGGCGGACGGCGCGGCGGCCTCGCCGCGATAGCCGGCGAACGCCTCCGGCGCGGCCAGCGTGGCCGTGCCGCCGCCGGCGAGGGTCACGAGCAGCCGGCCGTCCTTCACCGCATAGGCGGCGGCGTCGGCATGGCTGCCGCCGGCGAGCGGGGCGGCTTGGTCCAGCACATTGCGGGCGCGGGCGATGACGGCGGCGCCGCGGGCGGCGTTATAGCCCTTGCCGCGGGCAAGCTCGCCGGTCTCGGGAATGGCGTCCGTGCCGTAAAGCGCATCATAGAGGCTGCCCCAGCGGGCGTTGACGGCGTTCAGGGCGTAGCGCGCATTGGAGGTCGGCACCACGAGCTGGGGCCCGGCGATACGGGCGATCTCGTCGTCCACATTCTCCGTCGTGATGGAGAAGTCCGCCGGCTCCGGCAGGAGATAGCCGATCTCCTCCAGAAAGGCGCGATAGGCGGCTGCGTCATGGGGCTGGCCCTTGCGCGCGGTGTGCCAGGCGTCGATCCGGGCCTGGATGTCGTCGCGCAGTTTCAGCGCGTCGCCGATTTTCGGGGCGATCTCCGCGACAATGCCGGCAAATCCGGTCCAGAATGTATCCGGGGTGACGGACAGACCCGGCAGCGCTTCCTTCTCCACGAAATCATGCAATTCTCTTGTGATTCGCAGCCCAGCCGCATCAATTCTTGCCATTCACCTGATTCCTGCACCTGATTCCCGAACCCGATCTTTCCAGGTTGTGCGGAACACTAGCCTTGCCCACCGGTGCGGGCAATCGAAGCGGCGCGGCGCTTTCTCGGCTGCGCGCCGGAGCGGATTTGCGTGGCGGGCCGATGCGAGACCGATATGCGACAAGCTGCCGCGGAAGAGAGTTGCATGCATACTGGCCCTGCGCGGGCTCGCTGCGCTAGCGTTCCGGGCGGATGGGCGATCGCCAAAAGGGGTGTCCTGCCCATCCCTTCTTCCAGGGAGGATTTCAAGTGGTCTCACGACCGGATTTCACACGTCGCGCCGCGATAGCGGTGGCTCTTACCACAGGCATTGCCGCCTGTTTCCTGTCCGCCGACGCATCCGCGCAGAGTGTCCTGACGAAGGGCCGGCAGGTCAGTTTCATCTGCGCTTTCCCGCCGGGCAGCGGCGCTGACGTGCAGGTGCGCTATCTGGCCGAGAAGGTCGCCGCCGCAACCGGCATGACGGTCGTGGTGGAGAACAAGCCGGGCGCCGCCGGCAACATCGCCGCCGAGCATGTGGTCCGCTCCAAGCCGGACGGCGCCACCGTCTATGTCCATTCCGGCACGGCCACCGCCGGCAACATGCACCTGCTGGCCAAGCCGCCGTTCGACGTGCGCACCTCGTTGCAGGCCGTGGCCAGCATCAGCACCGCGCCCTTCGTGCTGACGGTGGACGCCAAGAGCCCGTTCAAGAGCGTGCAGGAACTGACCGCGCATCTGAAAGCGCAGGGCGCCAAGGCGAGCTACGCTTCCAGCTCCACCTCCGGCAAGGTGATGGGCGAGATCTACAAGCAGCGCGCCGGCCTTGAGACCGTCGAGGTCAGCTACCGCACGGGTCAGGATGCGATGAACGACATGCTGGGCGGCAACGTCGCGTTCTCGACCGACAATGCTGCCTTCTCCTTTGCCCAGCAGCGCAACGGCCGCGTGCGGGTGCTGGCGGTGTCCTCCGCGGAACGCATGAAGGCGGCGCCGGAGATTCCGACCATGAAGGAGCAGGGCGTCGAGATGGATCAGCTCGGCTGGTGGGGCGCCTTTGTCGCCGCCGGCACGCCGGAGCCGATCGTCAACGAATGGAACGCGGTGTTCGCGAAGGTCCTGAACGATCCGGCCACCGTGGAATTCCACAAATCCATCGGAGCGGACATTCTCATCGCCTCGCCGAAGGACACCCAGGATCGCCTGCGCAAGAGCGTGGACGAATGGGAAGAATTCGTGCGGATCGCCAAAATTCCCAAGAACTGATCCCGCGCATCGCTGATTTGCCTGACGGCTTCAGCAGGCCCGGCCCCTCGCGGGGCCGGGCCTTGGCTTTCCGGGTCTCCTTCGGAGTGGCGCATGCGCCCGCCCGCTCCGTCCGTGGCGGATGCCCGCCACAACCGTGACCGCGGCGGCAAAGGGCCGCATTCCGGTGCAAGCTTCCGGCTCCCGACCGGGAGCGGAAGCCGGCGATACCCCCAGCTTTCTGCGTCGACCTTAACCGGCCTGCAATGGTGGCTGCCATAATGGATTCCGGCACAACGCGAAGCGGGCGACCCATGACGATTCTGGTGACGGGCGGGGCGGGTTACATCGGCAGCCATACGGCCCATGCGCTGGTCGATGCCGGCCGCCGCGTGGTCGTGCTGGACAATCTCTCGACCGGCTCGCGCGCCGCGCTGCCGGCCGCCGCAACTCTCGTCGTCGGCGATATCGGGGACGAGCCGGCAGTGTCCCGCCTGCTGAACGAGCATCGCGTCGAAGCGATCATCCATTTCGCCGGCTCGATCGTCGTGCCGGAATCCGTGGCCGATCCGCTCAAATATTACTTCAACAACACGGCGCATTCCCGCACGCTGATCGCGGCGGCGGTGGCGGCCGGGGTGAAGCATTTCATCTTCAGCTCCACCGCGGCTGTCTATGGCGATCCGGCGGAACTGCCGGTGACGGAAACGACGCCGACGGCGC
>Ga0180218_1001680_pt1 | contig 12872 bp, 14 predicted proteins | sample eDN3rd37CKraftBY_FD_151334 | JGI IMG/M metagenome (GOLD analysis project Ga0180218, IMG submission 151334) | Enriched backyard soil microbial communities from Emeryville, California, USA - eDNA 3rd pass 37_C Kraft BY (version 2) (version 2) | ecosystem: Environmental > Terrestrial > Soil >... | reverse complement strand
CGAGATCGGCCGCGGTGAAATCATGTCCACCAGTTCGCGCACCGGCGCCGAGCTGATCACATCGCGCGCGGTATAGCGCTCGGTCGAGCCGTCCGCGAGCGTCGCCTCCGCCGTCCAGAGCTTGCGATTGTCGTCATAGCTCAGGCTTTTCAGCTCGCGGCCCATCAACAGCGTGCCGCCCTGCTCCTCGATCTTACGCGCGGCGGCCTCCCACATCATGCCGGGGCCCTTGCGCGGATACTGGAAGCTCTCAATCAACGTCTTGACCACGGTGCCGTCTGCCGACACCGACCTGCGCTTCGGCATGATCGCGCGGGTAAGCGCGTTCCTGATCGCGACGCCGAGGTCGAGGCCCTTGATGCGCTGCGCCGCCCAGTCAGCGGAAATCTCGTCGCAGGACATGCCCCACACCTTCTCGGTGTAGGTCTTGAAGAAGATCGAGAACAGCTTCTCGCCGAACTGGTTGCGCACCCATTGATGGAACGTCTTCGGATCGGTGATCGGATTGACGCGCGCATAGGCATAGGAGAGCACACAGGCCGCGCTTCGGATCACCCCGAGATTGGACAACGCCTCGAATGCGCTGAGCGGATAGGAATAATACTTGCCGCCATAATAGATGCGCGACAGCCGCGGACGTTCGATGAAATCGTCGGGCAGGATCTCCTGCCACAGGTCGACCACTTCCTTCGCCTTCGAGAAGAAACGGTGACCGCCGATATCGAACAGATAATCCTTGTAGCGCACCGTGCGGCTGATGCCGCCGACATAGACCGGATCCTTCTCGATCACGAGGACCGAAGGCATCTCTTTGGTCAGGCAATAGGCCGCCGTCAGACCGGCCGGCCCCGCGCCGACCACCAGCACATCAACATGTCTTGTCATGAACGCACGCTACCGGAATGGGAAGTGTTGCCTGTCACCGGCGCGAACGCGAACAGGCGATGACCGTTGTAGGAAATGAGAGCGCCACACGCGGCGCCGACCACGATGGCGGCCTGCGGATGCGCGGGGAGGAGCGTCAGCGTGAGCACGGCGAAGATCGCATAACTCGTACTTTGAGCCGTGGCCGTGACGGCCGCGTAACGCATCGCTTCCTGATGCTGCTGCCGTCCGCTCCGGTCGAATGTCAGGGCGCGGTTCAGCCGCCAGGTCACGAACGTCGCAATCGCGAGCGAGAACAGCCGCGCCACGAGCGCGGGCAGCCCGAAATTCTGGATCAGCGTGAAAGTTCCGATGTCTGTGAGCAGCCCGAGCGCGCCCACGACGAGGAAGCGCGCCGGGCGGGGCAGCCGCTCGGCAAGGGCGCGCACGACATAGTGCTCCGCCTCGCCGGCCGAGGCGGGGCTTCGCGCGTCGCGTAACGAAATGGACTTGCCGTGCATCCCAACGCCGTCCCGATTGTGACCGCCGATACATCGCCGACAGTGCTTCCCCGGGAGTATCCATCGCAGATCGGAGTTAAGACGGGCCTTATCCGGAGCCGGAAATGCAGACTTTTTGGCTACGGTTAAGCAATTCGGAAAAGGCCGGACAACCACCTTCGCGAATCTCAGCGCCGATGCGAAACTCGGGCGCGCGGGGGCGATGCACCGCGCGATGGTGAGCTATCTCGGCGACAGCGCCAGGCCGGAACAGCCTTATCCGGGCTATGGGGGTGCGTTCGTGATTGTTGGAGAGGGTGTCAGACAGTGACGGAAGCGACGAGGATGTGGCTGCGGTCGATCTGTTTCGCGATTGCGGCGGCGACTCTTGCCGTGACGCAGACCGCGGCGCAGCCGAACCTCGCGACCGACATGAAACTGGAGGATGCCGGCTTCAAGATGCGTGAAGCCAACACGCCGGAGAAGATGGCGCGTCTCAACTCCATCCCGCCGCGCAAATTCGTGCCGCACCGGAAGAGCGGCCAGCGCTACTACGTCTATGCCGACCCGCAATGCCGATGCGCGTTCGTGGGCGACGAGAACGCGATGAAAACCTATCGCGACATGGTGGCGCCGCCTGGCAGAGGCTTTTTGCCCGGCGTCGGCGATATCGGGCGCGACACCGGCGGCATCAATCTCGAAAACGAGATGCAGACCGAGATGGACGACGAAAGCGGCACAAATTTCGACGACGTCTTCTATCCGGGCTTCTGACGGTAACGCGAAACCGGGCACTCCCTGCGCGGTTCCGTCAGGCCTTTCTCAAGGCGGCCGGCCTTGCAGTTCCGGTAAAATGCGTGTCCACTGTGCGAATGGGGGGATCGGCAGTCATTGCGAATGACCGCGAAACCACCGCAGCGGCCCGGCCGCCGGCGGCGATCGCGGCGCGACGCTTCAAGATCGTGCTGATCAAGCCCTCACACTACGATGCCGATGGTTACGTCATCCAGTGGTGGCGCTCGACCATTCCGTCCAACAGCCTCGCCAGCGTTTACGGCCTCCTGCGCGAATGCGCCGACGAATACGCGCTCGGCCCCGATGTCCAAATCGATATCGAGGCCTATGACGAATGCAACACCGTCATCGATACGAAACGGATCGTCCGCGACATCCGTAACGCGGGCGCCGGCTTTGTCGCCCTCGTCGGGGTGCAGTCGAACCAGTATCCGCGTGCGCTCGATCTGGCGCGGATTTTCCGTCAGCAGGACATCAAGGTTGCCATCGGCGGCTTCCATGTCAGCGGCGTGATCTCGATGTTGCCGAAGCTGACGCCGGAGTTGCAGGAGGCGCTCGATCTCGGCGTCGTGCTTTATGCGGGCGAAGCCGAAGGCCGCATGTCCGACTTCCTGCGCGACATGGCATCGGGACAAGCCAGGCCGATCTACAATCATCTGAAAGACTCGCCCGGCATGGAGGCGGCCACCTACCCGATCCTGCCGCGCGATGTCGTGACGCGCGTCGCCGGCCATTACGCAAGCTTCGATGCCGGACGGGGCTGCCCGTTCCAGTGCAGCTTCTGCACCATCATCAATGTGCAGGGCCGCAAGTCCCGCTACCGTACTGCCGACGATGTCGAAGGCATCGTGCGCGCCAATGCCAAGCAGAACATCACCCGCTTCTTCATCACCGACGATAATTACGCCCGCAACAAGAACTGGGAGCCGATCCTCGACCGGCTGATCGAGCTGCGCGAGAAGGAAGGCTTCAAGATCCGCCTTCTGCTGCAGGTCGACACGCTGTGTCACAAGATTCCGGGCTTCATCGAGAAGGCCGCGCGCGCGGGCTGCACCGCCGTCTTCATCGGGCTCGAGAACATCAATCCGCAATCACTGGCCGGTGCCAAGAAGCGGCAGAACAAGATCTGGGAATATCAGGAGATGTTCTTCGCCTGGCGCAAGGCCAAGGTGATGACCTTTGCCGGCTATATTCTCGGCTTTCCGACCGACACGCCGGAATCGATCGCGCACGACATTGAGATCATCAAGAAGGAATTGCCGGTCGATATCCTCGAATTTTTCTATCTGACGCCACTGCCCGGCTCGGAGGATCACAAGAACCTCCACATCAAGGGCATCCCGGTCGATCCCGATCTGAACAAATACGACCTCGAACACGCCTGTACCGCGCATCCGATCATGTCGAAGGAGACGTGGGAAGAGGTCTATCGCAGCGCCTGGACGCGCTATTACTCCGACGAGCATGTCGAGACGATCATGCGGCGCGCTGCCGCCACCGGCCTGAACAAGACCAAGGTGATCGACGGCATCACGCTGTTCTCTGGCGCATCGCGGATCGAAGGGGTCCACCCCCTGCAATTCGGATTCGTGCGGCGGAAAATCCGGACCCAGCGCCGTTACGGTATGCCGATCGTCAATCCGCTGATCTTCTATCCGTGGCGAGTCTACGACTTCACGAAAGTCGTCGTGAAATGGGTCGGCCTCGTGCGGAAGTATCGCAAGATCGTCAAGCGGGTTTATGCCGACCCGAATGCGCGTGACTATACCGACCACGCCATGGAGCCGCCGGGCGGGCACAACGCGCCGATGTCGGATTTCGTGAAGACCTATGCGGACAAGATCCCGCAGACCCACGGCGCGCCAGTGCGCGAGGCTGCAATCATCTAGCAAGCTTGCAGTTGCGGAGTGCTCAGGGCAGTTGCGGAGTGCTCAGGCCGCGCGATATTGCTGAGCGCATGACCGACCGCCCGCCCCCGACCGGCCCGCTCTCCGGCATCCGCATTCTCGACCTGACAAGCGTCATTCTCGGGCCTTACGCCACGCAGATCCTCGCGGATTTCGGCGCCGACGTGATCAAGGTCGAGGCGCCGTCAGGCGACATCATGCGCCATGTGGGCCCCATGCGGAGCAAGGGCATGGGCCACATCTATCTCAACCTCAATCGCAACAAGCGGTCGATCGCGCTCGACCTGAAGCAGGAGGCGTCACGCGATGCATTGCGCAAGCTCGCGGCGACGGCGGACGTATTCGTCACCAATGTGCGGCCGGCCGCGATGGCGCGGCTTGGATTGGGGTACGAAGACATCCGCGCGGTCAATCCCCGCATCGTCTATGCGAGCGCGACCGGTTTCGGCGCGCACGGGCGATATGCCGGCAAGCCGGCCTATGACGATCTGATCCAGGGGCTTTCGGGAATTGCCGCGATCGCGCCGGACGCCTGGGGCGGCGAGCCGCGCTACATGCCGATCGCGATCGCCGACCGCACCACCGGCCTCTACCTTGCGAATGCAATATCGGCTGCGCTGTTTCATCGCGAGCGCACCGGCCAAGGCCAGGCGATCGAGATTCCGATGTTCGAGGTGTTCGTCGAGTATCTCCTCGGCGACCACCTGTCCGGCCTCACCTTCGATCCGCCGGAAGGCCCGCAATATTATCCGCGTCTCGTGTCGCCTCACCGCAAGCCTTACGCCACCAAGGACGGCTATGTCTGCGCACTGGTCTATACCGACACACACTGGAAGAGTTTCTTCAAGGCCATCGGGCGCGAGGACTTGCTGCAGGATCCGCGCTTTTCGACCCATGGCGGGCGAGCGGACAATATCGACGAGGTCTACGCCTTCGTCGCCGACACGCTGAAAACACGCACCACTGCAGACTGGGTCGCCCTGCTCGACGCCGCCGATATTCCGGTCGCGCCTCTGCACGACATCGCAAGCCTGTTCGATGATCCGCATCTGAAGGATGTCGGCTTCTTTCGCTGCGTGGACCATCCGACCGAGGGACGCCTGCGGATGACCGATGTTCCCGGCACATGGTCGCAATCGCAGCCGGCGGTTCGGACCCTGCCGCCCAATCTCGGCGAGCACACCGCGGAAGTTCTGCGCGAGGCGGGCTTGTCCGAGGACGAGATCGCGGCCGTTGCCAAGACTAAAGCCTGAGTGGGGACAAACCGCGCCGCTGTTGAACTCGTGATCCTGCTCCGCTTGCGGTGGTAACCCATTCACGGCCAAAATAGCCACGGGTTACCTGTGGGGGGAGTTGAGTAATGCGCGCGCGGACTTCTGCGTGTTTTGGTGCGGCCGCAACAGCGGCCATTTTTGCGGTCGCGACCGCGGCATTCGGAGCGGAAATCGAACGGCCCGCGACCTACAGCCCCGGCAAGATCCCGGGCATCGTCGCGTCCGCGCCCAACTACACCATCGCAAATCCCGTCCGCAGCGACGGCTTCCTGCGCGTCTACACCGTCCGCTCGTCTTATGGCGACTTCACCGTGGTGAGCGATGCGATGATGCAGATCCGCATGCGCGAACTCGCCGCGGTCGCCGAACTCGACAAGCTGACGGAGTCGACCGAGTTCAACAATGCGCTCGGCCAGGCCGGTCTTGCCCCGGTGAAGTTCGCCGGTGAGATGCTCGTCAACCCGGTCGAGGCATTGGGCAATACGCTGGCCGGCATCGGCAACCAGATCGGCCAGATCGGCTCCGGCATCCACAATGCGGGCAAATCGCAGGACCAGCCCCTGGGCGGTCTCGGTGCCGACCAGAAGCGCCGTGAGCTGGCCGCGAAGCTTGGTGTCGATCCTTATACCGATTACGCGCCATTGCAGGCGCGGCTGCAGAAGTTGTCACAGGCCGCGGCGGCCGGCGGGCTCGTGGTGTCAGGCGCAATGATGGCGATCCCCGGCGCGGTCGGCATCGTGGTCTCGAACGTCGGCACGTCGAGCCGCGTGAAGGATTCGCTGCGTGACCGCAGCGCCGCCCAGCTCATGGACATGAACCGCGAGAAGATGATGGCGATGGGGCTCGACCGCGGCACCGCCGACGCGCTGCTGCAGAACCGCAACTACACGCCGCTCGACATGACCTCGATGGTGTCGTCGCTTGAAGTCGTGCCGGTTCCCGGACGCGATGCCTTCCTGCGCCGTGCAGTCAGCGTACAGCGCCGCGATGCCGCGGTGTTCAATCGGCGCTACGCCGAAATGGTCGCGGACTATCACCTGAAGAACAAGTCGATCGTCAGCTTCGTGTCGGCCGGCGACTTCCCGTTCAACCAGACCGCCACTGGCACCGTCATCGGGATCTGGCCCGTCGATGCACTCTCCTGGACCGAGGGAACAAGCCGGGCCATGACCAATGCGTCGAGCGCAATCCGGGCCAACCGGCTCGGGCGTCCGGAACTCCGCATTTCCGGCCAGATAACGCCGAAGGCGCGTGAGGGCTTACGCGAACTCGGATTTGCTGTCGCGGACAATGCGCGGCGCTGATCATTTAGAGCGCCGTCACACTCCGCTCATTCCCGCGAAGGCAGCTGGTTTGCTCTGGGTCCCCCGCCTTCGCGGGGACGCGCGGGTGATTCTGAGCAGCAGAGTCAACCATGCCCCCTGCAGATAAAGGACTCGCCCTGCGGGGGCAGAATCGCGATTCATGGCGCCCTGTCGAACGCACCCGTCAGGATCGGCCATGCTGCCTCTGTCCCGCCCGCTCTTCGACCAGCATGCCGCGCAGCTGATCACGCTGTGCGTGGCGGCCGTGCTTGCGACGGCGACATTGCTGGTGGTCGCCGTTCTCGCTGCGTAACTGCCGCCCGCTCAGGGAGCGAATTTCCCGATCGCGATCTGCAATCCGTCGAGATCGAAGGGCTTGCCGAGGAAGCCGATCGGTTCGAACTCTTTCAATCGCGCGGTGACTTCGGTCTGATCCTCGCCGCTCGCGACCACCAGCGGCAGGTTCGCGTGCGTCTGCCGGATCTCGCGGACCAGATCGTCGCCGCGTTTGTCGGGAAGACCGAGATCGAGCAGCACCAGGGCGTATTCCGCCCCCGGCGCGCGCAGCATTTCGAGCGCTTCGGCCGCGGTCCCTGCTTCGTCGGCCTCGCGCCCGAGATCGAGCAGCATGTCGACCGCGAGCATGCGGATCAGCACTTCGTCCTCAACGACGAGCACGCGGCCCGAACTCATGTCCCCCTCGCCTTTCACCGCGCTTCGACGACCGGTCCTCGCGTACCGGCGTCCGATTCAAATCGGACGCGCTCAGTGTGGCACATCGGGGAACGCCGTTCAAAAAAAGTGGCGGCGGACCTGGCGATCCGCCGCCATGCAGATCTTCAGCGCTGAGCGCTCAGTCGGTCTGCGCGCCGCTCTTCAGGATCGGCTCACGCCACTTGGCGATCTCTTCCCTCACGAACTTGTCGAGATATTGCGGCGAACGGCGGTCCGGTGCGACCACAACTGCGCCAAGAGCCGCGAGCTTCTCCTTCACGCCCGGCGTATCCGCTGCCTGGTTGACGGCATCCGCGAGCTTTTTCACGATCGGCTCCGGGGTGCCCTTGGGCAGGAAGATCGCGTTCCAGGTGTAGGCTTCCATGCCCTTGGTTCCCTGCTCTTCCGCCGTCGGCAGATTGGGCAGCGCGGGCGAGCGCTCCTTGGTCATGATGGCGATCGCCTTTACCGTGCCGCCATCGATCTGGGGCTTTGCGGTCGAGATGATCTCGCACAGGAAGTCGATGCGTCCGCCCTGCAGGTCCTGCATCGCGGGTCCCGTGCCCTTGTAGGGGACGTGCACGATGTCGGTGCCCATCACCATGTTGGCGACCACGCAACCGAGATGCGTCGCGGAACCCGCACCGGCCGAACCGTACTGCATCTTCGCGGCGTTCTTCTTCGAATACTCGACGAATTCCTTGAGATTGTTGGCCGGGAAATCCTTGCGCGCGATCAGCGCGATCGGCACCTCCGCGACCAGCGCGACCGGGGTGAAGTCGGTCGCAGCGTTATAAAGCGGCTTCTTGCTGAGCGTCTGGCTCTGGGCATGCGTACCGACGGTGCCGAGCACGAAAGTGTAACCGTCGGGTTTCGACTGCTCGACGCGCTTGGAGCCGGTCTGGCCGCCGGCGCCGCCGACATTTTCGACCACCACCTGCTGACCGAGCACCTCGCTCATGCGCTGCGCCAGCACGCGGCCGAGCACATCGGTCGGTCCGCCCGCCGCGAACGGGATGATCATGGTCATCGGACGGGTCGGAAAATCCTGAGCCGATGCGGGGCCGGACACGGCCACAACGCCCGCAGCAACCGCTGCGAGAACAATCTTCTTGAACATAAATTCCTCCCTGAATTTTACGGCAGACTTGCCCATGGCCGCCGTTGGGGTCAAGCGGGACCTTGTGGGCATGATGGCGCAGACGTAAACAGCGCCCTGACTTCAGGAGAACCACACCACAATGCCGGAAATTCGCGTCGCCATCGCAGGACTTGGAGCCATCGGCCGCATGCTGGCCCGCAAGCTCAATGCGGGCCTGCCCGGGCTGAAACTCGCCTGTGCCGCGGCCGGCGACCGGGCCAAGGCCCAGGCCTTTCTCGACGCCGAGGGGATCGCCTGCCCGATCGTGCCGCTCAGCGAGTTCCCGGCCCGCGCCGATATCGCGGTCGAATGCGCGCCCGCCGCGATCATCGAGGACATCTGCCGCCCGATGCTGGAGGCCGGCAAGTCGGTGATCGTCCTCAGCTGCGGCGCATTGCTGCCGCGTCCGCAGATCCTGGACCTCGCCAAGGCCAAGGGCGGCCGGATCATCGTGCCGACCGGCGCGCTGCTCGGCCTCGACGCCGTCGTAGCCGCGGCCGAGGGCGAGATCACGTCCGTGCAGATGACGACGCGCAAGCCGCCCGCCGGATTGAAGGGCGCGCCCTATCTGGAAAAGAACGGCATCTCGGTCGACGGATTGACCGAGGCCAAACGTGTCTTTTCCGGCAGCGCGCGGGAAGCGGCCGCAGGCTTCCCGGCCAACGTGAATGTCGCCGCCGCTCTGTCGCTCGCCGGTATAGGCCCCGACCGCACCCGGATCGATATCTGGGCCGATCCGGCCGTGACCCGCAACTGTCACGACATTGAAGTGGAGGCAGACTCCGCGCGCTTCCGCCTGTCGATCGAAAACGTGCCGTCGGAAAATCCGAAGACCGGCCGCATCGTCGCGTTGTCGGTGCTTGCCGCGCTCCGTAAACTCGGTGCGCCGCTCAGCGTCGGCACATGACGGCCAGGACACGCGTTTGACATCGCAATCTCCCACCATCCTCGTCTTCGATTCCGGGCTAGGCGGACTGACCGTCTTCCGCGAGATCGTGCCGCTGCGTCCGGATGCGCGCTTTGTCTATGCCGCGGATGACGCCGGCTTTCCGTATGGCCGGTTGTCCGAATCCGAACTGAGCGATCGCGTCGTGTCGGTGATGGGATCGCTGATCGATGCGCATCGGCCCGACCTCGTCGTGATCGCATGCAACACAGCATCGACGCTCGTGCTCACGCGTTTGCGCGAGCGCTTCTCGGTGCCGTTTGTCGGGACGGTCCCCGCGATCAAGCCCGCCTGCGCGGCCTCGCAGACCCGCCTCGTTTCGGTGCTCGGCACCGAGGCCACGGTGACGCGCGAGTACACAAGGAAACTGATCGCGGATTTCGGTCAGGGCTGCGACGTGACGCTGGTCGGATCGCGGCGCCTTGCGGTGCTCGCGGAAGCACTGCTCCGCGGCGAGATGGTGGACGACGCCGATATCTTCGACGAAATCGCGCCGTGCTTTGTCGAACGCGATGGCTTGCGCACCGACACGGTTGTCATGGCTTGCACGCATTACCCGCTGCTCGACGCGCAATTCGCCCGCGTCGCCCCATGGCCTGTGACCCTGGTCGATCCGGCACCGGCCATCGCGCGCCGCGTGGTCGATCTGCTCGGTCCCGCCAAACCGGGGGGGGCGCCCGAGGCGGGCCGCATGGTGTTCACCTCAGCCCAACCTCCCTCCTCCGAACTCGCGCAGGCCCTCCACAAGTTTCAGTTGTTGTGCTGAGATATACGCGCGCGCAGCCGATTGAACCGAGCCGCCGCGACGGGGGGATGGCGATGAAACGCATTTTTGGTGCGGTGGCTTTGCTTGCGTCCTCGACTGCCGCAATGGCGCAAGAGGTAACGTACAAGCAGCTCGAGGGCCACACGGTGACCGCCTCATTCACCTACGCCCAGACCGTGCGTCTGCTCGAACAGGGAAACCGGATCGTCAATAACGAGAACCGGCAGACCATGACCCTGAAGCTCCTGCCGGACAACCTGATCGACCAGAATTACAAGATCGAGATTGTCACCAGGGATGGCCGGCAGGTCGGCGGCTTCTCCGGAAACCTAACGGCGCACTTGAACAAGCCGACGAAATGGCAGCACGGCGAGATGCTGTTCACCTTCGACGGCAACAGCCTCGTTCGGCTTCAGACCTTCGCGAAAGGCGGCCGCAAGATCACGGTGTCTTTCACGCGTGCCAATGGCGGTTTCGCCTGCAAGGTGGAAGCGCCGTTCGCGAAGGAAGAAGGCGCCGATGGCGGCACCGCCACCACATCCCAGACGAACCGCCAGAAGATCGAGATCCTGTCCGCAACCACGGTCCGTTCGGACTGTCGCGTGATCAGATCGAAAGCTTGAGATCGCACATTCAAGACAAGGGAGTCCCGCATGCAGATGCCGGTGTGGGTGGCACTCGCAACTCTGCTGGTAACAGCGTCAGCGGCCATGGCGCAGCCGGTCACGTTTCAGGATCTTGACGGCCAGGTCGTGACCGCGACGGTCGTTTACGATCGAACGCTCCGCCGCCTCGACAATGGTCGCGTCGTCAACAACACGAGCACCCAAACCATTACGCTGACGATCGGTCCGGGAGACTTGATCGATCAGGTTCATGCCGTTGCGGTGACGGGCGCCGACGGGCGTCCGCGCGGCAGCAATTCCTTCTCCGGCACATTCGAACTGAACAAGCCGAGAAAGGGCCGCGGCGGCGAGGTCATCTGGATTTTCGACGATGGAAAGCTGGTTCGCCTGCAAACCTTCGAGACCGGTGGCCGGCGCGTCACGATCGCCTTCAAGCGGTCGCCCGCCGGCCTGACGTGCTCGATCGATGCGCCATTCGCCAAGGAGGAAGGGGCGGATACCATCCAGAACCAGGCCGCATTGGGGAACTTCAAGGTGCAGCTGCTGAGCGTCAAACAGGGCAAGACCCAGTGCTCGGTCGCCAAGCGCAAGTCGGCCGAGGCGCGCGGCCGCCGGATTTGACAGGTCCGCCGCTACCCTCTAGATACCGGCCGCGGTTCGGCCCCCAAGTCCCTGAAAAGGTGGGGGCCGTTCCTCGTTTCGCGACCCGTGGTTCCGGCCATCCGCTTTGGCCGCCGGACCTGTCGGTTCCGGGGATCTCCCCGGCACAGAGGAGGGCGCGTTTCCTCAACCTGGTCAATTTCAAGAGGACGCGATGACCAAGCGCACTGAAGCAAAGTACAAGCTCGACCGCCGTATGGGCGAGAACGTCTGGGGCCGGCCCAAGAGCCCGGTCAACCGGCGCGAATACGGTCCCGGCCAGCACGGCCAGCGCCGCAAGGGCAAGCTCTCCGACTACGGCGTGCAGCTGCGCGCCAAGCAGAAGCTCAAGGGCTATTACGGCGACATTTCGGAAAAGCAGTTCCGCGCGATCTATACCGAGGCGATCCGCCTGCGCGGCGATTCCGGCGCGAACCTGATCGGCCTTCTCGAACGCCGTCTCGACGCCGTCGTCTATCGCGCCAAGTTCGTGCCGACGATCTTCGCGGCCCGCCAGTTCGTGAACCACGGCCACGTCAAGGTGAACGGGCGCCGGGTGAACATCCCGAGCTATCAGGTCAAGGTCGGCGACGTGATCGAGGTGAAGGACAAGTCGAAGGAAATGGCGCTCGTGCTCGAGGCCCAGTCGCTCGCCGAGCGCGACACGCCGGACTACATCGAAGTGGATGAAGGCAAGAAGGTCGCGAAGTTCCTGCGCATCCCGACGCTGACCGAGGTGCCCTACCCGGTTCAGATGGAGCCGCACCTCGTGGTGGAATTCTATTCGCGCTGATCCGTTCAGCACGCGACATGCAAAAGGCCGCCTTACCGGGCGGCCTTTTTGTTTGTTCCACACGCATGCGTGATGCGCTCGCGATGGAAGGCAAAGTCGCCCTCGCCTAGCATGCGCCAGCACACAAAGACTCAAAGGGTCCGCAGCATATGTTCAGCAGGCCAGTTTTCGCAGCGCTGATCGCGACCATCCTGTCGTCGCTGGCGTCACCGGTTTTCGCCGGCGGCGTCTTTCTCGATGTGCCGATGACGCGGATTTTCGTCTGCCAGGGCACCGACGCGAAGATGGAGATCTACGCCCCGCAATCGCTTGTGCTGAAGCGCAACATCGAGAAGCTCGGTCTCGGGGGCACGGTGACCGGGCTCTACGCGCTCGATCTTTCGGAAGCGCAAAAAGGCAAGGTGATCGAACCAGTGCGGCTGCGCTCGACCAGGGACAACAAGGCGATCACGGTCGATCAGTTCACCCGCAAAGGGCTGAAGCCCACCACCGTTCCGATGGCAGGAGGCTCGCTCGATTTCGATCCGCGCTTTGGAACGCAGGCGAAATGCGATCCGTTCCGGCCGTCCTGACGGCCGGAGCGAAGCTGCCTTAGGCGATCGC
>Ga0180218_1001678_pt1 | contig 12887 bp, 12 predicted proteins | sample eDN3rd37CKraftBY_FD_151334 | JGI IMG/M metagenome (GOLD analysis project Ga0180218, IMG submission 151334) | Enriched backyard soil microbial communities from Emeryville, California, USA - eDNA 3rd pass 37_C Kraft BY (version 2) (version 2) | ecosystem: Environmental > Terrestrial > Soil >... | reverse complement strand
GCGCGACCTGCCGCGAGGCCGGCGGCGAAGCTCTCGCCAATCAGCCACGCGATGATCAGCATTACGCCCTGGATGCCGAACGTTATCAGCAGGGAGAGGATCGGCTCGCCGGTGAACTGGCTCATGCCGTCCCAGGTACGCGAGCCTGCGGCGACGGAAAGCAGGAAGGCGCTGCTCGCGAGGACGGTGAGCTGCCAGTTTGTCGTGAAAGCTTGTCGGACGGTCTCGGCAAGGCCGCCTTCGAGCAGCTTCGATGCAAGCTTCAGAATAATAAAGACGCCAGCGAGAGTAACAGCGGTCCAGAGAAATTCAGACGACGACAACCACCGCGTGACTGCGACCCAATCGATGTCCGCCATCCGCTTCTCCGCCAACCCCCGCCTGCGCACACGCGCACGTTGCCCTCGGCACGATATTAACCATATCTTGAGGCGCTTTCACGCCGAGATTGCGGCCTGCCCATGGCCGCTGTCGCCGCTGAAACGTAGCGACATCGCGTTTACCGTCTCTCGCTTGGAGAAAATTCCCCGCGCCCTCCCGTGACGGGCGGACCGACGACCGAGAAGCGCTTGAGATCAGCGACGCTCGAACAGCGCCGCCAGGGCAAGCCCGCCGCTTGCTCCCAGAGCCGCCACGCCGTACCGCGCGCCCTTCGCTCGCGGCTCACAGCGCACGAGGCGCGAGAAAAGTCGCGTCACCAGCACGGCTCCGGACGCCCCGAGAGGATGGCCGCGCACAACCGCACCACCGTCCGGATTGAGCTTTGCCTCGTCGATCCCGAGCTGCCGGCAAAGCGCAATAGCCTGCACGGCCGACGCCTCACTCAGCTCGAAGATCGAAATAGCACTACGATCGAGGCCATTGAGCCGGCCGTAGAGTTTCTGCATCGCCACAATCGGCGCCTCGGCTTCCCGCCCAGGCTCGACGCCGAGGGCGGCATTCACGACGGGTCGCAAGGCGGGCGGACGCCCGCGACGCTCCCATTCGGCCTCCGAGACGGCGACGACGAAGGCTGCGCCGTCGTGGAGCGTACTGATGTTGCCGGCCGTGAGCGTGCCGCCCTCACCTGCAAGGGGCTCGAGGTCGGCAAGGTCGTCGGCATCGGGATCGACGGCGCTCTGGTCGCGGGCCTCCTCTGTCGTCGAGCGCAGCGGCACGATCTCGCCGACGAAGCGGCGGCCCTCCCGGGCCTCCGTCGCCTTGGCGTGCGAGGCGAGCGTCCAGGCGTCCTGGGCAGCGCGGGTAATGCCGAGGCGCTCGGCGAGCCCCTCGCACGACGCGTGCGGCACATGCTCGGCCATGGGCGGCGCACCCATGGGGTCAGGACGGATGAAATGGGGCGTCTGGAAGAGGCTGCGCGGCTTGGCGATCCGCCACGGCGCAGTCGAAAGGGCCTCGACGCCGCCGGCGACGACGATGTCCGCCTCGCCAGCCGCGATCCGTCGCGCCGCCGAGAGGATCGCCTCGAGGCCCGAGGCACACTGCTGGTCGACGGTCGTCGCCATGGCCGCAATGGGCAAACCGGACGCAAGCGCGATCAGGCGCGCGGGGTTGTCGCCGGCCGTGCAGTTGCCGACGATGATTTCATCGACCTCGTCGGCGCCGACGCCCGCATCCTTGAGGACAGCCTCGACGACCGGCGCTGCGAGGTCCTCGACCCGCCGCTGGCGATGGAGACCGCCGATCCGCCCGATGGCCGTGCGACGCGCCGCGATGATGTACACAGGTAGACTGCGCATCTGCCAAACACACTCTCAAATCTGACGGGCCGCAGCCTGTGGCCTGAACGGCACCCGTATCCCACGCAATGAATGCGTAATGATGAGCACAATCGGGCGTCATCGCGGCAGAAGAAGAAGGTATTTTGGCGGCCAGCACCGTCTGTACCCATGCCGTCACAACGAAGGTGCCGGAAGGTCAGCCCGTGGCGGACTTGAGGCGCAGGCCAAAGGGTGTCAAAAGTCGCCCGGGCTGCATCGGTGGCGATGGGTCGCGTGAAACCGGAGAAAAATCATGGATCGCGAGTTGTGGGAGAAGGGCCTGAAGGCACGCAAGTCGACACTCGGCGCGGAATACGTCGAGAAGAGCCTGTCGACGGCGGACGCCTTCAACGCCGAATTCCAGGACATGCTGAACGAGTTCTGCTGGGGCAAGATCTGGGGCGACTCGACGATCCCTCCCAAGACCCGCTCCATGATGAACCTGACCATGCTCGCCTCGCTCGGCCGGATGCATGAGTGGGAGCTTCACCTGAACGGCGCGCTGAACAATGGTGTGACCCAGGACGAGCTGAAGGCCGTTATTCACCAGATCGCGATCTATGCGGGCTTCCCCGCGGGCGTCGAATGCTTCCGCATCGCCCGCAAGGTGCTGGCCGAACGGGCCGCCAAGAAATAAGCCTGCCTTTCGCCGATGCGCGCGGGCCAGAGAGCCATGGCGCGCACCGGCATTCCGATTTCCCGACAATCGAGCGCATTGAAGAGGCCGCGATGACGACTAGGCGCCTGCCAAAGGACTGCAAGGATCTCTCCGAGGTCCGCGTCGAGATCGACCGCTGCGACGCCGCGCTCGTCAGCATGATCGCCGAGCGCTTCGGGTACGTGGAGCGTGCCTGGCAGATCAAGCTCGGCCTCAACCAGGAGGCCAACGTACCCTGGCGCAACCAGCAGGTGTTCGATCGCGTGCGCAAGCTCGCCGAGGAAAAGGGTATCCCGCCCGACATGTGCGAGGCGCTTTGGCGTCAGATGGTCGGGTGGTTCATCCAGTACGAGGAAGAGAAGCTCAAGGACGAGATTGCCGCCAAGGCCAACAAGAGTTGATACGCACCGGGAGAAGCGGTGCCCATGCTCAAAAATATCCCGCCTGATCTGATCGAGATCGTTACCCACGCCGTCCTCAATCCGGGTACGATCGTCGCCGGCTATCTCATCGGCCGGCGCGCCGACCAGCCCCAAAAGATCATCGTCGGCGCCTTCGCGGCCGGGATCGCGGGCGTGCTTTTCGCCTGGCTCGTCATGAAGCTCGGGCTGTCTCCCGACAGCCCGCGACTCTTCCCGGGGATCTTCGTGCTTTCCTTCATCCTCGGCGCTGGCTGGGCATGGCTCGGCTACTACGCCGGCACATCACGGCGTCGTGGGGAATAGCGCGAACCTTCACCCTGTCCGCGTGACCGCGGTCTCCTCGAGCACGATGCGGCCGTCGTCGATGTCCGTGAGCAGGCGCCGCATGATCTTGCCGGAGGACGTGATCGGCACGCTTTCCACGAACTGCACGCCGCGCGGGATCTTGTAGGCGGCGAGATGCTGGCGGCAGTGATCCGCCAGCTCTTTCCCGCTCGCCGTGGCGCCGGGCTTCAGCATGACATAGGCCTTCGCAAGCTCGCCCTTGGCCTCGTCCGGCACGCCGCGCACCGCCGCCAGCGCCACCGAAGGATGGCCGCACAGGATACGCTCGAGCTCCGCCGGATAGACGTTGTACCCGGAGGTGAGGATCATATCCTTCTTGCGGTCGACGATCGTGTAATAGCCATCCTCGTCGACGGTCGCGATATCGCCGGTGTGCATCCAGCCGTCGGGACGCAAGGTCTCGCGCGTGCTCGCCTCATTGCCGTAATAGCCGTCCATGACCATGAGGCCTTTGACCATCAGTTCGCCGCGCTCACCGGCCGGCATCTCCTTGTCCGCATCGACGACGTCGACGATCTTGCAAGAGAAGCCGGGGACGGGAAGGCCGATCGTGCCCGGCTTGTTGGTCCCGTAGTACGGATTGAACGTCGCGGCGCCGGCGAGCTCCGTCATGCCCCAGAGCTCCAGCACAGGCGCACCTGTGCGCTCGGTCCATTCGAGCGACTTTGCGACGGGCAGCGTCTGTCCGCCGACTGTGCAGCGCGTCAGCGAGGAGAGATCGTAGCGCTCGAATTTGGGGTGCGCGAGCATGTAGTAGTAGGCGGTCGGCACGCTGTCGATGATGGTGGCGCGATGCTCCTGGATCGCAGCGAACATGCCCTCCTCGCTGAAGCGCGGCAGGATCACCATCTTGGCGCCAACGAGGAAGGCCGCATTGAAGACGCAGCTCGAGTAGACGTGCGGCGAGGGCAGCGGCGACACCACCGTGTCGGCAGCCGTGCGAGTGTTCATCATGGCCGCCACCCAGGCGGCAGTAACGATCGAGCGATGCTGCTGAACGGCCCCCTTTGGATGGCCGGTCGTGCCCGAGGTGTAGCAGATCGCGCCCACATCGCTCGGCGAGCGCCGCACGGGATCGAAGCTCGCGGCGCCGAGCTTGAGCCAGAGATCGAAAGGAACGGCGCCCGTCGGGGGTGCCGCACCCCACGCCACGATCTCGGTGAGCTCGCCCTTGCCCTTGAGGTCCATCAGCGGCTCGGCCTTGTCGCCCGAAGCGACGATGACGCGGGCGCCCGAATCCTGAACGATGAACGCGACCTCCGACGGCGTCAGCATGACGTTGATCGGATTGACCACGGCGCCCGTCTTCGCGATCGCGAAGTACGCGACCATCCATTCGATGGCATTGGGTCCATAAAGGGTGACGCGATCGCCCGGCCTGACGCCGGCGCCGACAAGGCCGTTGGCAAAGGCGTTCGAGGCTGCGTCGAGCTGGCGGTACGTAAGCTGATCGCTGCCGACTACCAGAGCGGTCCGGTCGCCATAGTGGCGTGCCGCAAAGGGTAGGATTTCGCCGAGTGTCGAAACCATGGTTGTGCTCCCTCCAGACTGTTTCTTTTATGAGCGGCCGTCGCCGGTTCTTTCGGCAAATCTAGCGGAGAGAAAGTGCAGCCTTCAATATGCTTATCCCTCCGAGCCTCATTGACCGATCCAAGCCGGACTGATTTGATGTGCCGCAAGAACAAGTCTTTGCGCCGTGCCGAGTGCGAGGGGCAGCTCGGCCGAGCGGGCAAGCTCAAACCCGTGGAGTGATCCCTATGAAAGAAACTGAGTTGCGCGCACTGATCGGCGACGTGAAGGACGGTAAGCTTTCCCGTCGCGGCTTCATCACGCGTATGGTCGCCCTTGGGCTGACGGCACCCATGGCGAGCCAGATGCTGGACTTCTGCGGCGTGGCCCGCGCCGACACCAAGTTCGAATACAAGCCGACGAAGCGCGGCGGCGGTGGCGCGCTACGCCTTCTGTGGTGGCAGGCACCCACCCTTCTCAATCCACACTTCGCGACCGGCACCAAGGATCAGGACGCCTCTCGCATCTTTTATGAGCCGCTGGCCGGCTGGGATTCCGACGGCAATCTCGTGCCAGCCCTTGCCGCGGAGATTCCGAGCCGTGAGAACGGCGGCCTTGCCGCCGACGGCAAGTCGGTGACCTGGAAGCTGAAGCAGGGCGTCAAGTGGCATGACGGCAAGCCGTTCACCGCCGATGACGTCGTGTTCAATTGGGAGTTCTCGTCGGACCCCGAAACCGCCACCGTTACGAGCGGCTCCTATAAGGAGGTGAAGGTCGAGAAGGTCGACGATTTCACCGTGCGCGTCATATTCAGCAAGCCGACGCCGTTCTGGGCCGATGCGTTTGTCGGCACCGCCGGCATGATCATTCCGAAGCACCTCTTCGTCGACTACAAGGGCGCGAAGTCGCGCGAGGCGCCGACCAACCTGAAGCCGGTCGGCACAGGCGCCTTCAAGTTCGTCGACTTCAAGCCGGGCGACATGGTCCGCGCCGAAGCCAACATGGACTATCATGTTCCCAATCAGCCCTACTTCGATACGCTCGAGATGAAGGGTGGCGGCGACGCCGTCTCGGCCGCGCGCGCGGTTCTGCAAACAGGCGAATACGACTACGCCTGGAACATGCAGGTTGAGGACCAGATCCTGAAGCGGCTCGAGACCGGCGGCAAAGGCCAGGTCCATGTCGTGCCCGGCGGCAATATCGAATTCATCCAGCTCAATTCCACTGATCCCTGGACCGAGGTCGATGGCGAGCGCTCGAGCATCAAGACCAAGCATCCGGCGTTTTCCGATCCCGCAGTGCGCCAGGCGATGATGCTGCTCGTCGACCGCAAATCGGTCGAGGATCACATCTACGGACGCACCGGCGTGGCAACCGCGAACTTCCTCAACAATCCGGAGCGCTACCGGTCGAAGAACACGAAGTTCGAGTTCAATGTTGCCAAGGCGAACGAGCTTCTGGACAAGGCCGGATGGAAGAAGGGTAGCGATGGCATCCGCGAAAAAGGCGGCGTCAAACTGAAGTTCGTCTACCAGACCTCGATCAATGCGCCGCGCCAGAAGAACCAGGCGATCGTGAAACAGGCGGCTCAACAGGCCGGCATCGATATCGAGATCAAGTCGGTCGTCGCTTCGGTCTTCTTCTCGTCGGACGTCGCGAACCCGGATACCTATCCGAAGTTCTACGCCGACATGCAGATGTACACGACGACCATGACGCAGCCAGATCCCGATCGATTCATGAATCAGTACTGCTCATGGGAGGTCGCGACGAAGGCCAACAAGTGGCAGGGCCGCAACTCGTCACGTTTCCGCAATGAGGAATACGACAAGCTCTATCGTGACGCGCAAGGTGAGCTCGATCCGGTGAAGCGGGCAGCGATGTTCATCAAGATGAACGAGATCGTCGTCGGCCCTGAGAACGGCACCATTATTCCTGTGGTCTACCGACCACGCGCCCATTCGCGATCAAAGACCCTGCGCGCGGACGTCAGCGGCTGGGACAATGATACGTGGGCGCTCGCACGCTGGTACAGGGAGGCGTGAAGAACGGTTGCTGACGGGCTCCTGAACGCAAGCGGAAGCGACGATTTATGGGCTTTTACATCCTACGGCGCCTCCTGATCGCAATTCCGAGCCTGCTCGGCATCAGCATCGTGCTCTTCACGGTCCTTGCACTCGCACCGGGTGATCCCTTCGAGGAGCTCGCGACCAATCCTGCAGTGCCGCCGGAAGTCCGGATGGCACTGCGGGCGAAGTTCGGCCTCGATGATCCGGTCGCCGTCCGCTATGTCCGCTGGATCACGGCCATGTCCCAAGGCGACTGGGGGTTCTCGTTCGTCAGTCGCATCGACGTTGATGACCTGATCCTGCAGCGTCTGGGCGTGACGCTCTTCGTAATCGGATCATCACAGATCCTTGCCCTTCTGATCGCGATCCCCATCGGCGTCATTGCCGCGACGCGCCCGTACTCTGTCTTTGATCAGATTGCGAACACGCTGGCCTTCATCGGCTTCTCGTTGCCAACGTTCTTCACGGGGCTGCTCTTCATTCTGATCTTCAGCATCTGGCTCGACTGGCTGCCCTTCGTCTATCAGGCCGATATTCAAGCCACCGGCTGGTGGTGGTACTGGGAGCACGTCCGCCAGGCGATCATGCCGATCACCGTGCTCGGTCTTTTCCAAGGCGCCTCGCTCGTTCGCTACGTGCGCTCGGCGGTCCTCGACGTCATTCGCCTCGACTACGTGACGACGGCCCGCGCCAAGGGCCTCGGCGAACGCGTCGTGATCATCAAGCACGTCGTGCGGAATGCGCTGATCCCGGTCGTCACGCTCGTCGCACTGCAGATGCCGGCCATCTTCGGCGGCGCCATCGTAACCGAGCAGATCTTCCGTATCCCGGGCATCGGCTCGCTGCTCATCAGCTCCATTCTCGCCAACGACACGCCGGTCATCATGGCCGTGACGTTCGTGTTCGCATGTCTCGTGGTCCTCTTCAACCTGATCGCCGATATCCTCTATGGCTGGCTCGACCCTCGCATCACCTTCCGCTGAGGCGGCCGCGCCTGCGCCGGCACGCGGGCCGGTGTACTCGCCGGCCCGCGAGGCTTGGCGCCGCTTTCGGCGTCATCGGCTCGCGGTAGCAAGCAGCGTCGTTCTCGGCCTGATGGTACTCGCCATCCTTATCGGCCCGTTCATCTGGACCACCCCGATCAACCACATCGACTTCGGCGCCACCCTTCAGGGGCCGACCTGGGCGCATCCCTTCGGAACCGACGATCTCGGCCAAGACCTGCTCGCACGCATGATCTACGGCGGCCGCATCTCGCTCGCCGTCGGGCTTGCCGCCATGTTCGTCGCCATCGTCGTCGGGACGATCGTCGGCGCGGTCGCGGGCATGTCACGCGGGTGGGTCGGCAGCGCGCTCATGTGGCTCACCGATCTTTTCCTATCGCTGCCGCAGCTCCCGTTGCTCCTCCTGGTCATCTACCTCTTTCGGGATGTACTCAAAGGTGTTTTCGGCCCGGAGGGCGGCACCTTCATCCTGATCGTGATCGTGATCGGCGGATTGCGCTGGATGCCCGTCGCACGTCTCGTGCGCGCACAGTTCCTCTCCTTGCGTGAGAAGGAGTTCGTCGAGGCCGCGCGCGCGCTCGGCGCCTCGAAGGTCCGCCAGGTCGTGCGCCACATCCTGCCCAATGCGCTCGGCCCGGTCATCGTCGCCGGCACCATCGATGTCGCGGCAGCCATCATCGCCGAGTCTACGCTCTCCTTCCTCGGCCTCGGCTTCCCGCCAGACATCCCGACGTGGGGCCGGCTCCTGTTCGACGCCAAGGACAACCTCGACTTTGCGCCGCACTGGGCGCTCTTCCCCGGTGCGGCGATCTTCCTCGCCGTTCTGACGATCAACTTCATCGGCGACGGGCTGCGCGATGCCCTCGACCCGCGCCGCGTCCTGTGAGGCCGCACATCGACAGCGTCAGCGAGCCCGCGCATCTGGGAGACCGCATGGACCAGCCATTGCTCGAGATCCGAGGTCTCGAGACGCATTTCAAGACCGACGACGGCATGGTGCGCGCCGTCGATGGCGTAAGCCTCTCGATCTCGCGCGGCGAGACGGTCTGCGTTGTCGGCGAGTCGGGCTGTGGCAAGACGGTCACCGCGCTCTCCGTGCTCAAGCTCATCGCGATGCCGCCCGGCCGCTTCGTCGGCGGCCAGATCCTCTGGCAGGGACGCGATCTCATCCCGCTCAAAACGCAGGAGATGGACGATATCCGCTCCAAAGAGATCGCGATCATCTTCCAGGAGCCGATGACCTCGCTCAATCCGGTGTTCACCGTGGGTGAGCAGATCGCCGAGGTCATCCGCCGCCACCAGGGTCTCAGCCGCAAAGCCGCGATCGAGCGAACGATCGAGATGCTGAAGCTGGTGCGCATTCCCAATCCGCAGCGGCGTGTCCATGACTACCCGCATCAGTTCTCGGGCGGCATGCGCCAGCGCGTGATGATCGCCATGGCGCTTTCGTGCAATCCGAAGCTGCTGATCGCGGACGAGCCGACGACCGCGCTCGACGTGACCATCCAGGCGCAGATCCTCGATCTCCTGCAGGAAATGAAATCGCAGTTCGGCATGGCCATCATGCTGATCACCCACGCCATGGGCGTCGTCGCCGAGACGGCGCAGCGTGTCGTCGTCATGTATGCCGGCAAGGTCGTCGAGGAAGCCGGCGTCGAGCAGCTCTTCGCCAAGCCGAGCCACCCCTACACACAGGGCCTCATCCGCTCCATCCCGCGCATCGACACAGCGGCGACGCACAAAGTTCGGCTCGAAGCCATCGGCGGCACAGTGCCGAGCCTGCTCAGGCCACCGCCAGGCTGCCGCTTTGCCGCCCGCTGCCGCTTCGCTCGCGAGGCCTGCATCAAGGCGGTGCCGCCGCTGCGCGAGATCGAGCCCGGACACAAGGTCGCGTGCATCCTCTACGATTGATCGGACATCGCAAGGAATCGGAAATCGAATGTCCCCAGATGGAACCGCGCCGGTGACGACGAAGCCGCTGCTGACCGTGAACAATCTCGTCAAGCAGTTTCCTATTCGCGGCGGCGTCCTCTCGCGCGTGATCGATCGCGTGCACGCGGTCGACGGCGTCAGCTTCCACATCGATAAGGGCGAGACGCTCGGACTCGTGGGCGAGTCCGGCTGCGGCAAGTCCACGACGGGCCGATGCATCCTCCGTCTCATCGAGCCGACCTCAGGCGAGGTATGGTTCGAGGGCAAGGACGTCGCGGCCATGGGCAAGAGCGAGCTGCGCGCCGTCGCTCGCGACATGCAGATCATCTTCCAGGACCCGTTCGCCTCGCTCAATCCGCGCATGACCGTTGGCGCGATTATCGGCGAAGCGCTGGTGATCCACGGCCTCGCGGCCAATCGCAGGGCACTCGAAGAGCGCGTCATCGAGCTTCTGGAGCGCGTCGGCCTGCAGCCCGATCACATGCGCCGCTTCCCGCACGAGTTCTCGGGCGGCCAGCGCCAGCGCATCGGCATCGCGCGCGCGCTTGCTGTCGAGCCGAAACTCATCGTGTGCGACGAGCCGGTATCCGCGCTCGACGTATCGATCCAGGCCCAGGTCATCAACCTGCTCGAGGATCTTCAGGAGCAGTTCGGACTCACGTACCTCTTCATCGCGCACGATCTCTCAGTCGTCGAGCACATCTCGACGCGCGTGGCGGTCATGTATCTCGGGCGCATCGTCGAGATCGCGACGGCGCACGATCTCTACACGAACCCCAAGCATCCCTATACTGAAGCGCTGCTCTCGGCGGTGCCAATTCCCGATCCGACCGCGAAGCGCAAACGGGTGACGCTGCAGGGCGACGTGCCGAACCCGATCAACCCACCCTCAGGCTGCCACTTCCACACGCGCTGCCCGATCCGCGAGCTGCCGCTCTGCGCGAATGTGAAGCCCGAGCTGAAGGCCGACGCCAATGGCCACGCTGTCGCCTGCCATCTGAGAAGTGGCTGAGCAGTCCGACAGCGCAGTCATCAAGGAATAGGCCTGGCTCCATGCGACACGCCCCGCGCTCGGCATCGGCGCAGGGCCGAACTGACCGCGGCGAGCCGCCTCAGAACGGGATCTCGTCGTCGAGCTTCTTGTCGAAGCCGCCACCACCCCCGCGGCTCCCGCCACCGCCACCCGAACGACGCGGCGGCTCGCTGTAACCGCCGCTACCGCCATTATCGTAGTCGGACTGGGCATTGTCGCTCATGCCCCCGCCCGGGCGTCCGTCGAGCATGGTCAGCACGGCATTGAAGCCCTGCAGGACGACCTCGGTCGAATAGCGCTCCTGGCCCTGCTGGTCCTGCCACTTGCGCGTCTGCAAGGCGCCCTCGACGTACACTTTCGAGCCCTTCTTGAGATACTGCTCGGCGACCTTGCAGAGGGCCTCGTTGAAGATCACGACCGAGTGCCACTCGGTCTTCTCACGGCGCTCGCCGGAGTTCTTGTCACGCCAGCTCTCGCTCGTCGCGATGCGCAGATTGGCGATCGGCCGCCCGTCCTGCGTGCGGCGGATCTCGGGATCTCTGCCGAGATTGCCGATCAGGATCACCTTGTTCACGGAACCCGCCATGGTCTTACTCCTTTGCTTGGCTCCCTGGCCGCGTCTGCGCAGCATCAGCCGCGCGATCACGCGGCTTTCGGGAACCCGATTCGTCCATTAGAGAGTACGCGTTATCGAGCCTCTGACCGACCCGGGCCCGTCGCCGAACCGATGCTTATGCACCAAATTCGCGACTTCCTGGCAGAAGGCGCCGCAGCATCATCGGCGATCTCGACCCCACGACGCATGTTCTCTTTCTGTTCACTCTACAGCAGTCAGCTTGCATGAGCAAGCACCTCGAGGAAATCCGCTCATGCAAGACCTGACCGTCGCCTTCGACCTCGATGGGACACTCGTCGAGACCGCACCCGACCTGATCGCCGCCACCAACCATGTCATGGCGAATGCGGGGCTCGGCATCGTTCCGCCGGACGTCCTGCGGCCGACGATCAGCTTCGGGGCCCTCGCCATGATCGCCAAGGGCTTCGAGCATCACGGCCAGCGCGTGCGCGTGGATATGAGCGGCCCCCATTTCGGGGAGTTCATCGCCTACTACACGGCGAATATTGCCGCGACGAGCCATGCCTACCCGGGGCTCGAGACGTCGCTCGATCTGCTGTCCGCCCGAGGCGTACGGCTTGCCGTGTGCACAAACAAGCAGGCCGCCCTCTCGGAGCAGCTCCTCGGCGATCTCAGGCTGCGGGCACGCTTCGCCGCGCTCGCGGGCCGCGATACGTTCCCCGTCTTCAAACCGCACCCCGATCATCTCATCGGCACCATCCGCATGGCCGGCGGCGACCCCAAGCGCGCGATCATGGTCGGCGACAGCAAAACGGACATCGACACGGCCAAAGCCGCCGGCATCCCGGTCATCGCGGTGACGTTCGGCTACACGGACGTGCACGTGCGCGAGCTTTCACCCGACGCCATCATCGAGCACTATGACGAGCTCATTCCGACGATCGAGCGGCTGATCGCGCGCTGAAGCTAACGCTTGAGGCGCGCCTTGAGCACGCCCGGCACCTCGTTGGGCGTCGCGCAGACGGTAACGCCTGCTTCCTCCAGCGCCGCCTTCTTGCCCGCATAAGAGCCACGGCTGCCCATCACGATCGCGCCCGCATGGCCCATCTTCTTGCCCGGTGGCGACGCCGCACCAGCGATGAACGCCGCGACCGGCTTCCTCATGGTTGCCGCGTATTCGGCCGCCGCCTCCTCCATGGCGCCGCCGATCTCGCCGACGAGCGCTATCGCCTTCGTCGCCGGGTCCTTGTCCAGCGATACGAGCGCATCGCGCGTCGTCGTGCCGATGATCGGATCGCCGCCGATACCGACAAACGACGAAATGCCAAGGCCAGCCTGCACGAGGTTGAGACAGAGCAGCGTGCCGAGCGAGCCCGAGCGCGAGATCACGCCGATATCGCCCTTCTGAAACACGCGCGGATTGAACGCCGGCATGAAGCCGACGAAGTTCACGCCGGTCGTCACGAGGCCCGCCGTATTCGGGCCGATGACCTGCGCGCCGCGCTCGCGTGCCGCCGCGAGGAAGTACATCGTGTCCTGAACGGGCACATGCTCGGTCAGGCACACGATCTTGCGGAT
>Ga0180218_1001676_pt1 | contig 12896 bp, 7 predicted proteins | sample eDN3rd37CKraftBY_FD_151334 | JGI IMG/M metagenome (GOLD analysis project Ga0180218, IMG submission 151334) | Enriched backyard soil microbial communities from Emeryville, California, USA - eDNA 3rd pass 37_C Kraft BY (version 2) (version 2) | ecosystem: Environmental > Terrestrial > Soil >... | reverse complement strand
CGGCCTTGCGCCTTCGACGAGTGTCCCGTCGGCCATCTTTGCGCGTGGGGGGTAGGGGCGGCCGAGGTGCTGGAACAGGCAGCCGGACAGTTGGAACAGGCTGCGGCTACATCTTTTACGTAACCAAATTTATTAACCGGATATCCGGTATCGGGCAGGCCGGATTCCTGGAACAGACATGGATGACAAGATGATGAAGGAAAATATATTGGTGGCGGGCGGCGCCGGATTCCTGGGTTCGAATCTTTGCCGCAGGCTTGTCGATGAGGGCCATAGCGTTCTGTGCGTCGACAACTTCCAGACAGGCCGGCGGGTGAACATCGAGCCGCTGCTGGGCAATCCGCTGTTTTCGTTGCTGCGCCATGACGTCATCAACCCATTGCACTACGACCTTCGGCCCACCCAGATATACAACCTGGCGTGTGCTGCCTCGCCGCGCCTGTACCAGGCCGATCCGGTCCATACCCTGAGAACTTGCGTCTATGGCGCCTTCAACCTGCTGGAACTGGCGCGCCGTTCGGGCGCGCGGGTACTGCAGGCTTCGACCAGCGAAGTGTACGGCGACCCGCACATGCACCCTCAGTCCGAATCCTATCGAGGCAACGTCAATATGGTGGGGCTGCGCTCGTGCTATGACGAGGGCAAGCGCTGCGCGGAGACCTTGTTCTCCGATTACGGCCGCCGCAAGCGGGCGGTCGTGAAGATCGCCCGCATATTCAATACATATGGTCCCGGAATGGCGCAGGACGACGGGCGGGTCGTCTCCAATTTCGTGACCCAGGCCTTGAAGGGCCTGGACCTGACCATATACGGCGACGGCAGCCAGACACGTTCGCTTTGCTATGTGGACGACATGATCGACGGCCTGATCAGCCTGATGAACAGCGCTGAATCCTTTCAGGGGCCGGTGAATCTGGGCAACCCCGTGGAAGCCACGGTGCTGGACATCGCCAGCGAGGTCAGGCGGCTGGCCGGGGCAGAAGTTGACTTTGTATTCGAGCCGCGCCCCGCCGACGATCCCGAGCAGCGCTGCCCCGATATTTTGCTGGCCCAGAGACATCTGGGCTGGGCGCCCTCTACCCGCATGGAGACCGGGTTGAGCAAGACCGTCGATTATTTTTCCGGCGTGCTTGCCTCTGCTTCCGACCGGGCGATGAGCCGCCGCGTGTCCGGGCCCGCCCGGGCCTGAGACCCGCCCCCGGGCCACTGAGCACTAGACCCCGGGCCATTTAATACCCGCCCCTGGCCTCGCTACGCAAGCCCCCGGAAATTCCGGAGCGGCTGGTCTGCAAACCGCTTTTCAACAGGCCGGCCGGCCTCTGTATGGCGATGAATATTTCTTTTGAAATCAGCCTATTGCGATGTTGATACGCAAGAATAAGAAAAGCTGTATATCATTAGGTTTCAATTGTCATACCGCTTTACTCCTGTATTATTTTAGAACGCGTACCATAGCTTTAACTAGAAAAAATCCCAGCCGACCCTTTGGTCTCGCGGGCGTTGACGGCGCGGGCTGCGCCAATGGTTTCCACACGACTATGTCTTACCTACTTGTTGTCGAAGACGAAGCCGAAACCCGGCAACTGATTGCAGAGATAGCCGCCGAAGAGGGCTATGACGTCGAGCAGGCCGCAGATGTCAGGCAAACGCGTATCCTCATCGAACGTCGCCGGCCCGATGTCATTCTGCTTGACATGCAGTTGCCCGACGGCAATGGCATGGAACTGTGGCTGGATCTGCAGCTTTCCGACACAAAGGTGGTGTTCATCACCGGCCACTCTACCGTAGACAGCGCCATACAGGCTCTGCGCTGCGGGGCAATCGACTATCTGCAAAAACCCATAAGCCTTCGCCGGCTCAAGGGCGTGCTGGGCGAGCTCAAGACCCTGATGCATGCCGATCCCGTCGCCGGCTCGGAAGACTGCTTTGCAAAGATCATAGGCCAGTCTCCGGCGATCGACCTGCTGTGCGCGCATATTGAAAAAGTAGCGCCCACCCAGGCTACGGTGCTGCTGGTGGGCGAAAGCGGCACGGGCAAAGAACTGGCCGCCGAAGCCATACATCTGGCCAGTTCACGTCACGCCAAGCCCTTCATGCCGGTCAATTGCGGGGCCATATCGCCCAACCTGATCGAAAGCGAGCTTTTCGGCCACGAAAAAGGCAGCTTCACAGGGGCCGACCGCCAGCACAAGGGCTATTTCGAACGTGCGTCCGGCGGAACCTTGTTCCTGGATGAAATCACCGAGATGTCCATGGAGCTTCAGGTGCGCCTGCTGCGGGTGCTTGAAACCGGACGCTTCATGCGAGTGGGTACGCACGAAGAAATCGAGGCCAATGTGCGTGTGGTGGCCGCCACCAATCGCAACCCCGAGCAAGCCGTGCAAGACGGTACATTGCGCGAAGACCTTTACCACCGTCTTAGCGTGTTTCCGCTGCAGCTGCCGCCCCTGCGCGAGCGCGGCGACGACGTAATACTGCTTGCCCAGCATTTTCTCGACGACCTCAATCGTGAGGGCAAGACCGCCAAGCGCTTCGGTCCCGAGGCCCTTGCCGCGATGCGCGGATATTCGTGGCCCGGCAATGTGCGCGAACTGCGCAACTTCGTGTATCGCAGCTATATTCTGGCCGACGATCTCATCAAGGGCGATTTCAATGCTTTCGATCTTGACGAGCAGGCGCCGACGCAGGGCGCCGAAATCCTGGTTCCCGTGGGGGTGCCGCTTGCCGACGCAAATCGGCAATTGATTCTGGCTACGCTGAGGCAATGCGGCGGTGTCAAGAAACTGGCTGCCGAAACCCTGGGCATCAGCATCAAAACGCTCTACAACCGCCTGGAAGAATACGGCGAGCTTTCCGAAACGGCCGATCAATAAGGCCTGCGCAGGCACCCTCGTCAGCGGCGGCGTCCGCCCAGTTTCAATGCAAACGCAATGCCGTACAGGCCGGCCAGGCCTATAAGCAGTTGGGCAAGGCGCGAGGCGGCCGTTCCATTGCCCAGTGCCGCACCGATCAGATCCAGGTTGAGCAGGCCTACCAGGCCCCAGTTCAAGCCGCCCACGATCAGGATGATCAGGGCTATCCAGTCCAGCAGCGACAGCGTCATCAAGGGTACGGTTGACGCTAGGTCGTTGACGGGCGGCTCGGCATCGTTCATGAAGTCCTCCTTTTCTCAGTGTACTTTCGTTACGTGGCTTGCGGCCTTTGCCCCGGGTTGGGCGCGAGCGGGTGCCCCATGTTCGAGCAAGCCTTGTTCCCGCTGGCGGGCCTGCCTTTGCAGTCGGGGCCGGGCTGCGCAAATTCGAGGTCGTGGGGATGGCCGGCGGGCCCGGAACTTGCAGCGCAAATCGTCCATCGACCATTTTCGATCCATGCAGACAAGGAGTGACATCATGGCCACGAACGACCAGAGCGGCTTGGATGCCGCCGACCTGCGGCGCCTGCAGGAAGATCCCCGTACCAATCCCCGCATAGGGCCCAGCGACTCGTCGGATACAACCAGCGAGTTGCCCGACAGCTTTCCCGATACCGACAGCGATCGCCGCAATACGGGCGAGCGGGCCTCTGTGGAGAACCGGCGTGACCCCGCGGGAGACGACGTGGAGCCCGACAAGGTGGTGCCCGAGGACAAAGCCGGCCTTGCGCGTACTCCGCCCGATCCGGAGCGTAACGGCGGATGAGGTAATTGGCCACGGTGGGCACGCAGTTTGCTCTGAGGTATCGGCATCGATCACTTGGAGAAACACTGTGGCGCTGAAAATACTGGCGGTAACTTCCGAAGCATTTCCCTTGGCCAAGACCGGCGGGCTGGGCGACGCCGTGAGCGGCATGGCCGGCGCCATCGATGCCATGGGCACCGACCTTACCATCATGCTGCCCGCCTATCGCGGCGTGCGCAAACGCCTGGCCCATGCCCAACGGCTGGGACGGCTGAACGGGCTGCCGGGGGGCGATGCGCATTTGGTAGGCGGATATTGCCCCGAATCGGGGTTGAAGATACTGCTGCTGGAAAACGACGCGCTCTATGATCGCGAGGGGCTTTACGTGGATGCCGCCGGTGTCGAGTATCCCGACAGCGCCCAGCGCTTTGCGGCGCTTTCGCTTGCCGCGGCGCGTGTGGCGGCGGGAATACCCGGAGTGGCGGTGCCCGATGTCCTGCACGCGCACGACTGGCATGCGGCTCTGGCACCCTTGGCGCTGCGCCAGTTCGGCGTCACGGGTGTCCGCAGCGTGCTGACCTTGCACAATGTCGCGTTCCAGGGGTGCTACGCTGCCAGCGTGGCCGATCAAACCGGCATAGAGCCATCGCTGTGGGCTTCGGGCGGCTTGCTGCGTGGAGACTGCATCAATTTCCTGCATGCGGGTATCGCATGCGCCGACAAAATCACCGTCGTCAGCACGAATTACGCTCGGGAAATATTGACACCCGAGTTCGGTTGCGGGCTGGACGGCCTGTTGAGGGCGCGCCGCGCCGACCTGCTTGCCATACCCAACGGAATTGATGCTTCGTTGTGGAATCCCGCATGCGATACCTATTTGCGTGGCAGCCACTTCGATGTCGACGACCTGCGGAACAAGGCGCTGTGCAAGCGCCGGCTGCAGGCAAAGTTTGGGCTGGACGAATCCCCCCGGACGACACTGCTTGCCATGGGAAGCCGGCTGACCGGACAGAAGATGGCGGACGTGGCGGTCCATGCTCTGTCCCGCGCCCTGCAGGCTCATCCGGAATTGCAGGTGTGCGTGATCGGATGCGGAGAAAAGGACATCGAGGCGGGAATGCGCGAGCTGGCGGAAAGACATCCGGGCCGCTGCGCCGCGCATATAGGCTATTCGGAGGACATCGCCCACCTGCTGCACGCGGGGGCGGATATATTGCTGCATGGCAGCCGATTCGAGCCTTTTGGCCTGACTCCCTTGTACGCGATGCGTTATGGAACCATACCCATCGGCTCTCGGGTAGGAGGCATGGTGGACACCATCGACGACCCGGGATGGACGGCGGGAGACGAGGCGATGTGCGCGGCCACCGGTTTGCTGTTCCCGGGCGACGGCGAGGACGATATGTGTGCCGCCATCGACCGCGCCATGCGCTTGCGGGGCAGTCAGACCATCTGGCGCCGAATGCAGCGCAATGCCATGCGAAAAGACTTCAGCTGGGAGCGCGCAGCCCCCGCCTATGTGCAGTGCTATCAGGCGCTTTGCCACGAGGTGGAGCGCATGGAACAGCGCCAGGGTTCCGCGCGGCCGTCGGTGCATGCGATGCCCGCGCATGCGGCTGTGCGCCATAGGGGTATTGCGGCCGGTTCGCGTCTTCAAGGGCTGAGCCTGGCGGGCGCGCCGGCCCGGGCGGAGCTGCTTCCACGCGTGAGCGGCGCGTCTGTCGCCTGAGCGGAATCCGGCAGGGCGCGCCGCCTTGCGCGGCGCAAGGACGAGGCCTATGAACGAATCTCCAATCACCCAACGCGAATCCGATCGCATTCTATTGGTGGATGCGCCGGAGCAGGCCTCGGACGATGCTGCCTGGAGACGGACATGCCGCCAAGCGAGAGCGCTGGGCTTCAACGGCATCATGGCTCCCTGCCGCCCGGAGCGGCGCCCGCGCGCGGTGGGCACGGCCCAAGACATGGCCGACCCGGACGTGCACGAGACCATGGATCACACCCTGGCGAGGCTGGCGGCTGTGTGCGCCGAAGGAGCCTTGCACTTTTATCTCGATGTGGCGCCGGCGGACATCGCTTTGCCAAGCGATCGGACGAAGTGCCTGGCCCAATGGCTGGCGGTGGGGGTAAGGGGATTTTGCTGCAGGCACGTGGAGAGGTCGGCGCCCGCCGACTGGAGGAACCTTATTGGCGAAGTGCGCGGCAGGGCCGGGGGCGGCAGGTTCCTGGCGTGGACGCCTGGCATGAGCGCCGAACAGGTGCAAGCTCTGCGCGGCGCGGGATTCGACGCTACCTTTCTTTCACTTCCATGGTGGGACTACCGCTCTGGCTGGCTGGCGGAAGAACATGCCCGCTTGAGTGCCGTGGCACCCGTCATTGTCCCTATAACCGCTGACGGGCCGGCCTGCCTTCAGGCCGACGCCGACGATCCCGACACGGCGTGGCGCCGATGCATCTGGACGGCAGCGGTCGGCGGAAGCGGCGTCCTCGTGTCCGAGCGCGTATTGCGGGCGGGCGCGGCCGATGAATTGCGCGCCATGAACGAGTGGCTGGGCACCCGGCGCGACGACGGCGAAGCCCTGACCATATTGACAGGCCCCCTGAGCGCCTGCACGGCCTTGTTTCGGGGCGGGGCCGGAGTGATCCTGAATCCTTCTTCGGAACAGAAGGCGCCCGTGGACTGGCCCTTGTTGCGGGCCCGGCTTCCGGACGGATACTCGGACATACAGCTGCCCGGGGCGGAAGTTCATGCAAGCCTGGCGCCGGCGGCCTGCCTGCGCTTTATGGCGCGCCGTGCTTTACCCGTGCGCGCGGCCTCTTCCAGCATGGCCGAAAAGCGCAAGCTGGGCCTGGGTGTCATGAGCGCGCCCCGCATCGCGATTGAAAGCATCGAGCCCATGGTGGACGGAGGGCGTTTTGCGGTCAAGTGCACGCCAGGCCAGGCCCTGGACATAGAGGCGGATATCTTCATGGATGGCCATGACCGGCTTGCCACATGTTTGGCATGGCGGGCGGCGGACGACTCCGGTTGGCAGGAAGTCCGCATGGAGCCTCTGGGCAACGATCGATGGCGGGCTGTCTTTACTCCTGCACGTCTGGGGCGGCATGTATTCGTCATCAGGGCATGGCTTGACAGCTGGGAGTCATACCGTATTGGAACGCTCAAGAAGCGCGAGGCGGGCACCGACATCTCGCTTGACCTGCTCGAAGGGCAGGCGCTGCTGCGCGATGCCGCGCATCGCGCCCGCCGCCAGTCGCCCGAGGGCGCCCGCATGCTTCAGAACGTGCTGGATTCCGACGAGCCGGACGCCGACGCACTGCTGTCCGATGCAACGGCGCATGCCATGGCGCAGACGGACGCCAGACGATTCGAAACCACGTCGGACGAAGTCCATGTAATGGTCGAGCGGCGCAAAGCCGTTTTTTCAAGCTGGTATGAATTGTTCCCACGCTCGCAAGCGGCGGAGCCAGGCCGGCACGGCACCTTCCAGGACGTGCGCGGGCGTCTCGCGGCCATTCGGGACATGGGTTTCGACGTACTGTACTTTCCGCCGATACATCCCATAGGCCGGACGAATCGCAAGGGCCGCAACAATGCCCTCGTGGCCGAGGCCGGCGACCCGGGCAGCCCCTATGCCATTGGTTCGGAAGAGGGCGGGCACGATGCCCTTCATCCGCAGCTGGGGTCGCTGGACGACTTCAGGGGCTTGCTGGAGGACGCGCGCGGGCACGGCCTGGAAGTGGCCCTGGACTTTGCCATTCAGTGCTCGCCCGATCATCCGTGGCTGAGGGAGCATCGCAACTGGTTCAACTGGCGGCCCGATGGTTCGCTGCGCTATGCCGAGAACCCGCCCAAGCGCTATGAAGACATCGTAAACCCGGATTTCTACCAGGGTTCGCAGCCCAAGCCCCGGGCCTCGCTGTGGCGCGCGCTGCGCGACATCGTGCTTTACTGGATAGAGCAGGGCGTGCGCATCTTCCGGGTCGACAATCCGCATACCAAGCCGCTGCCATTCTGGGAATGGATGCTGGGCGAGATCCATGCCCGGCACCCCGATGTAATCTTCCTGTCCGAAGCGTTCACGCGGCCGCGCATGATGCACCGCCTGGCCAAGCTGGGCTTCTCGCAGTCGTACACGTACTTCACCTGGCGCAATGACAAGCGTGAACTCACAGCCTACATGGAAGAGCTTGCCTCGTCGCCGCTGGCTGAATCATTTCGTCCGAATTTCTTCGTCAACACGCCCGACATCAATCCTTATTTCCTGCAGGCTTCAGGGCGGGCCGGCTTCCTGATACGCGCGGCATTGGCCGCCACGCTATCGGGTTCATGGGGCATATACAGCGGTTTCGAACTCTGCGAAGCGCGAGCCCTGTCCGGCCGGGAAGAATACCTCGACTCCGAGAAGTACGAGCTGCGTTCATGGGATTGGGACAGGCCAGGCAACATCATTGCCGAGATCTCTCGCCTGAATCGCATCCGCAAGGCCAATCCGGCCCTGTGGACGCATCTGGGCGTACGCTTTCATACCGTCCACGACGACGAAGTCCTGTTCTTTTCCAAGATGACGGGCGAGGGCGACAACATCGTCCTGGTGGCGGTCAGCCTCGATCCCCACTCGACCCGAAGGGCCTGGCTGGAACTGCCCCTTTGGTCGTGGCGACTGGCGGACGACGCCCATCTGCAGCTCGACGATCTTTGCACAGAGACGCAATTCGAATTGCATGGCAAGCATCACGAGATAGAGCTGACGCCCGAGCGGCCCTATCTTGTGTGGCGCATAAGGAGGTTGGGATGACGAAGCGAAGCGGCGCCGAGTCCTTGTCCGCCAAGCGCGGTTCCGTACCCATATCGCGCAATGAACCGGGCTGGTACAAGGACGCCGTCATATACCAGCTGCACGTGAAATCGTTCCACGATGCCGATGGCGACGGCGTGGGTGATTTCCAGGGCCTGATCTCAAGGCTGGACTATATTGCCGAACTGGGCGTGGACACGGTCTGGCTGCTGCCTTTCTATCCTTCTCCCAGGCTCGACGATGGCTACGACATTGCCGGCTATCGCGACGTGCATCCCGACTATGGCACCCTGGCCGATGTCCGGCGCTTCATCAGGGCGGCCCATGCGCGAGGCCTGCATGTGATCACGGAACTGGTGGTCAATCACACGTCGGACCAGCATCCGTGGTTCCAGCGAGCCAGGCATGCGCGGCCCGGCTCGGCGGCGCGCGACTATTACGTATGGTCCGACAACGACCAGGCCTACGCCGGTACGCGCATCATCTTCTGCGACACTGAAAAATCGAACTGGTCCTGGGACCCCGTGGCGGGCGCCTATTTCTGGCATCGCTTCTACTCGCATCAGCCCGACCTCAACTATGACAACCCCCGGGTGCTGAAGGAAATTATCGGGGTGATGCGTTTCTGGCTCGACATGGGCGTGGACGGCCTGCGGCTGGACGCCGTGCCCTATCTTGTCGAGCGCGAGGGCACCAATAACGAGAACCTGCCGGAAACCCATGACGTGCTGCGCCGGATACGGGCAGTGATGGATGAGCTTTATCCCGATCGCCTGCTGCTGGCCGAGGCCAACCAGTGGCCCGAGGACGCGCAGGAATACTTCGGCAAGGGGGACGAATGCCACATGTCCTTCCATTTCCCGCTGATGCCGCGCATGTACATGGCCATTGCCCGGGCCGACCGCTTCCCCATCACCGACATCATGCGCCAGACGCCGCCCATACCCGAGAGCTGCCAATGGGCGATTTTCCTGCGCAATCACGATGAGCTCACTTTGGAAATGGTGACCAGCAGCGAGCGCGATTATCTTTGGGACTTCTATGCGGCCGATCGGCGCGCACGCATCAACCTGGGCATCCGCCGTCGCCTGGCGCCGCTTCTGCAGCGGGACCGGCGGCGCATAGAGCTGATGAACAGCCTGCTGCTGTCCATGCCCGGAACACCGGTGCTGTATTACGGCGATGAAATAGGCATGGGCGACAACATACACCTGGGCGACCGGGACGGCGTACGCACGCCCATGCAATGGACGCCCGACCGCAACGGGGGCTTTTCGCGCGCCGACCCCGAACATCTCATCCTGCCCTTGCTGATGGGGCCTTTGTACGGGTACGAGGCGGTCAATGTCGAGGCGCAGCAGCGCGACGCCCATTCGCTGCTGAACTGGACGCGGCGCATGCTGGCCAAGCGGCAGCAGACCCGCGCGTTCGGGAGGGGCGGTCTGCGTTTCATCTTCCCGGGTAATCGCAAGGTACTGGCCTATCTGCGCGAATTCCAGGATGAAGTTTTGCTGTGCGTCGCCAATTTGTCGGACGCCTCGCAGCCCGTGGAGCTTGACTTGGCCCAGATGGCCGGAAGGGTGCCCGTGGAGCTTCTGGGCGGAACACCGTTTCCATCGATCGGCGAGGCGCCCTATATGCTGACCTTGCCGCCCTATGGTTTCTACTGGTTCGAATTGAGTGCGGCGGCTTCTCCTCCTTCGTGGCATGCGGTGCTGCCCGACCAGGCACCCGACTATGTCACCCTGGTCCTGCGCCGCGGGGCGTCGGGACCGCGCCTGCTTGAAGAATCGCGCAAGGCGCTGTGTCAGGAAGTCCTGCCGCCTTATCTGGCCAGGCAGAGATGGTTCCCTCAGGACGGGCCTGTCGGGCGAGTGGCATTGGGCTATGCCGTGCCGCTGGCCGGCGACCCCGACCTGGTGCTGTGCGAAGTGGACGTCGGCCAGGGGGAGGGCAGCCAGGCCTACTTCCTGCCCATGGCGATGCTGTGGGGCGATGTGGCGACTCCGCCGCAACAGCAGCACGGGCTGGCACGCGTGCGCCGCACCGCCGAAACCGGCCTGCTGGTCGACGCTGCAGGCTTGCCGCGCTTTGCTCTGGCCATGCTCGACTGCTTCAGGGCGGGCGTCAGTCTGCCGCTGCCTGGCGAGGGGGCCGGGCATCTCGAGTTCCACGCGGAAGAGGGGCTGGCCGGCCTTGCCGACATCGAGCCCGACGACATCGGCTGGTTTCATGGAGAACAGTCCAACAGTTCGCTGCTGCTGGGCGAGATGGCGGTGCTGAAGCTGTTGCGCCACGTGGTGGCGGGCGAGCACCCCGAAGCCGAAATGACGCGTTATCTGACCCGGGCTGGCTATGCCAACAATGCCGCCCTGCTGGGCGAACTGAGGCGGATAGGCGACGACGGCGTGCCGCGCACCCTGGCCCTCTTGCATGCGCGCATTCCCAACCAGGGCGACGCCTGGAGCTGGACCAACGATTATCTGCGGCGCTCGCTCGAGAGCGCCGCCCTTACCGGAGAAAGCCGCAGTGATTACCGGGAAGACCTGGCGGGATATACCGCCGTGGCCGGGACCATAGGCGCCAGGCTGGCCCAGATGCATGCCGTGCTGGCGGATGCGGACGAAGAACCGGCCTTCGCGCCGGAACGCGCCACGGCGGCCGATGCGCGCCGCTGGGCCCGGGACATCCGGGCGATGGTGCAGGCGGCGATTGCGTTGGCCTGGCGCCATCGAGAGCGGCTGCCCGCCGCGAGCCGGGCCCAGGCGGAGGCCTTGCACAAGCAGCAGGCGGGCCTGCTGAAGCGGGTGGAGGCATCGGCGGCTCGACTGAGCGGACATTGGCGCCTGCGCATACACGGCGACCTGCATCTGGGCCAGGTGCTTATCGCACAGAACGATGTGTACTTCATCGATTTCGAGGGCGAGCCGGACAGGCCGCTGGCGGCCAGGCGAAGCAAGGCCAGCCCCTGGCGCGATGTGGCGGGCTTGTTGCGTTCCATCGACTACGCCGCGCACGGGTTCACCGAGCCCGAGCCGGCGGCCGAGGCGGCTGCCGGTCCGCAGGCCGCATCCGATAAGACCAGCGACAGCGTGGACGGCAGCTCTTTGGCGCTGCCCGCCGCCCAGACCACGCGTGAACGGCACGCCCGGCTGCTGGAGCAGTTCCGTGAAAGCGCACGCCAGGCTTTTCTGGACGGCTACCGCAAGGCCGCGCTCGACTCGCGCCCCGAACTGCTGGACGAGTCCGCCGACGGGATATTGCTGAACCTTGCCCTGTTGGAGAAAGCCGCGTACGAGGTGTGCTACGAGGCTGCGCACCGGCCCGATTGGCTGCCCATCCCGCTGCAGGGCCTGACGCGCATTGCGGAAGGCCTGCTGGGCCCGGCCGCGTCCGACGCTACGGAGGGCGATCATGGCTGATGCACAAGACCACGATTTCGGCCCTTTGCTGGGCGAACTGGACATTCATCTGCTGGCCGAGGGCCGCCACGAGCAACTGGCCGATTGCCTGGGCGCACACCCTTGTTCGATCGGGGGAGTGGCCGGTACGAGGTTCGCGGTCTGGGCTCCCAACGCCCGCGGCGTATCCGTCGTGGGCGACTTCAATGCCTGGGATGGCGGCAGGCACCGCATGCGCCTGAGGCCCGAGTGCGGCGTATGGGAAGCGTTCGTGCCGGGTGTGACTGCCGGTGCGCTGTACAAGTTTGAAATCACCGGCCGGGACGGCCGCTTGCTGCCCCAGAAGGCGGATCCGCTCGCGCGCAAGACCGAGCCTCCTCCTGCGACGGCCTCGGTCGTGGCCCCGGCCGAAGCATTCGAATGGAGCGATACGGAATGGCTCTCGCAGCGCGGCTGGCTTCAGGCGCCCGATGCGCCGATTTCCATTTATGAAGTTCATATGGGCTCGTGGAGGCCCGCCGCCGGAAGCGGCGCGCCATGGCGTGAACGCGGTCCGGCTCTTATCGATTACGCGTGCTCCATGGGATTTACCCATATCGAGCTGCTGCCCGTCATGGAGCATCCGTTCGGCGGTTCGTGGGGCTATCAGCCGCTGGGCCTGTTCGCGCCCTCGGCGCGCTGGGGGGAACCCGCCGATTTCGCCTGGTTCGTGAACGCCTGCCATGGCGCCGGCCTGGGCGTGCTGCTTGATTGGGTGCCGGCCCACTTTCCTTCGGACCCGCACGGCCTGGCGTGCTTTGACGGAACCGCCCTGTACGAGCACGCCGATCCGCGCCAGGGCCGACACCCCGACTGGGACACGCTGATCTACAACTTCGGCCGCAAGGAGGTGCGCAACTTCCTGATCGCCAGCGCGCTGGAGTGGCTGCGGCGCTATCACGTGGACGGCCTGCGGGTCGACGCAGTGGCTTCGATGCTGTACCTGGACTACAGCCGCGAGCCGGGGCAGTGGACGCCCAACTACCGCGGCGGGCGCGAGA
>Ga0180218_1001672_pt1 | contig 12909 bp, 9 predicted proteins | sample eDN3rd37CKraftBY_FD_151334 | JGI IMG/M metagenome (GOLD analysis project Ga0180218, IMG submission 151334) | Enriched backyard soil microbial communities from Emeryville, California, USA - eDNA 3rd pass 37_C Kraft BY (version 2) (version 2) | ecosystem: Environmental > Terrestrial > Soil >... | reverse complement strand
CGAGCCTCAGTCATGCGACGGACGCGGCCGTGCACAACTGGCTCGGGCGAACCGGCGCGATCTTCTCCGATCTGTCGATCCAGCTCTTCGGTCTTGCATCGATCATGCTGGTCCTGCCCGTCGCGATTTGGGGCTGGCGTCTCGTGACACATCGCGCACCCGGCCGCCGCTGGCTGCGCGCCCTGTTCTGGCTTGCGGCACTTCTGCTTGCCTCGGCATTTGCATCGTGCCTGCCGCGCACGGTCGGCTGGCCGCTGCCGGCCGGCCTTGGCGGCGTCATCGGCGATGCGATCCTGAAACTTCCGCTGTTCCTGTTTGGGGGATCGGCAACCAGCCGCTTCGTGCTGGGATGCATCGTCGGAGGGGGCGCACTCGTCACGCTCGCGATCGCGCTCGGCTTCGGGTTCCACAAGACCGGCGATCTTGCTGCGGATACGCACCGTGAAGCCGAAGAGTTCCTGGAAGATGAGGAGCGCGGTTCGGTCTCGCTGGGCTGGCTGGTTCATCTTGCTCTGAGCGCAAAGGCGCAGCTTTCGCTGTTCATCCGGCGGCGGTTGTCCGGCGACGAAGAAATCGCTGCGCGGCCCGCCCGCGCGGCGGCAGGTGCAGCACGCGCCGAGCCCCGCCTCCGCCGCGAACCCGAGGAAGAGACGTACGCCGAGGAGGACTACGCAGAGGAAGAAGAGGTCGAGGAGGAAGAGGAGGAAGAAGAGGCTCCTGCCCGGCGCAAGGTCCGCGTTCAACGGCCAAAACAGCCGAAGCGCTCCGGCAGCTTCGTCCTGCCGGCGCTCAACCTCCTCGCGGCAGCCAAGGCAAGCGATCGGTCGACGCTCTCGGCCGAGGAGATCGAGGAACGCGCCGAGGCGCTCGAAAGCGTCCTCGAGGATTTCGGCGTCAAGGGCGAGATCATCAATGCGCGCCCCGGTCCGGTGGTGACGCTGTACGAACTCGAACCCGCTCCCGGCATCAAGTCGTCGCGCGTTATCGGGCTTGCGGACGATATCGCCCGCTCAATGAGCGCGGTGTCGGCGCGCGTCGCAGTCGTTCCCGGCCGCAATGCCATCGGCATCGAATTGCCGAACGAATTTCGTGAGAAGGTCTATTTCCGCGAGATGCTGGCCTCGCAGGAATACAACAACACGCCGGCCAAGCTGCCACTTTGCCTCGGCAAGACCATCGGCGGCGAACCGGTCGTCGTCGATCTTGCACGCATGCCGCATCTGCTGATCGCCGGCACCACCGGTTCCGGCAAGTCGGTCGCGATCAACACCATGCTGCTGTCGCTGCTGTACAAGCTGCGACCCGATCAATGCCGGCTGATCATGATCGATCCGAAGATGCTCGAATTGTCCGTCTATGACGGCATCCCGCATTTGCTGACACCGGTCGTGACCGATCCGAAGAAGGCCGTTGTCGCGCTCAAATGGGCCGTGCGCGAGATGGAAGAGCGCTACAAGAAGATGTCGAAGCTCGGCGTGCGCAACATCGACGGCTACAACACGCGCGTGAACGAGGCCAAGGCAAAGGGCGAGGTCCTGAGCCGCACGGTTCATACCGGCTACGACAAGGAAACCGGCGAGGCGATCTACGAGAAGGAGGATCTCGAATTCGAGGAGCTTCCGTATCTCGTGGTGATCGTCGACGAAATGGCCGACCTGATGATGGTCGCGGGCAAGGACATCGAAGGCGCGATCCAGCGTCTTGCGCAGATGGCGCGTGCCGCCGGCATTCACGTCGTGCTTGCGACCCAGCGTCCGTCGGTCGACGTCATCACCGGCACCATCAAGGCGAATTTCCCGACGCGCATCTCGTTCCAGGTCACGTCGAAGATCGACAGCCGTACCATTCTCGGCGAACAGGGCGCCGAACAGCTGCTCGGGCAGGGCGACATGCTCTACATGGCCGGCGGCGGCCGAATCAGCCGCGTTCACGGGCCATTCGTCGCTGACGACGAAGTCGAGAAAGTCGTGCGCCACCTCAAGTCGCAGGGCGTCCCGCAATATCTCGAAGAGGTCACGCGTGACGATGCCGCGGAAGAGGACGGCGCGGTATTCGATTCCACCGGCATGGGCGCCGAAAAGGACCTCTACCAGCAGGCGGTCGAAATCGTTCTGCGGGATCGGAAGGCCTCGACCAGCTACATTCAGCGGCGGCTGCAAATCGGCTATAATCGTGCTGCTTCGTTGATGGAGCGGATGGAACAGGAAGGCGTGGTCGGACAGGCCAATCACGCCGGAAAGCGCGAAATCTTGATCGAGGAAGGTGCAAGCCGGTTCGCCTGATTCCGGTTTTTTGCGCCGGCTGCCGCTATTGTGAATCCGGCCACAGCCGATTAATTCGGGACAAGGGGCCGCCAAGTCGCCACACGTCCGGGCTAGATGCCCGGTCCAATGGAGTGATGAAGTATGACGCGGACGCTGACCACGAGCCTATGCGCTGTCCTGACGGCAGGTCTTGTCGCGAGCCTGTTCGGGGTGTCCGGCGCATCGGCCCAGTCGGTTCCGCTGCCGCGACCCGCACCGTTCAAGAAAGAGAAGCCCGTGATCGTGGCGCAGGCCCGGCCGACGCCGCCCGGTACTATTGCAACTCCGCCGGCTCCGGTGCGTCCGAATGCGCCGGTTGGCAAGCCCGGAGAGGCCACGGCATTCGACGGCGGCCAGCGGGCCCTGGTCGACAAGATTTCAAACTATCTTTCGGGCATGCGTCAGGTGGTTGGAAAATTCGTCCAGGTCGGACCGGACGGCCGCAAAACCACCGGCGACCTGTTCCTGCAGAAGCCGGGCAAGCTCCGGTTCGAATATGACGATCCGAGCCCGGTCCAGCTGATCGCCGACGGCACGTCGCTTGTGGTGCGTGACCGCAGGCTCGCGACGCAGGACCTTTATCCGCTCGGCCAGACGCCGTTGCGTTTCCTGCTCGCCGACAAGGTCGATCTCCTGCGCGACACCAATGTGGTCAATGTTTATTCCGACGACATCTTCTCCACCGTGGTGATCGAGGAGAAGCAGACGCTCGGTGGCAAGCACAAGCTGATGCTGATGTTCGATGCGAAGGACCTGACGCTGAAGCAGTGGACCGTCACCGACCCGCAGGGCTTCGACACCACCGTCGCGATCTACAATCTCGACATGACCAAGAAGCCGGACCCGGCGCTGTTCAAGATCAACTACGAGCGGATGCATTGATCGGCATTTGCGAGCCGCACACGCGGCTCGCATTCATTGCTCGTCGGCTGAAATCAACCGGGCACCGCGGCGAAATGTCAGCCAGCTCCATAGCCAGGTGATCGCGACCACAAACCGGTTGCGCAGGCCGATCAGAAAGTAGATGTGGGCGACGCCCCAGAACAACCAGGCGAGAAAGCCGGTGAGTTCGATGCGTCCGATCTTCACCACCGCAGCGCGCCGTCCGATGGTCGCAAGATCGCCCGCGTGCCGGTAACGGAACGGATCGGTCCGCGTCTGCCCTTTGACTTTGGCCGCTATGACGCGACCGATATATCGGCCCATCTGTTTCGCCGCCGGCGCAATGCCTGGTATCTGCTCGCCGCGCACGGATGCAAGGTCGCCGGCGACGAATACATTCGGCCGGTCCGGCACCGTCAGATCGGGATTCACGATGATGCGACCCGCGCGATCATGCTCGGCGTCGATCCATTGCGCAGCGGGCGACGCCATCACGCCAGCGGCCCAGACGATGGTCGAGGCCTCAATCCGCTTGTCGTCGCCGAGCGTCACGCCATCGCGCGTGCAGTTTGTCACGCGCGTCTGTTCCATCACCTCGACGCCCATGCGTTGAAGCACGCTCTTCGCATAATTGGAGAGATTCCCGGGCAGCGCCGGCAAAATACGCGGACCCGCCTCGATCAAAATGATGCGCGACATGCGCGGATCGATGCGACGGAAATCCTCCTTCAGCGTCTCGTGTGCCACCTCCGCCATGGCGCCCGCCATTTCGACCCCAGTCGGCCCGCCACCGACAACGACGAATGTCAGAAGCTTGCGACGAACCGCATCGTCGTCGGCAATCTCGGCGCGCTCGAAAGCAGACAGGAAGCGCGCGCGAATCTCCCGCGCATTTTCGATCGTTTTCAAACCAGGGGCGGCCGCCGACCATTCGTCATGACCGAAATAGGCATGAGTCACACCGCAGGCGAGAACGAGATAATCGTAGTGCAGCGTCAGCTCATCGGCCTGCAGCGTCTGTTGCGTGGTATCGATCGACGTCACCGTCGCCATGACAACGCGCAGATTGTCCTGCCGGCTGAGAATCGAGCGGATCGGCCAGGCGATGTCGGCCGGAGAGAGCGCCGCGGTCGCGACCTGGTAGAGCAGCGGCTGAAAGCAATGGTGATTCTGCCGGTCGACCAGCACGATATCCACGGCGACGCCGGCCAGCGCGCGGGCGCATTCCAGCCCGGCAAACCCGCCGCCGACGATGATCACGCAGGGCCGCGGCCTGTCCATTCCGCCACTCCGCCGTTCGGGGAAAAGGTCCTGCCGTTGCTGGAAATCCAGCAGCGCCGGTCTTATTAAGGCGGCATGACGTTGAAGATCACGACCTGGAATGTCAATTCGGTGCGCTTCCGCATCGAACTCGTCGCAAAATTCATCAAGGCCGTGCGCCCGGATATCCTGTGCCTACAGGAGACCAAATGTCCGGACGACAAGTTTCCGCTGAAGCGCTTCAAGCGGCTCGGCTACGAGCACGTCGCGATGAATGGACAGAAGGGCTATCACGGCGTCGCAGTGCTGTCGCGCCTGCCCTTCGATGAGACCAGCAAGCGCGGCTTCTGCAGCATCAACGATTCACGCCATGTCTCGGTGACGATCGGCGAGCGGGCGGGCCTCAAGGACCCGATCATCGTGCACAATCTCTATGTTCCGGCCGGCGGCGACATGCCCGACCCCGAACTCAATCCGAAATTCAAGCACAAGCTTTCGTTTCTCGACGAGATGCGCGAATGCAAGGACGTGCATGTCAACGGTCATGCGCGTGCGATCCTGCTCGGTGATCTCAATGTCGCGCCGCGCGAACATGATGTGTGGAGCCACAAGCAATTGCTCGATGTCGTGTCGCATACGCCGATCGAAACCGAGAAGCTGAATGCCGCACAGAAAGGCGGCGGCTGGGTCGATGCGATGCGTGAATTGGTGCCGGAGCCGACGAAGCTCTACACATGGTGGAGCTATCGTTCGCCGGACTGGAAGGCCGCGGACAAGGGCCGCAGGCTCGATCACATGTGGGTCTCGCCACAGCTGATGGATCGCGTCTCCGACATTCGCGTCGCCAAGGAAGCGCGCGGCTGGGCTCAGCCGTCCGACCATGTGCCGGTGACCGCGACGATCGAAGCGTAACGCTCCTAGTTTTGCCGCTCGCCCGGCTCGAGCGTGTAGCGAATCTCGAGAACTTCGGAGATCGATTGCCGCGAGCGATGCGCAATATAATCGCGCAGCCGCAGGGCGGCGTTCGCATCGTCCTCGAGGATCTTCCGGAACATGCTGCGCGAAATCCGGATCACGGTGCAGTCATCGACGGCGGTCGCGCAGAGCGGTCGCGCCTGATCCGAAAGCAGGGAATATTCGCCGAGCATACTGCCCGCGCCCGCCTCGATGGCCTTGCGCGATTGCTCTGGCTCCGCGCTGAGCCGGAAATTGCCGCTCTGCACGACGTAAGCGCAGTCGACCCGCTCTCCCGGCCGGAACAGGACATCGCCGGCGGCGACCTCGCGGGTCTCCGCGCCAAGCGCAATCATCCGCAGCGCACCGCGGCCCAGCACCCTGAGCATCGGCACCTGCTCCAGCACCGCAATATCATCGTCGATGCTCACAAGCGGCCTTCGATCTCCGCCCGTCCCCGCAATATCGGGGAGCATGAAGCGCGATTGCCGGCGTCCCGCCGGCGCGGACCTGCCAGTTTGAATTTCCTGCAGCTGGTGCCCGGCACGTCAGGGCACGAGCTTGTAGCCGCCCGCGTCGGTCACAAGGATCGCCGGATTGGCGGCGTCCTTCTCGACCTTCTGACGCAAACGATAAACATGCGTCTCGAGTGTGTGCGTGGTGACGCCCGAATTGTAGCCCCAGACTTCCTGAAGCAGCGTTTCGCGCGAAACCGGCCGCTGACCCGCACGGTAGAGATAGCGCAGAATCGCGGTTTCCTTTTCCGTCAGCCGGACCTTGTTGCCCTTCTGGCCGGTCAGCAGCTTGGAGCTGGGACGGAAGCTGTACGGCCCTATGGTGAAGACCGCATCCTCGCTCGCCTCGTGCTGACGCAGCTGAGCGCGGATGCGCGCCAGCAGAACCGCGAAGCGGAACGGCTTGGTCACATAGTCGTTCGCGCCGGATTCGAGACCGAGGATCGTGTCGGAGTCGGTATCGTGGCCGGTCAGCATGATGATCGGCGCCTTGAACCCCGCCTTGCGCAGGACCCGGACCGCCTCGCGGCCGTCCATATCCGGCAGACCGACATCCATGATGACCAGATCGAACTGGCCGTCCTTTGCGGTCTGAATGCCCTTCGCAGCACTGTCCTCGGACTTCGCCTCGAATTCCTCATGCAGGGCGAGTTGCTCGACCAAGGTGTCGCGCAACTCGACGTCGTCATCGACGATCAGGATTTTTCTGGCATTCGACATATTGCGGGGCCCCCCAACGGGCCTGAGATTAGCGATTTATTGCGAAATAAGGCATCGGAGATTGCTAGAGCAAGCAAAGACTTGCCCACCAGATGGCCGCAACCGAGGTCTCGTTACAAACCATGCCTCCCCGGACTTTAGTCCATATTTGGGTCCAAAAGCGATCTGGAACCAGGACCCGCGGCATTTTAAGGGCTGGAAACGCCGTTTTCCCCGTGGCGTTGGGCCGTTCCGGCATTCTGGCGAACAAACGGGAGGGCGACGGTGGAACGCCACTCGGCTGCTTCCGGCTGAAAAGGCTGTGGTGGCGGGCCGACCGAATCACCCGTCCCCGGACCCGGCTCCCGGTAAGGGCGATCCGGCCGACCGACGCCTGGAGCGAAGACCCGGCAGACCGCCGCTACAACCGGCCGGTCCTGCGAAAGCCCGGCGAGCCGGGCGACCGCCTGATGCGGGATGACGGGCTTTATGACCTGATCATCGAGATCGACCACAACGACCGGCCGCGCACCGCCGGCCGGGGGAGTGCAGTCTTCATCCATGTAGCGCGCGAGGGCTTCGGGCCAACCGCCGGCTGCGTCGCCCTGCGACGCAACGACCTGCTGCGCTTGATGGAGAAGCTGTCTCCGCGAACCCGGATTCATATTGGTTAACGATCCGCCCGATACGTCGGGCAATCAATTAGCAGAAAAGCAACGGAGAATCTGACGAGTTCCGTTGCGTTAATCTGATCGCCATATCACGCGCATTAAGCTGGTGACGATAAATACACCTATCACCGGTTGCGGACCCCATGGCCGACCTTTCAAGTCAGTCAGTGCAGGAACAGGACGAGCACGACATCATCGGTCGTGTGCTGTCGGTCGGAGGCTCAAGCGCGACGATCGAACTGATCGGAAACGCGCTGCGCGACGTGGCGCGAGCGACGGTCGGGAAGTTTCTTGGCATCGTCAGCGGCGACGGCGTGATCATCGGCATGGTTACGAAAATCTCCGAGCAGGCGGGCGCGCGCACGGCCCATATCGACCTGTTCGGGGAAATGCGGGAACACAACGGGCGGCCGGCCTTCTCGCGCGGCATCACCGACTATCCCGTCATCGGTGAACCCGCCCTGCTGATGACCAACGACGAGCTTCGGCTGGTCTACAGCAACTCCGGCTCAGCGGCAGATGTCGGCACGCTGCGCCAGGATACGAGCATCCGGGCGCTGGTCGATGTCGACGAATTGCTCAACAAGCACTTCGCCATCCTCGGCACCACCGGCGTCGGAAAGTCGACCGGCGTTGCGGTGATCCTTCGGCAGATTCTCGCCGCGCGACCGGATCTGCGCATCTTTCTGGTCGACCCGCACAACGAATATGGCCGCTGCTTCGGTGACAGCGCACATGTCCTCAACCCGCGCAATCTGCGGCTACCATTCTGGCTGTTCAACTTCGAGGAAACGGTCGATGCCTTCTTCGGTGCGCGGCCGGGCGTGCCCGAAGAGGTCGAAATCCTCGCTGAAGTGATTCCGATCGCCAAGGGCGCCTATCTGCAATACCGCGACGCCGGCGACCGGCTACTGACAAGAAAGCGTGACCCGAAGAATTCGGGCTTCACGGCCGACACGCCCGCACCCTACCGTCTGGAGGATCTGCTCGGCCTGATCGACGAGCGCATGGGCAAACTCGAGAACCGTTCGTCCCGCGCCTATCACTTCAAGCTGATGCAGCGGATCCAGACCTTCCGCAACAATCCGCGCTACGCCTTCATGTTCGACAACGCCAATGTCGGCGGCGACACGATGGCGGAGGTGATCTCGAATCTGTTCCGGTTGCCGGCGTATGGCAAGCCAGTGACCGTCATGCAGCTTGCGGGCTTCCCCGCCGAGGTTGTCGATTCGGTCGTCTCCGTGCTGTGCCGCATGGCGTTCGATTTCGGCTTATGGAGCGACGGCGTGTCGCCGCTTCTGTTCATCTGCGAGGAAGCGCACCGCTATGCGTCGTCGTCCGAATTCAAGACCGGCTTTGGACCGACCCGTCGCGCGCTTTCGCGCATTGCCAAGGAAGGCCGCAAATACGGGGTTTATCTCGGTCTCGTGACCCAGCGGCCCTACGAAATCGATCCGAACATCATCTCACAATGCAACACGCTGTTTGTGATGCGGCTCGCGAACGATCGCGATCAGGCGCTGATCCGCTCCGCCGTGTCCGACGCAGCGTCGAGCCTGCTGACCTTCGTTCCATCGCTCGGAACCGGCGAGGCCTTCGTATTCGGATCGGGTGTGGCTCTGCCGATGCAGATGCGCTTCAGTCACCTGCCTGACGAATTCCGTCCGTCGAGCGACGTCGGCGAGAATGCGAAGAACAGCGCCGAGGCCGGACTCGATCTGATCAGTTCCGTCATCGATCGCTGGCGCAACGCCACCATGAGTCAAAAGGCGTATGACGGCGAAAGCTATGACACGGGTTTTGCGCGCGAGGCTTCGCCGTCAATCCAGCCGCAGGGCGGAACTTTCGACCCTGAACGCTCGCGGCTGCTGAAACAGCCGCTCAGTGCCGCGCTCGGATCGCCCGACACCCCGAAGACCTGGCGCTGAAGACCTGACGCAAATGTCATGTCGCTGAGGCCCACCGAAGACTTGCGCTGATCTGCCGCTCAGATCGCGGCCCTTCTTCACGCGCTGTCCACATTCGCTCGCCTAGATGGCCGCGTTGCGCCCGATTCGGGTTCGGGCGGTTATTGGAAGGAGTCTCCGATGAACAAGCTGATCCTGTCCCTGGCATTTGGTGGCGCGGTTGCGCTGATGACGACCGGTGCACAGGCTTTCCCGTCCGCTCCGTCGGCAGCACCGCAGACACCTTCCGACGTGATTCAGGTCGCCGGCGGCTGCGGACCCGGCTGGCATCGCGGCCCCGGCGGCGCGTGCCGTCCGAATCGGGGACCCGTGGTCGTTGCACCGAGACCCGGTGTGGTGGTCGTGGCTCCGCGCCCGCGCTGCTGGTGGCGCAGCACGCCGCGCGGTCCTGTGCGCGTTTGCCGCTGATCGACGGGCGCTCATAGCGCCGCATCGAACAAATCTGCCCAATCGCATCCTGCGCTGTTCCGGCGCAGGATGCCACCCTCAAAGCGACGGTCTGTGACCGAAGATGGCGCTGCCGACCCGCACGTGCGTGGCGCCGAACGCGATCGCGGTGGCAAAATCCCCGCTCATTCCCATCGAAAGCAGCTTGAGCCCGTTGCGCGCGGCGATTTTTGCAGTCAGCGCAAAATGCGGCGCCGGCGCCTCGTCAAAGGGCGGAATACACATCAGGCCGGAAATCGTCAGCCCGTAGCGTTCGCGGCACTCGCGCAGGAAGGCGTCCGCGTTTTCCGGCAGGATGCCGGCTTTCTGGGGTTCCGCACCGGTATTGATCTCGACAAACAGCTCGGGCGAGCGCCCCTGCTTCTGGATTTCCTTCGCCAATGCTGCGCAGAGGCTCGGCCGGTCCACCGCGTGGATGGCGTCGAAGAGCGCGACGGCCTCTTTCGCCTTGTTGGATTGCAGCGGACCGATCAGATGCAGCGACAGCCCGTCATGGCGCGCCCGGATATCCGGCCACTTGGCCTTGGTTTCCTGAACGCGGTTTTCTCCGAAAACCCGCTGACCCGCGGCGATCGCCGCCTCGATGGCGTCCGCCCCGAACGTCTTGGAGACCGCAATCAGCGTCACCGAGGCGGGGTCGCGGTTCGCCTCGCCGCAAGCCTGCACGATTTCGGCGCGTACCGCCGACAGGGCGGTCGCAATGTCATGGGGCTCGGGAGAACTCGGGCGGGTCGTATCCGACATGCCGGTGCACTAACGGCGGCGCGATGGCGCGGCAAGTACAAATCCCCGCGTCGTCCGGATGGCTCCGGGCACCAGGCGATACCACCGTTCCAGCCTCATGGGCGGGACGCCGGAGTCCCGAAAGGCCCGCCGCCGTTGACCGGAAAAGCCGTTCGTGTCACGTCCGACATCAATTTGACCCCTTGAGCTTTCGATGAAATCCGACCGCTACAACGCCCGCGATGCCGAGCCGCGCTGGCAGAAAATCTGGGACGAGCAGGGCATCTTCGCGACCAAAAACGAAGACCCCCGCCCGAAATACTACGTGCTGGAGATGTTCCCGTACCCGTCGGGACGCATCCATATGGGGCACGTGCGCAACTACACGATGGGCGACGTGGTCGCGCGCTACAAGCGCGCCAAGGGTTTCTCGGTGCTGCACCCGATGGGCTGGGACGCCTTCGGCATGCCGGCGGAAAACGCCGCGATGGAACGCAAGGTCCATCCCAAATCGTGGACCTATCAGAACATCGCCGCGATGAAGGCGCAGCTCCAGTCGATGGGACTGTCGCTCGACTGGGCGCGCGAGATCGCAACCTGCGACCCCGATTATTACAAGCATCAGCAAGCGATGTTCCTCGACTTCCTGCAGGCAGGACTGGTCGAGCGCAAGCAATCGAAAGTGAACTGGGATCCGGTCGATCAGACCGTGCTCGCCAACGAGCAAGTGATCGATGGTCGCGGCTGGCGGTCCGGAGCGCTTGTCGAACAGCGCGAACTGACTCAGTGGTTCTTCAAGATCAGCGACTACGCGCAGGATCTGCTCGAGGCGATCGACACTCTCGACCGCTGGCCGGAAAAGGTGCGCATCATGCAGCGCAACTGGATCGGCCGTTCGGAGGGCCTGTTCATCCGCTTTGCGCTCGATCCGAAGACCACGCCCGCAGGCGAGAGCGAGCTCGACGTCTTCACCACGCGGCCGGACACGTTATTCGGGGCGAAATTCATGGCGATCGCACCGGATCATCCGCTCGCGACCGCAGTGGCCGCGAAGAATCCGAAGCTCGCGGAGTTCATCGCTGAGTGCAAACGGCGCGGCACCTCGCAGGTCGAGATCGATACCGCCGAGAAGATGGGCTTCGACACCGGCATCAAGGCAATCCATCCGCTCGATCAAACATGGCAATTGCCGGTCTATGTCGCGAACTTCATCCTGATGGATTACGGCACCGGCGCAATCTTCGGCTGCCCGGCGCACGATCAGCGCGACCTCGATTTCGTCAATAAATACGGGCTCGGCAACGTGCCGGTGGTTTGTCCGCCGGGTCAGGATCCGAAAACATTCGTCATCACCGACACCGCCTATGACGGTGACGGCACGATGATCAACTCGCACTTCCTCAACGGCATGACGATTGCCGAAGCGAAAGAGACCGTCGCTCGCCGGCTCGAGAGCCAATTGCGCAATGGCAAAGCCATCGCGCAGCGCCAGGTGAATTTCCGTCTGCGTGACTGGGGCATTTCACGGCAGCGCTATTGGGGCTGCCCGATCCCGATCATTCATTGCGAGACATGCGGCGTCGTGCCCGTACCGAAGAAGGATCTCCCGGTGAAGCTGCCGGACGATGTGACCTTCGACCGCCCCGGCAATCCGCTCGATCGCCATCCGACCTGGAAGAACGTGCCGTGTCCGCAATGCGGCAAGCCGGCGCGCCGCGAAACCGACACCATGGACACCTTCGTCGACTCGTCCTGGTATTTCGCCCGCTTCACCAATCCGTGGCTTGCGACTGCGCCGACCGACCGTGCGAATGTCGATCGCTGGCTGCCGGTCGATCAATATATCGGCGGCATCGAACACGCGATCCTGCATCTGCTCTACAGCCGCTTCTTCACCCGCGCGATGAAGAAGACAGGACATGCCGGAGTGGAGGAGCCGTTCGCCGGCCTGTTCACGCAAGGCATGGTCGTGCACGAAACCTACCGCAAGGCGGATGGCGAATACGTGATGCCCTCCGAGATCGCGATCGTCGCCGAGGGCGATGCCCGCAAGGCGACGCTGAAGACGACCGGCGAGCCGATCGAGATCGGCTCGATCGAGAAGATGTCGAAGTCGAAGAAGAACACGGTCGATCCCGATGACATCATCGGCGCCTATGGCGCCGATACGGCGCGCTGGTTCGTGCTCTCCGATTCGCCGCCCGAGCGCGACGTGATCTGGACCGAGGAAGGTGTGCAGGGCTCCTGGCGCTTTGTGCAGCGGCTGTGGCGTCTCGTCGGCGAGGCCGCCGAGATCGCAGCCAAGGCGCCGGCTGCCCGGCCGGCCACATTCGGCGATCAGGCGCTGGCGGTGCGCAAGGCGGCGCACGGGGCGCTGGCGAAGGTCTCGGAGGATGTCGAGAAGCTGCGCTTCAACCGCTGCGTCGCGCATATCTACGAGTTCTCGAACGCGCTTTCGTCGGCCATCGGAAATGTCGCCGCGCCGGCC
>Ga0180218_1001668_pt1 | contig 12938 bp, 10 predicted proteins | sample eDN3rd37CKraftBY_FD_151334 | JGI IMG/M metagenome (GOLD analysis project Ga0180218, IMG submission 151334) | Enriched backyard soil microbial communities from Emeryville, California, USA - eDNA 3rd pass 37_C Kraft BY (version 2) (version 2) | ecosystem: Environmental > Terrestrial > Soil >... | reverse complement strand
GGCGGCGCGGTGGGCCGCGAGTTCACCGAGCACATGATCGCCGACGCCGAGGTGTACACGGCCGAGGCGGTGCGCGACGGCGTCGTCCGGCCCAGCCGGGACGAGGCGGCGCGGGTGCGCTACCTCGTCTACTCCGCGCTCGGCGCGATGCTGCTGTCCGTCACTCTCGACCCCCCGCAGGACGCCGAGGACGTCACGGCGGCCATGCGCCGCTTCATGGACGAGCTGTACCTGCCGATGCTCGAGCTGTTCACCGAGGGCTTCCTCACCACCCGACGCATGCTCGACGACTACCTCCTGTACGTGCCGGACCCGCCTGGCGGGGCGCAGGCCCCCACCGACGGAACCCCCCATCACGACGAAGAGGAACCATGACCACCACGGCTGCCACCACCGCAGGGTCGCGCGCCGCGACCGCGCCCGCGGTCGAGATCCACGACCTGCGCAAGTCCTTCGGCTCCGTCCAGGCCCTCGACGGGCTGGACCTGACCGTCGAGGCCGGCCAGGTGGCCGGCTTCCTCGGCCCCAACGGCGCCGGGAAGTCCACCACCATCCGCGTGCTGCTCGGCCTGCTGCGCTCCGACTCCGGCAGCGCCCGCCTGCTCGGCGGCGACCCCTGGCGCGACGCCGTCGCGCTGCACCGCCGTCTGGCGTACGTGCCCGGCGACGTGTCGCTGTGGCCCAACCTCACGGGCGGCGAGGCCATCGACTACCTCGCGCGCCTGCGCGGCAAGCCCGACAAGAAGCGCAAGGCCGAGCTGCTCGAGCGGTTCGAGCTCGACCCCACCAAGAAGGCCCGCACGTACTCCAAGGGCAACCGGCAGAAGGTCGCGCTCGTCGCCGCGTTCGTCTCCCAGGTGGACCTGCTCGTGCTCGACGAGCCGACGTCGGGCCTCGACCCCCTCATGGAGGCCGTGTTCACCGAGCACGTGCGCGAGGCCAAGGCCGCGGGCACCTCCGTGCTGCTGAGCAGCCACATCCTCAGCGAGGTGGAGAAGGTCTGCGACACCGTGACGATCATCCGGGGCGGCCGGGCCGTGGAGTCCGGCACGCTCGACGACCTGCGCCACCTCACCCGCTCGTCCGTCACCGCCGTCGTCGACGGCGACCCGTCCCCGATCGGCGCCATGGCCGGCGTGCACGACCTCGCCACGACGACGAGCGACGCCGGCATCCGCGTCACGTTCGACGTCGACAACTCCGAGATGGGTCGCGTGCTGCCCGCCGTGTCCGCCCTCGGCGTGCACTCGTTCACCGCGCAGCCGCCGTCGCTGGAGGAGCTGTTCATGCGCCACTACGGCGACGAGCTCGCGGCCGACGGCGTGCCCGCCCAGGGCGCCCGGAGCAAGGCGGGTGCGCGATGAGCGCCGTCACCGCCGCCCCGCCGTCGTCGCGCGCCGAACCTGCACGCGGGGGCACCACGCTGACCGGCACGTGGGGCCAGGTGCGGTTCATCCTGCGCCGCGACCGCGTGCGCCTGCTGGTCTGGAGCCTCGGCATCCCGCTGCTGTACCTCGGCTCGCTCCCGGAGTACACCACCATGCTGGAGGACGCCCAGGGCCGCGCCGTCCGGGCCGCGCTGGTGTCGTCGCCGGCGATGGTCGCGATGACCGGCCCCGGGTACGGCACCGACGACTACTCGGTCGGCCCGGCGCTCGCGAACGAGCTCACCCTCTGGGTGGTGCTGGCCCTCGCCCTCATGAGCATCCTTCAGGTGGTGCGGCACACCCGCGCCGAGGAGGAGTCCAGCCGGTCCGAGCTGGTGCGCGCCGCGGCGGTCGGTCGGCACGCGGCGGTGGTCGCGGCGCTGTTCGTCGTGGTGGTCGTCAACGCCGTGATCGCGGTGCTGTCCGCGGCGGTGCTCGCGGCCAACGACCTCGACGCCACGGACGCGCTCGGGATGACCGTCGGCATCGCCGTCGCCGCGCTGACCTACGGCGCCGTGGCGCTCGTCGCCGCCCAGGTCACGGAGCACTCGCGCGGCGCCACGGGCCTGTCGATGGCGGTGCTCGGCGCGACCTTCACGGTGGGCACCATCGGCAACATGCAGGAGCTCGGCGGCAGCTGGGCGTCCTGGCTGTCGCCCATCGGGTGGGCGCAGCAGATGCGCGCGTTCGTCGACCTGCGGTGGTGGCCGGCGGGGATCGGCGTGGTCGCGATCGTGCTCCTGCTGCTCCTGGCGTCGTCCCTCGCGTCCCGGCGGGACTTCGGGGCGGGGCTCGTACCGGACCGGCCGGGCCGCGCCGACGCCCTGGACAGCCTCCGTTCGCCCGGCGCGCTCGCCTGGGTGCAGCAGCGGATGTCGCTGCTGTGGACGGCGTTCGGGCTGGGGATCATGTGGCTCGCGATGGGGACCGTCGCGTCCCAGGTGCCCGAGCTGACCAAGACCCTCCAGGACAACCCCGTCTACGCCTCCATCCTGGGCGCGGGTGACCCCGTCGCCGGGTTCCTGCGGATCATCGTGCTCTACGCCGCCCTCGGCGCCGCGGTGTTCGGCATCGTCGGGATGCTGCGCGCCAAGGCGGAGGAGGACGCCGGCCGCGCCGAGTACGTGCTCGCGACGCCGGTCGCGCGCGGCCGGTGGTTCGGCGCCACGCTCGGCATCACGTCGGCCGCGACCGTCGTCGTCCTCGTCGTCGGCGTCGCCGCGGGCGCCGCCGGTGCGGTGTTCACCGGGCTGTCGGACCCGTCCTTCGGCACCATCCTCGGCGCCGGGCTGCTCTACCTGCCGGCCATCGCGGTGTTCGTCGGGTTCGCCGCCGTGATCTACGCGTGGGTCCCCCGGGCGTCCACGGTCTCGTGGGTGCTGCTCGAGTGGGCGGTCGTCGTCGCGCTGTTCGCGGGCCTGTTCCACATCCCCGAGTGGGCGCAGAAGATCTCGCCGTTCTGGTGGGTGCCCGACTCGCTCAACGGCGACGTCGACTGGGCGCACGTCGGCGGCCTGTGCGCCGTCGCGCTGGTGCTGGTCGTGCTGGCGTTCGTCGGCTTCCGCCGCCGCGACATCGCGACGAAGTAGCGCCCCGCTCGCGAGTTGTCAGAGCCAGGACGGGCTCGACACCGACCTGGCTCTGACAACTCGGCGGGGCGGGTTAGCGTGGTCGGCCGTGAGCACCCCCACGGACCCCGGCACGACGGCGCACGACGCCCAGCTCGCGCACGGCCTGCGCACCCGGCACCTGACGATGATGGGGCTCGGCTCCGCGATCGGGGCGGGCCTGTTCCTCGGCGCGGGCGTCGGCGTCGCGACGGCGGGCCCCGCCGTCCTGGTCAGCTACGCCATCGCGGGCGCGCTCGTCGTCCTCGTGATGCGGATGCTCGCGGAGATGGCTTCGGCGCTGCCCGCGTCGGGCTCGTTCTCCGTCTACGCGGAGGCGGCGCTGGGCCGCTGGGCCGGCTTCCTGCTCGGCTGGCTGTACTGGTTCACGCTGATCATGGTGCTGGGCGTCGAGGTGACGGGCGTCGCCGGCATCGTCAGCGGCTGGTGGCCCGACGTGCCGCAGTGGGTCGTGGCCGCCGTCGTCGTGGTGGTGCTGGGCGGCATCAACCTGGTCGGGGTGCGGCAGTTCGGCGAGTCGGAGTTCTGGTTCGCGGCGATCAAGGTGGCCGCCATCCTGGGCTTCCTGGTGGTGGGCGTCCTCATCGTGGTGGGCGTCATCCCGGTGACCGGCAGCGTGCTGGGCGACTGGGCCGCGCACGGCGGCTTCGCCCCCGCCGGCTGGGCGGGCATCGCGGCGGGCCTGCTCACGGTCGTCTTCGCGTTCGGCGGCATCGAGATCGTCGCGATCGCCGCCGCCGAGGCCCGCGACCCGCGCACCGCCGTCGCCCGCGCCACCCGCACCATCGTGTGGCGGATCCTGCTGTTCTACGTCGGCTCGGTCGCGATCATCGTCGCCCTGATCCCGTGGGACGACGCCGCGGCGCTGGAGTCGCCGTTCGTCTCCGTGCTGCAGCTCGCCGGGTTCGACGGCGCGGCGCGGCTCATGGAGGTCGTCGTGGTGCTGGCGCTGCTCAGCGCGTTCAACGCGAACGTCTACGGCACGTCGCGGATGCTCTTCTCCCTCGGCCAGCGCGACGACGCGCCGCCCGCCACCACCCGGGTCTCGCGCCGTGACGTGCCGTGGGTGGCCGTGCTGGTGTCGGTGTTCTTCGGCGTCGTCGCCGTCGGCCTCAACTGGCTGCTGCCGGCGCAGATCCTCACGATCCTGCTCAACGCCGTCGGCTCCGCGCTGTTCGTCGTGTGGCTCCTCATCACGGTCTCGCAGCTGCGCCTGCGCCCGCGCCTGGAGGCCGACGCCGCGCGCGCCGGCGAGCCGATGCGGCTGCGCATGTGGGGCTACCCGTACCTCACGTGGGTCACGCTCGCGGGGCTCGTCGCGCTGGCGGGGCTCATGCTCTCCGACCCGGCGGCACGCGCCCAGCTCGTCGCCACCGGCGGGCTGGTCGTCGTGATCCTCGCGGTCTACGCCCTCACGCGTCGGGTGCGCGCCGCTCGGTAGCGTCGTCTGCGGCGCTGTCCGGCGTCGACGGCCGGATCGTGGGCACGTCGCCGACGATCGGAATCGGGCGGCGGTGGAACGGGAAGCCGTACCGGGTCACGAGGCCGGCGAGCGTCGTGACGCGGTTGCGGGGCCCGACGAGCGACATGATGTGCACGAACAGCCACACCAGCCAGGCGAGCCCGCCCGTGAGGCGCAGCATCTTCGACGTCACGGGCAGCGTGATCTCGGCGATCGCGGCGCGGCGGCCGATGACCGCCATCGTGCCCTTGTCGTGGTAGCTCAGCGGCTCGGTGGCCCGATCCTCCAGCAGCGCGAGGATGTTGCGGGCCACCTGCTGGCCGCCCTGGATGGCGGGCTGGGCGAGCTGCGGCAGCCAGTCGGGCGTCTCGGCGATGTCCCCGATGGCGAAGACGCCGGGCCGTCCCTCGACCTGCAGGTCCGCGCCGACGGCGATGCGGCCGCCCTTGCGGCGGGGCAGGTCCCAGTCGTCCACCTCGGGGTGCGGGCCGACGCCCGCGGACCAGACCGTGAGGTCCGCGCGGATGCGGGTGCCGTCGGTGAGCACGACCGCGTCCGGCCGCACCTCCGCGACGCCCGCCCCCAGGTGCAGCTTCACGCCCCGGTGCTCCAGCTCCTTCGCCGCGTACTCGCGCAGGCTCGGGTGGAACGACTTGAGCAGCTCGCCGCCGCGCTGCACCACCGTGATCTCGAACGCGTCGCCGCGGATCTCGGGGTAGGCGGGCGCGAGCCCGGCGGTGCGCAGCTCGGCGAGCGCGCCCGCGACCTCGACCCCGGTGGCGCCGCCGCCCACGACGACGACGCGCAGGCCGTCGTCGGTCTCGGGCGTGAACGCGGAGTTCTCCAGCCGGATGAAGAGCTGGTCGCGGATCTTCAGCGCCTGCGACCGCGAGTACATCCCGAACGCGTTCTCCTTGGCGCCCGGGGTGTCGAAGAAGTTCACGGTGACGCCGTTGGCGAGCACGAGGAAGTCGAACGAGATCGTCTCGTCGTTCGCGAGCCGGATGGTGCGGGCGTCGTGGTCGATGCCGACCAGGTGCTCGTGCAGCACCCGCAGGTTCTTCTGCTTGAGGCGCAGCCCGCGGAGCCAGTACGTGACGTCACCGGGGTTCAGCCCGCCGGTCGCGACCTGGTACAGCAGCGGCTGGAACGTGTTGTACACGCGCCGCTCGACGAGCGTGACCCGCACCGGCGCCTTCGCGAGCGCCTTCACCACCGCGAGCCCGCCGAACCCTCCGCCGACGACCACGACATGGGGGAGGTTCTCGGTGCGCTCGCTCACGGGGACCACGGTAGGTGACGCGCGCCCCGACGGCCCGCTGCCGGCGGTGTGAGGTGCGGCGCTGACCGAGCTCGGCCTGAGAGGATGCTGCCGTGCCCGAGCTCCTCGCCGTCTGCCGCGTGTTCGCCCTCCTGCCCGACGCCGGGACGGTGGGCGTCACCGCCATCGACAAGCGCCCCGTCCAGGGGCGGGTCAAGGCCCGCCCGTACGGGCTGTACGCGGACGTGCAGGCGGACCGCGCCAACCATGGCGGCCTGGACCAGGCGGTCTACGCCTACGCCCAGGAGGACGCCGAGTGGTGGGGCGCGGAGCTGGGCTACGAGGTGACGCCGGGGCTGTTCGGCGAGAACCTGCGCACCCGCGGGCTGGAGGTGAGCCGCGCCGTGGTCGGCGAGCGGTGGCGGGTGGGCACGGCCCTGCTCGAGGTGACGCTGCCGCGCACGCCGTGCCAGACGTTCGCCCGCCGCCTCGACTCGCCGCCGCGCTGGGTGCGCCGGTTCACGCAGGCGAACCGGACCGGCGCGTACCTGCGGGTCGTCGAGAACGGCGACCTCGCCGCGGGCGACGCCGTCGAGGTGGTGCACCAGCCCGCGCACGGCGTGACGCTCGCGGACTGGTTCGGCGCGTACAACCGGCTCGACGGCGCGCCCGTGCTCGCCGACGTCGCGAAGGCCCTGGTCGTGGCCCACGACGGCGGCGAGCTGCGCCTCAGCGACGAGCTGCGGGAGCGGGCGCAGCAGGCCCTGGATCGCTGACCGGCCCGACGCCGTACCGGTGCCCGGCGTAGCCCCAGACGGCGAGGGCGAGGGCGGGGCCCCAGAACCAGGCGGGGAAGTACAGGGCCCCGGCCCAGCCCATCAGGACGAGCATGGGGACGGCGGCGCCGCAGAGCATGACGGCGACGATCCCGCCGGGCACGATGGCGGCGGCCGGCGGCACCGGACGCCCGGCGCGAGGGCCGAACCAGCGCGGCAGGCGCTCGCCCCACGGGAGGATCAGGCCGAGCGTGAGGATGATGCCCATCCAGGCCCCGGACGAGAGCGACAGCCCCTGGATGCGGACGGCGAGGGGCAGGGTCTCGCCGGTGGCGAGCTGCGGCCACGGGGTCAGCCAGGTGAGCCGGACGAGGGCGTACGGCAACGGACCGAGCGCCGCGACGACCGTGAACAGGGTGCGGTGCCGCGTCACCCAGACCGTGGCCCGGCGCAGGGACCCGCGCCGCCAGGCGGCCACGAGGGCCAGCCCGGCCCAGGCCGACGCCGCCGCGAGCGGCAGCAGCACGGCGAGCAGGCCCCAGCGCTCCCGGGCGAGGCCGGCTGTGACGGCGCCGATCCACGTGCCGAACGCGTCGTGGACGAGGACGACGCCGACGACGGCGGCTGCGGCCGCGAGCAGCACGGGGATACGCCAGACGGGACGGGTGCGGAACACCTGCACCCCCGCCCAGGCGGCGAGGACCGGGACGGACAGGGCGACGAGGTAGCCGGCGACGCTGAGCGTCCCGGACCCCTGCGCGAGGAGCCCGAACACGAGCACCTGGACGACGGCGACCGGCGCGACGGCCCGGCTCGGCTGCTGTCGGGTCGCGAGCACGACGGCGGCCGTGGCGGTGCCGAACAGCGCGACCGCGAGCAGCAGCCAGGTGAGCGGCACCCCGGGCGCGAGCGCGTGCCCCAGCGTGTTGTCCGCCTCGCGGAACGGGTCGACGTCCGGCCGCGTGGCGAAGAACCCGAGCAGGGCCGCCGTCGCGGCGGACGTGACGAGCGCCGCGCCGGCGAACCGACGGTCCGGCGGCGGTGCCTGGGGGTTGCTGGTGTCGTCGCCGGCGTCGGGGCCGCGCCGGGGGAGTTCTCTGGGGACGGATGTGCTGGTCATCGTGCTGCCTCCGGTCGGGTGGGTGGGTGTGCTCCCACGCTCGCGCTGCCGCGCCGCGGGGGCTTCCCCCGTGCGGGGGAGCGACGTCCCCCGCGCACGGGAAGCTGTGCGGCCGACGTCGTCAAACCGCACCGACCACCCGATCGAAGGAGCCTGCGAGCCGGGTCCTCAGCCGATCCGCGCCTGCCCTTGTGGGGGTGGTCGCGAACCGCTACTCTCGAACACATGTTCGAAGACGACGGAGCGAGAGTCGCGCCGCCCGCGGCCGTGCACCGTCGTCCTCGGGCGCTCGGTTCCGGTGCGGCCTGTGCCCCGGTCGCGCCGGAACCGCCCTCGTCGCGCGCACCGCACGTCACGGCGGTGCGCGCGACGGTCCTCGAAAAGGCACTGGCCGGGCTGCTCCGGGACGACGGCGCCGACCGTGCGCCCGGCGAGCCTCGTGACGTCGTCGGCCGCCGGGTCACCGACCTCCGCTGGTCGCCCGATCGTGCGGTGCTCGACGGGAGGGTCCTTGTCGGCAGGGAGCTCGTCGGCGGAGCGGCCGGCCCCGACGACGGGCGCCCGCTGCTCGCCGTGCTGGACGACGCGGCCGCGGGCCCGGGCCTCGCCGGCACGCTGGCGGCGCTGGACGAGGCGGAGCTGGACGACTTCACGATCCTCGAGGTGCTGGCCGCCTGGGAGCGGGTCGCGGCGTGGGCGCAGGCGGGATCGGCGCGCGTCCTGGCCGAGATGCTGGAGCGCACGCGCGGGTCGTCGCGGCACGAGTTCGTGGCGGACGCCGTCGCGGCACGGCTCGGGCTGACCCGGCGCGCCGCGGCGCAGCTCGTCACGGTGGCGCACGGGACCGCCCGCCTGCCCGAGGTGGCGGACGCCCTCGCGGCGGGCGTCGTCGACCGTCCCAAGGCGGAGGCCCTGATCGACGCGGGCCGGCTGCCCGACGACCTCCGCCGCGAGGTCGTCGCCGGCGTGCTGCCCGATGCCGAGCACCTCACGGCGCCGCAGATCCGCGCACGCATGCGCCGGGCGGAGATCGAGGCGGACCCGGACGGCACCGAGGAGCGGCACCGCGCCGCGCGCGCCGAGCGCTTCGTCCGGCTCGAGCCGGTCGACGACGCGATGGCCTACCTCACCGCCTACCTGCCCGCGGACGACGCCGCCCGCGCGTTCGCCGCCATCGACGACGCCGGGCTCGCGATGCGCCGTGCGCCGGGGGAGACGCGACGGCTCGACGAGTGCCGCGCCGACGCCCTCACCGCGCTCGTCACCGGCAGCCTCGCCACCGGCGGGCTCGCGCCCCGAGAGGACACGACCGGGCCGGCCGTCACCGGAGGGCGGCCTGCCGTCGGAGGCTCGGCGACGCGCGGTGACGTGAGCGTGCCCCCGTCCCCGCGGCACCCGCACCCGCGGGCGGGCATCCGGGTCACGGTGGCGGCGTCGACCCTGCTCGGCTCGGACGACCTGCCGGCGATCCTCGCGGGGCACGGGCCGATCCCGGCGGCGATGGCGCGGGCGCTCGCGTCCGACCCGGACGCCGTCTGGCAGCGCCTGTTCACCGACCCGGCGAGCGGCGTGCTGACGGACCTGTCGTCCCGCTCCTACCGCCCGAGCGCGGCCCTGCGCGCAGCCGTCGTCGCGCGGGACGTCACGTGCACGTTCCCCGGCTGCCGGGTGCCTGCCGCGACGTCCGACCTCGACCATGTCGACCCCTACGACCCCGCGTCGGACGACCCGCAGACCCACGGCGGCAACCTGCACGCGCTGTGCCGCACCCACCACCGCGCCAAGACCGTCGGCGGTTGGCGGGCGGAGCGGGACCCCGCGTCCGGCACGACCCGCTGGACGTCGCCGACGGGGCACCGGTTCGACCGGCCGCCCATGGTCCACGGGCTACCGGACCAGATCCCGCCAGACCAGATCCCACCGGTCGGAAGGCACGACGTGGTCCAGAGCACTGACGAGGGCCCGTGGCCGCCGTTCTGAGCCGGCCGCGATCCGCCGGGCAGGCCCACGGCGCTGCGTCATGTCGCGGCGCTACCCCGTCCCCCCGAGTTCCACGAGGCCCGACTCGTAGGCCATGACCACTGCCTGCGTCCGGTTGGTCGCAGGGAGCTTGGTCAGCACGTTCCCCACGTGGGTCTTCACGGTCTCCACGGTCACGTACAACCGAGCACCGATGTCCTGGTTGGAGAGCCCGGCGGCCATGAGTCGCAGCACGTCCAGCTCCCTGGCTGTGAGCGCCCGCTCCGGGCCTGTCCTTGCGGCGGTGGGACGCGCTCGCGCCAGCCGTCGGACCGCTTCGGGGAACAGCAGGCTGTCCCCGGAGACCACGAGCCGCAAGGCTGCCGCGATCCGCTCGGAGGGCGCCCGCTTCAGCAGGAACCCGTCCGCGCCCGCGGCCAGTGCGTCGTAGACGTACTGGTCGTTCTCGAAGGTCGTCACCACGACGACCCTGGGCGGCGCCGGCGCCTCCTGGTGCAGTGCCGCGTCGCGCACCACGGCATCACGGAGCGCGACCGTCGCCGCGATCCCGTCCATCACCGGCATGCGCACGTCCATCAGGACCACGTCCGGGCGGAGCTCCAGCACCAACGGCACGACCTCCGCGCCGTCCGCGCCTTCCCCCACCACCTCGATGTCGGGCTCCAACGACAACAGGGCCCGCAACCCTCTCCGGGTGAGCTCCTCGTCGTCCACGATGAGTACGCGCACGCCCTCACCCCCGCCCGGTCGGCAGGGGCAGGCGGGCCGAGAGGAGCCAGGCCGGCCCGTCCGGTCCGTCGGTCGCGCCGAAGGTCACCGTTCCGCGCAGCGTGCGCACCCTCTCTGTCACGCCGGCCAACCCGTGCCCGCCACCGGGCCGCACGTCCTCCGGCGGCCCGGGCTCGGAGCGTCCGGGCCGGCTGGCCGGCACCGGCATCGGGTTCGCCACCTCGATCTCCAGCTGCCCGCCCGGCACGGCGGCCGTCACCCGCACCGTCACGCGGACCGGCGTCCGTCGCGCATGCCGCATCGCGTTCGTCAGCCCTTCTTGGACGATCCGGTACGCCTCTTTCGAGATCGTCGCCGGGACCGACGTCGCGTCGGGCCCGAGCTCGGCGTGCACGGCAGCCCCGGTCCGCCGCACGTGGTCGAGGAGCTCCGGGAGGTCGGCGAGCGTCTTCGGGGACCGACGCGGAGAGGTGGATCCGTCGCGCAGCAGCCCGAGCGCGTAGTCGAGGTCCTCCAACGCCACCCGCGAGGTCTGCTCGATGCTCGCCATCGCCGCCTTCGCCACGTCCGGCTCGAGGTCCACCATGCGACCGGCCACGGCCGCCTGGATCGTCGACGCCGTCAGGGTGTGCCCGATCGAGTCGTGCAGCTCCCGCGCCAGACGGTTGCGGTCGGCGAGCACCGCAGCGCGCTCCTCGGCCGCCGCGACGAGGTCGTCCTGTCCCGGGCCGAGGAGCCGCGGCGCGCATGCCCGGAGAGCCGCACCGAGGGCGGCGGTCGCGGCGGCACCGAGGACGCCGCAGCACAGCGCGAGCACGACCGTCCACGCGCCGGCAGGCCCCGCCGGGACGGTCACCTGTCCGCGCAGGAGCGCCATGCTCCCACCCCCGTCGAGCCACACGAGGAGGGGAGTCGCGGCGGTGAGGACCAGCAGAGAGCACACGCCGCCGGCGAAGCAGGCGACGACGGCGTGCACGAGAGCCCACACACCGGTCCCCACCTGCCGACCGCGGGTGCGCCGCACCACGCCCAGGCTCGTGCCAAGCAGCCGGTCGGTCAGGCGGACGTAGCCCTCGTGCGCGACCGGGGCCAGTCCGACGGCGACCAGCAGGGCCGCCCAGACGACCGCGAAGACGAGGAGACGTCCGGTCGGAGGCAGCGGGACGGCGAGCGCTGCGACGAGCGCGAACGGTGTCGGTAGCACGGCGAGGGCGAGGCCGCCGAAGGTGTAGCCCGCGGAGCGGAGCGCGGCAGGCCCGAAGAGGCGGTGGGTCAGGGTCGGCACGCGCCAAGTCTCGCCGTCGACGACCGGGTGCACCTCCCCCAGGAGAGGGAGGTGCGGCCCCCCACCTTCGGGCGACGGACACCTCGCCCCCGCTCGGGATTCCCGGGGTGCCTCTCGAGGCGACGATCGATCACGTCAACCTCCTCGTCAGATCGGACCGAGCTTCCCCATGCCCTCGCCCCCTCGTGCTTCCTCCCGGACCCGCGGACTCGCCTGGTTCCTGCTGCTCGCCTTCGTCCCTGCCTGGGGATACGTGCTCGTCGCACGGCTCGTCCTGGGCTGGTCCGTGGTGGACCCGCTGGTCCAGCTCCCGTTCGCCTTCGCCCCGGCCGTGGCGGCCGTCGTCGTGCGGCGCTGGGTGACACGTGAGGGCTTCGCCGACGCAGGTCTCCGGCCGCGCTGGCGCACGGCCTGGCCGCACTACCTGATCGCCTGGTGGGGGCCGCTCACGCTCACCGCCGGGACCCTGGTGACCGCCGCGATGCTCGGCCTCTGGGCGCCGTCGTCGAGCATGGCCGACGGGAGCGGCGCTCCCTGGTGGGTGACGGTCGTGGGCCTTCAGGTGCTCGTCCTCGTCCTCACCCCGCTGTACTGCGGCGAGGAGTTCGGCTGGACCTCGTACCTGCGGCTGCGGCTGGCGCCGCACCGGCCCTGGGTGTCCACCCTCGCGACCGGTCTGATCTGGGCGGTGTGGCACTACCCGCTGGCATTCCTGGGGTACGTCGAGTTCTCGCACGTCCTCCTGGGTCTGGCGGTGTGGACGGCGTCCTTCGTGCTGCAGGAGATCTTGCTGACCTGGCTGCGCCTGAGTTCGGGGACGGTCTGGACGTCGAGCCTGGCCCACGCGGGCAACAACATGGTGCTGTCCTTGCTGACCGCGACGACCCTGACTGCGGGCGAGGGGGGTGCGCTGGACGGCATCGTGGTCACCGCGCTGACCATGGTCCCGATGGGCGTTGCCTGCGTCTGGATCGTGCTGGCTCGCCCGCGGCACGGGAGCCGGGGGCGGCGCGGGTAGCGCCAGCGCCGCGTGGACCGCCTGGATGAGGAGGTGGTCGAGGCGCCGGTCGGTGAGGCTCGCTCAGCGGCGGCGGGCGCGCGGCGGCTCGGTGGGCGGCCACTCGCCGTCGTCCGAGCCGTCGTCGGCGTGGTGCAGCAGCTCCTGCAGCTGCACCTGCACGCGCTCGACGCGCGGGACGTCGCGCAGCACCATGCCCGCCTTCTCGGTGGCGTCGGAGACCTGCAGGGTGCCGCAGCCGAGCAGGCGGTC
>Ga0180218_1001667_pt1 | contig 12940 bp, 7 predicted proteins | sample eDN3rd37CKraftBY_FD_151334 | JGI IMG/M metagenome (GOLD analysis project Ga0180218, IMG submission 151334) | Enriched backyard soil microbial communities from Emeryville, California, USA - eDNA 3rd pass 37_C Kraft BY (version 2) (version 2) | ecosystem: Environmental > Terrestrial > Soil >... | reverse complement strand
CGGTCGACTTCCTGCAGACATTGAACGACAGCGTTCGGCGCCTGTGTCCCGGCGCAATCATGGTGGCCGAGGAATCCACGGCATGGCCCGGCGTGACGGCCGCAACGAAGGACGGCGGCCTGGGCTTCGACTACAAGTGGAACATGGGATGGATGCACGATACCTTGCGCTACATGAGCCGCGAGCCCGTGCATCGCAAGCATCACCATGACGACATGACCTTCGGAACGGTGTATGCCTGGACGGAACGTTTCATCCTGCCGCTTTCCCACGATGAAGTCGTGCACGGCAAGGGGTCCCTGCTTGGCAAGATGCCCGGCGATCGCTGGCAGCGCTTCGCCAACCTGCGCGCCTACTACGCCTACATGTGGACCCAGCCGGGGCGCAAGCTGCTGTTCATGGGCGGAGAACTGGGGCAAGAGGCCGAATGGAACCACGATGCCTTCCTGCGCTGGGAGTCCACGGACGACCCCATGCATGCCGGCATTCAAGCGCTGGTGAAGGATCTGAACACCTTATATCGCGAGTGGCCGGCACTGCACGAATCGGACGGCGATCCGGCCGGGTTCGCCTGGTTGATAGGCGACGACCGCGACAACAGCGTATTCGCCTACGAGCGGCGCGGCGGCGGCCAGACGGTTCTGGCGGTGTGCAACATGACACCGGTGCCCAGGCATGCATACCGCATCGGCGTTTCCAGGCCGGGGCGCTGGAACGAAGCGCTGAACACGGACGCCGACGTGTACGGCGGCGGTAACGTGGGGAACGCCGGCGGGGCCTGCACACGGCCCGAACCCGCCCATGGCCATCCGCAATCGCTGTCCCTGATGCTGCCTCCTTTGGCAGCCCTGATTCTTGTTCCAGAGGAGTGAGGCCATGAGTGATGCAAGCCCCGACAAGCTGCTTCCAGGACGGCCATATCCGCTCGGAGCCTCCAGCGACGGCCTGGGAGTGAACTTTGCCGTCTTCTCGGCCAATGCCACAAGGATGGACCTGTGTCTGTTCGATGCGCGTGGCCGCAAGGAGATCAGGCGCCTGCCCCTGCCCGAATGCACGGACGAAGTGTGGCACGGCTACCTGCCCGACGCCCAGCCCGGGCTGGTTTATGGCTATAGGGCCCATGGGCCCTATGACCCCGCCAACGGCCATCGATTCAATCCGCAGAAACTGCTGCTCGACCCCTATGCAAAGCAATTGACCGGCGCCTTGCGCTGGTCGGACGCCCTGTTCGGCTACCGCGTGCAGCATCCCCGCATGGACCTTAGCCTGGACAGGCGCGACAGCGCGGCCTGGGTGCCAAAGGCAGTCGTCTCGGACGACGGATTCACATGGGGCGGCGCGGAATCACCTTTCGTGCCCTGGGACGACACCTTCATCTACGAGGCGCATGTCAAGGGTGTTTCCATGAGACGCAGCGACGTCCGCGCCGACTGGCGCGGCACGGTCGAGGCGCTGGCCCATCCGGCCTTCATCGAGCATCTGCTCAAGCTGGGCGTGACGACGCTGGAGCTGCTGCCTGTGCATGCCGCGCTCGACGATCATTTTCTGGTGGAGCGCAGCCTGCGCAATTATTGGGGCTACAACACGCTTGCCTATTTCGCGCCCGAGCCGCGCTACCTGGCGTCGGCGGGAACGAACTCGCTGCGCATGGCGATCAGGCGGCTTCATTCGGCGGGCATCGAGGTGATACTGGACGTCGTCTACAACCACACCGCCGAAGGCAACGAGCTTGGGCCCACGCTGTCGTGGCGTGGCCTGGACAACGCCAGCTATTATCGGCTGGTGCCCGGTGAAGAACGCTACTACATCAACGACACGGGTTGCGGCAACACCGTCAATCTCTCGCATCCGAGGGTGCTGCAGATGGTAATGGACTCTTTGCGGCATTGGGCGCAAAGCTATCGGGTGGACGGTTTTCGTTTCGACCTGGGGGTTACCCTGGGCCGCGAGGGCACGGGCTTCGACCCAGGGTCCGGGTTCTTCGACGCCATACTTCAGGACCCGGTCCTGTCGCGGCTGAAGCTGATTTCAGAACCCTGGGACACCGGCCCGGACGGCTACCAACTGGGCCAGCATCCGCCGGGCTTTGCCGAGTGGAACGATCGCTATCGCGACAGCTTGAGGCGTTTCTGGCGCGGCGACGGCGAACAGCGCGGAGAGCTTGCCGCCTCTCTCAGCGCTACGCCGTCCCTGTTCGATCACCGCCATCGCCGGCCCTGGGCGTCGATCAATTTCCTGGCGTCGCACGATGGCTTTACCGCGGCCGACGTCGTCAGCTATTGCGAGAAGCACAATGAAGACAATGGCGACGACAACGGCGACGGTCATGCAGAGAACTACAGCTTCAACTGGGGCGTGGAAGGGCCGTCGACCGATGAAAGCGTGAACCGGACACGAAGCAGGGCGCTGAAGTCCATGCTGGCCACCCTGCTGGTCTCCGACGGCACGCCAATGCTTCTTGCCGGCGACGAATTCGGCAACAGCCAGCAGGGAAACAACAACGCCTACTGCCAGGACAATGAATTGTCCTGGCTGGACTGGAGCCAGGCGGACAGCGAGGAAGGGCGCGTGCTGACGAATCTCGTATCGGCCGCGCGGGCCCTGCGCCGCGCTCATCCTTCCCTGCGCCGCGACCGCTTCGATGACGACGGAGCCGAGCTTGCGCCCGGCATCAGGCGCGCTGCGTGGTACGACATGGACGGCTGCGAAATGAGTGAAGAGGCCTGGGCCTATCCCGAAGGAAGGGTGCTGGGGTTTCAGCGCGCGGCCAGGAGCGCGGACGGCGAACTCGATGTGACCCTGCTTCTGGTCAATGGGGGAAGCGACGAAATCGAGTTCGTTCTGCCCGCCTTGCCCTGCCGGTGGTATCTTCGGCTCGACACTGCCGCCGACCGCCCGGGCGGCGCCGAGATTCGCACACCAGAGGTGCCGGTTCACCCCCATGGGCTTGTCGTGCTGGCAAACAACCAGGGCGGCGGGCGATGAACACGGGCCCTTCGGCGGCGCTGTCCAGAAAAGAGGACGCCGGCGGCCAGCTCTATGGCTTTGGCGCCGTGCCGCTCGGGGGCGGCGACACGCGTTTTCGCCTGTGGGCGCCGGGCGCGAGGGAAGTTGCATTGCTCATCCGGGGCCAGGAACCCAGGCCCATGACCGCCACGCACGATGGATTTCACGAGCTGGTGTGCCAGGCCCCGGCGGGCACCCTGTACCGCTTCGGCTTGCCCGACGGCTCCAGCGTTCCCGATCCCGCTTCGCGCATGCAGGACGGCGACGTGCACGACGCCAGCATAGTCTGTGATTCGGCGTCGTACTCTTGGCAATGTGGGCACTGGCGAGGCCGTCCGTGGACCGAAGCCGTACTGTATGAAGCGCATTGCGGCCTGGCCGGGGGCTTCGACGGGCTGCGCGCCCGGCTTCCCGAGCTGGCCCGGCTGGGTATCACGGCGGTGGAACTGATGCCGGTGGCCGATTTCCCGGGCCCGCGCAATTGGGGCTATGACGGTGTGCTGCCCTATGCGCCCGACCGCGCCTATGGCACGCCGGACGACCTGCGCAGGCTGATCGATGCCGCCCATGGCCTGCACATGATGGTCTTCCTCGATGTCGTCTACAACCACTTCGGCCCCGACGGCAATTATCTTTCCAGCTATGCGCCGGAATTCTTCAGGACCGACCTCGATACGCCCTGGGGGCCGGCAATAGATTTTCGGCGTTCGGAAGTGCGGCGCTTCTTTGCCGAAAACGCACTGTACTGGCTGCGCGAATATCGTTTTGACGGCTTGAGGCTGGACGCGGTGCACGCCATCAGTGACCGCAGCTGGCTGCCCGAAATGGCCGCTTTCGTGCGCAGGTCGATAGGCCCGAACCGGCAAGTGCATCTGGTGCTCGAGAACGACGACAATGCGGCCAGCCTGCTGGAACAGGGCTTCGATGCACAATGGAACGACGACGCCCACCACGTGCTGCATCATGTCCTGACCGGCGAACGTTCAGGCTACTACGCGTCTTATGCCGATGATGCGGGCGGCATGCTTGCCCGCGCGCTGGCCGAGGGTTTTGTCTTCCAGGGCCAGGCCGACCCGCACAGGCAGGGCCGGCTGCGCGGCGAGCCCAGCGCCGGCCTGTCGCCCGAGCATTTCGTGTTCTTCCTGCAGAATCATGACCAAGTGGGAAACCGCGCGCTGGGCGAGCGCCTGGCCAGCCTGGGCGTCAGGCAAAAGGCCTTGCGGGCGGCGGTTGCGCTGCAACTGCTGACGCCGCAGATACCTCTGATTTTCATGGGCGAAGAGCAGGGCGCCAGTACACCGTTTCTTTACTTCACCAGTCACGCCCATCCCGAACTGGCGCGTGCCGTGCGCGACGGGCGGCGCAAGGAGTTCGCCGGCTTTCCGGATTTTGCCGATGCGCATGCATTGCAGGGCATACCCGATCCGAATGATCCGGATACCTGGAGGCGCTCTCGTCCGCAGGCCGACGACGAGGCCGCCGCGGAAGCATGGCGGCGCTGGTACGAACACCTGCTTGCGCTGCGCCGCGAATATGTTGTGCCGCGTTTACGGGGCGCGCGCAGCATGGGAGCGCGGGCAGTGGGGCCGAGCGCGGTGTGCGCAAGCTGGAAGATGGATGACGGCGCGCGCCTGACCATCCTCTGCAACCTGGGCGACGAGGCCTGCGAGTGCACGGAACTGGCAGGTCTGTCGCCGGATGCGGTGTTCTTCAGCGGCCCTGAAGACGGTGGCCAGGCGCGTGCTTCCCTGCAGCCGGGCCGGCTTCCGGCGCACTGCACGATTGCAGCGCTGGAATCCGAAGGAGGTTGAAGCGATGCCTGACTCGCATTCCAGCTTGTCTTCCTTGCATGCCCTGGCCGATGCGGTCGGCCTGGCCGCCACCTGGCAAGATGTGCACGGGCGCATGCGCACGGTGCCGGACGAGACGCTGAAGGCCTTGCTGGATGCGATGGGCCTGGAATGCGGCAATGGAGCGAGGCTGGAATGCAGCCTGAGGCGGTTGCGCGAGGAAGAGTCGCGGCTCGACGGAAGAATGATCGTGGCCGAAGCGGGCAAGCCCATCGTATTCCCATACAAGGGGGCGACGCAGTACCGGCTGGAGTATGAATCGGGCTTGGACGGTTGCGAGGGCGAGGCCGAACCGCAAGCTGACGGAAACGTCCGGCTTGCGGCCGTGGATGTCGAGGGCTACCATTCTTTGCAGATGGGCAGGCACCACATGCTGCTGGCGGTGACGCCGCGCCGTTGTGCGGGCCCGGCAGAGAGCAGCGGGCAGGGCCGCCCCTGGGGCATTGCGGCGCAGGTCTACAGCCTGCGCCGCCATCTTTCGGCCGGCGAGGGGCAGGTGATGCGGGCGGCCGGCGGGGCGGGAGACTACGGTGCCCTGGCCGAACTCGCGCACCAGGCGGGCCGGCTTGGCGCCAGCGCCCTGGCCATCAGCCCGGTCCATGCCCTGTTCAGCGCCGATCCGCTGCGCTACAGCCCCTATGCCCCGTCCAGCCGTTTGTTCCTGAACACCGCCTACATCGACGTGCTGGGGCTGGGCGAAGACACTTTGCGTGCCGCCCTGGCCGCCTTGCCCGAGGCGGTGGGCGACGTGGCGGCGGGGATGCAGTCAGCGAAGTCCGAGGGCCTGATAGATTGGCCTGTCGTGCAGGCTGCGCGGCTGGCCGTGGCGCGCCAGCTCTTCCTGCTGGTCGAAAAGCAAGAGGACGGCGCCAGGCCGGCCTTCGAGGCATTCCGCCACGCAGGCGGCGAGGCCTTGCAAAGCCACTGCCTGTACGAAACCCTGCATGGGCATTACGCGCAGACGCTGGGGCCTGCCCACGGCTGGCAGGACTGGCCGGCGCCGATGCGCGACCCGAACGGTGCCGCCGCCCAGGCTTTCGCCCGCCAGTCCGCCTCCGAGCTGCGCTTCCATGCCTTTTTGCAATGGCTCGCGCACGAAGGCCTGTGCAAGGCCCAGCGGGCGGCGCGGCATGCCGGCATGTCCATGGGGCTGATCGCCGACCTGGCGATAGGCACCGACGCGCGGGGCAGCCAGGCGTGGTGCGCGCCCCAGGACATTCTGCAGGGGGCGACGGTGGGCGCCGCCCCCGACCTGCATCACGCAATGGGTCAGGACTGGGGCCTGACCGCATTTTCTCCGCGAGCCCTGCGCAAGAAAGGGTTCGGGCCCTTCCTGGCCATCTTGCGCCATGCATTGGCTCATGCAGGCGGCGTGCGCATCGACCATGTGCTTGGCCTGGCCAGAATGTGGCTGGTGCCGCAAGGCGCCTCGGCGGCGGAAGGGGCTTTTCTGCGCTATCCGCTGCACGATCTGCTGGGGCTGGTGGCCCTCGAGTCTCGGCGCCACCAGGCCGTGGTCGTGGGTGAGAACCTGGGTACTGTTCCTTCAGGCTTCAATGAGGTGCTGCGGGACAAGGGCCTGCTGGGCACCCGCGTCCTCTGGTTCGAGCGCGAGACGGATCCGCCGCAGCGCTTCGTGCCGGTGCAAGACTGGCCGCCCGACTCCATGGCCACCACCACGACCCACGACCTGCCCACCGTGGCCGGATGGTGGCAGGGCCGCGATATCGATTGGCGGCATCGCCTGGGCCAGCTCGGCCCCGACGAGCTGAAGGCCGCCCATCGCGAACGGGAACACGACAGGAGCCTGCTGGCCCGCGCCCTGCCTTCGCGTCCCGATCCGCGAGGCGAAGCGCCGGTTTCCCAGGTGCTTGAATGGGTGGCGTCAAGCAGCGCGCCCTTGTGCGTCTTTCCCATGGAAGACATGCTTGCCCTGGCGGAGCAGCCCAATATGCCGGGGTCGCCGGGTACGAGGGAAGCCGGCCATCCCAACTGGCTGCGCCGCCTGCCCGAGGCCGCCGACAGGCTGTTTGCAAGCCCGGCCGCGTCAGAGGCGGTTCAGGCGGTGTGCCGCGGAAGGGGCCGGCCGTGAGCATTCCCCGGGCGACAGTACGTCTGCAGCTGCATGCCGGCTTCACCCTGGAAGATGCGCGGCGGCAAATACCTTATTACGCCAACATGGGCGCAAGCCACCTTTATCTTTCGCCCATATCCTGCGCCGTGCCCGGCTCGCTTCATGGCTACGATGTCATCGATCCCGGCCGTGTCAATCCGCAGCTGGGCGGCGAGCCGGCGCTGCGTGCGCTGTCCCAGGCGCTGCGGGCGCGCAGTATGGGCATACTGCTGGACATCGTGCCCAATCACATGGCCACCCATCCATGCAACGCCTGGTGGTGGGACGTGCTGGCAAGGGGCGAGCAAAGTCGCTACGCCCATTTTTTCGACATCGACTGGCGTCCGGCTGACAGAACGCTGCACGGCAAGGTGCTGGCTCCGTTCCTGGCGGCCGACTATGCCGCCTGCCTGCAGGCGGGCGAGCTGAGGCTGGTGCATGGCGGGCAGGGGGGCTATCTCATCCAGGCGGGCGGCGCGAGGTTTCCTGTGGCCGAAGGGACGTTCGATTGCGAAGCCGCCGACGTTCTGGCCGAGCATGACCCCGCATCCTTGACGGGCCGGCGGCGGCTGCATGATCTGCTCGAGCGGCAGCATTACAGGCTTTGCAACTGGCGCCGCGCGGCGGACAGCATCAATTGGCGCCGTTTCTTCGAAATCAGCGGGCTGATAGGGCTGCGTGTCGAAGAGCCTGAAGTATTCGATGCGGTGCACGAGCTGCCCCTGCGCCTGTACGGCGAAGGAATGGTGGACGGGCTGCGCATCGACCACGTCGACGGCCTGGCGCGGCCTTTGGCCTATTGCGAACGCCTGCGCGAGGCGATGCATGAAAGGCGGCCAGGCGGTGTGGGCGTGCAGGGGCGGCCCTGGCTGGTGGTGGAGAAAATCCTGGCCGTACAAGAGGTGCTGGACGAGCGCTGGCAGGTCGACGGCACGACCGGGTATGACTTCATGGACCAGGTCGCCGCCGTGCTGCATGATCCGCAAGGCGGCGTGCAGTTGGTCGAGGCATGGCGGCGGGTGACAGACTGCGACGACGCGGCGGCCGATTACCTGCGCGAGGCGCGCAAATTGATGCTGCGCCGCCACTTTGTCGCCGAGCGCAACGCCCTGGTGCGCAGCGTGTACGGACTGCTGCGCCTGAGGGCGCAGCCGGGCGAGTGGACGCTGAAGGCGGTCGACCGTGTGCTCGAGGCCTATTTGGCCTGCTTTCCGGTCTATCGCAGCTATATAGAAGGCGCCACGGCCCGCGGCCCGGACAGGGCGATTATCGAAGGCGCCGCCGCCGAAGCGCGCATATACCTGAATCCCGCGTCGGGCATGCACCGCCTTCTGGATCTCATCACCGCCAGGCTGCTTGACGTTTCGCCCGGCGCGAACGAGGCGGACGGGCAATGCACGCATCGCCTCGACGAGGCGGCGTGCCGGCGGGAGGCGGTCCGGCGCTTCGAGCAGCTTACTCCGCCCCTGGCGGCCAAGTCCCTGGAAGACACCGTGTTCTACCGCTATGGGCCGCTGTTGTCGCGCAACGAGGTGGGTTCGGATCCGTCCGTTCTGGCCGAAAGCATCGGCGAATTCCATGCGCGCAACGCCAGGCGCGCCGCCCGCCATCCCTGCTCGCTGCTGGCAACGGCCAGCCATGACCACAAGCGCGGCGAAGACGCACGCGCCAGGCTGGCGGTGTTGAGCGAGCGGGTGGGCGACTGGCGGCGCGCCTGCGCGGAATGGGGCGCATGGCGCAACATGCCGGGTGATACGCCTTCGCGAAGCGCCGAGCGCTACATGCTGTGGCAGGCCCTGGTCGGCGCCTGGCCGCTCGATCTGCGGCTGGATGACGCCGAGGCGCTTGCGGGCTTTGCCGGCCGCATCGTGCAATGGCAGCGCAAGGCGCTGCGCGAGGCCAAAATTAACTCCAGCTGGTTCGAGCCCAATCTGGAATACGAGCGGGATTGCGCGCGGTATGTCCACGAGCTGCTGGGCTGGAGCCCGGCCCAGGCGCGGCTGCTCGCCGAGGCACTGGAATCGGGCCGGCTGGCCGAAGCACCGGGCGCGCATGATCCGGCCGGCGGCCTGCTTCGATCTTTTCATGATTTCGTGCAAGGCATTGCGCCGGCCGGTGCGGTGAACAGCCTGGCGCAGGCCGTGCTGCACCTGACTTCACCGGGGGTGCCCGACCTTTACCAGGGAACGGACTGGTGGGATTTCAGCCTGGTCGATCCTGACAACCGGCGCCCGGTCGATTACGAAGGGCGCCGCCAGGCCCTGGCCGCGACGGAGGCCGACGCCGACATGGCCGCGCTGCTGCAAACCTGGCGCGACGGCCGCATCAAGCAGGCCGTCATTCGCCGGGTGCTGGCTCTGCGCACCCACGACCCCGGAGTGTTCGCGCAGGGCGCCTACCTGCCGCTGGCAACGACAGGAAGGCGCCACGACCGCGTCATCGCCTATATGCGCCGGCTGGAGGGAAGGGAGGTGGTCGTGGCCGTACCGCGCCTGTGCGCGCATGCCGTAAAGGGTGGCGCGGATGCCTTGCCCCGCATCGATATGACTTACTGGGATGACACCGGTATCATGGTATCGGCCCCTGGCGGCCGTGACATGAAGGACATCTTTACGGGCAAGGTCCATTACGCCTCGCGCGACGCCGATCTGCCGGTCGGGAGCCTGTTCGCCGATCTGCCCTGCGCCGTGCTGGTGGCGGCCTGAGCCCGACTGCAATCACCCAGAATGTTAGGATACGTTTCATGGCTCAATATTTCGTCGTACATCCGCAAAACCCTCAGCCCCGCCTCTTGAAGCAGGCCAGCCAGTTTCTGGCCGATGGCGGGCTGGTGGCCGTTCCCACCGATTCCAGCTACGCGGTCGTGGCCCGCCTCGACGACAAAAGCGCCGCCGATGCGCTGCGCCGCCTGCGCGGTCTAGACGAGCGCCACCACCTTACCCTGTTGTGCCGCGACCTGGCCGAAATAGGCCATTTCGCCCGCGTCGACAACAGGCAGTACCGCTTCCTCAAGCTGGCCACCCCGGGGCCGTGGACCTTCATTCTCGAAGCCACGCGCGAAGTTCCGCGCCGCGTCTCCCACCCGTCGCGCAAGACCATCGGCATACGCGTGCCCGACCACAAGGTAACCCTCGACCTGCTCGAGGCCGCCGCTTCGCCCCTCATGTCCACCACCCTCATACCCGAAGGCGAAGACGACCCGCTCAACGACGCCCAGCAGATACTCGAGCGCTACGGCCACCAGCTCGCCGCCGTCATTGACGGCGGCGCCTGCCCCCTTACGCCCACCACGGTCATCGATCTCAGCGGCGCCGAGCCCGTCGTCACGCGCCGCGGGGGCGGAGACCCGTCCGTGCTCGGGCTCGATTGAAACTTTCTGCCCCGCGCGCCATCCAATGTTTTGTCCCTCCCTCATTCCCGCCGGGCCTTCCTGCCCGGCGATCATCCCCCTGCATATATGGATTCATTGATTCAAACCATTGCGGTTTACGCCCTGCCCGTGCTGTTCGGCATTACGCTGCACGAAGCCGCCCACGGCTACGTCGCCCGCATGTTCGGCGACCCCACCGCCTATCAGGCGGGGCGCATCAGCCTGAATCCGATCAGGCACGTCGATCCCATCGGGACAATAGCGGTACCCCTTTTCCTGCTGTTCAGCACCAAGCTGCTGGGTGGCGCAGGCATACTTTTTGGCTGGGCCAAGCCCGTCCCGGTCGACTGGGGGCGGCTGCGCAATCCCAAGCGCGACATGCTCTGGGTGGCGCTGGCGGGGCCGGCTTCCAATCTCGTCATGGCGGTGCTCTGGGCGATTTCGCTGCGCCTGCTCATCGCCAACGGGGCGTCGCCCGACGACTTCTGGGTGCTGATGGCCTTTGCGGGCATACAGATCAACCTGGTGCTGATGGCGCTGAACCTCTTTCCCCTGCCTCCGCTCGACGGCGGCCGCATCGTGTTCAGCCTGCTGCCTTCGCATCTGGCCTGGAAGTACGCCAAGCTCGAGCCTTACGGGCTGCTCATCCTCATCGTGCTGATGCTTACAGGGGTTCTGTGGATGCTCTTGCGGCCCTTGATGGCCTTTGGCCAGACGGTCATTACCTGGTTCTTGTAAAAAACTGGGCGTCCGCGCGATATGCCGGCGCAGTTTATCCGGTAAACTTGCACGTTATAGTCGATTCAGGCGCCGTGCGCCTGGGGGTCTCCCGTCGGAGCTTTTTTCATCATGGCCAGCACAGAAAGCGCAGCACCCACATTCCAGGGCAGCCTGGTTGCCCTTGTCACTCCTATGCATCCGGACGGCAGCCTGGATTTCGACGCCTATCGAAAGCTGATCGACTGGCATGTCAAAGAAGGAACTGACGGGCTTGTGGTGGTCGGCACCTCGGGCGAGTCGCCCACGGTCAGCATGGAAGAGCATGCCGAACTCATTCGGGTGGCGGTCGAGCATTCGGCGGGGCGCCTGCCGGTCATCGCGGGCGTTGGCGGAAACTCCACCGACGAAGCCATAGAGCTCTCCCAATACGCCAAGAACGTGGGTGCGCAGGCGGGGCTGTCGGTCGTGCCCTACTACAACAAGCCCACCCAAGAAGGCATGTACCAGCATTTCAAGGCCTGCGCCGAAGCGGTCGACCTGCCCGTCGTCCTCTACAACGTACCGGGCCGCACCGTTGCCGATCTGTCCAACGAAACCATACTGCGCCTGGCCCAGGTGCCGGGCATCGTGGGGCTCAAGGACGCCACCGGCGACATTGCCCGGGCGGGCGGCCTGCTGCATCGCAAGCCCGAAAGCTTCCAGGTGTTCAGCGGCGACGACCCCACCGCGGCCGCGCTCATCCTGCTGGGCGGCAAGGGCAATATCTCCGTTACGGCCAACGTCGCTCCCCGCCTCATGCACGAGCTGTGCATGGCCGCGCTGCAGGCCGATGTTCCGCGGGTGCGCGAACTCAACGGCCGCCTCGCCGGTCTGAACAAAATGCTGTTTGTTGAATCCAACCCGATTCCCGTCAAGTGGGCCGTCGCCGAGATGGGGCTGTCTGCCTTGGGCTATCGTTTACCCTTAACCCCCCTGGACGAACGCTATCACGATGCCGTACGCGGCTCGCTGAAAGACGTGGGCTTGATTTGAAAATGACGAATATGCGTAGAAACAAACGCTGTGCCGCCCTGGCCGCCGGCCTGGGCCTCGTAGTGCTGTCGGGCTGCTCGACATGGAACCAACTGACGGGCAAAGAAGAATCCGTCGACTACCGCAGTACGGTGCCCAGTGCCGGAAACCCGCTCAGCATTCCGCCCGACCTTACCCAGGCCGGAAGCAATGCGCACTACCGGGCCCCCGAAGGCACGGCCACGTTCAGCCAATACGCGCAGAACGCGCAGCAGCAACAGGCGGCGGGCGCCTCCAGCAATGTGCTGCCCACCAGCGACAGTGTCCGCGTCATGCGCGACGGCAACCTGCGCTGGCTGGTCGTCGAGCAAGCCCCCGAAGAAATCTACTCCAAGGTCATCGATTTCTGGGGCGAGCAGGGCTTTACCATCTATTCGCAGAACCCCCGCGCCGGCCTGATCGAAACCGACTGGGCCGAGAACCGCGCCAAAGTGCCCGAAGGTTGGATCAAAAGCGCGCTGGGCGGCATTCTTGACTCGGTCTTCGACAGCGGCGAGCGCGAGCGCTTCCGCACGCGCCTCGAGCGCGTGAACGGCCACACCGAGGTCTACATCAGCCACGACCAGATGATCGAAACCGGCACCGCCGATGAAACCGGCTTCAAGTGGATCGAAGGCAAGGAAGACCCCGGCCTGAACGCAGCCATGCTGGCACGCCTGATGGTGTTCCTGGGCACCGACATCGATCGCGCCCAGGCTCTGGTTACCCAGGCCGAAGCCGACCCCAACCGGGTCCAGGTCGAGCGCCCGGCCGAAGACCAGGCCTCGCTGCAGCTGAACGAATCGTTCGATCGTGCATGGCGCCGGGTGG
>Ga0180218_1001666_pt1 | contig 12953 bp, 10 predicted proteins | sample eDN3rd37CKraftBY_FD_151334 | JGI IMG/M metagenome (GOLD analysis project Ga0180218, IMG submission 151334) | Enriched backyard soil microbial communities from Emeryville, California, USA - eDNA 3rd pass 37_C Kraft BY (version 2) (version 2) | ecosystem: Environmental > Terrestrial > Soil >... | reverse complement strand
CCGCGCGCAGACTGGCCGTGAGTTGTGACGGGTCCGAACCATGCGCGAACACATAGACGAGGTCGCCGTCGAAGCTTTTGCGGTCGAAGTCCGCCTGCATGCCTTCGACTGCAACCTTGTCCGCACCTAGCGTCACCTCGCCGCGAAACCGGACCGGCCGCGCCGGCAGCCCGCTTGCGCCCGCCTTGCCCTCCAGCCAGTCTGCGAACGCGCGCGGATCGGTCGAAGTCACGGCAACAGGTCCGGCGAATGACAGATGATCTCCGGCCTTTTCGATGCGACCACTCGCCTGCACCTGCGTGAAGCCCGGTGCGCGCGCCTCGAACGCGCTGAGCACCATCTGGCCGCGTCCGAACTCGATGTCACCCCTGATATTCTGAATGCTCGCTCCGCCGAGCGTCAGCGCGTCGACACCAAATCCGAGCTGTGTCGGGATCGGCGGCCCGATGATCCGTTCGGCCGCGGAGACGAGCGCGGCAAGCGCAGCGCGCGGCGCCTTCGCTCCATCGGCACCGCCAAGCAGCTTGTCGGCATCGAGCGTCCGCGCCGTCAGCACCGCATCGAGCCGCGGATGCGCGCCGAATTTCGCTTCAGCCGTGCCGTTCAGCTTCAGCGCACGCTCGTCCGGGCCATATTGATACTCGACCTGCTCGAACAGAGCCGACACCGCATTGGCTTTTACACGCGAGGTGATGCGCCAGGGCTCGGCAACATCGCCCTTGTCACCCTTCGGCGGAACCCGCCGTGCGACCGTCGCCGTTCCTTCGAACTGGGGGGCGCCATCGGCGGTCGTGACGAAGCCCTCGGCCTCGGCAAAAACCGGCCTGTCGGCGGGATCGACGGTGAGCTTGATGCGCGATCCGTTCGCCTCCGGACGTCCGGTCGAGATGCGATAGCCATAAAGAGCGCCATCCATCACGAAGGCGCCCTCGCCCCGGATCGGTCCGGGCAGCGCACGGACCTCGCCGTTGAACCAGAGCTTGCTCAGGGTGGCGCTGGTGCCGCTTGCGGCATCGGCCAGTTGCAGGCTCGCATCCTCGACGGTGAGTTTGTCGATCGACAGCGCCTGCGTATCGATGCCCGCCAGAGCATTGGGCAGCATGGCACGCCCGTCCGCAGTCAGGGAGACGCGCATTTCCGGAGCGATCAGCCGAAGCTCCACGGCCTTCAGCTTCCCGGACAGGAGCGGCGGCAACGCGAACTCGATCCCGAGCGCTTTTGCGCGCAGCGCCTGTGCATCGCCGGGCCTGCCGATCTCGACCCCGGACAGAACCAGCGACGGGGACGGCAGCAGGCGCACGTCCATGTTGCCGGTCACGCGGACCGGCAGGCCTATCGCCTGGCTCGCCTGCTCCTCGAACGTGGCGCGATGGGCGTTCCAATCCACAAAATGTGGCCCGAGCAGCGCTGCAAGCAGCGCCAGAATCGCGGCAATCGCCAAGGTCAGCAGTGTTGCCTGCACGGGTCCACCTGAATCGTAAGTCGCAAATGATGAGCCCGGCCATTCCGCACTGCAAGGCGGAGGCTGTCGCAGGCCATATCCTTTGTGAGTACCGACCCTGTTACCGCGGCTCGGCGGCAAATCTGTGGTGCGCGCCCTCCACCGTTCGGTGAGGGGGACGGGCAGCGATGAAGTGCCGGCTATTCCGCCGGCACCAGCTTCCCCGGATTCATGATGTCATCGGGGTCGAGGGCCTGCTTGATGGCGCGCATCGCGGCGAGCGCCGGCGCGCCGTGCTCGGCAAGCAGGTATTTCATCTTGCCCTGCCCGACCCCGTGCTCGCCGGTGCAGGTTCCGCCCATGCGGAGCGCGCGATCCGCAAGGCGCGACAGGAATTTCTCGGTTGCCGTGACTTCGCCCGGGTCGTTGCCATCGACCAGCAGCGCCACATGGAAATTGCCGTCGCCGACATGCCCGACAATCGGGCCCAGCAGCCCGGTTTCCTGAAGATCGCGCTGCGTCTCCGTCACGCATTCGGCAAGCCGGGAGATCGGCACGCAAACATCGCTCGCCAGCGGCAGCGACGAGGGCCGCAGCGACTTCGCCGCCCAGTAGCCGTCATGCCGCGCCTGCCAGAGCCGCGTGCGGTCCTCTGCCTTCGCCGTCCACTCGAAGGGTCCGCCGCCGAGATCGGCTGCGATTTCCCCGAAGCGCTCGGACTGCTCGGCGACGCCAGCCTCGGTGCCGTGGAACTCCAGCAGCAGAAGCGGGCTCTCCGGCAAAGTCAGCTTCGAATAGGCATTGCACGCCTTGACCTGCACCTCGTCGAGCAATTCGATCCGCGCGACCGGGATGCCGGACTGGATCGTCAGGATGGTCGCATTGCAGGCGGCCTCGACCGTGGGGAACGGACAGATCGCGGCTCCGATCGCCTCCGGAATGCCGTGCAGCTTCAATGTCAGCTCGGTGATGATGCCGAGCGTGCCCTCCGAGCCGACAATCAGGCGGGTCAGGTCGTAGCCCGAGGACGACTTGCGCGCGCGCGTGGACGTGGTCATCAACTCGCCATTGGCGAGCACGACCTTCAGCGCCATCACGTTATCGCGCATGGTTCCGTAGCGCACCGCATTGGTGCCGGATGCGCGCGTCGCCGCCATGCCGCCGAGCGAGGCATCCGCTCCCGGATCGATCGGGAAGAACAGGCCCTGATCGCGCAGGTGCTCGTTCAGCATCTTGCGGGTGACGCCGGGTTCGATCACGCAGTCCAGATCCTCCGCGTGGACGGCGATGATCCGGTTCATGTCGCGGAAATCGATCGAAACGCCGCCGCGCGGCGCGTTGATGTGCCCTTCCAGCGAGGTGCCGGTCCCGAACGGAATTATCGGCACCTTGTGGCGCGCGCAGATCCTAACGGCCTCCTGCACATCCGCGGTCGATTGCGGGAAAACCACCGCGTCCGGCGGCTGGTTCTCGATCCAGGTGGTGGTGTGGCCGTGCTGCTCGCGGACGGCCTGCGAGGTCACGAGGCGGTTGCCGAAGCTCTTGGCCAGATCGCCGATGGCGGCCTCGATCGCCCGCTCATCACGCTTTTCGTTGGAATATTTTGCAGCGGCAACGGCCATCGGCGCCTCTTGGAATTGGCCTTTTGGGATTGAAGGACGCGGACCCTAGCAGAGAGGCGGACTGCTGCAAGCAAGTCGGAAGGAGCGGTGTCCGCCGCAAACAAGACGTCTTCCGGCGGGATCGGAGTTGCAAGGTTGCCCGAAGCGGCGAGCACTCGCTCGTCGTGACGCAATTTTGCCTAAAATCAAGTAATTTCAAACGTTTTTGATTTACACGATGAGCGCGCTGCCGCACTATGACAGCATGCTCGACCGCAGCGATTTCGAACCTGTCTTTTTCGCACCGTTTGTCTCGTCGGTGATGACGGTCGATCCGGCATGGATCGATCTCAACGGCCACATGAACATGGCCTATTACAACGTGTTCTTCGATCGCGGCATCGACGAGATGTACAGCCTCGCCGGCTTTGGCTGGGACTACCTGAAGCAGCGCAACCACTCCTTCTTCACTGCCGAGGTCCATCTGCGCTACCTGCGCGAGCTGAAGCAGGACGATCCGGTCCGCGTGACATTTCAACTGCTCGACTACGATTCAAAGCGGCTGCACTTCTTTCAGCAGCTGTTCCACGCCACCGAGGGCTGGGTGTCGGCGACCAGCGAAAATATGTCGCTTCACATCGATATGGCCGCACGCAAGGTGGCGTCCTTCCCGTCCGACATCCTCGGCCAACTCTGCGAGATTAAGAAGTCGCACGGACGGCTGCCGCGCCCGGAAGCGGCTGGCAAGCGGATTGCGATGCCGGCCTGACGCCGCCGCGGTCTAGTCGCGAAAGAATGGATCGTTGTCGCGTCGCTTCGGAGCCGCACTGAGCGATGGTCCCGCTCGTTCAGGCTCGTCGTGAGCCACGGTGCGGCGGCGGTGCTCCCGCGCCATCGCTCTCGCCGCAGACCCGCCGATAACCTGCGTGCGCTTGGGAGAGGGATCGACCGGTACGGGCGTGTACTCATACTTCGCGGTCGGCACGATCCAGACCGGAACCCGGTTCGGATCGTCCCGTATCGCTTCCTCTCTCGCGCGCTCCGCTCCAGCCGCGCGACCATCGGTCCCGCTGTCGACGCCCTTGGCTAGCACGGGCTGTTCCGGTGACTGGTGGTATTCAAGCGACGACACACCCAGGAGCACGGCCGCGACAACGGCGGTCACGACCGACAGATACGCAACGAGACCAATGAGGAGTTTCATGCTGGCCGAACGCCAGACGATTTCGCAGCGTTCCATCTCCTGATGAATTGTTCGTCACTTTCCGGTGACGCCCTCACGCTTGACGGAACAGGTCGCACCGATACGATTCAACATCACAACGACGTGTACCGAATCCTGGTACATGCACGGGAGGATCCATGACGGCGGCAACAACAACGCATTCGCAGCGCTCACGTTTCGACGAAGCGCCGCCGCTGATCCGCGCGCACAAGATCCCGTCGCAGAAGTCCGAACCCTATATCTGCATGGAAGGCCCCGACCGGGCGCTCTGGTTCTGCGAGAGTGGCGCGTCGAAAATCGGCCGCTTCGACCCAACGGATTCGTCCTTCCGTGAATTCGCGCTGCCGATCAACAATGCCATGCCGATCGGCATCACGATCGGCGGCGACGGCAATATGTGGTTCTGCGCCAAGAAGGCCAGCAAGGTCGGCCGCATCACGATGCGCGGCGACATCACCCTGTTCGATCTGCCGACGCCGAATGCGGGACCGGACGGCACACTTGTCGGACCCGACGGCAATGTCTGGTTCTCGGAAACCGAGATCAGCAGAATTGGCCGCATCACGCCGGACGGCAAGGTCACGGAATTTTCGGAAGGAATTTCCAACGGTGCGCGCCCGCTATCCATCGCCGAGCGCGACGGCGCGCTGTGGTTCTCCGAAGCCGCCGGCAACCGGATCGGCCGCATCACCCTCGATGGCACCGTCACCGAATTCCCGATCCCGAGCCATGACAGCCAGCCGCGCGCGATGACCACACACCCGGACGGCTCGATCTGGTTCGTGCAGACCTCCACCAATTCGCTCGGCCGGATCGACCGGCAGGGCCACATCACCGAACACAAGGTGACGACACCCAACTCCTCGCTGCGCGGCGTCTGTGTCGGGCCTGAGGGCGACCTCTGGTTCACCGCGAACGCGGCCAACAAGATCGGCCGCATGCGTCCGGATGGACAGATGGTGGGCGAATATCCGATACCGGTCCCGAATGCCGGCGCTCGCTGCATCGGGCCGCATTCAAACGGACGGATGTATGTGACATTGTTCGATGTCGGGATGATCGGCGAAGTCATCCCGCAATAGTTTCTGGTGACTTTTCGTTCTTGGAGGAACGCGTGGCAGTCGAGAGAATCAAATATCAGGCCGGCAATGTGGTAGGCCACGGCGCGCTGGTGTGGAATGACAAGATCACAACCAGGCGGCCGCTGCTGCTCGTGATGCCGAACTGGCTGGGCGTGACCGAAACCATCATCAAGCGCGCCGAGAAAATGGCCGGTGACAAATACATTGCCTTCGTCGCCTGCATGTACGGCGAGGGCAAGACCGCGGAAGGCCCGCCTGAATCGCAGGACCTGATGATGGCTGTGCGCGCCGACCGCGTGGAGGGCCGCAAGCGCGTCAACGCCGCCCTGCAGACGATGATCGCGGAAGCTGAAAAGCGCGGCATCGGCGATTCATCGAAGAAGGCGGCTGTCGGCTTCTGCTTCGGCGGCGGCAACGTGCTCGAGCTGGCGCGCAGCGGCGCCGATCTCGACGCCGTGGTCTGTCTGCACGGCGACCTTGCGACCACCATGCCGGCGAAGAAGGGCGACATCAAAGCCGCCATCTTCGTGATCCACGGCTCGAAGGACCCGGTGGCGCCGAAGGCGGATCGCGACGCGCTTGAAGCCGAACTCGATGGCGCGGAGGCGAACTGGCAGTTGCTGGATTTCGGCGGCCGCCTGCATTCCTTCTCCGAGGAAGAGACCGACATGCCGGGCTTTGCGAAATATCATCCCGGCGCTGCGCACCAGACCTATCGCATGCTGGACGATTTCATCCAGGACGCGTTCGCGAAGCGGCTGTAAGCAGCATCGCAGGTGAAAGCATTCGGGCTCCTCGCAGACGCGGGGAGCCCGAAGTCTTTCAGATCGGCCTTAGGGCCGAGAGCCGCGCACGCAGCAGCTGCGCGAGTGCGCTTACGCGCTTCTCGGCACCACTGACCACGACGCCTCCGCCCGCGCGATGATCGAAATTTTATTTTGCGCCCCTGTACCGCATCGCGGTCGGCGCGGCTTGAAGCGGCGAGCTGCGCCGCTATCATTGAGCAAACGACAAAAAGCCGAAAAGACGTCGTTCAGGGAGATAACGCCATGTCATGGCTCGCGCGCCTGTGCGCCGGCGCTTGCATCGTTGCCACGTCTTCGCTTTCACCTCTTCACGCACAGACCTATCCCGACAAGCCGATCCGCGTGATCGTTTCGATCGCCGCCGGCAGCGTCACCGACGTGATCGTGCGTGCGGCGGCGAAAGACCTCGAAGCCAAACTCGGTCAGCCGCTGGTGATCGAGAATAGAGGCGGCGCCGCGGGCATTCTCGCCGGGCAAGCCTGCGCGCAATCGGCGGGTGACGGCTACACGCTGTGCGTCATCTATCACTCGACGATGTCGTATAATCCGGTGCAGTTCGACAAGTTGCCCTACGACGCCGAAAAGGATTTCGTACCGGTGACGCGACTGTTCTTCCTCACCGAAGGTCTGTTCGTGAACGCCGATGTACCTGCGAAAAACGTCGCCGAGCTGAAGGCGTTGGCGCAGGCGAAGCCAGCCGGCCTGAATTTCGCGACACTCGGCAACGCATCCTTCCCGGATCTGTTTCGCGTGTGGCTCAACAACCAATGGGGCACGAAGATCGTCGGTGTCCCCTACAAGGGCGGCGGTCCGGCGGCGCAGGCGCTCGCGGCCAACGAAGTGCAGCTGACGCGCTTCGGCGTCGGAAACTTCCGCGGCGCGATGGACGCAGGAAAGGTACGCATGATCGCGATCGCAGCGGACCAGCGCTCGAAGCAGTTTCCGGATGTGCCGACGTTGAAGGAAGCCGGACTCGATTATCCGGGTCAGGGTTGGTGGGGCCTCGCGGCGCCGAAGGGCACCCCCGCGCCGGTCGTCGAGAAGGTGAATGCGGCATTCGTGGCGGTGTTCTCCGATCCGAAATTCGCCGAGTTCCTCGACAAGCAACTGGTCGTGCCGGCGGCGACCGGGCCGGCGGACTTTGCAAAGTTCCTGAAAGAGGACCGGAAGGCGGCCGAAGATCTGGTCAGGACCGCCAACACGCCCAAGCAGGAATACAAGTCGCAATAGGCGGCCGGAGCATCGGCGACGATCACAGACGCTCTGGCGATCGGAGGGCCGACCTTCGCCGGAGAAAGGGCCGGCGAAGCCGCATAACGGCGCCGTCCACAAACGCGCGGCGGCCCCCTCCCGTTTTGCCCTCTCAGGTGCCATGTTGGGCCTTGAGATTCGCATGGCAGAACAAGCAAAAAGTCCCGAAAAATCAGGCCAGAAGCTGGGCATCGCCGCGCGCGCGATGCAGGCGATGCAGGGCGGGCCGGCGCCCGACTACCTCAACGCGCTCAATGCGGAGCAGCGGCTGGCGGTCGAGACCCTGGACGGCCCCGTACTGGTGCTGGCCGGCGCGGGAACCGGAAAAACGCGCGTATTAACAACGCGGATCGCCCATATCCTGCGGCTCGGGCGTGCGCATCCCTCGCAGATCCTGGCGGTGACCTTCACCAACAAGGCTGCGCGCGAGATGAAGGTCCGCATCGGCGACATGGTCGGCCAGATTGTGGAGGGAATGCCGTGGCTTGGCACCTTCCACGCGATCGGCGTGAAGATCCTGCGCCGCCACGCCGAACTGGTCGGTCTCAAGAGCAATTTCACTATTCTGGACGTCGACGACCAGATCAGGCTGATCAAACAGCTCCTGGAAGCGGCGAACGTCGACGAAAAGAGATGGCCAGCACGGATATTCGCCGGGATCCTCGACGGCTGGAAGAACCGGGGATTGACCCCCGACCAGATACCCGCCGGCGAGGCGATGGCGTTCGCGAACGGCAAGGGCAAGGAGCTCTACGCGGCCTATCAGGAGCGGCTGAAGACGCTCAACGCCTGCGACTTCGGCGATCTGCTGCTCGAGCAGCTGCGGCTGTTCCGCCATCACCCGGATGTGCTCGCCGATTACCAGCGCCGCTTCCGCTACATCCTGGTCGACGAATATCAGGACACGAATGTCGCGCAGTATCTGTGGCTGCGCTTGCTGGGACAGCCGCGGCCGGCGCGCCCGGCAACAGGTGCTCTCACCTCTCCCCTCGGGGGAGAGATCGATCCGCTGGAGCGAACCGAAAGAGGATCGGGTGAGGGGGAACTGCACGACCGCGAGACCGATGCCCCCTCACCCCAACCCTCTCCCCCGAGGGGAGAGGGAGCCGCACCAAGTCTGCCGCATCTGCCGGCGCAAAAGAACATCTGCTGCGTCGGCGACGACGACCAGTCGATCTATGGCTGGCGCGGGGCTGAGGTCGACAACATCCTGCGCTTCGAGAAGGACTTCCCCGGCGCCACCGTCGTTCGTCTGGAACGAAATTACCGAAGCACCGGCCACATCCTCGCCGCCGCCTCCCATCTCATCGCGCATAACGAAGGCCGGCTCGGCAAGACGCTGCGCACCGAGGACGTGCCCGGCGAAAAGGTCACCGTCACCGGCGCCTGGGACTCCGAGGAGGAAGCGCGCGCCATCGGCGAGGAGATCGAGCAGCTCCAGCGCAAGAAGCACAAGCTGAACGAAATCGCGATCCTGGTGCGCGCGTCGTTCCAGATGCGCGAATTCGAAGATCGCTTTGTCACGCTCGGCCTGCCTTATCGCGTGATCGGCGGCCCCCGCTTCTATGAGCGCGCCGAAATCCGCGATGCGCTCGCCTATCTGCGCGTCATCAACCAGCCGGCCGACGATCTCGCCTTCGAGCGCATCGTCAATGTGCCGCGCCGCGGACTTGGCGACGCCACGGTGAAGCAGCTGCACGACTATGCGCGCATGAGCCGTGTGCCGATGACGGAAGCCGCGCTCGCCATCATCGAGACCGACGAACTGAAGCCGAAGCCCCGCGCCTCCTTGCGCGATCTCATGACCGCGTTCGACCGCTGGCGCACGCAGGCCGAACACCTGCCGCATACCGAGCTTGCCGAAATCGTGCTGGACGAAAGCGGCTACACCGAAATGTGGCAGAAGGACCGCTCGGCCGACGCCGCGGGCCGGCTCGAAAACCTGAAGGAGCTTGTGCGCTCCATGCAGGATTTCGAGAACCTCAATGGCTTTCTCGAACACATCTCGCTGGTGATGGACCGCGACGCCGAGGGCATCGACGACGCCGTCAGCATCATGACGGTGCATTCCGCCAAGGGTCTGGAATTCGACACCGTGTTCCTGCCCGGCTGGGAGGAAGGCCTGTTTCCGCATCAGCGCTCGCTCGACGAAAGCGGTAGAGCCGGCCTCGAGGAAGAGCGCCGCCTCGCGCATGTCGCAATCACGCGCGCGCGCAAACGCGCCAAGATCTATTTCGCCACCAACCGCCGCATGAAGGGCCTGTGGAATTCCACCATCCCCTCGCGCTTCCTTGACGAATTGCCGGAAGCCAATGTCGAGGTGACGGAGGCGAAGGGCGGCTTCGGCGGCATGGCCGGTTATGGCGGCCTTGGCGCTGCCTTCGGCGGCGGGCGCGGCATGGGTGGCTCCTACGGCGCATCGCGCTTCGACAACTTCACGCCGGCCGCGTCGAGCTATTCGACACCGGGCTGGCAGCGCGCGCAGAAGCGCAAGCGCGACGACGAGTTTGAAGGCTTCGGCGACGAAGGCTCGGACTATGAGCGCGAAGCGCGCTACGCGAACGACGATGACAACGTCGACTCCGCGTACTCCTCTTCACCTCCCCCCTTGCGGGGGAGGTCGGCCGCCACCGGCGGCCGGGAGGGGGTCGGCAGCGCCCGCCCGGGCTCTCATTCCTCGCGCGGCACCGGCACATCGAAGGGCCGCTTCGCCGCGCGGCGCGAACCGCTCACCATCGAGGGCGAACTCGTCGCCAAGTCGACCGGCGTGTCATCTCCTTTCAGCAAGGGCGACCGCGTGTTTCACATCAAGTTCGGCAATGGCAATGTCGTCGCGGTCGACGGCAACAAGCTGACCATCCAGTTCGACAAGGCCGGCGAAAAGCGCGTGGTGGATAGTTTTGTAGAGAGGGTGTGAGCCTTCTTATCTTTCGATCAAACGAATATGGTCTGACGCGTAATTTGCGAGCTTAACTGCAGTTATACCTTCCTCGTAAGCTTGCTTAACACTCATTCCACGAACTAAAGCATCATAAAATCCCCTAGTAAATTCCAGCGCAGCATCGTCGTCGACAGCCTCCTCCATTCCCACGGTCGCAGGCGAGATCGGCGCATCTAAATTTCTTGCGGTTTCACACGCGTTCAGAACAACTCCTTTGATGGACTTCCTTCGATTGATCGCATCTCTAATGGCGTCGAGTGGCACCTCAGCCGCCTCGCCTCCTTCCTTCTCAAATATTAGATTGTGCCCATCCGAGTGCCCAGCGAAGTGCACTAGATCGTAGTCCTTATCCAACAGACCTCTACGAAAGTCGGTTACGGTTGCTGCGGGCAGATGATCCACATCCAATTTTACGGACCGGTTCTGGGCGGCACATTCACGAAGTATTCGCAACTCACCGTTGACCCTAAGGGCGTCAACGTCGACCGGATTGCACGACACAAACAGAACGTGGATTGTGTCAAGCATCTCCCCCAAATTGCCGACAAGCCCCTCAGTCTTCTTAATGTCCGCTTTGAAGGCGCTGTCGAGGTCAGCCCAAGCCAACTTCAATTCAGTAAGCAGGCCTTCGACGTCAAATGGCTTCTTGCGTGTGCCAATTTCCTGCGCGTTCGTTGACGCCTTGACGGCTTCAACCCTCAGGGCTTCAGCTAAGTCCGGACGGGTACTCTCGACAGCTCCAGATATTCGCAAACATAGCTCAACTATTGCCCTGTTGGCGTCACCACGATCGAACGGAAGCTTTGTGCTTAGTCCTGCGTGGCCACCAAAACTCTCAAGCACCTCATGCGCTACCCGTTTTCCCTCTTTAGAGAACTCCTCGATCGTTTCAAAGAACGGCCGCTCATTGGCCCCGATCTCCAACTCTTTTGCCATCCGACCGACCGTCGCCTGCGGCACGCCTGGGCAAACACAAACTTTGGAGCCACACTGTCCACAAAGACCCGGATAGCGCGCCAAAAATTCCTTTTCGAACGAAAACTCCAAACTATCTTGAGCTAGTTTGATTTGATGCTCGTTTGCGATTCCCATCAAATACGAAAATGTATCGGCAGCCTCCCCGAGAAAATAACGTGGGTGGATCTCAAAGACCCTAATCGCTTCAGCTAGTTCTCCGAGTTCCTCCAATAACCCAATTGTGCTTCTGCCATGCTCTTCAAGCGAACGTGGATATATCCTCTGGAACATCTGCTGCCACTCATTTAGTCCTCTCGGGCGAGTGTCCCAGTTTGCTTTGAAGTGCCGCGAAACCTCTTCGTGAGAGACGGTCGGGTTAGTGCCCTTCACAAGCTTGCATTCTGCCTCCCGATGCGGCGATGATCTGCAATAGGGACACACGTTCGGAAACTTTCGAAACACCAACTCTTCAACACTATTGACCCGCATCTTTGCCAAGAGTGGGAAATACCAACCAAGCGCTTTGCAAAGCGCATCAGTTACATCCAATCCTTCTCGCTTCTTTTTCCGATCATGTATTGTTAACATCCCGCACACTTCAACGAAGTGCGAAAAAGTAGCCATGCTCGTACGCGACATGTTCTTGTCGGCGTAGATGTGGCCCAACATTCGGTAAAGATCATCCAGAGCGAATTGGGTCATATCGACGGCCCTCCCACTGAAGAGTGCTTTAATACCGCCCACCATTGCAACCCTAGGATGAGGAATCCAAGCAATTTCGCGCACCCCCTGTCGCCTTCGCGCCGAACAGCGTTTTCCGGCAGGAAGCGATCTGTGGAATCTCGCCTTTGCGGACACGCTCACCGGCATTCGTCGCATGCGCACAAATCACGAACGCGAGGAACGGACATCGCCCGCATCTACGTGCCGGTGAAGCAGCGCGCGACGCTGGAGCAGGCGAAAGTCGATGCGCTGGCCGCCGACATTCTGGCCAACGGCATGACGATGCCGATCCTCGTGCGGCCGGACGGCGAACGCTTCGTGCTGGTCGAGGGGTTGCACCGGCTGGAAGCAGCGAGGTCTCTCGGCGAAACAACGATCGCGGGCTATCGCGTCAGCGCCCGAAAGCACTGAGCAGCCACGCGGTCTCCGCTACGTCCATTGACCGAAGCGCTTCATCGCGAACGCCCAGATGCCGGCGATAGCCACGCCGATCACCGACAGGATGAGGATGTTCGCGGTCGAGCGGTCACCGCTCCACCAGACCATGAAGGCGATCCAGAATGCGGCGAAGAAGGCGGTGAGGACGATCTGACGGATGGTCATTGCGGATACTCCCTTTCGCATCTTTAGTATCCGCAGCAGGGCGACAGGTTCATATCGCGGGAGACATAGCAGCCGCGTTGCGCGAACCTCTCGCCTTCCGACAATTGCGGCGCCATCCGCTGAACGTGTCGATCGAGCCGTTCTCGCCCTGACCCTCATGGGTCGTCACCAGCAATTCGTCGTCGAGATCTGTCTGTCGAGATTTGTCTATTGAACAAACGCTGCTAGTCTGCCGCAAACGTGCCGAGGGGCGCGAAGCGGGAGGATGACATGCCTGGCTTGATTCTGCTGGTGACGTTTCTGGCGACAGCGGCGGTTTCCGT
>Ga0180218_1001664_pt1 | contig 12961 bp, 18 predicted proteins | sample eDN3rd37CKraftBY_FD_151334 | JGI IMG/M metagenome (GOLD analysis project Ga0180218, IMG submission 151334) | Enriched backyard soil microbial communities from Emeryville, California, USA - eDNA 3rd pass 37_C Kraft BY (version 2) (version 2) | ecosystem: Environmental > Terrestrial > Soil >... | reverse complement strand
CACCCCACACTCTTCAGGCGCCCCACGGCCCGCACAGCCGTACAAAACATCGACCGGAGAACAGCCGCCCGGCCGCCTCTCGACGCCAGCTCACCCGCGTAACCCTCTGCCCGTCCATCGGATGCGCCCCTTCCCGGGCGCCGGCCCCGCCCGCTTCCGTTCGATGCACCCTCACCGAACAGGCACACCCGGTCGCGGTCGAACCAAGGCGCCACCTCGATAGGGACACCGAAACTGCTGGACACACGACCATTTCGTCTTCCGACCGGACTGGAGAAGCGAAACCGTAGCCTTTCGCGCACCACCACGACCACCAATCGAAAGGCCCCGGTATGCCCCTCCGCGCAGCCGCGGACACCGAACTCGCCACAGTCGTCTCGGACGCGGTCGCAGCCGCCCTGCCCGCCTTCATCGACGCTGTTACCGCAGCCGTGCTGTCCGACCCTCGCCTCACCGTCCAGCAGAGCTTCATCGCCGACACACCCGCACCGGCCGGTGCCACTGCCGGGCTTCAAGCGGTGCTCGCCGCGAACCCGAAGCACCGGCCGACCGACCCGGACGCGTGGATCGCCGCGGTCGCCGAGCACTACCCGGCCGCTGCGCCGGCGCTGGAGTGGGCATGGTCCGATCAGTGCCCTACCGACTACTGGCGACGCCTCCGCGGTGCACCGAGCATCGCCAGGAGGCAAGGGCGCAGTACCCGAAGCGAACTCGACCAGCTGCTGTCCGAGCACTCTCTTGCCACCACTCGAGATCGCGCCGACCTCGTCATCGACCTCAGCGCTGCCGTCGAGACTGTGCGGGCCGCGATCGCCGAACGGCACACCGCAAAGGCGACCTACACCTGGCGGCGCAACCTTCTCGCCGCCGCGCACGTCACCGGCGGCAACCTTCATCAGGCCGTCACCGTGATCTGCTGGTGCCTGCGCTCACGGCCCCACTGGCAGCGCACCATCACCCAGGCCCCGTCGAAGTCCACCTTCGAGAAGATGCTCGGCGACTGGCGCGCCGATGGACAGGACTGGACCATCGCCGATGTCGCCGAACCCGAGATGGCTGAGCAACTGCGCGACCTCGGACGGACATGGACGCGGTACCAGAGCAAGCACGGGGGAGGGGCGTCTCCGTCGGTGCCCCGCACCGGCCGCAACCTCCACCGCGCCCTCGCAGGCGACGGCATCGAGGCGGTTCCGGCCGCCGAGCTTGGTGCGCTGATGCGGTGGTGGTTCGAGGAGGGCAATGCCCGCTTCTACATCCGGGACGCCGATTTCCCCACCCCTGACGTTGTGTCGCGCGCGCTGCTCGCGATGCGGACCTCCCGTACCGCAGGTCCGTCGAACGGCGTCGCCGCCACCAACACCGCCGCCTCGGGGGTGCGCGCCCATACCGATCTGAGCGAACTCGAGGGACTTGCATGAGCACACCCAACAGCCCCCGCCGCATCTTTGCGGTCCTCGGACAGGTCACCACGATCGAGGTGCCCTGCCGCGATTGCGGCGCTCTCGTCGCTCGTCCCGCACAGCTTCCCGGCCGCCCGGAAGGCTGGCGCGACGCTGTCCGGTGTCGGGTGCATGCCGCCGCAGCAGGCGTCGACGCCGCCTCTGCCCGCGCCGCGTCCGCCCGAGATCGCGACCGTCAGACGTGGTTCGACACTGTCCGCGCATTCGACGCGGTCGCCGGATACGAGCACGCGAGTGTCGACGAGATCGACTCGACCAAGACTGCTGCCGCATGCCGTCGCCTCATCGATACCCACACCGCGGCCGATCCGCACGGCGGTCATCGCGGTGGCATCGCGCTCATCGGACCCACCGGGATCGGCAAGACCCGCGCCATGTTCTCAGTCGTCAATGCGCTCGCCCCCGGCCGCCGCGCGCTCGTCGGCAGCGAAGACACCATCCTCGCCGTCGACGTGCCGCCGTGGGAACTCACCGCCGCGATCACCGCGCGGATCACCGGAGTCGAAGTCCTCGGCATCGACGACGTCGGAGTGTCCCTACGCCGGCCCGACGAGCGAATGCTCGCCTGGAAGGCATTGGCCGACGCAGTAGCCCGTGCCACTCACCCAGTGACAGTCGTGATCACCACGAACTTGCAGGGGTGGACGGCGTTGACCGGTTGGGTTGGCGCGCAGGCTGCATCGCGATTGTCCGGATGGATGCCGCTGGCGTCCCCGGGGTGGACCGATCGCCGCACAGGTAGAACGCATGAGCAGTGGCGCAACGACCTGCTCGCCGCCCAACGACCCGAGGAGCGAAACCGATGAGCCAGACCGGCATCGAACTCCCCGAGGCGCTCGAGATCCCGGCCCGCGGATGGCTGCGGGGCCTGTTCGATCGCAGTGCACCGGACCTTGCTGGCCAGATGGACGCCGCGGTCGCCGCGGTGCGTTCGAGTCGTCGACCCGAGTACGTGGCGGTGTTCGGAGGCAAGGGGGGAGCGGGCAAGACGACCACCTCCACCGGGATCGGGTCGATGCTCGCCGCGGTGATGCGTGACCGGGTGGCAGTTGTCGACTCCAACCCGGACAAGGGCACGCTGCGACTCAAGTTCCCGAAAGGGCAGTCCGCGCTCCCGCTGCAGCAGCTCGCCGGCCGTACCGAGGTGCTCCATAGTTACTCGGACCTGCGGCCGTATCTGCTGTCCAACGACCTCGGCCTCGACGCGCTCACCTCGACGCGGCACCGGGACACGACCTCGGACGGTCCGGTGTACGCCGAGATCCTCGACTTCCTCACCGCCGACTACCGCGTGGTCGTCGCCGACTGCGGCACCAGCGCAACGTCCGATGTGGCCCGTGAGGTCCTGGCCCGTGCCACGCAGTTGGTGGTCGTCACGCCGGCCCAGATCGACGGGTTCTACGCGCTGCTGGAGACACTCGATGAGCTGGTCGACATGCGGCGTTCCAAGCTGCTCGGCGATGCGGTGGCGGTGATCAACGGGATCCACGAGTCGACCTCGGTGGACGTCGACAAGATCCACGCTGATCTCAAGCGGCGTGTGCGGGCGGTGCGGCGGATCCCGCACGATCCGCTCTTGGCAGCAGGTGCGGCGTTCGACTTCGGCCAGCTTCAGCCGGGGACGAAGGTGGCCTACGCGGAACTGGCGGCGACGGTGACAGCCAGATTCCGGTAGCCGGCCGCGTCGTCGGCGCTGCAACAGTGTCGGTCCCGGTGGGCAGGGTTTGTGATGCGTGAGCGATTCGCCACGTGAAGTCGTGGGGAGGGGTAGGCGATGTCGGGGGAGTTGAATCGACAGTTCAAGGAAGGGCTACCGCGGCGGCGTCGACCGTGCGTGGAGTGCCCGTGGCGCCGTGATGTCGCGGCGGGGAAGTTCGGGCGGGACCGTTTCGATGCGCTGGCGGGCACCGCGGGAGGCCCGGGGTGTGAGGTGGGCGTCGGCGCTCCGATGTTCGCGTGCCACAAGTCGCGGGAAGGCTCCGACAAGGCGTGCGCGGGGTGGCTCGCCACCGTCGGGGCCGACCATCTCGGCGTCCGGATCGCGGTGGTACGCGGGGATCTCGACCCGGCGGCGCTGCAGCCCGGTGAGGGGTGGCCGCTGCTGTTCGACAGCTTCGAAGAGATGGCCGCCGTGCAGGCCGCGGCCGATGGTGCGTTGTGTGAGACCGGAACCGGTAGCGGTACACCGATGATCGAGGCCAGGGAAGGGTGACACGAGCGATGAGCAGGCTTGTTGGCGAGAGTGCGGTCACGCAGCGGTATGCGTTCTGTGAGCCCGTCACCGCTGCGGCGATGGGCAAGATCCACCTTCGGTCAACCGAGGGGCACCCTGGTTCGCCCGCGGGTTTGCCTGCCGGAACGGCGGCGCTGTGTGGCCGTGACCTTCGGTCCGGGTGGGATCTCGAGCTGATGGCCACCGAGGAGTCCATCGCAGAGGCTGGACGACCGCGCGCCAGCGACGGCCATGTGTGGTTGTGCAGCCTGTGCGCTGAGCAGTACGCGAGGGAGGAGCATGGCGATGTCGCCGACGTCTGACGTGTTGGGTCCGGGAGTTCCGGAGGTGCCGGGTATCGCGCCGAGTGTGACGTTCGGGTGGGTTCCGGGGCTGATCGGCAACGAGCCGGGCGTCGTAGTCGAAGGAATTCCTGGGTTGGTGGGCGACGGTCCGGGCATCGTTGTCGGTGGGGTGATCGGATTCCCAGAGTCGGCGAGCGCCATCCCGGGGATGACGGTCGGCCTGCCGCCGGGGCCGATCGGTGTGGGCCTCGGTGACGTGGGCCCTGTGGTGAGCGACTCGTCGGATTCGGTGGCCATGTTGTTGCTGCTGTCCTCGGTGGCATCGGGGTGTGCGGCTGTCGGTTTGGTGTTGATCGTCGTGACCTTGCTGGGCCGTCGTTCGCGGACTCGGTCTTGAACGTGCGTCGGATGCCGGGTGGCTCGGAGCCAGACCTGTCCGGTGCCGGTTCGCGTTCTTGGGCGGTGCATAGCTGGCCGGCCGATCGTCGACCGCGTCTTGCGGCACGCCGAGATGGGCGAGCGCGTGGCGATTTTCGTCTCGGCAGTTCAGCGCCGTGCACCAGTAGCGAAGTCTGCAACACACGCTGTACGCCGGCGGCATCGTCGGTTGCAGCAGTTCTCACCGACACTCTGGAGTACACGTGAACGCAGACAATCGAATCCCCGCCAGCTCCCCGTGGGGTGCTGTGCAGTACGGCAGCGTCGTCGCCGACGGCATCATCACCGTCTCCACGGCCGGACACGGGGGTGTGCGGATCAGCCCGGAGCGGTTCAAGCAGATGCCCGCCGCACTTCGAATCGGACGACGGCGCTGGTTCGAGGAGGACTGCGAGGCCGCTCTTGTGGGACTCGCATTCGCCGATGACCTTGGGCTCGACGATCGTCGCCGGGCTCAGGTTGCGCAGTCGGTGGCCGACTGGTTCCCGACGAAGTGGGAAGCGCACTTCGGTCGCACGCTCGAGCCGGGGGAGTCGTACCTGCGGGACAAGGAGACCTTCGAGGTGGCCACGGCCGACCAGTTCGTCGCCGACAGCGCGTTGGGGGACTGGCACGAGGACGTCCCGGAGGGGATGGTCGGGGTGACCGCGCTCCGCCGCGGCGACGGCGCCCGCGGCAGGTTCCTGGTCGCCCACGACCGGTACTCCCAGCGCGGCAAGTTCGGGTACGTGCTCGACGAGGCGGTCGACGTGGTGTGGTCGTCCGCACCGAAGCTCGCGGCGTAGTCACCGGACATGGGTCGGCCCTCGGGGGAAGTCACTCCCCGGGGGCCGACCCGTGTTGTCTCCATGAAGACCCGGCTGTCCGCCCGCTCCGTTGATCTCCGCCTGCGGTGCTGCGCTGCAACACCCGCGATCCCCGCTCGCGAACCTTGCGTCGCCCGATAGGCCCCGACAGTGAGGAACCGAATTATGGGAACCGACGTCTACTCATCCGCCCGACTGACCATCACTGAAGAGCAGTCGACCGCGCCGACGTTCAAGGAGATCGTCGACCGGCTGCTGGAGATCCCCGAGCTCGACGAGGTCGACGCGTCCGACACGCCCTTCGACACCGTCGTGTCGGCGCTGATGTCGACGATGTACGAAGCGACCGGCACGGACGAAATCGAGAAGGACGGCGACACGTTCGTGCTCTCCGTTTCCGGGTGGGGGCGCCTCCGAGGAATGGAGGAAACCCTGCGGGTGCTCGCCGATGCTGGCTTCGTGGGCGAGATCGAATGTGAGGACGAGCACAGCGACCGGTGGCGGTACCGGATCGACGACGCCGGGCTCGTTCACCGTGATGCAGGCGAAACCATCTACACGGGGGGCCCGATCACAGGGGTCTGGCTTGTGCAGATGCAGCACCCAGATGACAGCGATCTCGACCACGTCGCCGTCGTCGGCGCCGAACAGGACGCCGAGCCGATTCTCGCCGGCTGGGCGCGCAGGGACGCCCGCGAACTCATCGAGCGCGGCGAGCTGGCCGCCTCGCGTATCGACCTCGATGTGGACGATTCGGCGTTCCTTGACAGGTGGGCCGAGGTCGGCGGCGTGAAGTGGGACGTCTACCAGCCGAAGTGACTACCGCGGACGTGGGTGTCGGGGTGAAACACCCCGACACCACGCCACGCACGGTGGTGGACATCCCGCTCCCACCGAAAGGACCGACTGTGCAGATCTTCGACCTCCCGACCAACCTGGCCTGCATCCAGCCTGATTCGGCGGGAAGCGAGAACTGGGTCGCCCTCACCCGCGGACTGCCTGGCTCGGGCAAGAGCTCCCTCGCACGGCTGTGGGTGCAGCAGGACCCAGAGCGTCGGGTTCGAATCAGCCGTGACGATCTCCGCGCCGAACTGTTCGCGGCAGCCGGAAGGCTCACCGAGGAACAGGAAGAGGTCATCACCGCGACCCAACGAGCGCGGACCGCAGTCGCGCTCAGGCAGGGCTGTTCGGTTGTATGCGACGACACCTTGCTCGACCCCGCGCACCTCACGGCATGGGAGGAGTTCCTCGCCCCGTTCGGCGTCCCCGTCGTCGTGGTCGACGTACCGACCCCAGTCGACGAGTGCATCCGTCGCGACCGCGAACGCGGCGCCGCAGGAGGACGACAGGTCGGGGAGGCGGTCATCCGCATGCTCGCCGACCGCTACGGATACCCGGGTGGACAGTGCTGACCGGCAGACTCGTCGGGCAGGGCGAGCCGGACAAGGGGGCTCGTACCGTGCCCGCCATGAACAATGCTGTCCGCCAATCAGAACCGCTGCCAGTGTGGGTTGTCGTGGCCGACACGACAGGACGGCTCGCCGCGCCCTGCCAGGCCGTGGGCATCACGGCGCACCGAGCGTTGCTGGTCGCCGCGACAGACGACGTCGACGCATTCGTCGCGGCGGTCGCACGGTTCGGCGTGACTGTTCCGTCGCGGCGTCGCGGTGACCTCCTGCCGGCGGGGGTGGTGCAGGCGGTATTCGACCCGATTGTCGGTACGACTCGCGAGCGTCCTGGCCGGTTGCTCGCTCGATGTGGTGATGGCCGGGATGGTGCTGTCCTCGGCGCCGGTGAACTGGTGGTGCCCTGGGCTGACCTCGGTGACCTGACCGACCTCTTTGCCGACGGCGCCACGCGCATTACGGCGTAGCTGGCCGCGCGCGACCTCCGGAACGGTCACAGGAGCGGAGGCGGCTGGGTCGGGCATCGTCCGCCGGTGGACCCGGTGGGTGCAACACCAGGCATCATCTGTCGGCAGTGTCGGTGCCACAGAACGAGAACGGACGGGGACTGGTATGACGGAGCGGACGGACGTCGAGGTACAGCGTGAAGAACGGCGACAGGCCGTTCGAGCGCAGGCAACCCACCACGTCGCGTGGAATTCGCGGGGCACAGACGTTGATGGAGGGATCGCCGCAGGCGGCTATCTCTCCGTGGACACAGGTTTCCTCGTCACCCCGCTGGAGGGTGATGAGCAGGAGCACGTGTTCGTGCCGGTCAGTGAGTGGGCCGACAGCTGGGAGCAGTGCGAGGCGTTGCGGGGTGCGGGATTCGATCCGCTCGGGTCCGGGTACGTGCGCGCTCACTGACACGGTTCGTCTGGAATTGGCTTGCGGGCCAGAACTTGAGGCATTCGGTTCTGGCCCGCAGCCGTCCCCGCGTGGTGGGCAGCTGTCCGAGGGGCGTGGTGTCGTCATCGCATCGCATCGCATCGCACCGAGGCCGTGGTCGGCCTCGTCATGGCTGAAACACTCAGAGCCTCGGCTTCATAGCGTCCATCCTCGACAGCTTCCCGCAGATGCCCCGAGGAGAACCCATGACGGCAGCCGACCCGACCGTCGCGCCCGACGCCTTCCTGACCGCCGCGCTCGCCGCACACGGTGACCCACTCACAGGCGACCAGTACGTCGAACACGTGCTGCTCGCGCGGCAGGCGGCGTGGGCCGATCAGCACCGGCCTGCGGGCGAGGCGAAGGGCCTCAAACTGACGCGGATCATCACACCGCTGCTGCCCGACTTCGTACTGGAGGCGGACACCCCGCATGTACAGCTTCCGCAGGCGACGCCCAAGCCCCGGCCGCAGCCACGCAAGTACCGGCCAGCGTCGTACTGGCAGGACCGCGTGAACAAGCTCGGCGCCCAGATGAAGACGATGGCGGAGCCGATCATCACCGACCGCGCCGCGGCGGGAGGCGCAGGACTGGGCCAGCGGCGCACCCGCAGGGTCCAGCAGCGCGAGGACACACGACTGGCCCGCTACACCCAGCTCCAGCGCCGGCACGTCCACGCGCAACAGATGCTGCGGGCCGCGCAGGCCCGGGAGGCGTGTCACACCGAGGGGTGACGATCACCCACAACGACTGCGGCCGCGGCGTCGGCCGAAACCGGTGCGGCGGCGAACGACTGACGTAGCGTCCGCCGCCGCACCATCCGAGAGAAGAGGGAGAAACCAGATGAGCGTGGATGGGTTCGTATTCGTCGACCTCGAAACCACCGGCACCAGAGCAGCCGAACACGAGATCCTCGAGATCGGCTTCGCGCTGTACTCCGTGGACCTCGAGCCGGTCGAGCGGTTCGAGATGCTCGCGGTCACCACCGGCACCGCAGCCCTGATCGAGCGGGTCCGAAACGACCCGGCCTACGACTTCATTACCCGGATGCACACCAAGAACGGCCTGTTCGCGGAGCTCGAAAAGCAACTCGTCACCCTCGGCGACAAGGTCCCTACGGACCTGTCGGGGTACGAATCCGAGATCGTCGACATCCTCGCCCGGTGGGGAGTGGACGAATCCACCCCGCTGTGCGGGTGCTCGCACCGCATGGATCGTGAGTTCCTCGACCGGTGGTTGCCGAAGGTCGAGGCGATGTTCTCGTACCGCATGATCGACGCGCGGTCGTTCTGCGAAGCCGGAGCGATCCTCGACGCCGGGCGTACCGCCGAACGCCTCCAGCTCGTCGACGAGTACGGCACCGCAAACCATCGGGTGGCCGAGGACATCCACTACGCCGCGAACCTGCTGCGCGTCTTCCACGATCGGGCCCCGATTCCATTCGGCGCCTGAACCGCATACCAACTCAGGGTCGGCCCGTCCCCTTTCCGGAGGGGCGGGCCGACCCGTATTCGTTGCTCCGCTCGGCTGTCCACACCCCCCACCGCAGCCCACAGGCCTGATGGTCTGCGGCGGACTGCAACACGACCACCGGTGGCACCGGAAGGTCAAGGGCATCAACTTCGATTCGCCGGGAGGCCACCGTGACCGTCACCTTCGACCCGCCGCTGCTGCAGCGCATCGCCGGCTACAACCGCACGCTCCGCGAGGAGATCGCCGAGCGTGCGGCCGCGCAGCGCGCTCTCGCCGCCCGCGCTCTCGCGTTTGCTGCCCACGCGGTGAATCCGGATGCGCACACCGTCACGGTGCACGAGATCGACTCGTGGTTCGCATTCACGGACGTCACCTGCACGGGACCCGACGGCTCGCTGCGCGCGGTAAAAGGCTTGCCTGTCGAGGTGCTCAGCGTCGTCAGCGCCGCGCTGGCGACCCTTTGCCCTGGCGAAGCGTGCGCGCCGTGGAGGCGGGCCCAATCCACCGCTGAGCTGGACATCGCAGCTGCGCTCGTCCCGGCCGCCGGGTACCCATTCCAGACTGTCGAAGAGCGGGTCCTTGGCGCGCTCGAGAAGCAGACCGGCAAGACGATCCGCAAGGTTGAGATCACCAGCGAGGAGTTCGAAAACGGCTTCTACCCCTCGACCACGGTGGAGGTCGATTTCACCGATAACGACAGCGAGCACGTGTACTTCGAGGCGTTCGCCGATGGGGATTTCCTCTCAGAGTTGCACGAATACCAGGGTCAGTTCGGTCGCAACACCCGCATCGTGATCACCCGGTCCGCACAGGGCATCACGATCGACTGATCACCGCGCACGGCCCGCACCGGGGATGGCGGGCCGTGCGCCTTCCTTTCAGCTCGTCGGTTGTCCGCAGCACCCGCTGACCCATCGTCGACCCATCCACGCCGGTGCTCGTGTGCCGGCGACCGAACCGAACTGGAGACGAACTCATGACCACGAACCCGCACGATCCGACCAACCTCACCGAGGTCGCCAACAAGCGAGGCACCGTCATCCGCGTTGGTCAACAGTGGTGCGACAACAGCCCGACTCGGGATCCGATCCGGCACTTCACTATCGAGGCGATCGAGGAGACCTACGGCCACCATCAGGCCATCTGCCGGATCACCCACGGCACCGACCGCGCCACCGGTGGCCGCGTGCCGATTGATCGGGTGGTGAGCATCGACGTCGACCGGTTACACCCGGTCCGCACCGGCTACCGACAAGTCGACCCCTCCGATCCGACGTGACCCGGGTCGTGAACGGTCTCGGCCATGGGGTCTTCGGAGGACTTCCCAGGACTGTGAAAAGCCACCGGGTGCACCGCACCGTCGTTCGCACTGTCGTCGTGCGACCTGGAACCTGTCCGCCCGCACCAAGTTGGGGGAGGGTGGAGAAGCCGGCCCTCATGCTGCCTGTCACGTGATGACGAGGGGATGGCATGGGATTTCCGGGGATCGACGGTCGCATCGGCGAGGCTGATCGTTTGAAGAATCCGCGTGCCGTTCGAAAGTTGTCCGTATGTCAGACGAGTCGGTGCAGCCGCTCATGGCGGAACACCCGTGCCGTAACGGATGAAACACCTATCGGATGTGTTTCTAGCGTTGCAATTGCCATCACGGAGATTGCAACGCGAGGAGGACACGCCATGCCGCGAAGGATTCGACCCGAATGCACGTGCGGGACCTGGGATCGGCTTCACGAGCCTCACTGCGACCGCCGCACCCGCGACTTCATCGAGAACGACGAATTCGATGACGCGGTCGACGAGTTCAGGGACGACTGGGAACCGACCCCGACCGACTACGTCGCTGCCGGGCTCAACATCGCCTGACACCTCTACCGCGGCTGCCCCGTGCACCTGGCGGGGCAGCCGCCGTATCTGCCTGCCCTCAACACCGAAAGTGAGGACTGATGTCCGAAGCCACCCGTCCCAAGAGCACCATCGCGCAGATCATCACCGCCGTCGCCGCGGTCACCGGCGTCGTTCTGCTGGTGCTCGCGGGCGTCGTCTTTGCACAGATCGCCGAGCAGTCGGCTGTCACCGTCCCCAGCGCCGTCAAACAGTGGGCGTGCCTGCCCTACACCGAGTACGTCCTCGACCAGCACCGCGCCGGTCTGACGCCCGAACAGATCCGGGCGACCCTCGACGTCGTCGAACTCGACCGCGGTTCACAACCAGGAGTCACCCCTGCCACTGTGAACATCGACGAACCACGCCTCGACTCGATCGACACATGCGGTTTGCCCGCCGAGATCATCGACGCGGCCGCGAAGTAGCGACGTCAGCACCGGCCCCGGCCCCGTCCCTCGCGCGAGGGACGGGGCCGTCATCGTCTACCGGGCGACGCGTTCACGCGCGTCGAGTTCCTTGCCGAGCAGGTCGAACTCGGTGAGCATCCGGTACCAGTCCTCGACATGGTGCTCGACGTCGTAACCGGCCTCGAACAGACGTCGGATGAGGTCGAGCTGCTGGTTGTACCGGTCGACCCAGGCAGGCGCCCACACGGTGCCGTTCCAGCGCCGGTAGCCGTACGGCATGTGCTCCCAGCCACGGATGCCGGGGCGGAAACGACTGCGAAGCAGCAGAAGCAGAAACGAACATGAGGCCCTCCTGCGGGGGCTCGGGCGCAGCGGAAGGCCGCGCAGGCGGTGGGCCACCGACGGTGGCCCCGGGTCCTCATGTGGTGTGCAGCGACGGTATCGACCGCAGGCACGTGGTGTTTCAGCTGCCGCTCCACTGGTGAAGCCGGCCGGTACCGTGCCGCTCGCGGCGCACGCCGGAGTTTGTCGGGGTGTCCAGGGAAGATGCGCGCAGAGGCGAGCTGTCCGCCGTTGTCGGGCAGGGAAGGGTGAGGTGAGGTGACCGCAGTCGAGCAGGTCGATACCTTGCGGGCCGCGGTGATTGCGCTTCACCAGTCGGGTTCGGCGACAGCCATTCTGTCGGCCGCCGCACGGTCGGCGCACTGGCACCCCGCCGTCGTCGAGCGCGTTCGAGCTCAGTTGCCGGCCTTCGCCGACCAGCTCGGCGCCCTCGGGTTCGACCTCACCCAGCTCCTCGGTCCCACCGCCCAGAAAGCGAAGCCCCCGCCGCAGCGCGCGCCGCGGCATGGCTTCGGCGCCGGCCCACCGCGTGTCCCACTGGATCCGGCACTGCGCGCTCCACAGCACGCTGCGCCGCGGCGTGGTTTCGGTGCCGGCCCTGCCGCGCCAGCCACCGATCCGGCCCTGCACCAGGGGACACCGAAACCGCAGCACACAACCCGAAACGCTCGCCCCCGCCACGACGTCGAGATCCGCACCATCCCGACGCTGTCGGCCGCAGCCGTCCTCGGGCAGCCCTCCCACAAGCCACCACTCGAGTTCGAAGGCACTCTCGACGGACTGCGCGGCGTCCCCATCGATGACCTCGCCGGCATCCGAGACGACGCCGGCATCGGCGACAAGGAACTCGAACGCCTCACCGCCGCCGGCATCGCCACGGTCTACGACCTGATGATGCGGGTGCCGCTGCGCTACATCGACCGCTCCGAGATCACCCCCATGTCGGCCCTGCGGCCCGGGATGAAGAACGTCGCCACCGTCGGCAAGGTGCTGTCCACCAAAGCCGACTGGGGCAAGAAGTACGCCCGCATCGAGATCGGCGCCGGCGGCTACCGGGTCACCTCGATGCAATTCCAGCAGCCGTGGCTGGCGCAGCGCTTCCGCCGTGACGACCTCGTGCTGATGTGGGGTGACGTCACCGAATGGGAAGGGTTCATCCAGATGGGCGGTGCGCTGATCGCGCCGATGCGCGATGCCACCGCCCCGTTCGTGCCGGTGTACCCGCAGTCCGACAAACACCAGGTCTCGACGTGGACGCTGCACCGCGCCGCCCTCGACGCGCTGCGCCGTCTGCCCGCGCT
>Ga0180218_1001663_pt1 | contig 12966 bp, 10 predicted proteins | sample eDN3rd37CKraftBY_FD_151334 | JGI IMG/M metagenome (GOLD analysis project Ga0180218, IMG submission 151334) | Enriched backyard soil microbial communities from Emeryville, California, USA - eDNA 3rd pass 37_C Kraft BY (version 2) (version 2) | ecosystem: Environmental > Terrestrial > Soil >... | reverse complement strand
ACGGGCTGTGTCCTTCGTGTTGGCACCAGGCGGTGAAGCGTTGCCAGTCGGCGGCGTAGTTGCGCCGGGTCGACTCGGACCGCGACCGCGCCGCCGTCCCGGCGACCTGCGTGAGGGTCTCGACCGGCAGAGCTGGCACGGACGGCGTGGCGGGCTCCGGGGCGGGCGATACAGAGGCGTCGGAGGGGTCCGGGTGGCGCATCAGCAGGTCGTCGGGCACGAACCGGGAGCCTACCGCCCTGTTCGGACAGGTTTCCACCGGAAAACGCGCTCAGCTGGGGTTTCGAGGCAGATGGTGCGCTAATGCCAATTATTGCCATCAACCCCGCACAAATCACGAGTGACTATCAGCAGGGTGGCGCCTGTCATGCAGTTTTGTGGCTGCTGTAGGTTCTCGTTTTCGGTGTCAGTCTCTCAACTTCACGTCAGTTGGCTGTCAGCTGGGCGTCGATTTCTCAAATTCGTGTCAGTAGCGGGACCCGGGAAAGTGCCCCGGACCAGCGAGGTCGAGATCAGGTACGTGCAGGACTCCAAATGATCCTGTCGCAACGACCCCTATGATGCACGGGGAACGGACCGCCGAGATGGACGGTCGGTCCTCTGCTGATCGACTGCTCCGGTTGTAGAAGGAGAGAGGCGCGATGTTGTACACCGGCAGAGCCAGCGTCGACCGGATGTTCTGTGTGAAAGACGCGGACGATCGGGCCTGGGAAGAACTTCCTCCGTTGCCCGAGCCAGGCTTCGGTCTGCTTGCTGCCGACACCGGGATGGTCTACATGTACACGGGGATGTCCATGGGACCACTCGATCTGCAAGTCGAAGTCCTCGGTGATGCTCCTGATTTCGTCGACAGTGGATGGGAAGACATCGAGGAAGCCTCGCTGCAGACCTACTCGGATATCGCCACAGTCCTCACCGGAGCGGAGGAACCCGTCGACGGATTCCCCGACACAGTGCTCTCGGCCGGCACCGGAACCTACCGAGTCCGCGCCTATGCTGCAGGGCGCGACCTGGCGTGGGATCTCGTTGTCGACGAGGTGGTCGAGCGATACAAGCTGCAGATATGGCCGGCCCCGTACGCGCCGCCTCGTATCGTCCAGCATCGCAGCGCACACGCAGTGATGGGCTACTAGAAACTGCTGCTGGAAGGCAGGATGGGGTAATTCCGTTGTCGAGCGGACGACCCCGCGAACACGTGAGGTCATTCTGGAACGGTCAGTAAGACGGAACCGGAATTTCTGAGGATTCCGACAAGATCGTAAGAACCCGAACTGACACGAATTTGGAAACCCGCAGGTCCAAGGACCGTCCTACTGACACGTCCGGCGAGAACCTACAGCTGCTGTTGTCGAGATGCAGTGAAGATTGACGAACTCGACCGCCTAGATTGACAACGATCGGTCAGGGCGAAACCGGTGTCACCTGCGCTTACCTGTAACGGAGACCTTCAGCGGCGCCGACATTCTGTCAAAGTAGCCTGTCAATCCAGCCCTCCCGTCCTACATTCGACAAAACCGCAGCTGGTCTGGTGGGGTGAGGCGGGAAAACCGACGCTGGTGTCAGATGCTCCTTTGAGGCCTGTACCGCGGTCACGTGCTGGTCACCGAATGCCTCCAGCCGGACCGAAGGAGACTCGATCACATGACGACGCACTGGCGGATCACCCTCAGTTCAGTCCAAGAAGGTGATTCTCGCCGAGGACTCGTGACTCTGAAAGGCAGCACATCGAGCAGCGCCCTGCCTGATGTCATCGGTGACGCCGCAGACCGTGCACATGCCTGGGCCGACAAGTTCGGCAGGACCCTCGCCGGTTGCGCGACTCTTCAGCTCGACGGCGAGGACGAAGATGACGATTACTACAAGATCGAAGGTCTCGACGGTTCTCTGTCGTTCGACGAGATCGCAGAGCGCGCAGTCCGAGAGAGGGTGCATCGCCGATCCCAGAAGGAGCAATCACCTCCGCAATCAGAGCGATCGGTCCGGACACCGGTTGGGGTGGCTTCTTGCTACGGGGCCGAGTCTGCGGGTTTCGGGACCGCGTGGCAGGCATTGCGAGACTTGGTCGCCGATGTCTCGATCGTCAGTGGTGCACCCCTGGAAGACGTTACGAAAGTGGAGAGCGCGACGGGGGTCCGATGGACTGCCGACCTGCGGACACTGTTCACCCAGCACAGCGGTGGCTTCGAGCTGGTTCCTGCTTTCGAGCTGGTGGATCTGGGTCGTGTGCTCGAGGTGCGGCAGATGTTCTTCGACGCTGAGGAATCCGTAGTCGAACAGAATGCCGATCTCCCTCCGGTTGCCGCAGATGCCGAGCGTCCGGCGGGATCACCAGCGGATCGCTTCGTTCCGCAGTTCATTCCGATCGCCGAAGACAACACCGGTGCTGTATTGATCGTGGACATGCGCAGCGGCGAGCTGAGCGGCTGCGTCATCGAGTTCAGCACCAGCATGGGGGGCTCCGAGGCGTTGTGGCCCTCGCTCGGAGCGCTGGTAAGTGATGTGATCACCGCCCTGACTACAAACGGAGCCTTGTTCCAGGGGAAGTATCGGCCAGAGGTCGGGGCAGGTCTTACGTGGTCACGAATGACGTGAGCACGTAGTGGTGTTCGACCAGTACGTTTTCAGGGTTGAACTCCGCCATGATCACTACCTCGATGCACCTGCGAGCATTACGAGCATCGTTGCCTCGCCCCTAACTCGTCAATCTGCAGCGGTGTGTCCTGTCAGTCTTCGCTGCATGTCGACACTTGTGTCGATTTGCAGCGCGGATCAGCGACACGCGGCGGTATAACTAGCGCTGCAATCGGTCGTCAGTGCTGTTGACCTGGTCCCGCGCCGCCCGAAGTCGGCCGTAGGGAGGGACGGCATTGGTTGAGGAATCACGGCGAAGTCGGTCACTTCGAAACCGTCGGTGTGTCCAGCTTGTCCGTTCTGGCCGATACTCTCGTGTCGCCAGGACACACAACAACGGAGTTCGGAGGTCTCGATGAGCGAACCACTCGAAATAGATATGACCACGCTGAGGTTCGACAAACCGGCCCGCGGCTTCGGCAGATTCACCCGAGGTAGCTCCCAGCAGCAGACCGAACAGACCAGCGATCTCGAGGACGCCGCAGTGGACACCGCCGAGAGGCGGACGGCGAAGAAACCCGATCCCTACGAGCAGGCGATCACCGAGTACAACGGCGCGTTCACCACGATGAACGACAAGGGCCTTTCTCTCCTACGCCAACGGGAACGCTCGACGGACCTGATCGAGCTAGTCGAGCTGCTGGTGAACAGCATCGCCAACACCCCGAAGTCGTTCGAGACCGACTTCGACGAGATCGACATCAACAAAGCCCAGTTCCTGGCGGCGGAGGAGTTCGCGCGGAAGGATCTCGACGCCGCGCGAAAGTCGGCTGCTGGCGCCACTGCCGGGTTCGCCGCCGGCGCCGCGGTCGCGAGCATGGCTCCGACAGCGGCGCTGTGGGTCGCCACCACCTTCGGCACCGCGTCGACCGGCACCGCGATCTCCACTCTTTCCGGCGCTGCTGCGACCAAGGCTGCTCTCGCCTGGCTCGGTGGAGGGGCTGTCGCGGCCGGCGGCGGAGGCACTGCGGCAGGTGGCGCATTGCTCGCCCTCGCCGGCCCCATCGGCTGGACGGTCGCGGGGGCCACCCTCCTCGCGTCGATCGCTTTGTTCACCAAGAACAAGTTCGAGAACCGCGAGGCGAAGAACAAGGCGCTGACCTCGGTGAAGCAGAACACCGCGCTCATCAAGGGCATAGACGCCCAGATCGATGACCTGCTCCGACGCACCACGTCCCTTCGCGAGCTGCTCGTGCAGAGTTACCGCGAAGCGCTCAGGTGCTTCGGGACCGACTTCCTCGCGCTGTCCGCGCCCCAACAGTCCCAACTCGTCGCGCTGGTGAACAACACGAAGGCCTGCGCGGCTCTGCTGAACAAGCGCATCGCGCAGGGCGCCGGGAATGAGTGAGGCGGCAAAGCTAGGGAAGAGCAACCAGGAGCAGGCTGTCGCCGCCTGGGTGAACTACCTCAACCAGCTCCGGTTGGACAACCTGCTGAGCGCTCTCCACCGGCAGGACCGGAATCTCGAGGACGCGCTCGCCAGCGTCGGTGAGGCGATCCGGAAGATCGACCTCGAGGTGGTCGCCGCCAACCGTGGCGGGCTCAAGGGTATGCACGGCTTCATCGCCGAGGTCGCAGAGGTCGGCGTCGGCAATGCTCGCAGCCACATCCGTGGTGGGGACGCTGTCTACCAGTGGGTAAATGACAACGGCCCCGTGGACCTGATGCGCAACGGCGTGGAGATCCAGCAGAAATTCGTCGCGGCCGGCGGCCGCTTCGGTCTCGGCGCGATCACCGAACACCTCCGCAAGTATCCCGACTTCGTCGCCAGCGGCGGGAAATACCAGATCCCCCGCGACCACTTCGAGGTGATCCAGAAGCTGCACGCCCTGCCACGCGAGGAAGCCGGCACACTCCTGACGCGCGGCGGCGACGGCCCGTCGTTCACGGACTGGGAGCGGATCCAGGCGTTCTTCGGCGAGGGATCGGTCGGCATCGAGTCGCTCGAGCCCTCCCACCTGACCTACTCCGAGGTTCAAAAAGGCGCTTACGACGCGACTTTGGAGACGGAGGCGGATTCCCTCCGCTCCACCGACCAGTCCCTGCGCGATGCCGCCTACCAACAAAGTCGGCCGACCCTGGCGGAGGGCGCGAAGGCCACGCTTGCGGCCGCCGCCATCGAGAGCGGGACCGCCCTGGTGCTGGCCGTGGTCGACAAACGCCGTGCGGGCAAGCAGCTCAAAGAGTTCACCGTCGAGGACTGGACCGACATCGCCGGCGAAGCACATCTCGGTGCCGCCAAAGGCGGTATCCGAGGGGCCAGCATCTACATGCTCACGAACGTCACCGCCACCCCCGCGGCCGTCGCCAGCTCGATCGTCACCGCGGCCTTCGGCGTCGCCGAGCAGGCGAACAAGCTCCGTCGCGGCGAGATCGACGAGCTGGAATTCATCGAGAACGCGGAGCTCGTCTGCCTGGAGACCGCCGTCAGTGCCCTGTCCTCCTTCGTCGGGCAGGCCCTCATCCCCGTGCCGGTCCTCGGCGCCGTGATCGGCAATACCGTCGGCATCATCATGTACAAGGCCGTCTCGGCCTCCCTCTCCAAACGGGAGGCGTCGCTGATCGTGCAGTACCTCGACGAACAGCGGGCGCTGGATGAGCAACTCGCCGCCCGATACCAGGAGCTCGTCGACAAGCTCGAGGCGAGTATGTCCGACTATCTTGGGGTGCTCGAACGGGCCTTCTCCCCTGATGTGGAGGTTGCCCTCCTCGGATCCGTCGAGCTCGCACTCGAGCTCGGGGTGGCTTCGGACGAGGTCTTGGATTCCGACGAGAAAGTCCTCGCCTACTTCCTCGACTAACGCTGTGTCGTCCGTTCTCCGAGCACAGTGCGATAGTCGCGGGCAACCCTCGCGCTCGGTCTCGTCCACATGAGGCGCCGTCATCGGAACTGTCGGGGTCGTTCCGAGCCCGACGACCTGAAGACCATGCTGTGAGGTCGGTGTCAGCCGGACTGCCGCTCGACTCGGGTGGCCCGATAGTGGTAGCCGTCCTGATCGGTGACCTGTTCCCAGTCGAGGACCACGGTGGCTCCGACCGCTACGGTACGAAACCCCTCGCCGACGATGGTGCTGTAATGCGCCCAGCATCCGCCTGGGGTCTGGTCGGAATCGATCACTCCCCAGCCTTCTTCGTCGTTCCACTCCCGGACCGTGCCGACGGTTTGGCCGGTCACCCGAGACGGGACCGGTACGGGAACGTCGGTGAAGTGCTCTTCCTCGATGCGGCCGTCGGGATGAACCGACCACGCCCGCGCCCCGAATCCCGCAGGACGACGGACGGGTTGTCGCCCGGCCGGCCATGCCCGCACACACTCGAACTCGAATTCGACACCCGCTGCCGGGTTCTCGGGGCGGATCCATTCGAACTCCACCACTTGGCCCGGTGTCGGAGCGGGAAACCCGTCCACCGCAACGGCCGCGAAGTCGACATGGCATCCACCGGGAACCTCATCGCCGTCGATCACACCCTGCATGTGCCCGAGATCCCAGCTGCGGACCACACCTCGACTCGGCACCGCGCCTTCATCTCCCGTCCCGGTCTCGGCGACACCATCGCCGGCAACGACACCATCGAGACCGGATACAGCACCGACGGTCCATACCCCCACGGCCGCGACCGCAGCGAGCACCACCGCGACAGTGGCGGCCCGTACCGGAGTGCGCACCCACGTCTCCTTCCGCCTCGGCGATCCCCGCATCCTGACACTGGCGGCAATTGCGGTGCGGAAAGCCCGGGTGTGCACCACCGGACTTCCCGCCGGCCCACACACATCGGGGAGGAATGCGCGGACCGAGCGGCCCCACCGCTCCGAGGAGGGAGAAAAAGCGGGGACCACCGACAAACACATATGGACTTTCGCCTCTAGCGTTACATTTCGGCCACACGCTCAAGTGAGGGTGGTGTTTACCCCGTGTCGTGGGCGCCTGGTGGCGCAACACCGGCAGTGCGTCGCTCATCAATGGCGCTGTCGGACATTCAAGACACGAGCTGGCCATGGAGAATCCGCCGGAAGAAACCTACGGCCGGGCCAGCAACCCGCAACGGTTCGCCGACGATCGGCAGCACGCTTTCGCGCGCTGGTGCGTGCACCAGGCATGGGAACGCGCCCGACTCGTACGGTCCCCGTGGTTTCGTGACCGGCTTGCCGAGATGGATGCCGGCCATCCCGCGCATCCGGATTTCATCGCCAGCACTCATGTCCGCAATCGGATCGATGCCGATCCGCAGATCCGGCTCATGGTTGTCGGAGGAGATACTGACGACATGGGAGAGGATGAAGCGATCGCGACGACGCGCGTACGCCAGGGTGTGCCCGTGGCCTATCGCGGCCCCGACACCGACCGCGACATCCTCAACCCACAAACGCAGCCTCCGATGCTGTTCCACGGCCATCCAGGCCGGATCACCAGTCCTGCGATCCAGCACATCCTGGTGGACTGGGTCGGTCTCGAGGACGAGTCTGCAAGCTTTGCCGTCGGCTACGGCCCCCACACCATCGACGGTGGGTGGGCCGGCCCTGTCGTGCCCGCTCTGGCGGAGATCTCAGAAGACGAGTACCTCCTGCGGAAACAGCGGATCGACAAAGGCGAGCGCCCCATCCCGTAGGTGCTATGCCGATACAACCCGCGTGCCAAGTGATCGACACCGCCGCCAACCGCAAACCGATCTTCTCCATCTTCGGGCGTCCCTGCATGCGCTGTTAGACGATCCCTAACCAGCACGGTTTTCGTGTGCCGGCTCAGGACTACCGTGCTTCCTCCTTGTGCCCGAGATCAGCTCATCTTCTTGGTCAGTGTTCGTCGCACGTGGAGGAGATGGGTACGCATGTGCTCGGCGGCAGCGTCGGGGTCACGATCTTTGATGGCCTCGAGGATCGCGGTGTGTTCGGCACAGTAGGCGTCGCGCGTGATGGTGCTGAAGGTGCGTTCCTTGAGGTTGCCCCAGATCGGTTGTTCTCGGCAGCGGATGAGATAGCGGCTGATGCCGATAAGGACTTCGTTGTGGGTCGCGGCGGCGAGGCCGTGATGAAAGCGGATGTCCCACTGTTCGAATTCCGCGGACGATGCCGCGTGTTCGCCGTGGCGGAGGATCTGTTCCAGTTCGGCGAGATCGGGGCCGGAGGCGGTAAGCACGACAGCCGACATGAGTGTCGGTTCGATCGTCAGTCGCGCCGCCATGATGTCGGCCGGGCTGGGGCTACTGACGTCGAGGTTGGGATGTTGAGGCTGGGCGAGGAACGTGCCGCGGCCGACGTGCCGGGTTATCAGACCGGTGTCGACGAGATGGCGCATGGCTTCGCGGATCGCACCTCGGCCGAGTCCTGTCGTCGCGGCGAGTTCACGTTCGGTGGGGAGTCGATCGCCGGGTCGGTAAGCGCCGTCGTGGAGGAGTTGTTCGATGTGGCGCAGCGCTTGCGCTGCTGTACCGACCGGGGTCATCATCACCTCTCAAACCAATTCGAACCAAAAATACTCCAAGAGTGGCGAAAAAGCCTGCAAGAAGCTGTGTTGTGAGTCACATATCGCGCCGTTAGCGTGGATTGTGCCGCCGATTGCACCGATTGGTCGGCATTGGTTCTACAGGAGGACTCCGTGCGTTTTTCCCGAATCCAGACTCCCGACGGCGCCCGCGTCTGCGTGGTCGACGATGACGGCACCCCCCTGCCGCTCACCTTCGCCGACACCGGCGCGCCGGTGGAGTCGTTGCAGCAGATCATCGCGGGAGGCCGCGAGGCGTTCTCACGCCTCAATGCCGAGGACACTGCTACGGTCGGTGCGCTGCTGGCCCCGCTGACCCCACACCGCAACATCTTCTGCGTCGGTCGCAATTACTCCGAGCACGCCGCCGAGTTCGCTCGCAGCGGTTTCGACGCAACCGACAACAACACCAACCCGATTCCCGAGTTCCCGGTGGTGTTCACCAAGCCGGCCGCCTCCGTGATCGCTTCCGGTGATCAGGTCGATCCGCACACCGACATCACCTCCACCCTCGACTACGAGGGCGAGATCGGTGTCATCATCGGCAAGCGCGCCTCGAAGGTGTCCAAGGCCGAGGCGATGGACTACGTCTGGGGCTATACGCTGATCAACGATGTCACCGCCCGGGACCTGCAGCATTCCCACAAGCAGTGGTTCATCGGCAAGTCGCTGGACACCTTCTGCCCGATGGGACCGTGGGCGGTGTCCGCCGACGAGATCGACATCGACGACCTCCAGTTGCAGACCCGCATCAACGGCGAACTGCGCCAGGACGCGAACACCGCCCAGCTCATCTTCGATGTGCCCACCATCATCGAAACCCTCTCTGCAGGAATCACCCTCGAACCCGGCGATGTGATCGCCACCGGCACCCCGGTAGGTGTAGGTATCGGCTTCGACCCGCCGAAGTACCTCGTCCCCGGCGACGAGATGGTCGTCTCCGCCCCGGGCCTGGGCGAACTGCGCAATGTCATCGGCGGATCCGAGGCCCCCGAGCCGCTCACCCGAATCGGCTCACGCCGGTTGTTCATCGAGAAGACCGGGAACGGCCCGGCGGTAGTGCTCATCCACGGTCTGGGCGGCGCTAGCACCGTCTACGAGCCACAGGTACGCGCGCTGGCCGAACAACACACCGTGCTGCGCTACGACCTGTCCGGACACGGCCGGTCCCCGGTCGTCGGAGCGAACAGCATCGAGAACTGGGTCGACGAACTCGCCGCGCTGCTCGATGCCGAAGGACTCGACCAGGTCGATCTCGTGGCGCACTCGATGGGCACCCTGATCGCAACCACATTCGCCGCCACCCACCCGGACCGGGTCTCGCGCCTGGCGCTGCTGGGTCCGGTGCGCGCCCAGAACGAGCAAGCCCAGGCTGCGACCCGAGCACGCGCCCGCACCGTGCGCGAAGGCGGTATGCCGGCGGTGGCCGACACCATCGTCGCTGCCGCACTGTCCACGGAGACCAAGACCACCCGCCCGCTTGCGGTCACCGCGGTACGCGAGCTGCTGCTCGGACAGGACCCGGATGGCTACGCCTACGCCTGCGAGGCTCTGGCCGCGGCCACCGAACCGAAGTTCACCGACATTGCTGCCCCCACTCTGCTGATCACCGGTAACGAGGACAAGGTCAGTCCCGTCGCGGTCAACGAGCAGCTGGCCGAGTCGATCACCGACTCGCGCCTCGAGATCCTCGACGGTGTCGGCCACTGGCACACCCTCGAGGACCCGAGCCGCGTCACGGCACTGCTCACCGAGTTCCTCACCCGCTGACCAGCACATTCTCGCAGCCAACCGACCGGCGCACGCCGGGGCGGGAGCCGACTCTGCCCTCCTGCGGATCGGCCCCGCCCCGGGCGCCACCCCCCTTCTCTTCCACGCCTTCTTGAAAGGAGGTGGACGCGATGTCCGCCACCGTGTTCACCAACGTCCGGATCTTCGACGCCACCGGTACCGACCCCTACACCGGTGAGGTTCGCATTGTCGACGGCCGCATCGCCGAGGTCACCGCCCAGCCCGGTTCGGTCGACCGTACCGGCGCCCGCGTCATCGACGGTGCCGGCAAGTTCCTCATGCCGGCCCTGTGCGACGCCCACACTCATTTCTCCTGGACCAACTCCGCTGATCTGCCCGGTCTGGGCACCATGGGCGTGGAAGAACACACCCTGCTCTCCGCCCGCTCCGCCCTGACCTACATCGACCACGGCTACACCATGTGCGTCGGCGCGGCCGCCGCCAAGCCCCGCCTGGATGTGGTCATCCGCAACGCCATCAACTCCGGGCAGATCCCCGGCCCCCGCTATCTGGCGAACTGCCAGGAAATCGCCGTGACCGGCGGCGCTCTGGTCAACGGGATCACCGCCTTCGCCGACGGACCCGAAGAGATGCGCAAAGCAGTGCGCCACAACGTCGAACTCGGCGCCGATCTGGTCAAGCTGTCCATGTCGGGGGAGGACATCACCGGCAACCAGCACGCCAAGGACAACTACTTCTCCGACGAGGAAACCGCCGCCGCCGTCACCGAGGCCCACCGCCGCGGCCTGCGGGTGTGCAGCCATGCCCGCTCCGGCGAAAGCGTGAAGATGTCCCTGCGCAACGGCGTCGACATCATCTACCACGCCTCCTTCACGGATGAAGAGGGCCTGGACATGATGGAAGAACAGAAAGACCGCATCTTCGTCGCACCCGGCATCAACTGGCTCGTCGCCACGCTCGAAGACGCCGCCGAATTCGGATACCCGCCGGAGGCGGCCGAAGCAGCCGGCTACCGTCACGAACTCGAATGTGCCATCGAAGGACTCAAGAAGATGAAGGCCCGCGGGATCCGTGTTCTTCCCGGCGGCGACTACGGGTTCGCGTGGACCCCGCATGGCACCTACGCCCGCGACCTCGCCCACTTCGTGAATCTGCTCGACTTCAGCCCCAAGGACGCCTTGCTGTCGGCGACCAAACTCGGCGGCGAGATCATGCGGATGCCCGACGAACTCGGGCAGATCCGTCCCGGTTACTACGCCGACCTGATCCTCATCGACGGCGATCCCCTCGCCGATATCACCGTCCTGCAGAACAAGGACCGCATCGTCGCCATCATGAAGGAGGGAGTCTTCCACAAGGATCCCGGCACCGGACTCGAGCGCGGCATCCGCGAGGTCGACGAAATCCACCACGGCAGCCCCGTCCCTGCCTGAGATCACCGCATGCTTTCCCCGGTCCACCGAGCGCGGGCCGGGGAACGGCGGTGCAGCCGACGACTCCGACAGCTCGGCACAGTGCTCCACTGTGGCCGTGGACAGCGGCCATGCTCTTCTTCCGAGAAGGACCTCTATGTGCAATCTCATTCACCAGGCCCACCAACACTCATTGTCGCGGCGCGGCTTGCTGGCCGGCATGATGGCCGTAGGTGCCGCGACCGCTCTCACCGGGTGTGCATCCGCTGCCCCCACCGGGCCCGCGCAGACCCCTTCAGCCAACTTCGATTACGTCCGACAGGCGCGCTCATATCGCACTCGGGCAGTGCTGCTCGGGACCGCCGGCGGCCCGATGACCTGGCTCCCCGCGCACAACGGCACCGATCAACCCCGCCACGGTATTGCCACCGCAGTCGTTGTCGGTGATGCGTTCTACCTGGTGGATTGCGGGATGGGCGTTGCTCATCAACTCCGTAAAGCGCAACTCGGCCGAGGCGGCGATTTTCACGGCTACGAAGGGCTCCGCGGGATCTTTCTCACCCACTTGCACTCGGATCACACCATGGACTACTTCAACATCGTGTTGTCCGGGTGGTACCACGGTCTGCCCGGACCTGAACCGATCGGCGTCTACGGCCCAGGAGACCGCGGGGCACTCCCGGCTATCACCGGCCCCGAGGACGTTGCGGTAGTCAATCCCGACAATCCCACTCCCGGCACCGTCGACATGACCGCCTATCTCACCCAGGCCTACGCCACCGACATCAACGATCGCCTCCGCGATTCCGGCAAGCCGTCCCTCGAGCACATGATCCGTCCGCGCGACATCGACATCCCCGCTGGGGTCGCAGCCCGCCCCAACGACAACCAGTTCCCCGAGATGGATCCCTTCGTCGTGATGGAAGACGACCGCGTCAAGGTCAGCGCCACCCTGGTCGATCACGGCGCCGTCTATCCCGCCTTCGCGTTCCGATTCGACACCGACGACGGATCCATCACCTTCTCCGGTGACACCGCACCCAGCCCGAACCTGATCCGTCTCGCACGCGACACCGACATCCTCGTCCATGAAGTCATCGACGCCGACTGGGTGAGAGCACTGTACGGCGAACCGCCCTACAGTCCCGATGAGGAAGGATTCATCGAACACCTGCTCCACTCACACACCACGATCGAACAAGTCGGCCCCGTCGCCGAGCAAGCCGGCGCGAAGACACTCGTCCTGTCTCACCTGGCCCCGGGAAACAATCCCAGCGAGCGATGGCAGGCTGCCTCCGCCGGCTACTCCGGAGAACTCATCATCGGCGAAGACCTGATGGAAATCGGTATCGGAACCCGCACCAACTGACCACCGGCTCATGCGGTGTACCCGCCCGGCCCACGCCCGCTTGGTCTTGTCCGGATTCCACCCTGGCTCCTCCGGTGCCGCAGGAGCACCACCACTGCTATCCGGACAGAACCTCACCTTAATCAGTCACTCGTCCCGAACCCGTACCCCTATACGACTTCGAAAGGTCACACGATGACCGTCGACGACGAGATGGTCGACCTGGCCCTGCGCTGGCGGCAGTGGAACGGAGCACCCGAAGGAGAGATCTTCGTTCACTTCGGTCTCCGCGCCGACGAATACTATCGACGCCTGTCCCACGCCATCGAACACGATCCCAGAC